>Ga0224510_10000249_pt1 | contig 44806 bp, 55 predicted proteins | sample SF_May12_sed_USG_FD_170161 | JGI IMG/M metagenome (GOLD analysis project Ga0224510, IMG submission 170161) | Sediment microbial communities from San Francisco Bay, California, United States - SF_May12_sed_USGS_4_1 | ecosystem: Environmental > Aquatic > Marine > Sediment | place: USA: California... | reverse complement strand
AGTTTGGCGCGCACCCTGGGCGTATCGCCACTGATCATCGGCCTGATCGTTGTCGGCTGGGCAACCTCCGCACCGGAAATGCTGGTCAGCGCCATTGCCGCAATGGAAGGCAACACCAATCTGGCTGTCGGCAATGCCATCGGCTCCAACATCACCAACATTGGCCTGATTCTGGGCATGACCGCAATGATGCTGCCGCTGGCAGTGCATTCGGATTTGATTCGCCGCGAATTTCCCATTTTGATGGCCATCATGGCCCTGGTGATTTTGCTGTTCCTGGACGGCCAGTTCGAACGCATTGACGGCATATTATTGCTCGGCGGTTTGCTCTGCTTCCTGTGGTGGATGATTCATCTGGCGCAGCAGCAACGCATGCAAAAAGATCCCATGACCGAGGAAGTCACCGACGAACTTCCCCAGTCATTACCGCTGAACAAATCCATTCTGTGGCTGGTCATCGGCCTGACAGGTTTGCTGATCGGTGCCCGTCTGGTGGTCTGGGGTTCGGTCGCCATTGCCCAAGCCCTGGGCGTCAGTGACCTGATCATCGGCCTGACCATCGTCGCGATCGGCACCAGCCTGCCCGAGCTGGCCGCCACAGTGATGAGTGCGCGCAAGGGTGAAGACGACCTTGCCATCGGCAACATAATCGGCTCCAATATCTTCAATTTATTGGCGGTTCTGGGAATTCCAGCCGTGATCGCCCCCGCCGCCCTGGATGTGGAGGTCATGACCCGCGACATTCCGGTCATGTTACTGTTGACGGTTTTGCTGTATTTCATGGCCAAAGGCCAACGGGGCACTGGCGGCAAGATAGGACGAGTGGCCGGCGGATCGCTGCTGGCGATTTTTCTGGGCTATCTTGGCACCATTTACTACATGGCATCCGCCTAAGGAGCGTTGATGAGCACCGAACAATTTACCGTAGCCAACGTCAAATGCGGCGGCTGTGTCGCCAACATCAAAAACAAACTGGGCGCGTTGGCCAACATCCAGGCCGTTGACGTCGATCTGGCCTCCGGCCAGGTCACGGTACAGGGCGAGCCCCTGGATCGGACGCAGTTGTCCGCCAAATTAACCGAAATCGGCTACCCGGAAAAAAAGGCATGACCCTCAGCGAAAAACGCATTTTGCCCGCCAGCACCCCTCACGATCAGGCCCTGATCGACATGGGCAAAGCGGTACTCGATATTGAATCCCGCGCTGTCGCCCGCCTGAAAGACCGACTGGACAACAGCTTCGTCCGCGCCTGCCACACCTTGCTGTCCTGCGAAGGCCGTATCGTTGTGGTCGGCATGGGCAAATCCGGCCACATTGGTGGCAAAATCGCCGCCACCCTGGCCAGCACCGGCAGTCCGGCCTTTTTCGTTCACCCCGGCGAAGCCAGCCATGGCGACCTGGGCATGATCACCATCAAGGATGTGGTTCTGGCGATTTCCAACTCCGGCGAGACCGGCGAAATCCTGACGATTTTGCCGCTGATCAAGCGCCAAAACGTACCGATGGTGGCGATGACCGGCAATCCGAATTCGACCCTGGCGCGCAATGCCAACGTCCATCTGGACATCAGCGTTGAGCAGGAAGCCTGTCCACTGGGACTCGCCCCCACCGCCAGCACCACCGCCACCCTGGCCATGGGCGATGCGCTGGCCGTTGCCCTGCTGGAAAGCCGTGGCTTCACTGCCGAAGATTTTGCCCGCTCTCATCCCGGTGGCGCATTGGGCCGTCGCCTGTTGCTGTTGATCGATGACATCATGCAAACTGGCGAGCACATCCCGCAGGTCAGTGCCGATGCCACGCTCAGCGAAACCATCATTGAGATGAGTGCCAAGCGACTGGGTTTCACCACCGTGGTCGATGCACAAAACAACCTGCTGGGCATGTTCACTGATGGCGATTTGCGCCGCCTGCTGCAACATCAGCCCGATCTGCATAACACTCGCATTCAGGACATCATGACCTGCGACGGTGTGCGCATTCAGCAGGGAGCACTGGCTGCCGAAGCGCTCAAGCTGATGGAAGAACGCAAGGTCAACGGCATGCCCGTGGTCAACGAACATAATCAAGTGGTCGGCGCATTCAACATGCACGATCTTTTCAGAGCAGGAGTGGTTTAATGCGCGATATTCTGGCCAAGGCCGCCCAGGTCAAACTGGTTATTTTTGATGTCGATGGTGTTCTGACCGACGGCCGACTGTACGTCACCGAATCCGGCGACGAAATCAAAGCCTTTCATTCCCGCGACGGTCACGGCATGAAAATGCTGCAAAGCACTGGCGTCAACGTTGGCATTATCACTGGCCGCACCTCCGGCATCGTCACCCACCGGATGAATGAGCTGGGCATCAAACACGTCTACCAGGGCCAAAAAGACAAAGTCCCGGCGTTTCGCGAACTGATCAGCAAGCTCGAGCTCAGTCCTGAGCAAGTGGCCTACGTCGGCGATGATGTGGTTGATTTGCCGGTCATGCTCAAAGTTGGTCTGGCCATCGCGGTGCAGGATGCCCACAGTCTGGTCAAAAAACACGCCCACTGGCAAACCCCCAACCTGGGTGGCCAGGGCGCAGCCCGTGATGTCTGCGAACTGATCATGGAAGCCCAATCCACGCTAGAATCGCAACTTCAACACTATCTGGTATAACCCATGGCGTTTTCCCGTGGCCTGCAGCCCACCCTGATCATTGCGCTTTTGCTGGCGGTCGTCGTCATTCTGTGGCTGACGGAAACCGAACAGCAGTTGCGCAATGCTGACACCAGCGCGCTGCTGAACGAGGAAGCGGATTACTACATGGAAAATTTTCGCCTCAGCGAAACCGATGAACAGGGCAAGCTGACCAAGCAGTTGAGCGGTTCGCGCCTGGCTCATTTTGCCGATCGCCACACGGAACTGCAGTCACCCGACATCACCATTCTGCAAGACGACCAGCCGCTGTGGCGCCTGACCGCCGAACAGGGTTCACTGCTGAAAGGCCAGCTCACACTCAACCACAATGTCCGCATCGAACAACTGGCCGACCATGCCGCGCGCTACCTGCAGGTCGAAACCGATCAACTCAATGTCGACATGAATACCCGCACCAGCTACGCACCTGGGCTGGTACAGATTTACTACGCTTCGGCCACGATTCAAGCCCACGGCATGCACCTGTTGTTCGACAGCCGACAAATGCAACTGCACTCCAAGGTACGAGGCACCTATGTTCAGCCGTAAGTTGCTATGGATCATTACCTGGATAGTCGCCAGCAACGCCTGGGCGCTGCCGGATGACTCCAAACAAAACATTCACATCGAAGCCGACCAGGTCGACATTGATGACCGCAATGGCGTCAGCACCTACAGCGGCAAGGTGCAACTCATCCAGGGCAGTATTCGCCTGACGGCGGACAACATCGTCGTCCACACCGAAAACCGCGTACTGGTCAAAATCATCGCCAACGGCAAGCCCTCGACGTTCCGCCAAAAACCCGAGGCAGGCAAGCTCGATGTCGTCGCCAAGGCGCTACAGCTCGAATATCTGGCGCGTGACGGCAAGCTGATCCTGACCCGGAGCGCCAGCCTCAACCAGGGCATGAACATGTTCAGCGGCAATCGCATCCTTTACGACCTCAATCAGAGCTACGTGCGCGCCGAAAGTGACGACCAATCCAGCCAGCGGGTACAAGTCGTAATCCAGCCCAGTACGCTGGAGGAATAATTCCCCTCATGGCACTCGTCGCAAACAATCTGGCCAAGCGCTATAAATCCCGTCACGTGGTCAAAGACGTCTCGCTGACGGTCAATGCCGGCGAAGTGGTGGGCTTGCTCGGCCCCAACGGCGCGGGCAAAACCACCAGTTTCTACATGATCGTCGGCCTGGTTCCGTCGGACGCGGGCAATATTTTGCTGGATGAGCAAAACCTGACCGGCTACCCACTGCACAAGCGGGCACAACTGGGCATAGGCTATCTGCCGCAAGAGGCATCGATTTTTCGCAAACTCACCGTCGAGGAAAACATCCTCGCCGTACTTGAGGGACGGCCCGAACTCAGCGAGCAACAACGCCAGGCCAAACTGGAAGAACTGCTGCAGGAATTCCAGATCACCCACATCGCCGACTCGCAGGGCATGGCCCTGTCGGGCGGCGAACGTCGCCGGGTGGAAATTGCCCGCGCATTGGCTGCCGAGCCGCGCTTTATCCTGCTGGATGAGCCGTTTGCCGGCGTGGACCCCATTTCGGTCATCGACATCCAGCGCATCATTCGTCACCTAAAGCAGCGCAACATCGGCATTTTAATCACCGATCACAACGTCCGCGAAACCCTGGGGATTTGCGAACGGGCCTACATCATCAGTCAGGGCACGGTCATCGCCGAAGGCCAGCCGGAGCGGATTCTGGAGAATCAGCTGGTGCGAGAAGTCTATCTTGGTCAAAATTTCCGCCTTTGAACGGCCTGTCGCCAGCAACAAACAAACAGTAGCCATTCTCCGGCGGGTATGATGTATAATCGGTACTAAACGAAAAACGATGTTTTTCCATTATAACTATCAGGGAACAGAGAGCAGTTTGTAGTGAAACAATCTCTCCAACTTCGTCTAGGTCAACATCTCACGATGACACCGCAGTTACAGCAGGCTATCCGCCTCCTGCAACTGTCGACGCTCGAGCTTAAATCGGAAATCCAGGATGCGTTGGAAAGCAATCCAATGCTGGAATTGATCGAAGATGGCGAGCAACGCGAACATGCCCATACCGAGGCAGAAACCCGCGCCGCCGAGGGCAACACCAACACCGATGATCGCGACTTCCAGGAAACCACGGTTGATCTGAAAGTTGATGAAATTCCCAACGACTTGCCCGTCGACAGCTCCTGGGAAGACACCTACGAACCCACCAACTACTCCAATAGCAGCGGCTCCTTCAACGATGAAGATGACCGCGACATTGACAGCCGCAATTGCGAGCAGGAATCCCTGCAGGATCATTTGCTGTGGCAAATGCGCCTGACGCCCATGACCGAAATCGATCAAGCCATAGCCACCTCCATCATTGACTCGGTCAGTGATGACGGCTACCTGGGCGACACCGTGCAAGCCATTTGGGAATCGCTAAAAGACGAACTGGAAATCGACATTGAAGAAGTCGAAGCGGTGCTACGTTGCGTGCAGAACTTTGATCCACCCGGCGTGGCCGCACGCGACTTGCGCGAATGCCTGTTGATTCAAATTTCCCAGCTCGACCCTGAAATTCCGTGGTACCAGGAAGCCAAGGCCATGGTGACCAGCCATTTCGAGCTGCTGGCGGAACGTGATTTTGCACAACTCAAACGCAAACTCAAACTTAACGAGGATGAGCTGCGTGAAGTCGTCAAATTCATTCACGGCCTCAATCCCCGCCCCGGCAACCTGGTGGCATCAGGGCAGGCCGAATATATCGTTCCCGACGTTTATGTCCGTAAGATCAATGGTTCTTGGCACGTATCACTCAATCCGGATGCCACGCCACGGCTGAACATCAATTCGATGTACGCCAGCCTGATTCAGCGCGCCAATCGCAGCGCAGACAACACCTACATGCAGGGTCAGTTGCAAGAAGCGCGTTGGCTAATCAAGAGCCTGCAAAGCCGTAACGAGACCCTGATGAAAGTCGCCACCTGCATCGTCGAACGCCAGCAAGGCTTCCTCGAACAGGGCGAAGAAGGCATGAAAGCCTTGGTACTGCATGATGTTGCCGAAGCCGTTGGCATGCACGAATCCACCATTTCGCGCATCACCAACAAAAAGTACATGCATACCCCGCGAGGCATTTTCGAGCTGAAGTATTTCTTCTCCAGCCATGTCAGTACCGCCAGTGGTGGAGAATGTTCGTCCACCGCCATTCGCGCACTGATCAAGAAAATGGTTGCCGCCGAGGACCCCAGAAAGCCCCTCAGCGACAGCAAAATCGCAAAAATTCTGTCGGATCAGGGAATCAATGTCGCCCGCCGCACCGTGGCAAAATACCGCGACGCGCTGGTCATCCCGCCATCCAATGAACGTAAACGACTAGCATAAGCACGATTGGAGTATTGATATGAGAATTGACTTGTCCGGCCACCATGTGGAAATCACTGATTCTATCCGCAGCTATGTACAAGAGAAACTGGAAAAGTTGACCCGCCACTTCGATCGCGTCACCGACATCCACGTTATTTTGAGCGTTGAAAAGCAAGTGCAGAAAGCAGAGGCTTCCATTCTGGTTGCCAACAACAAACTGTTCGCCAGCTCAACCGACGAAAATTTGTATGCCGCCATTGATGCACTGGCTGACAAGCTGGATCGCCAGATTCTCAAGCACAAAGAGAAAATTCAGTCTCATCGCGGTGCAGCACCCAACGCCGCCGCCGGAGAGTAATCCGCGCAGCGGTCGTGTGGTTTTTAGGTTAGAGACAAAGCTATGCAACTTTCCGATTTGTTAGTGCGGGACCGTATTGCCTGTGACATTCTCTCCGGCAGTAAAAAACGAGTGTTGGAGCAACTCAGCGAGTTGATCGCCAGCAACGAGCCCGACATCAATCAACAGGAAGTGTTTGAAAGCCTGATCAACCGCGAACGCCTCGGCAGTACCGGCTTGGGCAAAGGGGTGGCCATCCCGCATGGCCGCCTCAAAGCCAGCGACAAAACGCTGCTGGCTTTTGCCCAGCTAAAGGAAGGCATCGACTATGATGCCCCCGACAACCAGCCGGTCGACCTGCTGTTCGCCTTGGTAGTGCCACCCGAATCCACTCAGGAACACCTGCAGATTCTGGCCGCATTGTCGGAAATGTGTCGTGATGAGCAGTTCCGTCAGCAGCTTCGCAGCGCTCACAGCAGTGACGAGCTCTACACCCTGTTAACCCATTGGGCACCCAAACAGTCACAATAGCGGCGCGGCCAGTCAGCGCCGCATCGCTATTGCGACAGCTCCAGCGCGAGCTGCAATTACAACCGCTCAATTCCGCCCCGCTTACACTAAACAGCATCACATTCGAACCACCATTTGCAGCCAGCCATGTCGGCCCACTATTGGTGCTGGATAGCGAACAATATTCCGCAGACATCAAGCCAATCCCGACCACAACCATTGCCCTGATAATCTGCGGCGAACCTCCCACTGCACTGGCACAGATGCTGCCGCCGGTTTTCCGCGCCAGCATGCCCACGCAGCAGTTGATAACTCGTATCACGCAAACCCTGGCCTGGCGATGCGCACCGCGATTGTACGTCCACGGTAATTTTCTGCGCATCCACGGACGAGGCATACTGATACTGGGCGAACCCGGCTGCGGCAAATCCAGCCTCAGCCTTCAACTGTTGCAGCGCGGCCATGCCATCATCGCTGACGACAGTGTCTATTTTTATAATGATGGGCTTGGACTAAGAGGGCACGGCACCGCGCGCAGACGCATTCAATGGCTGCATCTGCGCCAACAGGGATTTATTGATCTGGCCAAGGCGTTTTCCATCGCACAACGACCTGTCGCGCAAACGCTTGACGCTATCATTCGGATAGCGCAGCATAAGCGCCCGATTGCGCCGCCGGGGTCCATGATCAAACTGGGCACGCAATCCTTTCCGCTGCTCGAACTGCAGGCCGATATTCCAGAGGCTTGCGAGCTGGTGGAAGAATTTGCCACAAAGGTCAATCAACGCCAGGTGTCATTGGCGGAAAACTTAACGCTGCATGCCGATGTCGGCAACGCAGCAAGCGGGGAGATAGTGCGCACACTATGAAACTGGTGATCGTCAGCGGCCTGTCAGGGTCTGGAAAAAGCACCGTACTGCACGTACTGGAAGATTTGCGCTATTACGCCATCGACAACCTGCCCATCACCTTGCTGCCGCAGTTTGCCAATTCCATGTGCGACAACACCGACGTGTGCTACTCCCACGCGGCAATTAGCATCGACGCCCGCAACCGCCACAACGAACTCAAACATTTTCCGCGTATCGTGCAAGAACTGCGTGACACTGGCGTGGATGTGGAAGTCATCTATCTGGATGCCGACGATCACATTTTGCTGCGTCGCTTCAGCGAAACCCGCCGCAAGCACCCACTGACCAGCGATGCCACCGGCCTGCCCGAAGCCATCGCCCAGGAACGCCAACTGCTGCAAATTGTCTCCGAAGAAGCCAGCCTGTATCTGGATACCACCCAGACCAGCCTGCACGATTTACGTGCGCTCATCAAACAGCGCGTCGCCAACCGCAGCTCGCACGACATGTCCATCATGTTCCAGTCGTTTGGTTTCAAGCACGGCGTTCCAGTCGATGCCGATCTGGTATTCGATGTCCGCTGTCTGCCCAATCCCTATTGGGACCCGGAGCTACGTTCGTTCAACGGCTTGCAGCAACCGATCAAGGATTTTCTCGAAAAGCATGACGACGTACAGCAGATGTACGACGACATCCGCACGTTTCTCGAACGCTGGATTCCTACGTTTGAGGCCGGCAGTCGCACCTATTTGACCATTGCCATTGGCTGCACCGGCGGCCATCATCGCTCGGTGTACATGACCGAACGGCTCAGAGCGCATTTTGCGCCACGCGGTCTTGTGCTCAGTCGTAACCGGGATTTGTAAATCATGGCCGTCGGCATATTGATTATCACCCACGAACACGTTGGTCAGGCGCTACTGGATACCGCCATCAACACCCTAAGTTTTTGCCCGCTGGATGCGGCGGTCATCAACGTCGCCTGCGATTGCGACATCGATAAAATCACAGCCTCTGCCAAAGAACACTGGCGCAAATTGCAAACCGGCGATGGCGTGCTGATCATGACCGACATTTTTGGCTCCACGCCCAGCAACATTGCCTGCGCGCTGCAGACCCTAGGTCGCTGCGTTGTGGTGGCGGGAATAAACCTGCCGATGTTGATCCGCGTGTTAAACTACCCGCACTTAACCTTGAGCGAACTGGTTGCCAAAGCCTTGAGCGGCGGCCGCGAAGGCATACTCGCCAGCCCCGAGCCACAGAGATAATCCATGCCTGAAATGCACTTGGAAATCATCAACAAACTAGGTCTGCATGCCCGCGCGGCCGCCAAATTCGTCGCCACCGCCAGCGCTTTTCAGGCGGATATTCTGCTGTGCAAGGACGATCGTTGCGCCAACGGCAAAAGCATCATGGGCATCATGATGCTCGCCGCCGGCAAAGGCAGTCAAATCAGCGTGCGCGCCGAGGGCGATGACGCCGATGCGGCATTAGCCGCACTGAAAGAACTCATCAACCGTCGTTTCAACGAAGACGAATAACTCGTCACCACCCCCATCAACAGGACAGGCCATGCAGGCTACGGATCAAATCGCCGACCACTTGCAGCAAATCAGCCGCTGGCTACAGCAGGACAATGTCACCGACGCCGGCGTTCTGCTCAACAGCCTGCACCCGGCTGAAATTGCCCACCTGCTTGAAGCTCTGCCGCGCGAGCATCGCGTGCGGGCCTGGGAACTGGTCGACCCATCGCTTGATGGCGATATTCTCACTTACGTTAATGACGAAATCCGCGCACTGTTCATTGGCGACATGGCCAAGGAAGAGCTGCTCGCCGCCACCGAGAAACTCGACACCGACGACCTGGCGGACATTCTTCCCGACTTGCCGGAAACCGTCATTAACGAACTGCTGCAGTCCATGGACGAGCAGAACCGCAATCGCCTGGAAGCGGTACTGCAATTTTCCGAGGATACCGCAGGCGGCCTGATGAACATCGACGCGGTCACCGTGCGCCCGGACGTGACCCTGGAAGTGGTACAGCGCTACACCCGCACCCGCGGCAAACTGCCGGAAAACACTGACTCGCTGGTCGTCGTGGATCGTGATGGCGTACTGCTTGGCATCCTGCCACTGGTTGCACTGGTGACCCTGGACCCGGACACGGAGGTCAAGGACGCCATGCTGCGGGATGTCCCCGCGATCCTCGCCAGCGCCACCACCCATGATGTTGCCGATCTGTTCGCCCGCCGCAACCTGGTCTCGGCACCGGTGGTCGACAGCCAGCAGCGGGTACTGGGCCGGATCACCATCGACGACGTGGTCGACGTTATCCTCGAAGAAGCCGACCATACCTACATGAGTTCGGCCGGTCTGGACGAAGAAACCGACATGTTTGCGCCGGTGGTTCGCAGCGCCCAACGCCGTACCGTCTGGCTGGGGATCAACCTGCTCACTGCATTACTGGCGTCCTGGGTCATCAGCCTGTTCGACGCCACCATCGAAAATCTGGTCGCCCTGGCGATACTCATGCCCATCGTCGCCAGCATGGGCGGCATCGCCGGCAGCCAGACGCTCACCCTGGTTACCCGTGGCCTCGCCTTGGGCAAGATCGGCAAGACCAACTCCCGCATCCTGCTGCGCAAAGAGCTGGCGGTGGGTGCGGTCAACGGCATCATTTGGGCCATCGTGATCGGCGTGCTGTCGGCGCTGTGGTTTAGCAGCGTCTCCCTTGGCGCCATCATCGCCTTTGCAATCATCACCAACCTGATCGTCGCCGCCCTCGCCGGTGCCACCATCCCGTTGATGCTGATCCGCTATGGTGCCGATCCGGCGCTGGCCGGCAGCGTCATCCTCACCACAGTGACAGACGTGGTTGGCTTTTTTGCGTTCCTGGGGCTTGCCTCTATTTTTCTCGCCTGATTCACCACAATTTTACGGTCAACAACAAGTACACAAGCCCGCAACTATGGTATACAGAATCCTCTCGGATTGAGGGACGGGCATTCCGCCGCCCTCGAACAAATCCACCGGCGCTGTGATAAAATCTGCGCTTCGACAGCCTGTTGCCGTGAACATCAACGCGCATTCCTGAAGGAGAGACAATGGCTCGCATCATTTTTACCGACGGTCGCCAGATCCACGACCTAAAACAAATTCAAGCCACCCTGGCGCCGCTGAATGTCAGTTTGCGTTACTGGCCAGTCCCAACCGATACCGACAGCCAGTCATTACTGGCGGCCAAAGCCCTGGATGACAGCCAAAAAACCAGCCTGCTGCAATCGGTCAATCACTACTTTGATCAGCTCAAGGACGAACTGGGTTACACCACCCGCGACATGATCGTGCTGCACGAAGACATTCCCGGCCTATCCGATCTGCTGGCCAAGTTTGAGAGCATCCACACCCACGCGGACGATGAAGTGCGCTACATCCTCGCCGGCAAGGGCTATTTTGGTTTTGTCACTGCCGATGGCGAACAATTCCTGGTCGAGGTTAACGCCGGTGACTACATCAACGTCCCCGCCAACGCCGAGCACTGGTTCACCCTGGGCGATTCCAGTCGAATCAAAGCCGTGCGTTATTTCATCGACACCAGCGGTTGGGTACCCGAATATACCCAGCGACAGATTCAGTTTACTCCCGAGACCCTCCCCTGGAGCGCCGCCACAGCAGATTAAGCAAAGGCCCTGCGGGGCCTTTTTTAATCGCTACCGATTAGGAGCAATATGATGATTACAGTCAGTTATCGTTTTCCAGCCGGTGCCGACGCTGCCAAACTGGCGAAGGTCATTGCCATTGGCCAAACCGTTGGCTCATGGGGTGCGGAATTTTCGCACCGCGCCCAGGCCATGGCCGCCCACACCGCCCAGGTGCTGGACATCCAGCCACAGGCCGACGGCAGTCATATTGCCCGCATTGGTTTTCCACGCATTAATACCGAAAACGACATCGCCAGCCTGCTGACCATGATTTTTGGCAAATTCAGCCTGGCCGGCCCCGCCCGCGTCATGGCCATTGAGTTGCCCGACGACTACGGCACCGGCGCCAAATTCGGCATTGAGGGTATACGCGCCAAGCTCGAGGTTCACGACCGACCGTTGATCATGGCCATTTTCAAACCCGCCCTGGGTCTGTCAGCCCAGGATCATGCCGATCTGCTGTCCCAGGTTGCGCCCGAGGGACTGGATTTGATCAAGGACGACGAAATCAACTTTGACCTGCGCACCGCGCCAACCCTGGATCGAGTCAAAGCCTGTCATCGCGTCCTTGAGGAATTGCGCCAAAAACAGGGCCGAGACCTGCTGTACGCCGTCAACATCAGTGGCCGCGCCGACCAGATCGTCGACACTGCCCGCCGCCTGCAGGACGCCGGTGCCAATGCGCTGCTGCTCAACGTGCTGTGCTTTGGCTACTCGGTACTGGAAGCACTGGCTGCCCATCCCGATGTTGAAGTGCCCATTTTTGCCCACCCGGCGCTGTCCGGTGCCATTGGCGGTGCCACCGACGGCAGCAGCGATTACGGCATCGACTACAGCGTACTGCTCGGCACCCTGATGGCCTATGGCGGAGCCGACGCGGTGCTGGTGCCGGCACACTATGGCTCGCTGCCGTTTGCCGCCCAGAGCGAGTTTCGCATTCGCGACATCCTGCGCAATCCACCCGCCGGACGACGCAAAGTGCTGCCCGTGCCCTCAGCCGGTGTCACCCCTGGCATTACCCGTCGCGCGCTGGCCGATTATGGCAACGACGTCGCACTTAATGCCGGCTCGGCCATTTTTGATCACCCGCTGGGCGCTGCTGCCGGCGTGCGCGCCTTCTTCCAGGCGCTGGACGCCGTCAAACACCAGCGTCCGCTGAATGCCGCCGTTGATCACCCGCGAGAACTGAAAACAGCCCTGGAGAAATGGGGCGGTGACTGACAACAAGACCTGTCCGCTGATGGTGTTCTGTGATTTTGACGGCACCATCACCGTCAACGAAACCTTGCGTGGCATGTTTGTCCAATGGCTGCCACAGCAAGCGCCGGCGATACTGGCGCGACTGGATGCTGGTCAACTCAGTTTGCGTCAGGCGCTGATCGACCTGACGGCACTGCTGCCCAGTGACTGCCGTGAGCGCATGAGCCAGCAAATCCTGCTCGAACCCATGCACGCGGGCTTTGACCGCTTCGTCGAGTTTTTGCATCAGCGCGATATTCCGCTGGTCATTCTCTCCAGCGGTCTGGACTTTTACATCCTGACCAAACTGCAGCCCTGGCTGGACAAAATCCACGCCGTGCACGCCCTGCGAACTGAAATCGACGGCGAGCACCTGCGCCTGGTTCTGCCCTACGATGACGCCCGCGAGGCCATGCCCAAAGCCACGGTCATGGCCAGCTACCGGGCGGATTTCAATATCGCCATTGGCGATTCCATGTCAGATTTTCAGATCGCTCAACAGGCAGATCTGGTGTTTGCCCGTGATAAACTACTGGCCCACATGCAGGGGCAAACCAAGGTCTGCGCCTGGCGCGATTTTGATGATATTCAGCAACAACTGCGGAGCAAGCTAGACTAAATGGCCCTGACTTTCGATGACATGCCAGCCAGACAGGCATTGGCCCAGGTAGGCAAACAATTCCACCAGCGCGGCTGGATGTTCGGCACCGCCGGCAACCTGAGCAAACGCCATGACGAGGACAGCTTTTGGCTGACCGCCAGCGGCAAGCCCAAGGGCCAACTCGATGAAAACGACTTCGTCCGCGTCGATATTCACAGCGGCGACATGCTCGAACAACTGGCCGAGGGCAACAAACCTTCGGCTGAAACCTGCATTCATCAGGTCATCTACCAGCAGTTCAGCGATGCCGGCGCCTGCCTGCACGTGCACACGGTAGACGCAGTCATCGCCACCCAAAAATTCGCCCGTGATGGTTTGCTGCGCCTGCCGGCGCTGGAAATGATCAAGGGCTTTAATATCTGGCAGCAGAATCCAGAAATTGACCTGCCGGTGTTCGACAACATTCTGGAAGTTCCCCGCATCGCCGAGCAAATGTGCGCCTTTTACCAGACCAACCCCAGTCAACTGACGGCAATGATGATTCGCGATCATGGCATCACCGTCTGGGGCCGCAACCTGCAGGAAGCCTATAACCGAGTAGAAATTCTTGAGTTTTTAATGTCTTATCTGGCACGACAAGGCTAATTGCCCAATATTCCACCAGAAACATCTTGCCGCCTTCAAAGTGAGAACCAAGTCACGGTTTTAATTTTCATCACTCCCTGTCACCAGCCGAAATTAACTACACGTGGTTTGGGCAGGGAGTATGTGGGATGAGATATGTAGGTCGTCAACTTGCAGCATTGAGCATTTTGCTGATGATGACCACCCCCGTCCACGCCGAAAACTGGAGCAACCACGACACCGCCTGGGAAGCCACCTACATGGCGGTCCACCTCGCCGACTGGGGCCAAACCCGTGACATCGCTGCCCACTGCAACGGCGATTTGAACTACTACGAAAAAAATCCCTTATTGGGCAGCTGCCCGTCTACCACCACTGTCGACGTGTATTTTCTGACCACTGGCGTGCTGCACTACAAAATCGCCCAAACGCTGTCACCCCGCTATCGCCGCATGTTCCAGGTGGGCACCCTCGCCTTGCAAATCAATTCCATCAATAACAACAAAAAAATCGGCCTGAAGATTTCCTTCTGAAAATCAATGCAATAGCCAATTTCATCCGCAGCAAGGCCAAATCCTGCGTTCTGTGACCCAGTTCGCAGTTTTTGTGCTTAGTCCTGGCAAATCCTGTGTCGACAACTCGGATATCCACCGACACATCAAGGGAGGGGGATTATGCACCGAGCTTGGCGTTTCCTGATCATGTTCCTGGGAGGATGGTTAGTCATGAGTCCCGCACAGGCGTGGAGCACCCAGGACAGCATGTGGCAGGGCGCCTATTTGACCGCTCACGTTGCCGATTGGGGGCAAACCCGCGACATCTCGGTGCATTGCAACAGTGGTGGCAGCTACTCCGAAACCAACCTGCTGCTGGGCCGCTGTCCCAGCCTGGCGGAGGTGAATTCCTACTTTTTAGGAACAGCCATCCTGCATACCGGCGCGGCCTACCTGATACCGCACAAGTATCGTCGCGCCTTTCAGTTAAGCACGCTGGGAATGCAGCTCAACTTCGTCAACAACAACAAACAGATCGGCCTGAAATTTAATTTTTAGCCTTGTTGCGTCTGATCAGCTTGATCACCACTAACAACAACGGCGTGGCATGCATCAGCAAGTCAAAAATATCCAGTGGCCGCTGCAGCGAGCCATCCAGCAACATCTTCAGCTTTTCCAGCAAATGCGGCTCCGGCACAAAGGGCGCCAGGGCCAGCATGATGGCAATCACCACCAGCGGGAACAACGGTAATTTATCCAACCACGTCATTTTTTTGCCTCCTCGCGCCCAACCGCGCACTATACTTGCTTTATAAGGTAGTACTAAATTAAATATTAGCATAACCTTATATTCTTTTCGACCCCCGGGTCGCTCGCCAAAGGAGGTTTTATGGCCACCGTCACAAACAACACTTCACTCAGATGCGATGTCTGCCTCAAAGAAATACCCGCCAGCGTCGGCTACAACGCCGAGGCTGACGAATACGTTTCACATTATTTCGGGCTGGACTGCTACCAGCGCTGGCATCAACACCAGCAACTGGCAGGTTGTGCGCCTGGAAGCCAGGCGGCTAATTGCTCTTGGGACGACGAAACACGCTGACCAGAATCAGGGCCAGCACGCCAAGCACGCAGAAGATAACGACCGGCAGGTTGCCGAATACCGCAAACGGCGTCATGCCGGTGAGGGGCTGGATTTCCCCTTTGAGCACATGCACCGCAAACTGCGGCGAGGTGGCTAACAACTGTCCCTTGGCGTCGATAATGGCCGATACGCCGGTGTTGGTGGATCGCAACATGTAGCGCGCCGTTTCCAACGAGCGCATCCGCGCAATCTGCAAATGCTGGTGTGGGGCCATGGAGTCGCCGAACCAGGCGTCGTTGCTGGCGTTCACCAAAAACGCCGCCGATGGCAGTGCCTCAATCACCTCGTTGCCGAACACATCCTCATAGCAGATGGAAATGCCCGCCTCGTGGCCAACCAGTCGCAGCAGCGGTGCTTCCTCTGAGTCCCCAGGTTCAAAATCCGACATGGGAATCTGGAAGAAGTTGATAATACCGCCCAGCAAATCCGGCAGCGGAAGGTACTCGCCAAACGGCACCAGATGACGTTTAAAGTAAAATAACTCTTCGCCACCCAGACTCAGCATGCTGTTGTAAAAATGCTTCGTGCGCTGATCGTACACCGGAATCCCGACCAGCATTTCGCTGCCGTTCATCCGCGCTTCCTGCGCTACCGCATGCAAAAACGGCTTGATCTGGTGATACACCGCCGGCACGGCGGTTTCCGGCCAAACGATCAAATCGGTGCCCCAGTTTTCACGACTGAGATTGGCGTACAAATCCAGCGTCGGAATGCGCTGCTCCGGCAACCACTTCTGATCCTGGCTGACATTGCCCTGCACCAGCGCGACACTGATGGGATCGCCGGCAGGGTTCGACCAATCGACCCGCATCAATAGCAGTGGCAGCAACCACAGCAGCACCAACACCGGCGCAGTACGTCTGAGCACCGTCTGCCCCTGCAGCCAGATCAGCGCCAACAGTCCCGCTGACATCGCGATAAACAATGACAAGCCAAACACGCCAAACACCGGCGCCCAACCAGCCAACGGACTGTCAATTTGCGAATAGCCCACCGTCAACCAGGGAAAGCCGGTGAAAATCCAGCTGCGGACCCATTCCAGCAACACCCACAGCACGGGCATCAACACCACCAGCTGCAGGTACGGTTGCTGTTCGACGCGCTTAAAGCGTCGCGCCAGACCGCCAGCCAAGGCCGGGAACAGCGCCAGGAACAAGGCAAACAACAGCGTCAGCGCCATGGACAACAGCTCGTCCACACCGCCAAACCGTGTCATCGACACATGCACCCAGGAAACACCGATGGTGAACATGCCCACGCCAAACAGCCAGCCGCGCCAAAACGCACGTTTGGCGCTCACCTGCTGCCAGGCCATGAACAGGATCAATAACGAAACAACCGCCAGCGGCCACATGTTGAACGGCGCAAATGCCATCGGCAGCATCAAACCGGCAAGCAGCGCCGTCAGGTCGCCGCGGCGCCCCTGCAAAAAAGCCAACGAATTATTCACTGATTTTTTCTGATTTATTTTTTGAGACTTTGGTCAGCTGCAACAGGTGGATGCGGCGGTTGTCCGCACGCAACACTTCAAAGCGATACTTGTCGATCTGTACCACTTCGCCACGACTGGGCAAATGACCAAAACGGTTGAGGACAAAACCACCAATGGTATCGAATTCTTCATCAGAGAATTTGCTACCAAAGTAGTCGTTAAATTCATCAATTGGCGTCAGCGCCTTCACCGAGAATTTCTTCTCGCTGTATTTCATGATGTAGCTATCTTCGTCGACATCGTACTCATCCTCGATATCGCCGACGATTTGTTCGAGTACATCTTCGATAGTCACCAGACCAGAAACACCGCCGTATTCGTCGACCACGATTGCCATGTGGTTACGCTTGGCGCGGAATTCCTTGAGCAGCACGTTCAGACGTTTGCTCTCCGGAATAAATGCCGGCAAACGCATCACGTCGCGAATATCAAAGCTGTCGCTGCCTTGTTGGCGGGTAGAAAAATAGCCCAACAGGTCTTTGGCCAACAAAATGCCAACCACCTCGTCGCGGCTGTCGCCAATCACAGGGAATCGGGAATGTCCTGACTCCATGATCACGGGCAGGAACTGTTCTGGGGATTGATCGCGCTCCACCACCACCATTTGCGAACGGGGAATCATGATGTCACGCACCTGCATCTCAGATACCTGCATCACCCCCTCAATCATCGCCAGGGCATCGCCGCCGACCAAATCGCGGCGTTCGGCATCACGCAGAATTTCGATCAAGTCATTTCGGTCTTTGGGCTCGGCACCAAACACCTGGCTGATTTTATCCAGCCACGAACGGCCTTCAAGGCCGTTACTACTTCGTCCTTCTTTCATATCTCTTCTTAATGTTAGTAGGGATCGGGGAAGCCAAGGGTGGCCAGAATTTGACGCTCCAGCCCTTCCATTTCCTCAGCTTCGTTATCAGTTATATGATCAAAACCCAACAAATGCAACGTGCCATGCACGATCATGTGGGCCCAATGCGCCATCAGCGCCTTGTCCTGCTCGCGGGATTCGTCCGCCACCACCTGGGCGCAAACGACAATATCACCGAGCATCGGCAGATCTAATTCTTCGGGTAATTCCATCGGAAACGACAACACGTTGGTGGCGTAATCTTTACCACGGTAGTCGCGATTCAGTTGGCTAATCTCGGCGGCATCGGTAATGCGAATGCTTACTTCGGCTGGCTTGTGATAGCCTGCGCCCGCCAGCGCGGCCTGCACCCACTGACGCAGTTGCGCCTCGTCAGGCAAACCCGCCGTGTCCACGGCAAACTGCACATCCAGCTCAAGCATTTTCGTGTTTTTCGTAGGCGGCTACCACGCGCTGCACCAGAGGATGACGCACCACGTCTTTTTTCTCAAACATGGTAAAGCTGACACCTTCGACATCCTTGAGGATGGTGGTGACATGCAGCAGACCTGAGGCACGTTTGTCCGGCAAGTCTGTCTGGGTAACGTCACCGGTAACAATCACCTTGGAACCAAAGCCAATCCGCGTCAAAAACATTTTCATTTGTTCGCGGGTCGTGTTCTGCGCCTCGTCGAGAATGATGTAGGCATCATTGAGCGTACGACCGCGCATAAAGGCCAGCGGTGCCACTTCAATAATGTGACGCTCTATCAGTTTGGCAACGTGATCAAAACCGAGCATTTCATACAGCGCATCGTACAGCGGCCGCAAATAGGGATCGATTTTCTGCGCCAGGTCACCAGGCAAAAAGCCCAGACGCTCGCCGGCTTCCACCGCTGGACGGGCCAGGATAATGCGACTGACGCGTTCGTCTTCCAGCGCTTCCACTGCCGCAGCCACCGCCAGATAGGTTTTACCCGTACCGGCCGGACCGATGCCAAAATTGATATCGTATTCACGAATGCGCTGAATGTATCTGGCCTGATTGGCACCACGCACACGCACCACTTTTTGCCGCAACACCAGCTCCAATGGCGCACTGTGTTCGGCACTGGGATCACGCAATACTTCCACACCTGCCTCCTGTAGCGACAACTGCACTCGTTGCGGGGTTAAACTTTCTTTGACTGTATCAGCATACAAATTTTGCAACACCAACGCCGCCGCCTGAGCATCGTCAGCGACGCCCACGATGCGAAATGCATTGCCTCGGTGATTGATCTGCACCCCGAAACGGGATTCGATTTGACGGAGATGTTCGCCAAACTGGCCGCAAAGATTAGCCAATCGGCTGTTGTCCACTGGCTCGAGGTGAAAGTCCAGGGTCGACGATACGGGGGAATTCAAAATTGAGTCTAAACCTTTCAAGCTAGTGTCTCTGTTAAGTTAGCGGCCATTTTAAACGCTTTTTCACCCTCACCGGCCACGAACTCACCACGCAGCGAGTTGGGGAGAGCGTCGACGATGCGCACGTCAACGAATTTACCGATCCAGCACGCATCGCCGAGAAAGTTGACCACACGGTTGTTTTCAGTGCGTCCGCGCAGCTCGTTGGGGTCTTTTCTCGACGGCCCTTCCACCAGGATGCGCTGCACAGTTCCCACCATGCGACGGCTGATGTCCTGCGTCTGCTGATTGATGCGCTGCTGCAAAAGCGCCAGACGCTCTTTTTTCACGTCCGCCGGCACGTCATCCGGCAGACCGGACGCTGGCGTCCCCGGACGCGGGCTGTAAATAAAACTGAACGAGAGATCAAAGCCCACGTCCGCGATTAAATTCATGGTTGCTTCAAAATCCGCATCGGTCTCACCCGGAAAACCGATAATGAAATCCGACGACATGCACAGGTCAGGACGCGCGGCGCGCAGCTTGCGAATTTTGGATTTGTATTCCAGTGCGGTGTGGCCACGCTTCATCTGCGCCAGAATGCGGTCGGAACCACTTTGCACCGGCAAATGCAGATGGCTGACCAACTGCGGCACATCGACAAAGGCCGAGATAATGTTCTCATTCATTTCCACCGGGTGCGATGTGGTGAAACGAATACGACCGATGCCCTCAATCGCCGCCACAAAGCGAATCAGATCACCCAGATCGGCAACTCCACCATCGTGGGTAGCGCCACGGTAAGCATTGACGTTTTGCCCCAGCAAATTGACCTCGCGAACACCCTGGGCAGCCAGCTGGGAAACTTCCAGTAACACATCATCAAAAGGTCGGGAAACTTCTTCGCCACGGGTATAGGGCACTACGCAGAACGTGCAGTACTTGCTGCAACCTTCCATGATAGAAACAAAGGCACTGGGGCCATCGGCACGAGGCTCGGGCAGGCGATCAAACTTTTCGATTTCGGGAAAACTGACATCAACCACGGGCTTGCGCTGTTCGCGCACGGATTTGACCATTTCCGGCAGGCGGTGCAGAGTCTGCGGGCCGAACACAATGTCGACAAACGGCGCACGGGTGCGAATGCCTTCGCCTTCCTGACTGGCAACGCAACCACCGACGCCAATCACCAATTCCGGACGCTTTTCTTTCAGCTCGCGCCAGCGGCCCAGATGGGAAAACACCTTCTCCTGCGCCTTTTCGCGCACCGAGCAGGTATTTAGCAACAAAACATCGGCCTCTTCCGGCGTTCCGACCACCTGCATGCCATAGGCTTGATCCAGCACGTCCGCCATTTTGGAGGAGTCGTACTCGTTCATCTGGCAACCATTGGTAAGAATGTAAAGCTTGTCCGCCATGCGTTGATTAACCCGTGTTCAAAAAACGCGCTATGGTACTTGTAATCACCCTTATATGCCAGTCCCCCGACAGATGACCAATCCAATTTTCGCTGCTATACCGGAGGCAGCTACAGACGCCAGCCCTCCTGCCTTGATGAACAATCAGTTACAGGGCAATACTCATCTACAGCTATAGATCAGCAATTTTGGCTAACAACCTATTGCCGCACCGCAAATACAGGTATAATCCGCGCCTTTAGCATGGCGCCCATTAACGACAGTCGGCGTTGTACCAGGCCCCGAGCACCAACCGAAACCCGAATTGAGTAACCCATATGACTCCAGCAGCCAAAGCCCTGACCATCACAGCGATCATCGCGGTCACCAGTTATTTCCTGGCGCCTGTCCTCGGCCTAGCCGCAGGTTCCTTGTCCCTAGGCATACTGCTGGGCGGCATCATTGCCACAGTGATCATCGCCACGGCCAACACCCGTCCGCGTCCGGCCGCCAAAGCACCGAACCGCGCACCCGCCCGCGCAGCCAAAAATGACACCGCCGACAGCCGCGCCGCTGCTCCCATCAGCAGCAACGGTGAAACCGAAACCCTGTTCGTTGGCAACCTGGCATTTCGCGCCAATCGCCACAACTTGATGAAGCTGTTCGCTGAGCACGGCACTATCATCAATGCCCGCATTGTGACCGACCGCGCCACCCGCAAGCCCAAAGGTTATGGCTTTGTCGAAGTCAACACCGTGGATGCCGACAACATCGTTGCCAAACTCGACGGCGCCGATTTCTTTGGTCGCGAGCTCAAAGTCAGCCGCGCCAACAAACGCGACTAACCGGCACGTCGGAGAGAATTGCGTGCTCAAAGCCATCCAGGATTTCTTCAGCCAGCACCTGCAAAACAGCAGCGACAGCACTGATCAGACGCATCGCCTGCACCTGGCGAGTGCGGCACTGATGATTGAGGTCATGCGTGTCGACGACCGCGAATACCAGTCGGAACATCAGACACTGATCGAGTCGCTGCAAGCCAAGTTTTCGCTCAGCGAACAGCAAACCCACGAGCTGGTCGAACTGGCCCGCCAGGAAAGCGGCGATGCCACCGATTATCACCAATTCACTTCGCTGATAACCCGCCACTTCAGCCCCGAGCAGCGCGAACTGCTGCTGGAGTATCTGTGGGACATCGCCTACGCCGACGGCAATCTCGACCGATACGAAGAGCATTTGCTGCGCAAAATCAGCGACCTGCTTTACCTCAAGCACGACGCGTTCATCCGCAGCAAACTGCGCGCCCAAGCCAAACTCAAATAGCCCGTTGGCGTTGGCCTGACCAGTGGAATCCGGGTAGGATGGGGACTCCCCCAACCTAGCCGCGAGGAAACATCATGGAAGGATCTGCCATCACATGGGTTGTCGGCCTGATCGCCCTGGCCGCCGGCGCCGGCATTGGCGCACTGGTCAACCGCAACCTCTACCTCAAAAACTACCGCAAACGCTCCGCCGAGATGGAAGCCCAACTGCAGGACATGCAGCGCGAACAAGTGCTCTACCGGCAAAAAGTCGACCAGCACTTCAGCCAAAGTGCGCAATTACTGCAGGAAATGGCCAGCAATTACCAAAAAATTTATCAACACCTCAGCAATGGTGCCCAGGTGCTATGCGAAAACCCACCACAGCAACTGACCCAGCCGCTGGAGGGCAACGCTCACGACGCCACCAATGACGATGTAGAAAGCCCTCGCCTCGCACCACGCTACCAAACCATGGACTTCGATACCGAAACCGAAATGGACAACAACCACCCGCCTCTTGGCACCGGCGCGGCGAAAAATCCAGTCACTGGCGTCGCCTGACATCCACAACATTCACAGCCCCAGAGTTATCCACAAAATCTGTGGATAACTCTGTGCATCTCTTGGGGGAAAGCTGGGTTTGTTCTTGCCAAATCGGCCAACGCTTTAAATTGATCATTTTTCACTCAATTATAACTAGCTGTTTTTATTGTATTTATTGAATAAAAATCAAATTCCAGCCACTCCCGACATCCAATCAGCGCTCCTCGTACAAAATAAGACCGCTGTGGAAAACCTCGCCAAGAAATTGGCTTTGCATTGACAAAAAGGCGTTAGCAAACACCCACTTTCGGTGACAAACTACAATCCAAGATTGCCTCCGCAAGCTTTCGCGCGACGGTTTTCCACACGAGCAATAAAACGCCTGTTCCAGCTACAACTCCCCCTCCGCGCTACCAATCATCCAACCAGAGTCGCGCCATTCTCGCCAGTCCCAAATCTCGCCCCCAAACCCATTTTCACTCCCCCCTCATCCACACCTCATCCCGGATATTTTCCCCAGAGATACCGCGCATCATTCACCCTCAAATTGCACAAACGAGGCTAACTCAGGCATCTGCCTACGAATTTTTCACTTATCCACAAAACCTGTGGATAAGTATGTGGATGCATTGGGGGAAAGTGGCTCAAACCCGCATGATATGGTGCTCCACTTTAAATTGATCAAAAAACTAGCCATGACGTAACTATATGTTTTATATGCGATTTTATAAGTCAAGCCAAGTTAGGCAGGAAATTTTCACCGATGGCTGTCAATCAAAATTTTCGCTGTGGAAAAGTCTGACAATTATTTGGCAATCGCTTGACAAAAAGACGCTAGCAACCGCTCACATCAGCGCTTGCACTGATTGTCTCGCTGCGACTCAGGGCAGGTTACCTGACTGTTTCTTGGTGCCGCGTATCGCCACCGCCTGCAGCGGATCATCGGGCCAGGAGTGCTTGGGATAACGCCCCTTCAAATCCTTCTTCACCAACTGATAACTGTCACGCCAGAAGCCGGGCAGATTCTGGGTAACCTGCGCCGGGCGCATGGCCGGCGACAACAGATGCAACGTCAGCGGCAATCGCCCCTGGGCGATACTGGGATGCTGGTCATAGCCGAATAATTCCTGCAGCCGTACCGCCAATACCGGCGGCTGGACACTGTAATCGATGGCAATGCGCGAACCGGTCGGCACTACAAAATGCGTAGGCGCCAATGCCTCCAGTTGTTGCTGTTGGTTCCAGTCCAGTCTGGCCAGCAGAATATCGCGCAGATTCAGTTGCGACAGGTGAGTAAGACGGTTCATGCGGTCTAGATACGGCAACAGCCAGCCCTCCAGCGTGTCCAGCAGAGCTTGCGCCGAACAATCCGGCCAACCCTGTTCCGGCAACCACTCGCGCAGCAACTGTAACCGTGCGCACAGCTGACGACTGCCATCGTCCCACGGCAAACAATCCAGACCTTGTTGGCGTATGCCCTGCAGCAAACCCTGCTGCCGCTGAGCCGTATCCGGTGTCAGCTCCTGTTTTTGCAACAACAGCTCGCCCAGCCGCCACTGCCGTTGCGCCACCACCGCACCACTGGCCCTGTCCCAGCCAACCTGGTCGAACTGTTCGATCTGGGCTGCAAACTGCTGGCGCAGATCAGCTTCCAGCAGCGGAGCCGCCAGCCGGATCACCGGCTCGGCCGCGTCGCTGCCCAGCTCGGCCACGGCCAGAAATGGGTGTGTTGCCAGCGGGTGATGCGCCACCAATGCCGCGCCACGACCATTGCTCAGGCGGTAACGGCCACTGCCGGGACTGCGCAACATCGCGACCCGATCAGGATAGGCCAGTGCCAGCAGCAAACCGAGCTGACTCGCCTCACGAATCTGGCCGCCACTGCCTGCCAGTTGTCGCTGCCATTGCCCCGCCTGACGGACGATGCGCTGCACCAGTCCGGCATCCTGACGCGACTTGCCACGCTTGGCGGCCTGCAGCGCCTGAAAATGTTCCCACAGGTCGGCTTCCTGATTGCCCAGCAGCGGTCGCTCGCCCAGCATCGCCGCCAGCTCGCACGCGGCCTCGCCCAGCCCCAGCTGGCTGGCGCGCAGCATCATGTGCGCCAGACGGGGATGCACGCCCAACTTCGCCGCCTGCCGCCCCAGTTCGGTCAACTGCCCCTGCTCGTCGAGCAACTCCAGCTGCCGCGCCAACGTCCGCGCCTGCTCAACGCTGCCGGCACTGGGCACGTCCAGCCAGCGCAACTGGTTCAGGTCGCGCACGCCCCACTGCGCCAGTTCCAGCACCAATGGCAGCATGTCGGCGGATTTGATTTCGGCATCGTCAAATTCCAGCATCCGCGCTTGCTCGGCCTCCGCCCACAGCCGGTAGCACACCCCCGCCTGCAGACGCCCGGCACGTCCGGCACGCTGCCGCGCCGAAGCCTGGGAAATCTGCCGCAACTGCAGCCGGCTCATACCGCTGTCAGCATCGAATCGCGCCTGCCGCGCCTGCCCGCTGTCGATCACCACATTGACGCCTTCGATGGTCAAACTGGTCTCGGCGATGTTGGTCGCCAGCACAATCTTGCGCCGCCCCGGCGCGGGCGCGGTAATCGCCTGCAGTTGCTGCTGCCGATCCAGATCGCCATACAGCGGAGCAATCAGCACCTCCGCCGGCAGCGATTGCTGGCGCAGCATTTCTTCCACCCGTCGAATCTCGCCACTGCCGGGCAAAAACACCAACTGGCTGCCAGCGTGTTGCTGCAACGCCTGCATGATCACGCTGACCAGTACATCCCAGCGCTGGCGAGGCTCGCAGGGGCGGTAATTCACCGTCACCGGAAACTGCCTGCCCGGACAATTCAGCACGGGCGCCTGCCCCAGCATGCGGCTGAGCACATCGCTGTCCAGGGTGGCCGACATCAGCAGCAGCTTCAGCTCGTCGCGCAGATTCGCCTGCACATCCAGACACAGCGCCAGCGCCAGATCGGCCTGCAGCGATCGTTCGTGAAATTCGTCAAAAATCACCAATCCATAGGCTTCCAGCGCAGGATCATCCTGCAACATGCGCGTCAGCACACCTTCGGTGACCACTTCCAGCCGGGTCTGCTTGCTCACCTTGCTGTCCATGCGGGTGCGATATCCCACGGTCTGCCCCGGTTCCTCGCCCAGACAACTGGCCATGTACACCGCGACGCTGCGTGCCGCCAGACGACGCGGCTCCAGCATCACAATGCGCTGGCCGGCCAGCCACGGCGCCTGCAGCAAGGCCAGCGGCACGACGGTGGTTTTCCCCGCGCCGGGTTCAGCCTGCAAAATGACATTGGGATGCTGGACCAGCAGCTGCTGCAGCGGCGCGAGATAGGCTTCAATCGGTAACGACATGGCAATCAGGACTTGCGCTGCATGTCGTCAAAAAAGCGCATGGCCATCTGGAAAGCATAGCCGGGTGCCTCACTGACGCTGCTCGCCTCCCGCCGGCTGTGTTGTTGATAAAACTTGCGCATGGCCAAAATATGCAGCGGCAACTCTCGGAAAAATAGTGGATTTTTATTCAGAAAAAATTGCGCAACCGCGATCGGGGCATAGGCCAGACGGTTGGGGGTTGGCTGTTCGGGCAACCGGACGGTCACTTGCGGCCAGTCGCCGGCGCGAGGTTGCGCCTGGATCACGTAGCACTCGTCGACGCTGCCGCTGATGGTCGCAATCGTCAGCTTGCCATCCAGCCGCATCGCGCCCTCGGCGTGCAATTCATTCACCGGCAAAAATATTTTGGTCGCATAGGCGCCAGCCCACTGCCCCAGGGTTTCCAGCAAGTGATTGGCCAGTTCATCCTCGGCCAACTGCTGCATCACCAACGCAAAAAAGTGGTCCCACAGCCAGATTTGCTCGTGCTCGGCCAGACTGCCTTCCAGCAGCATTGGCAGTTTCGAGTCCGTTTCAAATTCTGGTCTAAAATCAATCAGTAATCGACTCACGTTACAGCGCCCCCTGGCTGACAGACATAAATATTTTGGATTCCAACTATCAAAATCCCGGCTGATGTGTCGAATAGTATATTAGTTTTGGCGGATATTCCCGGAGAGACCGGTAAAGGTCATGCGCAACGCTGTTTGTAATTACGCTATCCTGTTGATTTTGCTGTCATTGGCTTTTCCCATTGGCCAGGTTCACAGTGCCGAAAAGGCACCAGAGCCCACGATTCCACAGCACATCGAACAACTACTGGCTCAGGAAGGCCCCTCCAGCTGGGCCCCCGACATCAATCGCCCCATGCTGCGCGAATTTTACACGCCTCGCCAGTATCAACCTATTTGGGACGCCACCTGGGGCATGAGTGAAAACGCTGCACTGTTTCGCGACGCCCTGATTGACAGCCACCTGGAGGGTCTGGATCCCAGTGAGTATCACATCGACGGCATTCGCTACCTCTGGAAGTCAAACCGCATCATTAACCGCGCCCGCCTGGAGTTGCTGCTTACCGACGCGTTTTTGCGTTACTCCATTGAGGTTCGCGCCGGCTATCAGTATCCCCGCGCCGTTGATCCCCGCTGGTATGTGGATCCACCCAAGGTCGACCCCATCACCCTGCTGCGGCAAGCCATTGACGAACGCAACCTGCCCAAACTGCTGCGCGAACTGCCGCCGCCGCATCCGCAGTATCAGCTACTCAAGCGCGCCTTGGCCAATTATCGTCAACTGCAAAGTCAAACCCCCACCTGGCCCACGGTACCTGGACGCAATACCCTGCGCCTGGGCGATCGTGATCCCGCCATTATTCCACTGCGGCAGCGCCTGATCAGCGAAGGGTTTCTGGCCAACACACCGCCGACCTACGCCGATCTGCTCGACACGGATGTGGAGCAGGCGGTTCGTGACTTTCAGCATCAATACGGCCACGAGGTGGATGGCATGGTCGGCCGCATCACTCGCCGCTCGCTGAACATTTCACTGGATGATCGCATCAAGCAGATTCAGCAAAACATGGAACGCTGGCGCTGGCTGCCACGCGATCTGGGGCAGCGCTATGTAATGGTAAACATGGCCGGCTATCAATTGGAGCTGGTGGAAAACGGCACGCCCAGCCTGGAGATGCGCGTTATCATCGGCAAGACCTATCGAGGCACACCGGCCTTTGCCAACCAGATTGAGTACCTGGACATCAACCCAACCTGGCACGTCCCGGCGAGCATCGCCAAACAGGATTTGCTGCCCAAAATCCAGAAAGATGGTCAGTTCCTGACCACCAACCGGATGCGCGTATTCGATTCATGGAAAAAGGACGCCACTGAAATTGACCCGCTGCAGGTCGACTGGACCACGCTGAATGAAGACAATTTCCCGTATTATCTGGTGCAGGACCCCGGCCCCAACAACAGCCTGGGCAACATCAAGTTCATGTTCCCCAACAGCTGGAGCATTTATCTGCACGACACGCCTTCACGCGAACTGTTCAACAAGGAAGTGCGCACTTTCAGTTCCGGCTGTATTCGCATTGAGCGCCCTATCACCCTGGCGTACAAACTGTTGAACGACGAGGGCTGGGATCAGCGCAAAATTCGCGACACCATTCGCGACGGCAAAACCCAGCGCATTACCCTGAAAAAAACCGTTCCCATCTACCTGCTGTATTGGACCGCCTGGGTGGATGAACATGGCCGGGTGCAGTTCCGCGACGATATTTATGATCGCAACGAAAACATCGCTACCGGGCCGGTGGAAATACTGCCGAACAGCTGATGACCTATTTGCCAAGACTGCCACATCTGGTAGTCTTGGCGCATGAAAAACAATACAGATTATACAGTTATTTCCGATGGCGCCGCTCTGGATAGCTTTTGTCAGCAGCTGCAAAACCAAACCTGGATCGCCCTGGATACCGAATTTCTACGGGAAAAAACCTATTATCCCAAACTGTGCCTGGTGCAAATTGCCACGCCCGAGCTGGCTGCCTGCATTGATCCTCTGGCCATCGACGACCTGTCGCCCCTGCTGGATCTGCTGTACAACCGCAACATCACCAAGGTGATGCATTCCGGCCGTCAGGATCTGGAAATTTTTTACAACCTGCGCGGCGAACTGCCCAGCCCCATTTTTGACACGCAAGTGGCTGCGCCATTGATTGGCCTGGATGAGCAACTGGGTTATGCCAGCCTGGTGCAGGAACTGTTGGGCGTCAATCTGGACAAAAGCCACGCCCGCGCCGACTGGACCCGTCGCCCGCTGCCGGCCAATCAGCTGCAATACGCGATTGAAGACGTGACCTACCTGGCGCAAATCTACCCCAAGCTGAAATCCATGCTGGAAGAGCGTAATCGCCTGCAATGGCTGGACAGCGATTTTGCCGCCATGACCGAGCCGTCGCTGTACCAGAATCCACCGGAAACCGCCTGGCTGCGGGTAAAGCAGGCCAACAAACTGCGACCGCAACAGCTCAGTGTGCTGCAGGCATTGGCCAGTTGGCGGGAAATCACTGCGCAACAGCAAGACTTGCCACGCGGCTGGCTCTGCAAGGACGAGGTGCTGATCGACATTTGCCGTCAGTTGCCCGACAAGGTACAAGAGCTGGCGCATATCCGTGGCCTGACCGAAGGATTTGTCCGCCGCCACGGCCAGGCGCTGGTCGAGTTGATTCACACCGCCAAATCCCAGCCGCCTGTGCCACTGCCGGACTATGAGCGCAAACAAAAGCTGTCTCCGGCAGACTTCGCCCTGGTCGATGCCCTGCAGGCCATCGTCAGCCTGACCGCCGCTGATTTTGAACTCCACCCCAATCTGCTGGCCACCCGCAAAATGCTGGAGCAGTTTCTGGCCAATCCGAGCAGCTCAGCCCTCGAACACGGCTGGCGCAAACAGGTACTGGGGGATTTGCTGATTTCGTTTTTGCGCGGAGACATCATGCTGGGCTGCCACGCCAAACAACTCACGCTGTACGACCACTAACCGTGTCCTAGCGCCAACCCAGTCGCTGTGCGGTGAATGGGCCGTGTGTGACGACGTTGGCGCGGAACAACTCGTCAAAATTACTCACCACCGATCCCTGCACCAGTGGTAAAGCCAGCAGCACCTTCGCCCAGGCCGCTACTTTAGGATAATGTTCCGTCAGGCCCAACTCCCGGTCCAGTTGCAGCAGGCGCATCCGCATGAACAGCGGCGCGTAGGCAAAATCCACCAGCGTCAATGCCTGCCCATTGAAATACGGGGTTTGCTGCAATTCATTTTGCAGCCAGCACATTTTGTTTTTCAGCACATCCAGTGATTCATCCCATTGCGTCTGGGTACGGGCATGCATCACCCCACTCACGCCTCGCAACGCGCTGCCGGCATAGGCCATCCAACTCCGGTCCAGAGCACGCAGCAACGGGTCCTCGGGCAATAACCGCCCTCCCGGCGTGGTATCGTCGATGAATTCGCAGATTACCGAGGATTCAAACAGTACCTCCTTGTTGTCCACCACCATGATCGGCACCTCGCCCAAGGGCGACAATTCCTTCAACCATGCCGGCGGCTGGGCAATATCGACAAACTCAATATCGTAGGGGACTTTTTTATGGCGCAGCGTAATCAACACTCGCTGAGCATAAGGGCACAGTTTATAACTCACCAATTTCAATAACATACGAATTCCGATTTTAGGCAGACCCACTACCAGCCTGTGACAGGCGCTGACAAAAGTCAATTTAACCACAAAACCTCAGGTTCTCCCCGAACCCAGTACTTGCTATGATGGAACGGTTTTCGGCCCCTTTCAGCCACTAACAACGACAGGTACGTATGGGCGAAGTCATTCCCTTCAAGCGACCCAAGCTTTCAGACAAACACAAAGGCAACACCTTATGCCGACGTGGTTTTCACAAATGGAAACTCCTGAAGCAGCAGCTGTTTGACGTAAAACAGGGCAAACTGGTCACCGTATACGAATGTGAACGCTGCGGCGAAAAGAAGAACGAATCCCACTAACATTGAGCGGCAATGATTTTCAAAAAACAAAAGGCCGGATCTATTCCGGCCTTTTCTGTGTTCGCCCGTCCAGCTTAGCTGATCAACTTATTGACCGCCCCCAGCAGACGCTCAGGGGTAAAGGGTTTTTGCAACCAACCCGTCGCCCCGGATTGCTTGGCTTTGTTTTTCTTGTAGTCCGCGCCTTCGGTTGTCAGCATCACAATCGGGATAAATTCGTAGCCTTCAAGCCGTCGCAACTTGGACACCAGACTGATCCCCGACATCACCGGCATGTTGATGTCGCTGAGTATCAGATCAAACTTCTGTGCACGGGCAATATCCATCGCCTGCATACCGTCTTCGGCAGTCACCACTTCATGACCCTGCGCCGTCAGTATCGCGCTCACCAAATCTCGAATAGTTTTTGAATCATCAACCGATAATATTTTGGCCATAGGTTTATTCTCTGTTCATTGTCGACAAGGATATCGGCAATCGTTCGGTGAAAATTAAATGCACTCCGATCGCGTAAAAGACTGCATTTACCTATTGATAAGACCATCTGTGGACGAAAATATCACCATGAAAAAAAGCAGGTTTAATTGGAAAAGTTGGCTGATCAACATCAGCATCGTTCTGGTTGCCTACTGGGCTATCCAGCTTTACCAGGGCCAGGACGCCCCCAGCGGCGCGGCTCCGTTATTGTCTGGCATTAGTCTGGACGGCAAGCCCGTTGATTTGCGACAAATGCGCGACAAGCCGGTGCTGGTGCATTTTTGGGCCACCTGGTGTGGCGTATGCCGACTGGAATACGCCAGCATCGACAAACTGGCCAGCGAGTATCAGGTGATCACCATCGCCACCCAATCCGGCAGCCGGTCGCAGGTGCGCGAGCACGTCAAACGGGTCGGCATCACCGCGCCGGTGCTGGTCGATGATCTCGGTCTGATGGCCAGACACTATGGTATTCGCGGCTTTCCCAGCAGCTTCGTCATTGATCCGCAGGGCAACATCAGCGATCTGGAAGTGGGTTACACCACGTATTGGGGATTAAAAGCGCGTCTGTGGTGGGCGGGACTATAACGCTTTGTAACGCACCATGTTGGCAGTGAAGGTAATGCCTTTTTCGCGATAGGCAATGCGTATCGGCACAAAGCCCAGCTCCGGCGCGCACCACAATGTGGTTTGAGTCTTGCCGTCATCGGCAAACATCACCAAAGTGCGATAATTCACTTTCGCCAATTGCAGTGTTTCTTCACGCAGCAAAGTCACACTGTACTGTTTTAACCGACTGTCACTGGCAATCGTGTAACTGAATTGCCGCTCACCCTTGGCCAGATCCTGCATTAGCCGTAATTGAAACGATGCCTGATCCAGCACCAGATGATCCAGCGAATGCTGTTTTTTCTGTTCATTGATGCTGATCCGCAATTCGCCCTTGGCCCAATCAAAGGTCTGCTCAATCCGTTCGCTGATATCACCCCGCCGAATTTTTTGATAGCGCGTAGGACGCAGCCCATCCGACTGCTGCAACCAGCTGGTTTCGCGTACATCCTCTGCGGCAACCATCGCGGCCACGCCGGTTGTACGAAAGTTTGACTGATAAACCAGGCTTGCCTGCTCGAAGCGGCGATCCGCCAATGCCATCAGCAAGCCGGCTTTTTTGACTTCGTAAAACGCCTCGAAACTTGCCGGCAGCGACTGCGCCCCCACCGGCAGAGCCAGACACAACAGCAACAACGCGCCCAGCCATCTCATGCTGCACTCCGTTGTTGCCAAACCTGGCGCATAAAGTCGAAGTGACGAACACAAATCCAGCTAAACACCCCACCCCATGCGGCGCCGATCAGCGCGCCGACCAGCACTTGCGACGGAAAATGGCTACCCAAATAAATTCGCGACAGCCCTACCGAGACCGCCAACAGCAAAAACAGGGTCGTCCAGTACCAGCGGCGCAGCACCAGACTCATGAACACAAAGGTCGAAAAGAAATTCAGTGCGTGATTAGACGGCATTCCGCTGTTACTGACTTCGCAACCGATAAATAGGCTGTCTCCCAGGCCCCGCAGCTGCGCGGCCCAGTCCAGACAGGGGCGCGGCATACCAAACCCATCTTTCAGCAAATTACCAAAAGCATCGCCAAAAACCACCAGCACCAGCAACCCCAGGCCCACGCGCCAACCAGCAACACCATAGCGCAGCCCCAGCGCCACAATAATCAGCGCCATCAGCGGGAACGAAAACCCCGCCTTGGCAGATACCAGCTCAAAGTACACATCCAGCCAGGGATGCGCCCACCCCTGGTTAATCCACAGCAATAGCGAACCATCCATCACGCCACCGCCTCGGCCAACAGCTGGCGAAAATGCGACCAATCGAAATAAGGGCCGGGATCGGTCTTACGCCCCGGCGCGATATCGCTGTGACCCACGATTCGATCAGGAGTAATCGCCGGGTAGGCCCGCATAATTTCCCGGCAAAGCTGCACCAACACCTGATACTGCACCGGCTCAAACGGCACGTCGTCACAGCCTTCCAGCTCGATGCCAATGGAAAAACGGTTACAGCCTTCCCGCCCCTGAAACACCGACTTACCCGCATGCCAGGCCCGCAATTGCAGCGGCACGTACTGGATCACCTCGCCCTGGCGACGAACCAGCAGGTGGGCCGACACCTCCATCTGGTGAATCTCGGCAAAATAGGGATGCGCCGCCCCGTCCAGGCGGTTGCAGAACAAGTCACTGATGTAGGGGCCGCCAAACTGGCCGGGAGGCAGGCTAATGGCATGAATCACCAATAAATCAATCACTTCGCCCAGCGGACGCGCATCGCAATTTGGCGATGGCTGATTGGTCACTCCACTGAACAGCCCGCTGTCTAAATCAAATTTCATAACATTCATCTCGAAAATGACATTTCAGAATGAGCTATTTCAATTCTGTGAGGCGATTGGCAAAACCCGTAGCATTTGCCGCTCAAAGCCCCTCTCCCCAGTCCGATTCATATCTCAGGAACACTGAGACAGAACCCATGAGAGGATACCCCTATGTTTAGCGCTTTCAAAAAGTCGATCGTAATTCTTGGAATCAGTGCTGCGGCAGGTCTTGCCCAGGCAGCAGAATTCGAAGACGGCTTCATGGCTGCCCAAGCCTCGGACTACACCAAGGCTGCCGCCAAACTTGAGCCTCTGGCACTGAAAAATGATGCCCGCGCACAATTCCTGCTGGGCACCATGTACCACAACGGCGCCGCCGGCCAAATGGATGAAGCTACCGCTGTAAAACTCTATCACAAGGCCGCCGAAGGTGGTGTACCCGAAGCCCAGGAATATCTGGCTGCAGCTTACCAGGAAGGCTGGTTTGGCCTGAAGAAAGACGAGAAACAAGCCAAATACTGGAAAGATCAATTAGCCAAATAATTCTCCTGAACTCCTTGTCCTCAACGGGCGCTTCGGCGCCCTTTTTGTTGACTAGTAGTCCGCAATCATCCGCACCCCCATCACCGTAGACGCCGCATTAAACGCGCTCATACCGGGGTTTTGAATAAACTGCATGTTGGGTTGAATCTTCAGCCAATGCCGCACCTTGGCTTGATAAGTCACTTCCACAATGGTTTCTGCTGACAAGGCTTTCGCGGAAACAACGTTATCCCCGTCCCAGAGGTACATCAACGGATTGTTTGCTAAAAAATAAGGGCTCTGTCGCGTTTGGATCAATGCCAGACCAAACTCGTCCAAGTTGCGCCCCGGCAACAATCCTCGCACGTGCAAACCTACTGTCCAAAACTGGTAAAGGCGATTAACGAATTGATCGCCCATGGCAAACTTGGCAAAACCACCAAGATTGTCGATCAATTGCCCCTCTAACATCGCGTAGCCACCACCCACCCCAGGACGATTCACCCACCAAGTGTCGAAGCGGTAAGACCCTGCTTGATTAATGTGCTTCTCATTTACGGTGGGAAGCCCGGTCATTTCGTGGATTTCTTTTTTCAAATACCAGCCACCGGCAGCGATGCGCCAATAGCCCGCTTCGGTATACCGCTCACCACTGGCGTAGCCAGCTTCGATCATGCTCAGTACGCCTTCACTGGAATTGACACTGGTATTGAAATATTCATCTGTCGCCCCGGGGGTGCCATCGTACAGACCACCACTCCAATACAGACCGGGCGTCAAGTTGGTATGAAAAGTAAGCCCTAACGACGCGTTAGGATAGGTGGGCATCAAACCCGCGTGGGTGAACACACCATCTAATTGCAGCGACTTGTTCACAAACAGGCCGGTATATTCCATCTGGTAAAACCGGTCTTTGACATCCTGCATGCCGACACGAACATTGGCGTGACTGTAAGGGTATTCATGCTGATACCAAAGCTCCATCAGTTTGCCTACCTCATATCCCCGTGCGTCCACATTACTGACACCCTGGACATCCCCGGCAAACACCGAAGGGCTGGTACCAAAGGTAAACAGCAACCTGGCGTAAAACTGGCCGTTGTCCCACCACTTGTTTTCAGCGGTGTCGATGGTGCTGTGCACATCCGCGTAACCCAGCACTGCCGAGGTATTCGGTTCACCCAACGTGCCATCGGAATGCTCAACCACCGGCACGCCGCCGGCACTTTTGGCCCAAAAATCCACCACGGTCTGCGCCTGCACCTTCAACAAGGAGTCATCGTCATTAGGCGATAGCGCCTTTTTTTCATCCGTTAGTTTTTGGGCTTTTTCCTGCTCACGCTTGGCACGACGCAAAGCCTCAGCCCGACTTTCAAACGGATCAAGGATTTCGCCAGTGCTCGCCGGCGTACGCAGCGATGGGGAAAACACCTGCGGTTCTTCGTCGGCCGACCACACGGCCGAACTCATGCTAAACATGGCAACAGCCAACAACCAGCCACTTCGGTGTAATTTAATCCTTGCCATGTAACCTTTCAGGTAAAATGTTCTCTTGATGAAACGATATCTTTTGATGCGAACTGACCTCTTAAACATCAATGAGTTCAGCCGCAACCCGGCGTAAGATGCCGCGTATTGTGACCGGTTTTGTCATAGCTATAAACGTCAACCCTCCCTAAAACTTAAATTTCACAACGGTTTCCCAGCCATGGCGCGACTCATTTTACTCAACAAACCGTTTCAGGTGATGTCACAGTTTCTGGACGACCAGGGACGAACCACGTTGAAAAACTTTGTCGATCTGCCGGGTGTTTACCCTGCAGGCAGACTTGATTACGACAGTGAAGGCTTGCTACTGCTGACCGACGATGGCGAGTTACAGCATCGCATCGCCCACCCCAAGCATAAACTCGACAAGACCTACTGGGTGCAAGTGGAAAATGAAATCAGCGATGCCGCATTATCGCAGCTTCGTCAGGGCGTTGAACTCAATGATGGCTTAACCCGTCCCGCCAAGGCACGACGCATTGCCGAACCCACCAGCCTTTGGCCACGCAATCCGCCAATCCGCGAACGACAAAACATTCCCACCAGCTGGCTGGAACTAACCATCAGCGAAGGAAAAAATCGTCAGGTGCGCCGCATGACCGCCGCCGTTGGATTTCCTACCCTGCGGTTAATTCGATATCAGATTGGCTCATGGACACTGGAAGGTTTAGCTCCCGGAGACTGGCGGGAAGAACAGGTTCATCTGCCGCAAACCCGTGCACGCGGCAAGTCTGGCCCACCTCAGCGCAAGCGTCGCATGGATTGAAATTTGAAGTTGTCGTCGAACTGAATTTCGAACGCGCCGTGTACACCATCATGGCCGACAAATTGGCGTAACAATGAGGCAGGAAATTGTACTTTGCGTCCATCATGGGCACGAACGATCACCCACTGTATCGCTCCTTGATAGTGCGCCAAATAATCCTGATGACTGATGTTTAGTGAAAAATATACTTTGGACGTCACACCTAAGCCGCGTTTTTCAATCCCAGCAACATAATTGATTGTTCAAGATTATAAACCAATTTCGCATCCTTTTTGATCACCACATCCGGCTGAAGTTCCACTGGCTCTGTCAATTGCGTGTTACTGGAAAGCAAAATCGTTTTGCTCTGGGCACTGGCACCACTGGACAGTTTCAGCGTAGCGATCAACGCAGAACCACTCAGCGGCCCCAACTCCTGTGATGCCACCACCACAAAATCAAATTTTTCAGTCAATGCCCGCGACAACGCATTAATGCTGTCCCTTGCCTCAGCCAATTGCACGTTGTCTTCGCCCAGTATTTTGGCAATGATTTTGGCATTCATGGACGAACGATCCACCACCAAACCATGCAATTTGTTTTGGTGCGAACGTTTCTTGATTTCGCTCAGGGTTTGCTCAATATCCTGGAACGAGGTCTCGGCTTGCTGAATATGGCTGATCGCATCGCGCAGCAGATCCACGTAGGCCAACAGAATATCCAGCTGGCTGGAGGAAAGTTTGACGCATTTTTCCAATGTCGTCAGCCAATCTTCCATCTGGTGACAAATACCAGAAATAATATGGTAGCCATACGTACCACCGCTGCCCTTCAGACTGTGCACTGCTCGATATAATTCGGCATAGTGCTCGGCGTAATCGTCGCTTTTTTCCATGGCCAGACAGTGCAGCTCAATGTCCTCCACCTTGCTAGGCAGAGCAGTGATATACCCCTGTCGCAGTTCGTCCAGCAAATTTTGCGCTAGTCCATCGGTCATTGCATTTCTCACCCGTTGATCATTAGTATGATGACTTGTCGAGCCGCAAATCATCATGCACAGTCAAATCATTCAATCTCTGTCTGGTATCCCTATCGCCCAGTGGCAATCACTCCTGGGTGGCGAGCAAAATCCATTTTTGCAGTACGAATTTTTATCCGCCCTCGAACACCATGGCTGCGTCAGTCCATCGCTGGGATGGCAGGCACACCATGTTCTGCACACAGATGCTGATCGAATTATCGGCATGCTGCCGGCGTATATTAAATACAATTCTTATGGTGAACTGGTCTTCGACTGGGCCTGGGCCGAAGCCTATGGCCGAGCGGGATTGCACTATTACCCCAAGCTGGTCTGCGCAGTACCTTACACCCCTGCCAGTGGCCCACGATTACTGGCCAGCACCGAGACCGCACGGGCCCAGCTCATCCAGACACTACAGCAACAGGTCGAGCTGCATCAGCTGTCCTCGGCCCATGTGCTATTCACGCAAGAAGCCGACAACCAGGCGTTTGCCAACGCCGGTTGGCTGGCGCGATTGGGCTGTCAATTTCACTGGCACAACCAGGGTTATGCGAACTTTGATGATTTTCTGCAGCGTTTGAGTTCGCGCAAGCGTAAACAAATTCGCAAAGAACGCGAACAGGCACACTCCCATGGTCTGGTTATCGAACGCATTCTTGGCTGTGATGCCAGCAACGAGCAATGGCAGGCCATGACGCGGTTTTACCGCAGCACATTTGAAGAAAAAAACGGGCTGGCGACGCTGAATTTGCCGTTTTTCCTCGATATCGCCCGCAGCATGGGCCAACAAGTCCTGCTGATACTGGCCCGGCGCGGTGACAACTATCTGGCCGGCGCACTGCTGTTCCACAACCAGCACACGCTGTGGGGACGCCACTGGGGCTGTGACCAGAACCTGCCCGGCCTGCACTTTGAACTGTGCTACTACCAGGGCATTGAGTTCGCCATTGAAAACCAGTTGCAGACGTTTGAGCCCGGTGCCCAGGGCGAGCACAAAATCGCCCGTGGTTTTTTGCCCACGGCCACCTGGTCCTGGCACTGGATTGCCGATCCGCAGTTTCGCCGCGCCATCAGCGACTATTGCCAGCGCGAACAACACGCCATGCGCCAATACATGCAGGAACTGCAAAACCACTCCCCCTACCGGCACGAGGACAACTCCACATGCAGCGCCTGAACCTGTTGCCGCTACTCCTCTGTCCCTGGGTTTGCCAGGCCAGCACACCTTTTATTGATCAATGGGTTAGGCAACCACAAGCCTTCACCCTGACCCTGCAGCAAAGCCAGCAAAGCCTCGCCCCCGGCTGGGACCTGCACAGCCAGACTGCCCTGGCCGAGCTTAGCCACCTTCACAGCCAACAACTGTACGCCACCCTGCTCGTCGCCCGCCAGTTTGATCAGCTGCAAGGACCACAGACCAGCGACACCGATGGCTACCTCGCCGGCCTGCGTATTGGCGTCCTCAGCCCCGTCTGGCAAGGGCTGCAATTGGCCGGAGTCAGCGAATACCGTTATCACTCCAGCCGTCGGGAATCCAACAGCACACAACTGGATCGGCATATTTGGCAGCTATCGTTGTATGGCCAATGGCAAGCCTTTGACGCCCTCGCGCTTTACACTGGCATCACCGCCGGCCAGCAACAGGGACAAGCCCAACAAGGCAGTTCGACACAAACCCTGCTGCAGACTCAGTCTAAAGTGCTAACCTACGGATTAGATTGGCAATTACACCCAGGCGGCCATGTCGGCGTAGAATGGACGACGGGCGGTTTTTCCAGCACCGCGCTGTACTTCCAACACCGGTACTAGCTGGCGGTATTTCAGGTACACTTTCTGCAAGTTTCTCTGATAAAATGAACTTTAACTCCGACACCGAGGATCAAACGCCGTGACTACCGCCGACCAAATTCGTGGTGAACGTCGCCAGGGTTCCATCAAGGCCATTGAGCAATTGATCAGACACCGTACCGACATGCTGTCGTGCTACGCGGAACTGGCTGCCCATCGTCCGTTTGCATACTCCGAGGAAATGGGCGAGCTGATCCAGCGCTTCTGCCAGTCACTGGTGGATTACTGCGCCGATGCCCACTTCCGCCTGTATCGTTTTATTGACACCCAAAGCGAGCGCCGCCAGGCAGTTGCCGTCCATGCCCACAAGATTTATCCAAGCATCGCTACATCTACCCAGCAGATATTGGATTTTAACGACAAGTACGACACCAATGAGCACTGCAGCCAGCGTCTCAAAGACCTGGAGCGCGATTTGTCCACCCTGGGCGAAATTCTTGCCGATCGCATCGAACAGGAAGACAGCCTGGTCAGCATTCTGACCAAGCGTCGAGGCTAACCGCCGTTGGTCAAGGCGCGCATTCGCCAACTCATCGGAGCCAGCAGCCTGCTGGCTCTGCTATTAACCACCAGCCAGACACACGCAGCACCCAGCCGGGCATTTTTGCAGGAGCTGGGCCGGGTAAACACCGGCGGCCACATCTACGTTGACCTGTACAACAACACCGGCACCTGGACACCTCCTGCGGACAGCCAAATCCGCGTCGCCACCCCCTACGGCGAAGGCATCCTCAGCGAGAATTCCATTGGCGCCAAAGGTGCAGTTGCCGACGACATGTCCGCCTACCTGATCGGCTACGTCAACACCGGCCCCGGCACAGCGGTTGATCTCACCGCCGGCATGGCCTACCAGATCCGCCAGGCCGACCTGTACCTCAACCTCAATCCCTACGTCAGCAGTAGCAAAGGCAGTCTGCAGTTGCATTTTGCCACCGCCGTTTTCACCCGCCTGAGCCAAGCCCCGTCCTGGCTGGACGAAGTTCAACTGGGGGCCGAGTTTCAAACTCCGGCCAGCCGTGCCTACAACACCGGCACAGCCATCGGCTTGCGCTGGCTGCCACGGGACTTCCTCACCTTTGACCTGATCCTGGCCGGTGACGGCGGCGACCGCAGCACCACCATCCGCACCCCGGCAGCGCTGCGTTTTAACCTGCGCTTCTAAACAAAAAAGCCCCGCATTGCGGGGCTTTTTGCTTCCGACGTCACCGCCTAGAAGAAATTGTAATGCTTGCGCACGTCCGCCAAAATTTCCCAGGTACAGCTCATGCCCGCCGGAAACGTCACGATATCGCCCTTGCCCATGCGCACCGGCTCGCCACCTTTGGGAGTAACGATGACATCGCCTTCAAGAAAGTAGCAGGTTTCGCTGTCGTCGTAGGTCCAGGGAAATTTGGAGGCTTGTTTGCCCCAGGTCGGCCACTGGCGAATGCCGCGCTTGGCAATCTCGGCATCGGATGCCTGACGAATCACTTCGATCTTGCTCATGCTTAATCCTCCAGATAGGTGTAACCGGTCAGGCCGGCTTCCAGCTCGGCCAGGTACTGGGCGCGTGTCGCCGCATCCAGTTCCACCGCTGCCAGCTTGTCGCGATAGGCTTGCAACAACGTCTCCTTCTCGTAGTGCACGAAGGCCAGCACCTCGTCGACCCGGTCGCCTTGCTCTGGATCAGACAGCAAATAGCCGCCATCCTCGGTGAACTCCAGATTGATCGAGTGGGTATCGCCAAACAGGTTGTGCATGTCGCCCAGGATTTCCTGATAGGCGCCGACCATGAACAGCCCCAGCAAGTAATCCTCGCCCGGCTTGATCTCATGCACCCGCAAACTGTTTTCCACACTCTGCTGATCCACGTACAGATCGATGGAGCCGTCAGAATCGCAGGTCAGATCCTGCAACACGGCGCGAGTGTCCGGTTCCTCGTTCAGCCGCTGCAACGGCATGATGGGGAAGATCTGCTCAATTGCCCAGATGTCCGGCACCGACTGGAAAATGGACAGGTTGCAGAAATACTTGTCGACCAGTTTTTCGTTCAGCTCGTCCAGCACCTCGCGCTGCGAACGCGACGAGGTCAGCAACAGCGGGCGTACCTTGCGGCAAATGCAGAAGTACAACTGCTCGGCAGCCGCACGATCCCACAACGCGATCAGGCCGTGATTAAACAGGGTTTGCGCTTCAGACAACCAGTGCACCGCATCGTGGTAGGCTTCCAGCGCGCTGCGCTTGTCGATGTTTTGCAGCGACTCCCACAAATTGTGCAGCACTGCCGGCGCATCGGCGGCTGGCACAGTGGGCTGCTCCAGACCGGGCGCACGCTCCACATCGATCACGTTACTGATCAGCAGCGCGTGATGCGCGGTCATGGCGCGACCGGACTCGGAAATGATGTCCGGGTGTGGCAGCCCCTGCTGCTGGCAAATCTGCGCCAGCGCGAACACCACGTCATTGGCGTATTCCTGCACGCTGTAGTTGATGGAGCAGTAACTGCGCGAGCGTGTGCCCTCGTAGTCCACCCCCAGACCGCCGCCCACGTCCATTTTGCGAATCGGCGCGCCCAGCTTGCACAGCTCGGAGTAGAAGCGTGCGACCTCGCCCATGCCCTTTTGCACGTCGTGGATGTTGGCCAGCTGCGACCCCAGATGACAGTGAATCAGCTGCAGCCAGTGCAGGCAGTTCTCTTTTTGCAGGCGCTCGACCATTTGCAGCACCTGCTTGGCCGACAGACCGAACTTGGATTTCTCGCCGCCGGTGTTCTGCCAGTTGCCCTTGCCGATGGAGGCCAGACGCACCCGCACCCCGAGCAATGGCTCAATGCCCATCTTGCGCGACTCGTCGATCACCAGTTCCAGTTCGGAGAGTTTTTCCACCACCAGAAAAATTTCATAGCCCAGACGGCGGCCAATCAGCGCCAGACGAATGTACTCGCGGTCCTTGTAGCCATTGCAGATCAGCGTCCGCCCCTGACCCGGCGCCAGTGCCAGCACCGCCATCAGCTCAGGCTTGCTGCCGGCCTCCAGGCCCATGATGTACTGGTCATCGGCCAGCAAATGCTCAACCACCGTACGCTGCTGGTTGACCTTGATCGGATAAACCGCAGTGTACTTGCCCTGATAGCCCTGCTGTGAAGTCGCCCGCTCGAACGACTGGAACAGCTTGTCGCGACGATGACGCAGAATATCGGTAACCCGCAGCAACACCGGCCAGGATAAACCCTGGTCGCGCAGCTCATGCGCCAGCGTATGCAGGTCGACGCCGGGGTGTTCCGGCAACTGGCGGTTGCGCACCATCACGTGACCGGCATCGTTGATGTCAAAGTAGCCGTCCCCCCAATGAGCAATGTTGTAGGCCTCACGGGCGTCGTCTATGGTCCAATTTGTCATGTACTGATTCCGGCTATCATCTGGGAAAAGAAAGCGATTATAATTTATGGCTTTGCCACTGAACACATTTCACTGCCCCTAAGGCAGGCCGTAGGAGAAATTAATGAGCTTAGACAACACTTGGTACACCGAACTGGCTCCCGGTGCCACCACTGCTTTTTCCTTGAAAATCAAGAAGAAGGTTTTCGATCAAACCAGTGATTTCCAACGTGTGGAAGTATACGAGACCGAAAATTTCGGCAAGCTCATGACCATCGACGGCCTGACCATGGTCAGCACCCGCGACAATTACCTCTACCACGAGATGATCACCCACCCCGCGCTGTTCACCCATCCCAACCCCCGCCGGGTGTTGATTATCGGTGGCGGCGACTGCGGCACCCTGAAGGAAGTGCTCAAGCATCCTTCGGTCGAGCATGTGGACATGATCGAAATCGACGAAGTGGTTACCCGCGCGGCAGAAATTCACTTCCCTGAACTGTGCGAGTCCAACAACGACTCACGCGCCAACATCATGTTCATTGATGGCATCAAGTGGGTTCACGACGCCGCTGACGAAACCTACGACCTGATCATCGTCGACAGCACCGATCCGGTTGGCCCGGCGGAAGGTCTGTTCTCCAAGCCATTCTTCGAGCAGGCGCACCGCTGCCTGAAAGCCAACGGCATCATTGTTCAGCAAAGCGAATCACCACTGCTGCACATGGACATCATCAAGGGCATGTACAGCGCCATCGGCGGTGCAGGCTTTGTTGACCTGGCGACAATTTTCTTCCCCCAGCCCATTTATCCATCCGGCTGGTGGAGCGCCACCATGGGTTGCAAGGACAGCACGCTGACCACTTTCCGCGAAAACGACGCGCAAAACAAGCCGTTTGCGACCCGTTACTACAACGCAGCCGTGCATCGCGCCGCGTTAACTGCGCCAGAATTCTTCTACAAAGAGATTTACGGCGAGTAATTGCTCCAAACCGACACGATTTGTTCGTGTCGGTTTCTTACCCAGCCCAGCTTTTGCATTCCGTTCACAGACCAACTACGCTTTTGTGTAGGCACTTCACCTTTTGGAGGTCTGTATGAGCAACGTCCCAATGTTTTTCATTGAAGATGATGTTATCGAACTCGGTCCAGGCACCTACCTCTGGTGTCAGTGCGGTCGCTCAAGCGCTCAACCTTTTTGCGACGGCAGTCACGCCCAACCTTGCAAAAATGCCCTCGAAGTCACCATCGACAAACCTCAGACCATTATGCTTTGTCGTCAAAACAAAACCTTGCGTAAGCGGAAGCTGGCCGAGATAATCGACTAGTTCTACTCAGTCGATCGAATTGGCCAGACCAAAAGGAAAACCGATGACCAAACCCAAGATTGCCAAGCGTGGCTCCTATGCCGTTGAACTGGAACCCGGCACCTATCACTGGTGCGCCTGCGGCAAATCAAAAAAACAACCATTCTGCGATGGCTCACACGCCGGCAGTGATTTCTCACCCATTGAATTCAAGGTTGATCAAAAACGGACAGTGTATCTGTGCGGCTGCAAACACAGCGGCAAAGCGCCGTTCTGTGACGGCAGTCATAGCTCGATATAACGCAGAAGGGCGCCATGACGGCGCCCTTCTTCTTTTTGCCCGCGTTTAGCGTACGCCCAGCAGCTCTACATCAAACACCAATGCAGAATTTCCCGGAATCGCGCCACCCGCACCGCGCGAACCATAACCCAAACTGGACGGAATAATCAGCGTCCGCTGACCGCCCACTTTCATCCCGGCCACACCTTCATCCCATCCACGAATCACACGGCCCTGACCCAATGGAAAATTAAATTCGCTGCCACGATCGCGTGAGCTATCAAACTTTTTGCCTTTTTTGTTCGGTGCAGCCTCGTCATACAACCAGCCAGTGTAATGCACAAACACCGTCATGCCCGGCTCTGCCACCTGCCCCTCACCTTCCAGCACGTCATTTTTCACCAGCGCCGGCACATCATAAACCTGCGCGTCCGATTTTGGCGCCGAACACGCCGCCAACACCAACAATACCGAAACCACCAACAATCCCACCAGTAACGCAGTTTTCATTTATCGCATCCCCAATCTAATGAACCATGATCGAGATTATACGTGGTTTGCTCGCCAAGGCCCATTCGGCCTATAGGCCCGCTGAATTTTATCTGATAGATTAGGAATCACTGTCGCCAAACAGCAACCCCACCGGGAGCTGCCGCGACAACACTCCCCCACCGGAACGGATGCAAAGGTCTCAGGGAGCCAGTGAAACGTGTTGAAGATGCGTTTCACCCACAGGGAAGTTTGGCTCCACTCGCAAACCTCCCCAAAAACACTCGAGTGTAGGGTGCGCCATGTGTACAAACCGGGGACATGGGTTACAAAGCGTTCGGAGACATAGGTAACACATCTAGACTGATGGCATGAGAAATCTAAAGAGGAATGATCATGCCTTGGAC
>Ga0224510_10000248_pt1 | contig 45034 bp, 49 predicted proteins | sample SF_May12_sed_USG_FD_170161 | JGI IMG/M metagenome (GOLD analysis project Ga0224510, IMG submission 170161) | Sediment microbial communities from San Francisco Bay, California, United States - SF_May12_sed_USGS_4_1 | ecosystem: Environmental > Aquatic > Marine > Sediment | place: USA: California... | reverse complement strand
CGGCTCGATCAAGAAGGGCGACGAGGTGATCGGCTCGGAGACGCGCGTCAAGGTGGTGAAGAACAAGGTGGCGCCGCCGTTCCGCCAGGCGGAGTTCGACATTCTGTACGGTTCGGGCATCTCGCGCGAAGGCGAGCTGCTCGAGCTGGGCGTCCTCCACGGTGTGCTGGAGAAGTCGGGCGCCTGGTACATCTACCGCGACGACCGCCTCGGCCAGGGCAAGGACAACGCGCGCGAATTCCTCACCGAGAACCCGGCGCTCGCGCACGAGATCGAAGTGAAGATCCGCGAGAAAGCGGGCGTGGCGATGCCGACGATGGAGGCGCCCGCCGCCGCCGAGGACAACAAGGTCGAGCACCTGCCCACGCGCAAGCGCGCGGAGAAGTGAAGGACATCGCGCCGGACACGGCCGGGGAGCTGCAGGCCCGGGCGCTCAGATATCTCGCGCGGCGCGAGCATTCACGGGCGGAGCTGGCGCGCAAGCTCGCGCCAAGCGCGCAATCGCCGGAGGCACTCGAGCAGCTGCTCGACGCCCTGGCCGCGAAAAAGCAGCTCTCGGACGAGCGCTACGCCGAAGCACGCGCCCACCAGCTGGCGCGCAAGTACGGCGCAGCGCGCATCCGGCACGATCTGAGATCCAAGGGCGTCGACGAGGCCATCGCCGAGAAGGCCTCGGCCGGCGGAGAGCTCGAGCGCGCGCGGGCCATCCTCGCGCGCAAGTACCGCATGCCGGTGACCTCTCGGCTGGAGCGCGCGCGGCGCATGCGCTTTCTCGCGTCGCGCGGCTTCTCGCACACCACGATCCGCAGTCTCCTGTCATCCGATGCCGACCACGAGGCGTTAATCCCCTAGCGCGCCGCAAACGTTGCGCGCGCGGAAAGGGGGTGATGGGAATGGAACAGGCACAGGCATTGGCGATCGTGAAATCGCTCGCCAACGGCGTCGATCCGGAATCCGGCGAAGTGTTTCCCGCGGAGGGCGCCTACCAGCGTCCGCAGACGGTGCGCGCGCTGTTCGCGGCGGTGGAGGCGCTGGAGCGCGCGGCGCAGTTCGAGCGGCGCAAGCAGCAGCTGCCGGCGAAGACCGGCGAGCCCTGGACGGAGGACGAGGACCGCAAGCTCCTCGCGTCGTTCGACGCCGGGCAAGCGCTCGGCGAGCTCGCGGCGGCGCACCAGCGCACGCAGACGGGGATCCGGGCGCGGCTGGTGAAGTACGGGCGGCTCGCGGCGTAGCGGGCCGGGGAGGAGAGCCCGTGGCGCCCGGGCGCCATGGGCCTTCCTTTAGAATAGCGGCCCTATGAATTCCAACGAGATTCGCGCGAGCTTCCTCGACTTCTTCGAGTCGAAAGGCCACACCGTCGTGGCCTCGAGCTCGCTCGTGCCCGCCGGCGACCCGACGCTGCTGTTCGTCAACTCGGGCATGGTGCAGTTCAAGGACGTGTTCCTCGGCAAGGAGAAGCGCCCCTACAAGCGCGCGACCACCTCGCAGCGGAGCGTGCGCGCCGGCGGCAAGCACAACGACCTGGAGAACGTCGGCTACACCGCGCGCCACCACACGTTCTTCGAGATGCTGGGCAACTTCAGCTTCGGCGACTACTTCAAGAAGGACGCCATCCAGTTCGCCTGGGAGCTGCTCACCAAGGTCTACAAGCTGTCGCCCGAAAAGCTGTGGGCGACCGTGTACGAGACTGACGACGAGGCCTACGACCTCTGGACGAAGACGATCGGCGTGCCACGGGAACGCTGCATCCGCATCGGCGACAAGCCGGGTGGCCTGAAGTACCAGTCCGACAACTTCTGGCAGATGGCGGACACCGGCCCCTGCGGCCCGTGCAGCGAGATCTTCTACGACCACGGTCCCGGCATCGAGGGTGGGCCGCCGGGCTCGCCCGAGGCGGACGGCGACCGCTACATCGAGATCTGGAACCTCGTCTTCATGCAGTTCAACCGCGACGAGCAGGGGGTCATGCACCCGCTGCCCAAGCCCTCGGTGGACACCGGCATGGGCCTCGAGCGTATTGCCGCGGTGCTGCAGGGCAAGCACTCCAATTACGAGATCGACCTGTTCCAGGACCTGATCAAGGCCGCCGCTCGCGAGACCGGCCAGGCGCTGCTGAAGAACCCGTCGCTCAACGTCATCGCCGACCATATCCGCGCCTGCTCGTTCCTGGCGGTCGACGGCGTGATCCCGGGCAACGAGGGCCGCGGCTACGTGCTCCGGCGCATCATCCGGCGCGCGATCCGTCACGGCTACAAGCTCGGGCGGAAGCAGCCGTTCTTCCACCGGCTGGTCGAGGACCTCGACCGCGCGATGGGCGCGGCCTATCCCGAGCTGCGCAGGGACAAGGCGCGCGTGGCCGCCGTGCTCAAGCAGGAGGAGGAGCGCTTCGCCGAGACGCTGGAGAACGGCATGGGCGTGCTCGAGTCGGCGCTCGCCTCGGGAGAGCAGAGGCTGCTCGACGGCGAAACGGCATTCCGCCTGTACGACACGTTCGGCTTTCCGGTGGACCTCACCGCCGACATCTGCCGCGAGCGCGGCGTGATGCTCGACATGGCGGGATTCGAGGCGGCGATGGCCGCCCAGCGCGAGCGCGCGCGCGCGGCGAGCCGCTTCTCCGCGGCGGCGGGGCTGGAGTACGCGGGCGGCCGGACCGTGTTCCGCGGCTACGACACGCTCGCCGTCCAGGCGAAGGTCGTGGCGCTGTATCGCGAAGGTGCGGCGGTCGAGATGCTGAAGAGCGGCGAGCAGGGCACCGTGGTGCTCGACCAGACGCCGTTCTACGCCGAGTCGGGCGGCCAGGTCGGGGACCGAGGCGCGCTGGTGGGTTCCTCAGGCACCTTCGAGGTCGCGGATACGCAGAAGATCCAGGCCGACGTCTTCGGCCACCACGGCGCGTTGAAGACCGGGACGCTCAAGGTGGGCGACGCGCTGGAGGCGCGCGTGGACGTATCCCTGCGCGGGCGCACCATGCGCAACCATTCCGTTACGCACCTCATGCACAAAGCGCTGCGCGAGGTGCTCGGGCCGCACGTGCAGCAGAAGGGTTCGCTGGTCGATGCGGACAAGACGCGCTTCGATTTCGCGCACGACAAGGCGATGACCGAGGACGAGATGCGCCGCGTCGAGGCGCTGGTCAATGCCGAGATCCTGGAGAACACGCCCACGCGCGCGCAGATCATGCCGGTCGAGGACGCCAAGCGCTCGGGCGCGATGATGCTGTTCGGCGAGAAGTACGGCGACGAAGTGCGCGTGCTCGACATCGGCAGCTCGCGCGAGTTCTGCGGCGGCACGCACGTCGCGCGAACCGGGGACATCGGCCTGTTCAAGATCGTGGAGCAGTCGGCGGTGGCCGCCGGGGTGCGCCGCGTGGAGGCGAAGACCGGCGAGGGGGCGCTCGCCTGGGTACAGGCGCAGGAGGCGAATCTGCGCCAGGCGGCCGCCGCGCTGCGCGTGCCGGTCGATGATCTCGGGCCCAAGATCGCCCAGGTGCTGGACAACGTGAAGTCGCTGGAGCGCGAGATGGCGAAGCTCAAGTCGCGCCTTGCCTCCGGCCAGGGCACGGACCTCGCCGGCCAGGCGGTCGACGTGAAGGGCGCCAAGGTGGTGGCGGCGACGCTCGACGGCGCCGACGCCAGGACGCTGCGCGAGGCGGTGGACCGGCTCAAGGACCAGCTGAAGAGCGCCGCCATCGTGCTGGGCGCGGTGGCCGACGGCAAGGTGTCGCTGATCGCCGGGGTGACGCCCGACCTCGTCGGCAAGGTGAAGGCCGGGGATCTGGTCAACTTCGTCGCCCAACAGGTGGGCGGCAAGGGCGGCGGGCGGCCCGACATGGCGCAGGCGGGCGGCACCGACGCCGCCAGGCTGCCCGGCGCGCTCGCTTCGGTCAAGGCCTGGGTTGAGCAGCGCGTATAGGTACTGCCCCGCCTGTGCGCAGCCGCTCTCGGCGCGCGCCGAGGACGGACGTGCCGCCTGCGCCTGCGGCTTCATCCACTGGGACAACCCGGTTCCCGTCGTCGCGGCAATCGTCGAGCACGAAGGTGCCGTGATCCTGGCGCGCAACAAGGACTGGCCGGAGAAGATGTTCGGGCTGGTGACCGGATTCCTGGAGAAGGACGAAGCGCCGGAGGAGGGCGTGAAGCGCGAGGTGAAAGAGGAGCTCGACCTCGATGCGACCGCTGCCCATTTCGTCGGCCTCTATCCCTTCGCCCGCAGGAACGAGCTCATCATCGCCTATCATGTCCCGGCCACAGGCACGGTGCACCTGAACGAGGAGCTGGCGGACGTCCGGCGCGTCGCGCCGGAAAGACTGCGGCCCTGGGATTTCGGCACCGGCCTCGCGGTCGCGGACTGGCTCAAACGGAGGCAGGCATGAAACGACGTCTGATCCTGGCGGGAATCCTCGCGCTTCCGGCGCTGTCGCTCGCGCACCACGGCTGGAGCGAGTACGACTCGTCCCAGGCCCTCAAGCTCACCGGCAGGATCGTCGAGTACGGCTACGAGCACCCGCACGGCCACGTGCGGCTGGAGACCCCGGGCAAGACCTGGCTGTGCGTCCTCGCGCCGCCCTCGCGCATGCAGAACCGCGGCCTCACCAAGGAAATGCTCAAGCCCGGCGCCGCGGCGACGATCGAGGGCTACCCGAACCGCGGCAAGCCCGAGGAGATGCGTGCAGAGCGCATCACGGTCGGCGGCAAGACCATCGAACTGAGGTAGGCCGTGGCCCCCATGGGCGCCATCGAAATGAGCGCCCTCGGCATGGCGATGCGCCAGTCGCTGTGGCTGTATCCGATCGTCGAGATCGTGCATCTTACGGGCATCGCGCTGCTGTTCGGCTCCATCGCCATGCTCGACCTGCGGCTGCTGGGCTTGTCGAGCTCGGTGCCGGTGCGGCGCCTCGCCTCCCACGTCCTGCCCTGGACCGCGGCGAGCTTCGTGCTCATCGTCCCGAGCGGCCTCGCCATGTTCGTCGCGCATGCCGGCGACTTCATTACCAGCCCGGTGTTCGTGCTGAAGATCTGCCTGATCCTCGCCGCGGGCGCGAACGCGGCGGTGTTCCACGCCGGAGCCTTCCGCGGCGCCTCGGACTGGGACGTGAATCGCGCGCCGCCGTTCGCAGCGCGCCTCGCCGCGGCGCTGTCGCTCGCGCTGTGGGTCGCGGTGATCGCCTGCGGGCGGCTGCTGGCCTATACCTGATACAAAAGCGCTACATTCCGGCAGCAGCCCGACATGGGCGGGATACCGCGGCTGCCTAGCATGTCGTCACCGGCGCAGGCCATGTGACCGCGCCCCAACTTACAGGAGAAGACGACATGCAGACGATCTCGAACACCCGGCAGCTCCGCTCGCGCGTCAGCGCGGCGTTCCGCAGGATGGCGCAGGGCGCGCGCCGCAAGCCCGCCTACCGTGCGACGGTGGCGTTCTATCGCGCCACCGGGCACGCCTGGACGCGGGCCTTCGCCTACTAGAAGCCGATGCGGCGCCGGGCGCCGCGCGCGTCCGGCACGTCCTCCGGGGCGAGCTCGCTGCGGCCGGCGACCTTGGCGTTGCCGAACGCGGCGAGCGCTGCCCGGCGCATCTCGCGCGGCGACAGCGCAGCGAGCTTTTCCAGCGCCGCCTCGCCGGGCGCCTCGGGGAAGCGCCGGCCCCAGTCGTGCGCGCCGCGGATCTCGCGGTAGATGTTGAGCGCGATGCGCCGAGCGCCTTCCGCGTCGGGCGCCTCGATCTCGTAGACGTGCATGCGGTTGAGGATCGGCTCCGGGATGCGCGCCGCGTCGTTGGCGGTGGCGAACCAGACTGCGCCCGAGGCGTCGATCGGCACCTCGGCGAACTCGTCGACGAAGCGCGTTGCGGTGTCGGTCTCGAGCAGGCCGTACAGGGCGCCGAGCGGGTCGTACTGGCCTTCGGCGCTCGCCTTGTCCATCTCGTCCACCACCATCACCGGGTTCGCGTACTCGCCGTTCAGGAACGTCTCGAATACCTTGCCGGGCTTGGCGTTCTTCCACTGCGAAGAGGCGCCGCCCAGGATCCAGCCCGCGGTGAGCGAGCTCATCGGCACGAAGCCGAACCCGGTGCCGAGCAGCTGCGCGATGCGCCGCGCGAAGTGCGTCTTGCCGATGCCGGGCGCGCCGAGCAGCAGCATCGGCGGCAACTCGACCGGGTCCTGCGAATCCAGGCACAGGGCGAGCTGCTTGCGGATGTCCTCGAGCACAGTGCCGAAATTGGGCAGTTCCTCGAAAAGTTCGTCCATCTGGGGCATGGCCGAAGGCTTGACGGTGAAGCGCTGCCCGCCCATGCGCAGCATCTTGTCGTAGAGCGCGCGCAGCGCCTCGTTGGCCGTGGCGGGCAGCTCCTGCAGCGCCCTTTCCACGGTGGGGACGTCGTAGACGTCCTTGAAGCCCGCGATCGGAATGCACGAGCCCGCGAGCGGTCTGGCCACACTTGTCGTCATGTGAGCCTCCTGTTCTTCACTGATAGCGTAGCAATTCCTGCGCCAGGCGGCTGGCAGCCCGTCACATGGAGTGCCAGAAGTGGACAATTTTCCTCGCCCATGCTTCAATCCCCGGCCATGAACCGCTCGTTTTACGGCTTCTTTTTCCAGTTTCCGCGCCCTCTGGCGGAGGAAAACGGCTAGCCGCGACCCAGCGCAACCGACGAACCGCCAGAGCAGAAATGCCTGGCGGTTTTTTTTTGAACTGAGGCCATGACCATGACCGCCCCAACCGAATCCTTCCTCGGCCCCGTGCCCGTCGACAAGACCTCGCTCACCGACGACGAGCGCATCGAACAGATCGTCCCGCTGCCGCCGCCCGAGCACCTGATCCGCTTTTTCCCCATCCAGGGCACGCCCGTGGAGGCGCTGATCACCGAGACGCGGCGCAAGGTGCGGGACATCCTGCATGGCAAGTCCGACCGCCTGCTGGTGGTCATGGGGCCCTGCTCGATCCACGACCCGCAGGCGGCGCTCGAGTACGCCGGGCGCCTGGCGGCCGAGCGGCGGCTGCACGAGCACGAGCTGGAGATCCTGATGCGCGTGTACTTCGAGAAGCCGCGCACCACCGTCGGCTGGAAGGGCCTGATCAACGATCCGTACCTGAACGGCAGCTTCCGCATCAACGAAGGCCTGCGCATCGCGCGCGACCTGCTGGTGCGCATCAACCAGCTGGGCGTGCCGGCCGGCTGCGAATTCCTCGACGTCATCTCGCCGCAGTACATGGGCGACCTGGTGTCCTGGGGGGCGATCGGCGCGCGCACCACCGAGTCGCAGGTGCACCGCGAGCTGGCCTCGGGCCTGTCGGCCCCGGTCGGCTTCAAGAACGGCACCGACGGCAACGTGAAGATCGCCGTCGACGCCATCCTCGCCGCGGGGCAGAAGCACCACTTCCTCTCGGTGCACAAGACCGGGCAGGTGGCCATCGTGCAGACGCGCGGCAACGACGACTGCCACGTCATCCTGCGCGGCGGCAAAGCGCCGAACTTCGATGCGGCGAGCGTGGCGGGCGCCTGCGCCGAGCTCGCCAAGGCGAAGCTGCCCGAGCGGCTGATGATCGACTGCTCGCACGCCAACGCCGCCAAGCAGTACAAGCGCCAGCTGGAGGTGGCGAGCGATATCGCCGCGCAGGTGGCGGGCGGCGAGCGGCGCATCGTCGGCACCATGGTCGAGTCGCACCTGGTGGAGGGGCGCCAGGAGCTGACGCCGGGCAAGCCGCTGCAGTACGGCCAGAGCGTGACCGACGCGTGCCTCGGCTGGAAGGATTCGCTCGACCTGCTCGAGGTGCTCGCGGGCGCGGTGAAGGAGCGCAGGAAGCGCGCCAGGCGCGGCGCATAGCCCCGCCTGCCCGGGCACGCGGGGCCATGGCACTCATACTGTGTCCGGCGACGGACCCGCGGTGCGGCTGATCGGCTAGAATGGCCAGTCCATGTCCGCGCGCCCGCCGCAACTCGCGCACCTCGAGCACCTCGGCGACGCTGCGCGCTTCGCGACGCAGCTGCACGCGCTCATCCCGCAATGCATGCTGCTGGAGAACTTCACCTCCGAGGAAGTGCGCGAGCTGGCGCAGTTCATGGAGGTGTTCCGCGCGCCGGAAGGCGTGGAGGTCATCCGCGAGGGCGACGGCGGCGACTTCATGGTGATGGTGATCGAGGGCCGCGTCGAGGTGAGCAAGCGTGACCGCTGGAACACCCCGCAGCCGATCGCCACGGTCGAGCCGGGGCGCATCCTCGGCGAGATGTCGATGATCGACGGCGCCGCGCGCTTTGCCACCTGCACCGCGGCCGGCGGCCCGGCGCTGGTGGCGGTGCTCAGCCGCGAGAACCTGGCGCGCACCATCGTCGAGCGGCCGATGCTGGGCGCGAAGCTCCTCATGGAGCTGGTGCTGATGCTCTCGCAGCGCCTGCGCGTGACCAGCGACCGCCTGATGCAGGTTCTGGAAGAGCAGGGCCACCCCGCCGCCGGACACCCGTAAGCCGCGCGGCAACCGGCGCGACCAAGCCCGCGTGAACCGTTCCCGCCTCGCCGTCCTGCTGGCCGTCGCCGCACTGGTCGGCGCGTACTTCGTGCTCGACGGGCAGCGCACGCTGAACTTCGAGACGCTCAAGGCGCAGGTGTCGGCGGCGCAGTCGCTGTACGAGCGCTACCCGATGCAGACGGTCGGCGGCTACTTCCTGCTGTACGTGGTCGTCGCCGGCCTGTCGGTGCCGGGCGCGGTGCCGCTGACGCTCGCGGGCGGTGCGATCTTCGGCCTGCTGTGGGGCACTGTGATCGTGTCGTTCGCCTCGACCCTGGGCGCGACGCTCGCCTTCCTGGTCAGCCGCTTCCTGCTGCGCGACGCGGTGCAGGCGCGCTTCGGCGCCTACCTGCGCACGATCAACGAGGGCGTGGCGAAAGAGGGCGGCTTCTACCTGTTCACGCTGCGCCTCATCCCGGCGATCCCGTTCGTCGCCATCAACGTGGTGATGGCCATGACGCCGATGCGCGCCGGCACCTTCTACTGGGTGAGCCAGCTCGGCATGCTCGCCGGCACGCTCGTGTATGTGAACGCCGGCACGCAGCTGGCGGCCATCGAATCGCCGCGCGGCATCCTCTCGCTCGGCGTGATCGGCGCGTTCCTGCTGCTGGGCCTGTTTCCGCTGGTCGCCAAGAAGGGAATCGAGCTGCTCAAGCGCCGCCGCGTGTACCGTGGCTGGCCGCGGCCGGAGAAGTTCGACCGCAACCTGGTCGTCATCGGTGCGGGGTCGGCCGGCCTGGTGGCGGCCTATATCGCCGCGGCAGTGAAAGCCAGGGTGACGCTGGTCGAGAAGCACCGCATGGGCGGCGACTGCCTCAATACCGGCTGCGTGCCCTCGAAGGCGCTGATCAAGACCGCGCGCGTGCTGGCGACGATCCGGCGCGCCAGGGAGTTCGGCCTGAAGGGCGCGAGCGCGGAGTTCGATTTCGCCGAGGTGATGGAGAGAGTGCAACGCGTCATCAAGACGATCGAGCCCCACGACTCCGTCGAACGCTACCGCGGGCTCGGCGTCGAGTGTGTCCACGGCGAGGCAAGGATCGCCTCGCCGTGGATCGTGGAAATTCAGAAGCCCGATGGCTCGAAGCAGTCGCTCAGCACGCGCGCCATCGTCATCGCCGCGGGCGGCCGGCCGCTCGTGCCGCCGATCCCGGGCATCGAGCAGACGGGCTATCTCACCTCGGACACCCTCTGGGGGCTGCGCGAGCTGCCCGCGCGCCTGGTGGTGCTGGGCGGCGGCCCGATCGGCTGCGAGCTGGCGCAGACCTTCGCGCGCCTGGGCTCGCGGGTCACGCAGGTGGAGATGCTGCCGCGGCTCCTCGTGCGCGAGGATCCCGAGGTCGCGCAGATGGTCGAGAAGCGCTTCCGCGCCGAGGGCGTGGACGTGCGCACCGGGCACAAGGCGAAGGAGTTCTGCGTGGTCGACGGCCGCAAGGTGCTGCTGTGCGAGCACGAGGGCAGGGACCTCGCCATCGAGTTCGACGCCCTGCTGGTCGCCGTGGGGCGGGTGGCGAACACCTCGGGCTACGGGCTGGAGGAGCTCGGCATCCCGGTTACCAGGGCGCGCACGGTCGAGACCAACGAGTTCCTGCAGACCAGGTATCCCAACATCTACGCCTGCGGCGACGTCGCCGGGCCGTACCAGTTCACGCACACGGCTTCGCACCAGGCGTGGTACGCCTCGGTGAACGCGCTGTTCGGCGCGCTGAAGAAGTTCCGCGCCGACTACTCGGTGATCCCCTGGGCCACCTTCACCGACCCGGAGGTGGCGCGCGTCGGCCTGAACGAGACCGAGGCTAGGGAGCGGAACATCCCCTACGAAGTCACGGTCTACGGGATCGATGACCTGGATCGGGCGATTGCCGACGAGGAGGCGCACGGCATGGTGAAGGTGCTGACCGTACCGGGCAAGGACCGCATTCTGGGCGCGACCGTCGCCGGCGAGCACGCGAGCGACCTGATCGCGGAGTTCGTCGCCGCCATGCGCCACGGCATCGGCTTGAACAAGATCCTGGGCACGATCCATATCTACCCGACGCTCGCCGAGGCCAACAAGTACGCGGCCGGGGTGTGGAAGAAGGCGCACGCGCCGCGCAAGCTCCTCGGCTACGTCGAGAGGTTCCACGCATGGATGCGCGGCTGATCGTTCTCGTCCTCGCCTTCGCCGCGCTGCCGGCCTGGGCGTTCGACCATGGGCACCCCGCCTGGGATGCGCTGCTGAAGAAGCATGTCGTGGTGCTCCAAGGGGAACATGCCTCGCAGGTGCGCTACGACGGCTTCGCGGCCGACCGCGCGGCGCTCAGGGCCTACCTCGACAGCCTGTCAGGAGTGCCCGCGGCCGAGTTCGAGGGCTGGCCGAAAGACGAGCGCAAGGCCTTTCTCATCAACGCCTACAACGCGTTCACCGTGGAGAAGATCCTCACGCGCTGGCCCGATATCCGCTCCATCTGGGACTTCGGCAAGATCTTCGGCAATCCCTTCAAGGACGATTTCTTCCGGCTGCTCGGCCGCCCGATGACGCTCGACGGCATCGAGCACGAGACGCTGCGCAGGCGCGGCGCCTACGACGACCCGCGCGTGCACTATGCGGTGAACTGCGCCTCGATCGGCTGCCCGATGCTGCGCGAGGAGGCGTACGTCGCGCCGCGCCTGGAGGCGCAGCTCGACCAGCAGGCGGTGCGCTTCCTCTCCGACCGCTCGCGCAACCGCTTTCGCGACGGGCGGCTCGAGGTGTCGAAAATCTTCGACTGGTTCAAGGAGGACTTCGAGCCGCGCGTGAAGTACTTCGCGCGTTACGCCAGGGCGCTCGACTATCCGGGCGGCGACGTGCCGATCGGGTTTCTGGACTACGATTGGACGCTCAACGCCTATCGGTCGTCGTCCCCGCGCTGAACGAGGCGGCGGGCATCGCCGCGTGCCTCGGCGCGCTCGCGCCGCTGCGTGCGCGCGGCCACGAGGTGATCGTCGCCGACGGCGGCAGCGCGGACGGCACGCCGCAGCTCGCGGCGCCGCTCGCCGACCGGGTGCTCGGCGCGCCGCGCGGCCGCGCCGCCCAGATGAACGCGGGGGCCGCCGCCGCCGCGGGCGATGCGCTGCTCTTCCTGCACGCCGACACGCGCCTGCCGCCCGACGCGGACCGGCTGGTGCTGGAGGCGCTTACCGCGCACGCCTGGGGCCGCTTCGACGTCGCGATCGACTCCGACGACCCGCGCCTGGCGGTGATCGCCTACTTCATCAACCGGCGCTCGCGCCTCAGCGGCATCGCCACGGGCGACCAGGCGATCTTCGTGCGGCGCGACGCCTTTCCCGGATTCCCGCCGATCGCGCTGATGGAGGACGTCGCCTTCAGCCGCTCGATGAAGCAGGTCTCGCCGCCCGCCTGCCTCGCCGCGCGCGTCGTCACCTCCGCGCGCCGCTGGGAGCGGCATGGCGTCGCGCGCACCGTGCTGCTGATGTGGCGGCTGCGCTACGACTACTGGCGCGGCGCCGATCCCGATGAGCTGGCGCGCCGATACTCGCACTAGGATCATCGTGTTCGCGCGCGAGCCGCGCGCGGGGCGCGTGAAGACGCGGCTCATCCCGCTGCTCGGCGCCGAGGGCGCGGCGCGCCTGCACGCGCGCCTGGTCGCGCGCACGCTCGCCACGGCGCGCGCGGCGGCGCTCGGGCCCGTGGAGCTGTGGGGGACGCGGCGCCAGCGCGGCGCCGATCTCGGCGCGCGCATGACGCATGCCTTCCAGCGCAGCCTGCGTCGCGCCAGGCGTGTCATCCTGATCGGCTCGGATTGCCCGATGCTGCGCGCGGCGCATCTGCGCCGCGCCGAGCGCTGGCTCGCGGGTGGCGCGGACGCGGTGTTCGCGCCCGCCGAGGACGGAGGCTACGCCCTGATCGCGCTGCGCCGCGTGTCGCCGCGGCTGTTCGCGGGAATCGAATGGGGCGGGCCGCGCGTCATGGCGCAGACGCGTAAGCGGCTCGCGGCGCTCGGCTGGCGCTGGCGCGAGCTGCCCGAGGTATGGGACGTCGACCGGCCGGAGGACGTGCGCCGGCTACAGCGCGCCGGACTTCTTCAGCAGCGCGGCAACGCGCTCGGCGATCAGGCGGTAGCCGCGCGCGTTGGGGTGGATCGGATCTGACTTCAGCTCCGAGTTGCGCAGGATCTCGCCGATGACCTTGCCTTCGTAGGGAATGCGGAACTCGCTGGCGAGATCCGCATAGAATCCGGGCGGCGAGATCAGCAGCCCCTTTTCCGGCGTACCGATGAGCACCACGCCCGCGCCGCGCTCTCGGGCGAGCGCGATCATGCGGCGCACGTTCGTCTCGACCTGCCCCTTGCCGAGGTTGCGCAGGAAGTCGTTGCCGCCGATGCACAGCACGAGCAGCTGCGGCCGGTGCTCCTCGAGCGCGGCCGGCAGGCGCGCGAGCGCCTGCACGCTCACCTCGCCGGGCACGCCCGCGCGCACGACCGTGCGGCCGATCAGCGCTTCGAGTTGCGCCGGATAGCTCTCGGTTTCGCCTGCGCCGGTGCCGTAAGTAATGCTGTCGCCGAAAGCGAGCACCACCGCGTCGGGCGCGAGCGGCGCGAGCTTCGCCGCGTCGCCGCACGCCGCCGCCAGCGCGGCGCCGGCGACGAGGAGCGCGCGGAGAGTGCGCATGACGCGCATGCTACACTTGACCGCGCCACCACGGGGAGGAGGAATCCGGCAGTGAGGATCAGGAGTCCCAGGGATTTCTGGGCCGGCGTGATGTTCATCGCGTTCGGCGCGTTCTTCGTGGCCTGGTCGTTCACGCACTACGCGATGGGCTCCGCGCTGCGCATGGGGCCCGGCTACTTCCCGGCTCTGCTCGGCGGCCTGCTCGTGTTCCTCGGGCTGCTGGTCATGGCGAAAGCGCTCGCGCTCGACGGGCCCAAGATCGCGGCGTTCCACTTCAGGCCGCTGCTGCTGGTGTCGCTGTCCGTGGTCGCCTACGGCTACCTGATGAAGCCCGGCGGCCTCGCGGTGGCCACGATCGCCGCGGTGTTCATCGGCGCGCTCGCCGGACACGAGTTCAAGTGGAAGGAAGTGGCGGTCGTCGCGCTAGTGCTGGTGATCTTCTCGTGGCTCGTATTCGTGCGCGGACTGACGCTGCCCTTCCCGATGTGCCCGCAGTTCATCGACAACTGCCCGATCCGCTAGCGGGCCGATGGAAGTCTTCGACAATCTCTGGCTCGGCGTGCAGGTCGCGTTTTCCTGGCAGAACTTCTTCTACTGCCTGGTCGGCGTGCTGCTCGGCACGCTGATCGGCGTGCTGCCGGGCATCGGCCCGGTGCCGACGATCGCCATGCTGCTGCCGATCACCTTCAACCTCGACCCGATCGCCGCGCTGATCATGCTGTCCGGCATCTACTACGGGTCTCAGTACGGCGGCTCGACCACGGCGATCCTCGTCAACCTGCCGGGCGAGGCCGCCTCGGTGGTCACGGTGCTCGATGGCCACCAGATGGCGCGCCAGGGGCGCGCCGGGCCGGCGCTCGCCATCGCCGCCATCGGCTCGTTCTTCGCCGGCTGCGTGGCCACGCTGGTGATCGCCACCGCCGCGCCGCCGCTCGCCGAGGTGGCGCTCAAGTTCGGCCCGGCCGAGTACTTCTCGCTCATGGTGCTGGGGCTGGTGGCAGCCACCGTGCTGGCGCACGGCTCGCTGCTCAAGGCGATCGCCATGGTGGTGCTCGGCCTGCTGCTCGGCCTGATCGGTACCGACGTCAATTCCGGCGTGCTGCGCTTCACGTTCGAGGTCCCGGACCTGGCCGATGGCATCGGCTTCGTCATCGTCGCCATGGGCATGTTCGGCGTCACCGAGATCGTCGCCAACCTCGAGCAGAAGGGCGAGCGCGAAGTGTTCCTGGGCAAGGTGAAGCACCTGTTCCCCTCGAAAGAGGACCTCAAGCGCTCCTGGGCGCCGATCCTGCGCGGCACGGCGCTCGGCTCCTTCCTCGGTATCCTGCCGGGCGGCGGCGCGCTGCTGTCGTCCTTCGCCGCCTACACGGTGGAGAAGAAGGTCTCCAAGCACCCCGAGCAGTTCGGCAAGGGCGCGATCGAGGGCGTCGCCGGGCCGGAGTCGGCGAACAACGCGGGCGCGCAGACTTCCTTCATTCCCATGCTGACGCTCGGCATCCCGGGCAACGCGGTCATGGCGCTGATGATCGGCGCGCTGATGATCCAGGGCATCGCGCCGGGGCCGCAGGTGATGACCGACAAGCCGCAGCTGTTCTGGGGGCTGATCGCCTCCATGTGGCTCGGCAACGCGATGCTGGTGATCCTCAACCTGCCGCTGATCGGCATCTGGATCAAGTTGCTGCAGGTGCCCTACCGGTTCCTGTTTCCCTCGATCCTCATCTTCATGAACGTGGGCGTGTTCAGCCTGTCGAACAACCCCTGGGACTGCCTGATGATGACGGTGTTCGGCGTCTTCGGCTACGTCTGCGTCAAGCTCGAATGCGAGCCCGCGCCGCTGATCCTCGGTTTCATCCTCGGGCCACTGATGGAGGAGAACCTCCGCCGCGCCATGCTGCTGTCGCGCGGCGACGCGACGGTGTTCTTCAACCCTGTGGACAAGCCGATCTCGTTCTCCTTCCTGCTCGCCGCGCTCGCGCTGCTCGCCGTCATCGCGCTGCCTAACATCCGCAAGAAGCGCGAGGAAGTATTTGTCGAGGAGTAAGCCCATGATCCGCTTGCTGGCCGCTGCGGCGCTGATCGCCACGGCGTCTTCCCTGCAGGCACAGGCGTGGCCGGCGAAGCCGCTGCGCTTCGTGGTGCCCTATCCGCCCGGCGGGCCGGTAGACGTCTCGGCGCGCTTGCTTGCGCCCAAGCTGCAGGCGGCGCTCGGGCAGCCCGTCGTGGTGGAGAACAAGCCGGGCGCGGGTGGCAATCTCGGCGCGGACGTCGTGGCGAAGAGCGCGCCGGATGGCTACACCATCGGCATGGGCGCGATCGCCACGCACGCCATCAATCCGTCGCTGATGGCGAGCGTGCCCTACGATCCGCTCCGCGATTTCACCCATCTTGCGCTGGTCGTGCAGGTGCCGAACGTGCTGGTCGTGCACAACGACGTTCCGGCGAAGAGCGTCGCCGAGCTGGTGGCACTGGCGAAAACGCGCCCGGGCAAGCTTGATTTCGCTTCGGGCTCCACCGGCTCGACCGGGCACCTGGCCGGTGAGCTGTTCAAGCAGATGACGGGCACCTACATGGTGCATATCCCCTACAAGGGCGCCGCCCCGGCGGTCGCCGACCTGCTGGCGGGGCGCGTGCAGCTCATGTTTGACAACTTGGCGAGCGCGCTGCCCCGCGTGAAGGCAGGGCAGGTGCGCGCGCTCGCCGTTACCACGCTGAAGCGTGCTCCCGCGCTACCCGACCTGCCGACGCTGGACGAATCCGGGCTGAAGGGCTTCGACATGACGACCTGGTGGGGCGTCATGGCGCCGGCACCGCTGCCTGCGGATATTACGGCGCGCCTCAATGCCGAGGTGCTCAAGGCGATGGACGAGCCCGACGTGAAGACGCGGCTGCGCGCCATGGGCATGGAGGGCTCCGCGGTGCGCAGCCCGGCGCAGTTCAGCGCATTCGTCGCGGCGGAGGCAAAGCTGTACGCCCGCCTGGTCAAGGCGTCCGGCGCGAAGCCCGATTAGAGCGCCGCGACGGTCTGCACTTCCAGCAGGTACTGCTCGCCGACCAGGCGGTCGATGACGAGCAGCGTGTTCGGCGGGTACTTGCCGTCGGGGAACATCTTCGGGAACTCGCGCAGCCGCCACGCCATGAACCGGGGGATGTCCTGCGAGTGCACGAGATACGTGGTGAACTGCGCCACGTTGCCCCAGCCCGCGCCCGCGGACTTGAGCGCCGCCTCGATCTGGCGGAACACCCCCGTGCACTGCGCGTCGAAGTCGTCGCCCGGCGCGAGCATGCCGGCGATGTAGAGCGTCTCCGACGCGTTCTTCACCCGCGTCATGTGCGAATACTGGCCCAGCGGCTTGCCCAGTGCCTCGACGTTGCCGATCTTGATGTCTGCCATCGCTCCTCCCAGGGGGTGTGAGATCTACCGCACGAGCTGGCGCGCGAGGTCGAGGAAGTCGCGCGCATGCACGTCGAAGGCCGGCTCGCGCGTGATGTCCACCTTGCCCTCCGGACCGTACTCGCGCGGCCGCGTCACGTAGGCGGTCCTCAGGCCGCAGGCGCGCGCGGCGTGCAGGTCGTCCTTGTGCGCGGCCACCATCATCAGCTCGGCCGGCCTGACGCCGAGCAGGCCCGCCGCGCCCAGGTAGGTCTCGGGATCCGGCTTGTAGTGGCGCACCACCTCGGCCGAGAGGATGCAGTCCCACGGCAGCCCGGCGTGCTTGGCCATGTTGACGAGCAGGGCGACGTTGCCATTGGACAGCGTGGCGATGACGTGCCGGCGCTTGAGCTTCGCCAGGCCCGCACGCGCGTCCGGCCAGGGCCGCAGGCGGTGCCAGGCGCGATTGAGATGGTCGATTTCGTCCTCGGTGAGGCCGCGGACGCCGAAGCGTGGCAGCAGTCCGTCGAGGATCATGCGGTGCAGGTCGTCGATCTTCGTCCACGGCAGCTCGCCCGAGCGGACGCGCGCCATCGCCGGCCGGTAGCCGGCGCGCCAGGCGTCGGCGAACGCCGCCCAGTCCACCTTCAGCTTTCTGCGCCGCCCGAGCAGCCGGCCCTCGCGGATGATCGAGCCGCGCCAGTCGACGACCGTGCCGAACACGTCGAATACCAAGGCCTTCACTTGCGGGGCACGCGGGGGCTTCATCTTGACCTGTGCTCGTGCTTCCACAGCACGTCGCCGCGACGCGCGATGCGGTTGAGCGTCCGCCCGAGCACGAACAGCAGATCGGACAGCCGGTTCAGGTACTGGCGCGCGCTCGCACTGACGCCTTCGGCCCGACCCAGGGCGACCAGGCTGCGCTCGGCGCGCCGGCAGACCGCGCGCGCGAGGTGTGTCGCGGCGGCCGCGCGCGTACCGCCGGGCAGGATGAATTCCTTCAGGGGCCTGAGCTTAGCGTTGTAGGCCTGCGTAAGCGCCTCCAGCCGCGCGACATGCGTCGCGGTGACCATCGCGTGGCCGGGGATGCTCAGTTCGCCGCCGAGGTCGAACAGGTCATGCTGCACCTGCAGCAATGCCCGCTTCAGCGCCGCGGGAATCTTCTCCGCCAGGAGCAGGCCGAGGGCCGAATTGAGCTCGTCGAGATCGCCCAGCGCCTGGATGCGCGCGCTGTCCTTGGGCACGCGCGAGCCGTCGCCGAGCCCGGTGTCGCCGGCATCGCCGGTGCGCGTCGTGATCCTGGATAGCCGATGGCCCATGAGGAGCGCAGAATTATACGGGCTGCATTCCGCAACCAAGGAGGCAACAATGGCCATCCGCAAGGCGTCCTACTACTCCATGAAGGTGTCGCAGCGTCCCGGCGCCGGCGCGCAGCTGCTCGCCGCGCTGAAGGCGGCGAAGGTGAACCTGCTGGCGTTCACCGGCTTTCCCGCCGGCGGCGGGGCGCAGGTGGACTTCATCCCGCAGGACCAGGCGAAGTTCGCCAAGGCGGCGAGGAAGGCGAAGTGGAAGCTCTCGCCGAGAAAGACCGTGTTCCTCGCGCAGGGCGACGACAAGGTCGGCGCGCTCACCCGCATTCTCGGCAGCCTGGCCAAGGCGAAGATCAACCTCGTGTCGCTGCAGGCGGTGACCGCGGGCAAGCGCCGCTACGGCGCGATGTTCTGGGTGAAGCGGAAGGACGTAGCGAAGGCCTCGCGGCTGCTCAAGGCGCGCTAGCCGCGCGTCTTCCCGCCGGCGTCCGGAATTCCGCTGCGTTGCGGTAGCATGCTCGCGGCGGAGGGCCCTCATGCGCGCATGCGTCATCCTGGCGTTGGCGATGCTGCTTCCGGGCCCGGCGCCCGCGCAGGAGCCGCCGGCCGCCGCGCCGGCGCCCGTCGCTGTTCCAGCGACGCAGCAGGAGCCTCCCAGGATCCGGCTCAAGAACCACGAGCCGATCTTCGCCGGCTACACCTGGGACAGCGACGACGTCGGCTTCCTCGACTTCACGCTCTCGCTGCAGTACCCGATCCTGGCGACGACGCTCGACGAGGGCAAGCGCTACGGCCTGCTGCCGTACCTCGCCTTCACGGCGCGCTTCGGGCAGTACGTGGAGACGCGCGATTCCTCGCCGGTGATCGCCAAGCGCTTCAACCCGAAGGTCTTCCTGCGCTACGGGCTGAGCGAGTTTCCCGAAACGGGCGAGAGCCCCGACCGGTACCTGGACTTCGAGTATGCGCACGAGTCGAACGGCCAGAGCGTCGACACGCAGCAGAGCTTCGACAGCCTGGCGCAGGCGCTGGGCAACGTCGAGTACGCCAAGGACTACATCAGCCGCGGCTGGGACTACCTCGGGGTGACGTGGAAGCACACCCTGCGCTGGCAGCCGGAGGAGCTGCGCATCTACGTCAGCCGCAAGTGGTACTGCGGCTGCTGGCTGCAGGGCGACATGGAGGAAACCTACGCCTGGGAGGCGCCGCGCGAGGTCACCTCGATCCGCCAGGTGAGCGGCTGGCGCGCGGTGCTGGCGCTGGACACCGGACGCGGCAACCCGCTCGTCGACCGCGCCACGCTGATCCTCGACACGGGCACGCGCGACACGTTCAAGTACAACACCGCGCGCCTCGAGCTCGGCATTCCCGCGGTGAAGAACGTGACCGGCGTGCCGCTCGTTCTGTGGGCGCGCACCGGCTACCTGAGCGACCTGGCGCAGTACTACGCGAAGGTCACGTCCTACGGCGTGGCGTTCGAGCTGCTCACGCTCGGTCGCTGAGCCCGGCGGGAAAGCGCACCACGACGCGCAGGCCCTTGCCCTGCGCGCCGTCCTCGATGGCGACGCGCGCGCCGTGCGCGGCGGCGATTTCCCGCACGATGGCCAGCCCCAGCCCGCTGCCCGCGCCGGCCGACCCCGGGATGCGGTAGTAGCTCTCGAACACGCGCTCGCGCAGCTCCGGCGGCACGCCCGGACCTTCGTCCTCCACCGCGAGGACCACGGCGTCGCTCGTGCGCTGCAGCTCGATGGTCACGCGCCCGCCCGCCGGGCCGTAGCGCACCGCATTGTCGAGCAGGTTGGTCACCAGGCTGGCGAGCTTGTGCCGCTCGCCGCGCACCGCGGCGTCCGCGCCGCTCCTGCGGATCGCCACCTTGCGCTCCGCGGCGCGCGGCTGCAGCGCCTCCACCGCTTCCGCCACCAGCGGACCGAGCGCCACCTTCTGCGCGCGCGCCGCCTCGCCCGGCGCCGCGGCGCGGCTGTACGCCAGCATCTGCTCCGCGAGGTGCACCGTGCGGTCGAGCCCCTGCAGCATGCGCTCGAGCGAAGCCTGCCGCTCGGTGGCGGAAGGCGCGCGCGCGGCGTTCTGCGCGTGGATCTTCAGCGCGGCGAGCGGCGTGCGCAGCTCGTGGGCGGCGTCGGCGGTGAAGCGACGCTCGCGCTCGAGCGCGTCGCGCACGCGCGCCAGCAGCCCGTTCAGCGCTTCGAGCAGGGGCGCGATCTCGTCCGGGGTGCGCGAGAGCGTGAGCGGCGCCACCGAGCCGGGCTGGCGCGTGGCGATCTGCTTGGCGAGCGCGGAGAGCGGCGCCAGGCCGTAGCGGATGAGCAGCGCGAGCAGCGCGAGCAGCAGCGGAATGCCGGCGAGGATCGGCACGGCCGAGGCGAACGCGAGCTTCTCGGACAGCTCGCCGCGCACGTCGTCGCGCTCCGCGACCTGGATCCAGACTTCGCCCGAGCGCAGCGAGAACACGCGCCAGTCGCGGCCGTCGAAAGGGCGCGTGCCGAAGCCGGCGACGAGCGGCGCGAAGGGCGCCTCGGGCGCAGAGGCCGAGCGCGCCAGCAGCCGCCCGTCGGCGTCGCGCACCTGGAACGCGATCTTGGTCTCGTAATAGTGGCCGAGCGGGCCCGGCTTGTCGTGGTCCTCGCTTTCCAGCGGCCCGGGCAGCGCGATGACGAGCGGCGCCGCGATCGTCGCCTTCTCCACCTGGCGCGCGACCAGCGCCTCGAGCACGCGCGCCGACGTCGCGAGGCGCGCGTCGAACAGCTCCTCGGCCTCTTCCTGGCTGCCCTGGAAGCTCAGCCAGGCGACGGCGCCGAGCACGGCGAACAGCGCGGCGACGCTGCCGCCGAGCAGCAGCGCGCGGATCGAGCGCGCCGCCAAGGCTCAGTCGGCCCGCGCCTGGGGCGCGGGATCGATGACGTAGCCCACGCCGCGCACGGTGCGGATGACGTCGGGATAGAGCTTGCGGCGCAGCCGGTGGATGTGCACGTCGAGCGTGTTGCTCTCCACGCCGCCTTCCCAGCCGTACAGCGACTCCTCGAGCTGCGCGCGCGACAGCACCTGCCCGGCGCTCTCCAGGAGCTTGTGCAGCAGCATGAACTCGCGGCGCTGCAGCTCGACTGCGCGGCCCTCGCAGGTCACCGAGAACGACCCGGGGTCGAGCCGCAGCGGCCCGTGCTCGATGACGTTGACCGCCGCCCCGCGCGCGCGGCGCTGCAGCGCGCGCACGCGCGCCAGCAGCTCGTCCAGGTCGAACGGCTTGGTCAGGTAGTCGTCGGCGCCGGCGTCGAGGCCGGCCACGCGCTGCGCCGGCGCGTCGCGCGCGGTCAGCACCAGCACGGGAGTGGCGCCGCCGCGCGCGCGCAGGCTGCGCAGGACCTCGATGCCGTCCAGGCCCGGCAGGCCCAGGTCGAGGATGGCCAGGTCGAACGCGCTGCCGCCGAGCGCGGTAAGCGCGTGGCGCCCGTCGCGCACCCACTCGACGGCGTGGCGCGCGCGCTCCAGGGCGTCGCGCACGCCGTCGCCCAGCAGCTCGTCGTCCTCGACCAGCAGGATGCGCATGGCCACGCAAGGATACCGCGGCGCGACTAGCGCGCCGGTAGCTTGGCGAGGATTTCCTTCACCTCGGCGCGCCGGCCCTCGTCGGCGAGAGGCCGGTCGGGCCGCGGCGGGGCCTGCAGCGCGCGCTCGAGCGCCTTGCGCGCGCCGTCGAAGTCGCGCTGCCGGTACAGGTAGTCGCCGAGGAAGAAGTTCGGGTCGATGCCCTCGGGATTGAGCGCCAGCGCCTTGTCGAGCAGCGCGCGCGCCTTGGCATCGTCGCCGAAGCCGATCGGCCAGCCGGGCACCTGGTAGTACAGCGACCCGAGGCTCGTGTAAGCCGAGCCCGAGAGCGCCTTGGCGTCGATGTTGAGCGCATGCTCGAGCGCCTGCTTCGCCTCCTTGGCGAGCGACAGCGCGCCCAGGCCGCCCTTCGCGCCGGCATGGCTGGCGACGATGATGCCGTACCAGATCTCCGCCTCGGCGCGGTCGGCGTACCGGGCGCGCACCGCGGCCGCGGACTGGGCGAGCGCCGCGAAGGCCTTTTCCTGCTCGGCCTGCGGCTTGCGGTACTTGATCTGCTCCCATTGCTGCTGCAGGACGCGCACGTCGTCGTCGACGCCGGCGCGGACGGTCGGCGCAAGCAGGAGCGCGGCGCACGACAGGGCGAGGAAGGCTTTGATGCTCGGTTTCATGGATGGACTCCTTGGGACGAGGGTTGGGTGGGCTCGCCGCGCGCGTGGCGGCGGATGGCCGGCAGCTGGCGCCGCAGCGCGCGGTCGACCAGCCCGGGCACGAGCTGATTGAGGCGCGCGAACAGTCGCTCGGGCATGCCGAGCAGGCGCTCGCGCACCGGATGCTCGAGCAGCGCGACGAACGCCGCGGCCACCGCCTGCGGGTCGTCCATTGCCACGCCGAGCTCTTCGTTGAGCGCGCACAGCGCCGCGCTGTTCATGGCGGTGCGCGTGGCGCGCGGCGCGAACCAGCTGACCTGCACGGGGGTGTCGGCCAGCTCCCGGCGCAGCGCCTCGGAAAAGCCGTGCAGCGCGAACTTGGTCGCGCTGTAGGCCACGTAGCCCGGATAGGCAAGGTGGCCGAAGATCGAGCCGACGTTGACGATGCGTGCGGCGGGCTGCGCAAGCAGCAGGGGCAGCAGCCGGCGCGTGAGCTGCAGGGTGGCGAGCACGTTGACCTGCACGATGCGCTCCAGCATCTCGTCGCTCTGGTCGAGGAACCACGCGAACTCGCCCGCGCCGGCGTTGTTGACCAGCAGGTCGATGCCGCCCGGGGACTCGGCGGCCGCACGGCGCACGGCTTCGCGTCCGGCGGCGGTGGTGAGGTCGGCGGCGACCGCCCGCGCCTGCGGAAACTCGCGCTGCAATGCGGTGAGCTTCGTGGCGTCGCGCCCCACGAGGATCAGCGTCTCGCACAAGGGCGCGAGCTTCAGCGCGATGGCGCGCCCGATGCCGCCCGAGGCGCCGGTGAGCACGGCATGAAAGCGCGGCATGCTCATGCCGCCTCCCGGCTGAGCGCGTGCGCGGCCACGCGCGGCAGCGCACGGAAGATGTCGCCGTACAGGCGGTACACCATGCCGGCGACGTGCACGACCGCCGCCTGGTCCTCCGGCGCCTCGAGGCGGTCCATGAGGCCAGCGAAGAAGCGCACGTGCTCCTGGTCGAGCGACCCGTGCGAGGAGAGGTAGGTGAATGCCTCGGCCGGCAGGCCGAGCGCGCCGCGCATGACTTGCGCGGCGCGCGTCGCCAGCGCCTGGCTGGTGCCTTCCAGCACGTGCACCATGCCGAAGAAGCCGGCCGGGTTGCGGCGGGCGATGTAATCGTAGGCGTAGGCCACCAGCAGCTCGGTGGCCGGCGCGGGCGCGGCGCGCCGCACGGCATCGGCGTCGCCGCCGCAAGCCGCGATGTCGCTCAGGATCCACTCTTCGTGCCCGGCTTCCTCGGCGATGTAGTGCGCGATGGCCGTGCGCAGCCACTCGTGCGTCTCCGGCAGCCGGGCGCCGCAGGCCATGAGCAGCGGCACCGTGTGCCGCACGTGGTGATACGCCTGCGCGAGGAACGCCAGGTACTGCTCGCGGCCGACGCGGCCGGCGAGGCAGTCCTGGATCACGGGGATGGCGAACAGCTCGGCGCGCGCGGCGGCGGTACGCCGCTGCAACTCGTCAAAGAACGGCATGCGCTGGGACTCCGGTTCGAATGGAAAACTGGGCTGCGAGCCGCGCGCCGTAGCGCGCCCAAACGGCGTCGCGCCGCACGCGGCCGTTGGACGTCAGGGTGCCCGTCGCGGCACTGAAGGGCGCGTCGGCGCGGATCCAGCAGCCGATGCGCGCGTAGTCGGGCAGGCGCGCATTGGCGCGCTGCACCTCGGCATGCAGGGTGGCGTCGGACATCGCGGGCGAGCGCGGCACGAGGACTGCGCCGAGGCTCGGCTGCGCTTCGCCGAACACCGCGCACTGGGCGACAGCGCCGCTCGCGGCGAGCTCGGCTTCCGGCCACTCGGGCGCGACGTTGCGCCCGAAGGAGGTGATGATCACGTGCTTGCGCCGGCCCTCGACATACAGGAAGCCGTCGTCGTCCAGGCGCCCGAGGTCGCCGGTGCGCACGCCCGACGCGACAATCTCGCCGCCGTCATCGAGGCGCACGCGCGTGTGCGCGAGCGGCCGGCCGACGCTGCCCGGGCGGTCCGCGCCAGGGAGATTCAACGCGACCACGGAGGCGCATTCGGTGAGGCCGTAGCCTTCGTAGGCGGGCAGGCCCGCGGCGCGCGCGCGCAACAGGAGCGAGGGCGCAACCTTGGCGCCGCCCACGGCGGCAAAGGCGAGCCGCGGCGGGCACGGCGCGCCGGCTTCGAGCGCGAGGGTGAGCGCGTGCATCATCTGCGGCAGGAGAATCACGCTCTCTGCGCTCCAGCGCGCAAGCGCGGCGAGGCAGGCGCGGGGATCGAAGCCCGTCGCGCCGCTCACGCCGATCTCGGCGAGCGGCGGCACCGCGCACTCGGCGCGTGCGGCGAGCGCCGTGCGCGCGCCGGCGACGTTCTCCAGCAGCACGGCGAGCGGCAGCAGGCACAGATGGCGCTGCAGCGCCAGGGGGCGCGTCGCCTCTTCGAGCGCGCGCGCGACCTCGTGCTGCGCGTGCGCGCCGAGGAAGACCGCCTTCGGCGCGCCCGTGGTGCCGGAGGTGAACGTGATCTTGGCCGTGTCCGCGGGTAGTTCTACGTGCGCGGCGTCGCGGCGGTGCCAGCCAAGCGCGCTGCCTTCGATCGCGGTGGGCGCGGGGAAACCAAGCGCGCCGGCGAGCGCGGGCGAGTCGCACAGCAAGGCGTCCATGCCGCTCGCCGCGGCGGCGTGCGCGAGCTGCGCCGGGGTGAAGAAGGCGGGAAGCGGCACGAGTGGCACGCCGGCGCGCTCGGCGGCGAGGTCGGCGGCGAGCCAGTCCGGCCCGTTGTCGGCGATCAGGCCGAGGACGCGCGGGCGAGCGCGGGCGAGCGACGCCGCGAGGCGCGCGACCTGCGCCTCGAGCGAAGCGGCGGTCACGACCTTCATGCGCGGCTCCCGGCGGCGAGGCCGAGCGCGATCTTGCCCGCCATGACGATCGGATCCTGCTCGTAGTAGGCGCCCCAGCTCGCGCCGCCGTCGGCAAGGCGCGCGGGATCCGCGGGCGCGATAGGCAGCGGTCGCAGGCCCAGCCGCAGGAACGAGTTGCGCAGCGCGCGCGTCGCGGTGAACACCACCCAGCGGTAGCCGAGCCGGTGCAGGTGGCGCGCGAGCTGCGGGATCAGCAGCCGCGCCATGCCCGCGGACACTGCGGCGAGATTGCCCACTTCCACGATGCCGTGGCGCGCCAGCGGGCGCCCGAGCTTCTCGGCGAGCGCGTGCTCCACGGGATGCTGCAGGTACTGCTCCAGGAACAGGTCGCCGCCCTCGGCCGCAGCGTAGCCGGCCGCCGCCTGCCAGCGCCCAAGGCCGTCGCGCACGCCGAGCAGGTGCGGCAGGAAATGCGTCACGCGCGCGCCGTAGGCGCGGCCGAAGCGCGCGGCGATGAAGTCCTCGAACTGCGCGCGCGACGGGTGCGTGGCGTGCACGGGCTCGAGGCGGGCGCGCGCCGCGTGCCGCGCCGGTGCGCGCGGCGTGGCGGAAGGAAGTGCAAGCAATTCCACGGTTTGCATGCCGCGGAATGCTAGATAGGCGAAATTAACCGGCCATTAACTGGGCGGCGCAGCGCGTGACGCTTTGCACGCCGGGCGCGATTCTGACGATCGATGAATTTCCGCGGCGTTGCCTGCCGGCAGTCAGCCGGCGCTCGCGCCGGGCCTGTTCCGGCGCACGATCTCGTATTCGGCGGCAATCGTCTTGAGCGTCGCCACCATTTCCTTCAGCTGCCTGCCGGTCGAGAACAACATGTACAGCGCCAGCGCCAGCGCCGTCAGGCCGCCCAGGATCGCGATGACGAGCCAGATGGTCACGGACCAGTGGATCGAGCGCAGGACGGGATCGACGCCGGACTGGCGCGCGCTCGACACCGCGTCAGCGACGATCGCCTTCACCGGCTCGCGCGCCTTCTCCAGGGCGGACGCCGATGCCTGCGTCACCCGCTCGGCCGAGCGAACGAGCTCGTTCATTTCCTTGGCTAGCGCGGCGAGCCGGTCGAGCTGCTCCGGCGTCAGGTCGTCGCGCCTGGCCCGCACGTCTTCCAGCGTGGACGCGAGCGATCGTGCGGCGCCCCTGAGCGCCTCGGTGGTTTCCTCGAGGCCGTGGATCTCGATGTTGATCGTCACGTGGCGTGCGGGGTCGGTCTCGGCTGACGCCTGTTGCGCCGCGGCAGCTGCGCCGAAGAACACCGCGAGCGCGACCCAGGCCGACCCGGCGAGCAGGATGCTTCTCATCGCTTCGTCACCTCCCCTTCTGCGTCACTTCGCTCTCGATCCAGCCCCGCGCGAGCGTCGTCGTGACCCGCTCGCCTTCCTTCACGCGCGACGCATCCGCGACCACTTCGCCGCGCGCATTGCGCGTCAGGCTGTAGCCGCGCTCGAGCACCGCGTTCGGATTGAGGCTGGCCAGCGCGGCCTTCAACTGCCCGAGCTGCGCGGCGAGGCTCTCCACCCGGTGCACGGAAGCGAACGACAGGCGTGCGGCGAGCTGCGCGAGCAGCTGGCGCGAAGTGCGCAGCCGCTCGCGCGGATGCACGAGGCGCCGCGCGAGCGCGTCCACGGTCTGCATGGCGGTCTCGATGCGGCGCAGGGCCTCGCGCGTGGCGCGCTCGGCGAGCTCGGCGACGCGCGCCAGGAGCTCGGCGCGCGACGGGCTCACCATCTCTGCGGCGGCGGTCGGCGTGGGCGCGCGCCGGTCGGCGGCGAAGTCGGCGATGGTGACGTCGGTCTCGTGGCCGACGCCGACCACGACGGGAATGGCCGAGGCGCGGATGGCGCGCGCGACGGCTTCCTCGTTGAAGGACCACAGGTCCTCGATCGAGCCGCCGCCGCGCACGAGCAGCAGGACATCGCATTCGCGGCGCGCGCTGGCGATCGCCAGCATCTCCGCGATGCGCGCCGCCGCGCCTTCGCCCTGCACCGGCACGGGATAGACGATCACCGGGATGGCGGGATTGCGGCGATGCAAGGTGGTCAACACGTCCCGCAGGGCCGCCGCCTGTCGTGAAGTGACGACGCCGATGGTCCGCGGATGCTCCGGGACGTCGCGCTTTGCGGAGGGGTCGAACACGCCCTCGGCCTCGAGCTTCGCCTTGAGGCGCAGGAAGCGCTCGTAGAGGGGCCCGAGGCCCGCGCGGCGCATGTGCTCCACGTTCAGCTGGAAGCGACCGCGCGGCTCGTAGAGCGTCGGCAGCGCCCGGGCCTCGACGCGCATCCCATCCGCCGGCTGCCAGTCCAATGCTGCAGTGCGGCTACGGAACATGACGCAGTCCACCTGCGCGCTCTCGTCCTTGAGCGTGAAATACCAGTGTCCCGAGGACGCCGGGCGGAAGTTGGAAATCTCGCCGCCGACCCAAGCGAGCGGGAAGCGCTTCTCCAGGGTGTCGCGCACGCTTCTCAGAAGCGCGGAGACGCTCAGCACCGGCACGCCTTGGGGAAGAATCTCCTTGTTCACGGGGCTCTACTCCGGCACACGCGCCGCGGCTCGTCAATGCCGTTCGGCGCGATGCCTTACGGAGTCCGATTCTATTTCGTAAGCGGCTGTTTCCGCAGACGAAACAACTGATGAAATTTTCGTCGCCCCCGACTCGCGAGGCGATCCAAGGGGCATGCTGCGCACCGCCCAGAGAAAATCCACAAACTTATCCACAGGAATTGTGGATAACGCGTGCTCTGCATTTTTGTTAGAGTCCGCCGGCAACAAATCGCCAATCACCGGAGCGTCGCCTTGTTCGCCATCATCCAAGCTGCAGGCTGGCCCATCTGGCCGCTGCTGCTCGCCTCGGTGATTGCCGTGGCGCTGATCATCGAGCGGGCAGTGACGCTGCGCAGCAGCAAAATCATCCCGCCGACGCTGCTCGAGCAGGTGCTCAGCGTCTACCAGCGCCAGGGCGTGAACGAGGACATCCTCGACAAGCTGGCCAAGGATTCACCACTCGGCGAAGTGCTCGCGTCGGGCTTGAGGAACCACAAGAGCTCGCGCTACGTGATGAAGGAGGCGGTGGAGGAGTCGGGGCGCACGGTGGCGCACGAGCTCGAGCGCTTCCTCACCACGCTCGGCACCATCGCCACCGCGGCGCCGCTACTCGGCCTGTTCGGCACGGTGATCGGCATGATCGAGATCTTCGGCTCGCAGTCGCCGACCGGCACCAACCCGCAGCAGCTGGCGCACGGCATCTCCATCGCCCTGTACAACACCGCGTTCGGCATCGGCATCGCCATCCCCGCGCTCATCTTCTACCGGCACTACAGGAACAAGGTGGACGGCTTCGTCGTCGACATGGAGCAGCAGGCGGCCAAGCTGATCGACATCGTGCACGGCGAGCGCGCCGAATGAACTTCCAGCGCGGCAAGGAGAAGGAGCCCCTGGAGATCAACCTGGTGCCGATGATCGACGTGATGCTGGTGATCCTCATCTTCCTGATGATCACCACCACGTACTCCAGGTACACCGAGCTGCAGATCAACCTGCCGGCGGCGGACGCCGAGAAGCAGCTCGAGCACCCCAACGAGATCGCCGTGCTGGTGAACGCGCAGGGGCAGTACGTGGTCGCCCGCACGCCGGTGCCCTTCGTCAGCGTCGAGCAGCTGGCCGGCGAACTGAAGCGCGCCGCTGGCGGCGCGTCCGAGCCGGTGGTGGTGGTGAGCGCCGACGCGACGGCCACCCACCAGTCGGTGGTGCGCGTGATGGAAGCCGCGCGCGTCGCCGGGCTGCAGCACATCACCTTCACCGCCCAGGCGAGCCGCTAGCCACGCGCGTCCTCGCCAAGCTCTGGTACCGGCAGAATCCCCTCAGCTGGCTGCTCTGGCCGGCGAGCCTCGTCTTCCGCGTGCTCGTCTTCCTGCGCCGGGCCGGCTACGCGCTGCGCCTGCTGAGGAGCACGCGCGCCGGCATCCCGGTGATCGCCATCGGCAACCTGACGGTCGGCGGCAGCGGCAAGACGCCGCTCGCCATCCACGTGGCCGAGCTGCTCAAGGGCCAGGGCTGGTCGCCCGCCATCGTCTCGCGCGGCTACGGCGGCACGGTCACGGTGCCGCGCGGCGTGACGCTCGCTTCCGACCCGGCCGAGGTGGGCGACGAGCCGGTACTCATGGCGCGCAGGAGCGGCTGCCCGGTGTGGGTGGGCGCGGAGCGCGCGGCGGTGGTCGCCGCGCTGCGCCGTGCGCACCCGGACTGCGACGTGGTCGTGCTCGACGACGGCCTGCAGCACTATGCCCTGCGACGCGACATCGAGATCGCCGTGGTGGACGCACGCGCTTTCGGCAACGGCTTCATGCTGCCCGCGGGCCCGCTGCGCGAGCCGCGCACGCGCCTGTGGACGGTGGACGCGGTGGTGGCGCACGGCACCGACCGCGTGCGCGGCTACGCCATGCGCCTCGAGGGCGACGAGCTGCACCGCGCCACCGACGCGCGCGAGCGCCGGCCGGCGAAATCCTTCGCCGGCCAGCGCGTGCACGCGCTGGCCGGCATCGGCGACCCGGACCGCTTCTTCCAGCACCTGGCGAAGCTCGGCGTGCGCGTGGCGCCGCACCCCTTTCCCGACCACCACCCGTTCCGCGCCGCGGACCTGGAATTCGGCGACGAGGCCCCCGTGCTGATGACCGAGAAGGACGCGGTAAAATGCAAGCGCTTCGCAAAGCCGACGCACTGGATCCTGCCGGTGCGCGCGGCGCCCGACCCGGCGTTCGACGCCTGGCTGCAAAGGAGGCTTGGTGAGCTCGGCCATCGACCCAAGGCTGCTTGAGATCCTGGTGTGCCCGCTATGCAAGGGGCCGCTCGTGTACCGCAAGGCGGAGGGCGAGCTCGTCTGCAGGCCCGACCGGCTCGCCTATCCGGTGAAGGACGGCATCCCCGTCATGCTGGAAGACGACGCGCGCAAGCTCGACCCGAGCGAAGAGATCGCGTGAGCGGATTCGCGGTTCTCATTCCCGCGCGCTACGCCTCCACCCGCTTTCCCGGCAAACCGCTCGCCGACCTGGCCGGCAGGCCGATGGTGGTGCGCGTGTGCGAGCGCGCGCAGGCGAGTGGCGCGGCCCCGGTGTGCGTGGCCACCGACGACGAGCGCATTGCGGACGCGGTGCGCGCGCACGGTTTCGAGGCGCGCATGACGCGCGCCGCGCACGCGACGGGCACCGAGCGCATCGCCGAGGCCGCCGCGGCGCTCGGCCTGGCGGAGGAGCGCATCGTGGTCAACGTGCAGGGCGACGAGCCGCTGATCGCGCCCGCGCTGATCGCGCGCGTCGCCGCGGCGCTCGCCGCGCGGCCGGACGCTGACGTGGCCACGGCGTGCCACCCGATCCGCGACGCGCGCGAGTTCGCCAACCCGAACGTGGTCAAGGCGGTGCTCGACGCGCGTGGCGACGCGCTCTATTTCAGCCGTGCGGGCATTCCGTTTCCGCGCGACGGCGGCGCGCCGGACGGCCTGCGCCACGTCGGCATCTACGCCTACCGTGCCGGGTACCTGCGCCGCTACGCCCGCCTCGCGCCGTCCCCGCTCGAGGCGATCGAGCAGCTCGAGCAGCTGCGCGTGCTCTGGCACGGCGGGCGCATCGTGACGGTGCTCGAGCAGGGGGCGATCCCGCCGGGCGTCGATACGCCGGCAGATCTGGAAGCTGTGCTAAAAGTGCTCCGATGAGGCTCATCCTCCTGGGACCGCCGGGCGCCGGCAAGGGCACCCAGGCCGCGTTCATCACACGCAAGTACGGGATTCCGCAGATCTCCACCGGCGACATGCTGCGCGCCGCGATCAAGGCGGGTTCGCCGATCGCCCTCGGCGTAAAGCAGGTGATCGACGCGGGGCAGCTCGTCTCCGACGACATCATCATCCGCCTCGTGCGCGAGCGCCTGCACGAGCGCGACTGCGCGAACGGCTACCTGCTCGACGGCTTTCCGCGCACCATCCCGCAGGCCGAGGCGATGAAGGCCAATGGCGTGCGCCTCGATTACGTGCTGGAGATCGACGTGCCCGAGGCCGAGATTGTGCTGCGCATGAGCGGCCGGCGCCTGCATCCGGCCTCCGGGCGCACTTACCATGTGAGGTTCAACCCGCCCAAGGCCGAGGGCCGGGACGACGTCACCGGCGAGCCGCTCATCCAGCGCGACGACGACCGCGAGCAGACGGTGCGCGAGCGCCTCGAGGTCTACAGCCGCCAGACGCAGCCCCTGGTCGATTTCTACACGCGCTGGGAAGCCTCGGGCGACGCGCGCGCGCCGCGCTACCGGCGCATCTCGGGGATGGGCAGCGTCGAGGAGATCCGCGACAGGGCTTTCGCCGCCCTCGGCTAGCCTGATAAAATCGCCCCCTTTTCCGCGGGGCTCCCCGCCCCGCGCTCAAAGAGGGGAGAACAAGCATGACCGGCGGATTGACATTCGCGCTCGCTTGCGCAGCGCTGGCGATCGTCTACGGCGTCTGGCAGAGCGTGCAGATCCTCAAGCTGCCCGACGGCAACGAGCGCATGCGCGAGATCGCGGCGGCGATCCGGGAAGGCGCCACCGCCTACCTGTGGCGCCAGTACAAGACCATCGCCATGGTCGGCGCGGTCCTGTTCCTCGCCATCGGCTTCATCCCGCAGCTCGGCTGGACGAGCGCCTGGGGCTTCCTGCTCGGCGCGGTGCTGTCCGGCGCCTCGGGCATCATCGGCATGAACATCTCGGTGCGCGCCAACGTGCGCACCGCGGAGGCCGCGCGCGTCGGCTTGAACGAGGCGCTGCAGGTCGCGTTCCGCGGCGGCGCCATCACCGGCCTGCTGGTGGTCGGGTTGGGGCTGGCCGGCGTGGCGGGCCTGTTTGCGCTCCTGTACGCCAACGCGCTGAAGAAGGACGACCTGGTGCACATCATCCAGCCGCTGGTCGGCCTCGCTTTCGGCGGCTCGCTCATTTCCATCTTCGCGCGGCTGGGCGGCGGCATCTTCACCAAGGGCGCGGACGTGGGCGCCGACCTGGTCGGCAAGGTGGAGGCCGGCATTCCCGAGGACGATCCCCGCAATCCGGCGGTGATCGCCGATAACGTCGGCGACAACGTCGGCGACTGCGCCGGCATGGCCGCCGACCTGTTCGAGACCTACGCGGTGACCATCGTCGCCACGATGCTGCTCGGCGCGCTGATGCTCAACTCCGGCGCGGCGGTGATCTACCCGCTCGCCATCGGCGGCTTCGCCATCATCGCCTCGATCATCGGCACCTGGTTCGTGAAAGCCAAGCCCGGCGAGAAGAACGTCATGCCCGCGCTGTACAAGGGTCTCGCAGTGGCCGGCGGCATCGCGCTGCTCGCCTTCTGGCCGATCACCGAGGTCGTGATGGGCGACGTGCTGAAGACCACGCAGTTCGACGTCGGCGGCGCGCGCAAGACCATCCAGGTCTGGCACCTGTACGGTACCGCCGTGGTCGGCATGGCGCTCACCGGGTTCCTGGTGTGGATCACCGAGTACTACACCGGCACGCAGTACAAGCCGGTGCAGCACGTCGCGCAGGCCTCGACCACCGGCCACGGCACCAACATCATCGCCGGCCTCGGCGTGTCGATGAAGTCCACGTCCTGGCCGGTGCTCGCGGTGTGCGTGGCGATCATCGCCTCCTACGCGCTCGCGGGCCTGTACGGCATCGCCATCGCGGCCACCTCGATGCTCTCCATGGCGGGCATCATCGTCGCGCTCGACGCCTACGGCCCGATCACCGACAACGCGGGCGGCATCGCCGAGATGTCCGATCTGCCCGACTCGGTGCGCGACATCACCGACCCGCTCGACGCGGTCGGCAACACCACCAAGGCGGTCACCAAGGGCTACGCCATCGGCTCGGCGGGCTTGGCGGCGCTGGTGCTGTTCGCCGACTACACGCACGCGCTGGAGAAGGCCGGCAAGTCGCTGTCCTTCGACCTGTCCAACCACTACGTGATCGTCGGCCTCTTTATCGGCGGCCTGGTGCCGTACCTGTTCGGCGCGATGGCGATGGAGGCTGTGGGGCGCGCCGCGGGCTCGGTGGTGGTGGAAGTGCGCCGCCAGTTCAAGGAGATCCCCGGCATCATGGCCGGCACCGCGAAGCCCGAGTACGGCGTGGCGGTGGACATGCTTACGCGCGCCGCGATCAAGGAGATGATGATCCCGTCGCTGCTGCCGGTGCTGGTGCCGATCCTGGTCGGCGTGATCCTCGGGCCGCAGGCGCTCGGCGGCGTGCTGATGGGCACGATCGTCACCGGCCTGTTCGTCGCCATCTCCATGTGCACCGGCGGCGGCGCCTGGGACAACGCCAAGAAGTACATCGAGGACGGTCACCACGGCGGCAAGGGCTCGGAGGCGCACAAGGCCGCGGTGACCGGCGACACGGTGGGCGACCCGTACAAGGACACCGCCGGGCCGGCGGTCAATCCGCTCATCAAGATCATCAACATCGTCGCGCTGCTCGTCGTACCCTTGATGGTGTGAGCGTCTCCACCCCGAACGTGAAGAGGGCCGCCTACGCGGCCCTTTTCTTTTTCAGCGCCGCAGCGGCGGCGCAGCTCGCTGCCCCCGAGATCGACAGCGAGCGCGTAGAGCGCGACGCCGCGTACGCGAAGAAGTACATGGTTGCTGCCGCAGATCCGCGCGCGGTCGAGGCGGGGTTGGAGATGCTACGCGCGGGCGGCAGCGCGGCCGACGCCGCGATCGCCGCGCAGCTGGTGCTCGGCCTCGTAGAGCCGCAGTCCTCGGGCTTGGGCGGCGGCGCATTCGCGCTGACGTGGACCGAGAAGGGAAGGCGCCTGCGCTCGTACGACGCACGCGAGACCGCGCCCGCCGCGGCGCAGCCCGATCGGTTCCTCGACCGTCATGGCAACCCGGAGCAGTTCATGCAAGCGGTGGCGAGCGGCCGCTCGGTGGGCGTGCCCGGCGTGCCGCGCCTCCTCGAGACGCTGCACCGCGAGCACGGCAGGCTTGCGTGGAGGCGCCTGTTCGCGCCGGCGATGCGGCTCGCCGAAGGCGGGTTCGGGAAGACGCGGCGCCTCGCGCGCCAGCTCGATCAGGAGCAGCTGTTGCGCAAGGACCCCGCGGCGCGCGCGCTGTTCTATGCGGGCCCGCGCATCGTCAACCGCGAGTACGCGGCAACGCTGAAGATCCTGCAGAAGAAGGGCGCGGACGGCTTCTATCGGGGTGCGATTGCCGCGGACATTGTGCGCGCGGTGAACGCCGATCTCGCCGCGCAGGACCTCGCGCGCTACCGCGTGATCGAGCGCGAGCCGGTGTGCGGCGCCTACCGCAGCCATCGCATCTGCGGTGTGGGCCCGCCGAGCGGCGGCGCGACCGGCGTGCTGCAGATCCTCGGCATCCTCGAGCGCACGGATTTCGCGCGCGCCGCCCCGCAGTCAGTCGAAGCGGTGCACCTGTTCAGCGAAGCGGCGCGCCTTGCCTACGCCGATCGCGCGCAATACGTGGGCGATCCCGGCTTCGTCGATGTGCCGGTGGCGAAGATGCTCGACGGGAGGTACCTCGCGGCGCAGTCGAAACGCATCGGCGAGCGCTCGATGGGCTACGCGCTGCCCGGCACGCTCGACCCGGAAGCGCCGGGCACGAGCCACCTCTCGGTCGTGGACGCAGAAGGCAACGCCGTGTCGATGACTTCCTCCATTGAAATGGGCTTCGGCAGCCGCATCCTGGTGCGCGGCTTCCTGCTCAACAACCAGCTCACCGATTTCAGCTTCCGCCCCGAGGTGCTGGGCCGTCCCGCGGTGAACCGCGTGGGAGGAGGCAAGCGGCCGCGCAGCTCCATGTCGGCGACCGTCGTCTTCGATCGCGATGGGCGGCTGAAGATGCTGCTGGGCTCGCCCGGCGGTCTCACCATCATCAACTACGTCGCGCGCACGCTCGTCGCGACGCTCGACTGGGGCATGGACATCCAGCAGGCGATTTCGGCGCCCAACTTCGGCAGCACCAACGGGCCGACATTTCTCGAGCGCGGCTCGGCGCTCGAGGCGCTGGGCGATGCGCTCGCCGAGCGCGGCCACGTGCTCAACTTCGCGCGGCTGACGAGCGGGCTGCACGGCATCGAGCGCGTGCCGGGCGGATGGCGGGGAGGGGCCGATCCACGGAGAGCGGGCATCGCGGAGGGCAGGTGAAGTAATCGATCCGTAAGCGGCCGGTGAGCCGCAAGTCGCCGGCTGCCTCTCACACTCGTCGCATGGATGGCACCCGCCATCCGCGAACGAGAAGAGGAGGCAAGCCGATGTTGACGCCCCGAGAGATCCAGGTGCTGCAACACATTTCGCGCGGGCTCAGTTACGCCCAAGTGGGTACCGCGCTTGGCGTGAGCCCCAACACCGTGACCAGCCATATCAAGAACGCTTACCGCAAGCTCGACGTGCACACGGCAGCGGCCGCAGTAATGCGAGCCGTGGAACTCCAGCTTCTGGGGCGGGCCTGACGCTGCTGCGACGCAGCACGACTGTAAGCCATCCGTGATCGCCGAACGCGCATCCGGGGGCAGAATGCCCCGGAACGCCATGGCCCCAGCGACTGCCACCCGCCGCAAGCCGCTCGGCAAGACCTCCCGGCCGCTGCTGTCGGAGATCCTGCCGCGCGAGCGCGTGTTCGCGCTGCTGGACGAGGCGCGCGACACGCCGGTGACCTGGATCTCCGGCCCGCCGGGCTGCGGCAAGACCACCGCGGTGGCCAGCTGGCTCGACAACGTGCCGCAACGTTGCCTGTGGTACCAGGTGGACGAAGGCGACGCCGATCCCGCGACCTTCTTCTACTACCTCGGCCTCGCGGTCGCCGACCTGGAAGGCGCGGACCGCTCGCCGCTACCGCTGCTCACGCCCGAGTACCACGCCGGGCTGCTCGCCTTCACGCGCCGCTACGCCCAGGAGCTGTACGCGCGCCTCAAGCCGCCGTTCGTCATCGTGTTCGACGGCTACCACGAGGTGCCTGCGTCCTCGCCGCTGCACGAAGCGATGCGCGAGGCGCTGCGCGAGCTGCCCCCGGGCGGCCGCGCCATCGTCGTGAGCCGCGTCGATCCGCCGGCGACGCTCGCCCGGTTGCGCGCGAACCGGCAGCTCGCGCACATCGGCTGGGACGAGCTGCGCCTGACGCGCGAGGAGACGCTGTCGATCGCCGCCCGGCGCTGCCCGCAGCTGCCGGCGGAAGCGCTCGAGGCGCTGTACGCGAAGACGCAGGGCTGGGCCGCGGGGCTCGTTCTGCTGCTCGAGCAGGCGCGCATGGGCGTGCCGATTGCCGAGGCGCCGGACCTCGCCACGCGCCAGCTCGTGTTCGAGTATCTTGCGGGCGAGATCCTGCAGAAGTCCGACGCGCGCACCCAGGACTTCCTGCTGCGCACGGCGCACCTCGCCCACATGACGCCGGCGCTCGGCGAGGCGCTGTCCGGCGACGCGGGGGCGGGCGAGACGCTTGCCCGCCTGCACCGCGAGAACTACTTCGTGGCGCGGCGCGAGACGCACGGCGAGGTCGTGTACCAGTACCACCCGATGTTCCGCGAGTTCCTGTTGGCGCGCGCGCAGGAGTCCTATGCCAAGGAGCGGCGCCGCCAGCTGCAGAAGGACGCCGCGGCGCTGATGGAGGGCGCAGGCCAGGTCGAGGAGGCGGTGGCGCTCGCGCGCGACGGCCACGACTGGGAAGGCATGGCGCTGCTGATCGAGCGGCACGCCGCCACCATGTTCGCGCAGGGGCGCGCCGAGACGCTGATGCACTGGGTCGAGGAGCTGCCGCCGGAAGCGCAGCAGGCGCACCCGTGGACCGTGTACTGGGCCGCAGCCTGCGTGGTGCAGCGCGCGCCGCGCGAGGGGCGCCTCGCCTTCGAGCGCGCCTACGAGCTGTTCCGCGCGCAAGGCGCGCCCGAGCCGGCCGGCATGGTGCTCGCCTGCTCGGGGGCGATGGACGCGATCCTGTACGAGCTGGACGACTTTTCGCTGCTCGACCGCTGGATCGCGGTGCTCGACGACATGGCGCGCACCGGCGTGCGCCTGCCCAGGCCCGAGGCCGAGGCGCGCGTCGCGTGCAGCATGTTCATCTCGCTCACGCTACGCCAGCCGCAGCGCCGCGACATCGAGCAGTGGATCGAGCGCGCGATGACGGCCGCGCAGCAGGTGCCGGACCCGAACCCGCGCATCTTCGTCGGCCTGCTGGCCGCGCTCACGCTCATGTGGACCGGCGTGCACGTGCGCGCGCACGGCCTCATCGAGGCGATGCGCCGGCTGGCCGCCGGGCCCGGCGTGTCGCCGTTCTCGCTGCTCACGCTGAAGAACGTCGAAGCGATGTACCACATGCTGACCGCGGAGCACGAGCGCTGCCGCGTCGCGATGCGCGAGGGCCAGGACATCGCGCGCGCCACGGGCATTCACACCTGGAGCGTGCAGCTGCTGGTGAACGGCCTGGGCGGCGCGTTGAGCGCCGGCGATCTCGTGGCCGCGGCGCCGCTCGCGCGCCAGCTCGAGGCGCAAGCCGGGTCCGCGGGCCGCTTCAACCTGTGCCTGTTCCACCACTTCCAGGCCTGGGAGGCCGCGCTGCGCAAGGACCTGATGCGCGCCCTGCAGCAGGAAAAGCTCGCGCTGCGCATGGCGGTCGAGGTCGGCTGTCCCTTCCTCGAGGTGCTGACGCGCCTCGCGCTCGCGCAGGTGCTGGCGGAGTGCGGCGACGAACGGAAGTGCGTCTCGCACCTGCGCCAGATGCGCGCGCTGGCGCGCGACATCGACAGCCGGCACCTGGAGTACACCTGCCTGCTCGGCTTCGCGGACATCGCGCTCGAGCACGGCCGGCAGCGCGCCGGGCTGAACGCGCTGCGCCGCGGCTTGGCGCTGGGGCGCGAGCACGGCTACCAGCACTTCCTCTGGTGGCGGCCGGCGTCCATGGCGCGCCTGTGCGCGCACGCGCTGCGCGAGGGCATCGAGGCCGAGTACGCGAAGCACCTGGTGCAGCGCCGCGCGCTCGCGCCCGAGCGCCCGCCGCTCGACGTGCCGGACTGGCCGTGGCTGTACCGCGCGCACGCGCTCGGCGGCTTCCGCCTGCTGCGGCACGGCGAGCCGCTGCTCGCCGGCAGCGGCAAGGCGCAACGCCGCCCGCTCGAGCTGCTCAAGGTGCTCATCGCTCTGGGCGGCGAGCGCGTGGCCGAGGAGTTGATCACCGATGCCATGTGGCCGCGCATCGACGGCGACTCCGCGCACCGCTCGTTCACCAGCACGCTGCACCGGCTGCGCAAGCTCCTCGGCGAGGACCGCGCGCTCGTGCTGCACGAGGGCAAGCTCTCGCTCGATGCGCGCTACTTCTGGGTCGATGCCTGGGCGCTGGAGCGCCTGCTCGGCGAGCTGGAGGAGGCGCTGCGCCCGGGGCGCGCGCCGCTCGCGCCCGGCGATGCCGAGCGCCTCGGCGCGCGGCTGCTCGAGCTCTATCGCGGACCGTTCCTCGCCGGCGAAGCCGAAGAAGCCTGGAGCCTTCGCCCGCGCGAGAAGTGGCGCGCCCGGTTCGCGCGCGCGCTCGCCGACCTGGGGCGCTACTGGGAGGCCGCGGGGCAGCCGGCGCGCGCGCGCGAGTACCGCGAGCGTGGCGAGGAAGCCGCTGCTTTGAGCGATCGGTAAGCGACCGGTAGGCCGGGCGTAGTCCGTCCCCTCGCACCATGGTCACGCAGGCGAGTTGCCTGCCAACCGAGTGGAGGGACCATGAAAGCTTCCAAGTTCGTCGTCGCTGCGCTGGTGTCTTCGGCGCTCTCCGGCTGCTACGTCGTGCCTGGGCCGGACGGTCAGCTCTGGCACGTGATTCCCGGCGGGCCGCCGGAGCCCGGGACACAGCCCCGGCCCGGCCCGGCAATGCCGACGACGCTGCCCGTGCGCCTGTACCCGGCCAACGAGCAGGCGACGCGCACCGGCGTGCTCACCGGCTCGGTCATGAACATGATGACCGGCAAGGGGCGCTTCCAGCTCAGCTACGAGGGCGAGACGCTCTCCGGCGAGGCGACGCGCGTCGACGGCGACGCGCGCCGCGGCGTGGCGAGCGCCTACGGCCCGAGCGGCACCTTCATGAGCTGCGAGTACCAGATGAACTCGCCGCGCCAGGGCGCGGGCGTGTGCACGCTGTCCAACGGCGCCAAGTATCAGGTGCACATCGGCAGCTGAGCGAGGATGGCCGAGACGCACTCGGCCGCCGGCTGCGCGACGTCGATGTCGATCGCGTGCGCCGGCGGCTCGAGCGCGGCGAACTGGCTTGCGAGCAGCGTCGCCGGCATGTAGCGGTGCTGCCGCATCGCCAGGCGCGCGCCGATCAGCTCGGGCGTTCCGCGCAGGTGCACATAGTGCAGCTCGAGGCCCTCGCCCAGCCTGCGGCGGTAGGACTCCTTCAGCGCCGAGCAGGCAAGCACGGCGCGGTCGCGCTTTCTCAGCTCGGCGTTGAGCCGCGCCAGCCACGGCCAGCGATCCGCATCCTCGAGCGGGACGCCGGCCGACATCTTCGCCACGTTCTGCGGCGGGTGGTAGTCGTCGCCGTCGAGGAACTCCGCGCCGAGCCGCTCGGCGAGCAGGGCGCCCACGGCGCTCTTGCCGGCGCCCGAGACGCCCATGACGACCACGATCACGGCTTGCCGACCGGATGCCCGCCGAAGCCCGCGCGCATCAGCGCCAGGAGCTTGCGCGCGTAGTCGGCGCGCCCCTGGCTGGCGAAGCGCTCCGTCAGCGCAAGCGTGATCACCGGCGCCGGCACGCCGAGCTCGATCGATTCGAGCGCCGTCCAGCGCCCCTCGCCCGAGTCCGCGACCACCGGCGCGACGCCCGCGAGCGTCGCATCCTGCGCGAGCGCCTCGGTGCACAGGTCGAGCAGCCACGAGCGGATCACGCTGCCGTGGCGCCAGGTGTCGGCGAGGCGCGCCGCGTCGATGCCGAGGTCGGCGCGCGCGGCGAGCAGCGCGAAGCCCTCGGCGAGCGCCTGCATCATCCCGTACTCGATGCCGTTGTGGATCATCTTGGCGTAGTGCCCCGCGCCCGCGGGGCCGCAGTGCAGCCAGCCGCGCTCGGCGTGCGGCGCGAGGATGCGCGCGTACGGCGCGAACCGCTCCACCGAAGTGGGCGTGCCGCCGAGCATCAGGCAGTAGCCCTGCGCGAGGCCATGCACGCCGCCCGAGACGCCCGCATCGACGAAGCGCAGGCCGTGCTGCGAGAGCTCGAGCGCGCGGCGCATCGAGTCCTTGTAGAACGCGTTGCCGCCGTCGACCAGCAGGTCGCCGGCCGAGGCGAGCGGGCGCAGCTCGCCGAGCGCTTCCTCGGTCGCCGCGCCGGCCGGCAGCATGCTGAGGAGGACGCGCTCGCCCTGCATCTGCGCGCACAGCTCGGCCAGGTTCTCGACGCAGGTCACGCCCGGCTCGCCGGCGAGCGCCGCGCGCGCCGGCGCCGCGCGGTCGTAGGCGAGCACGCGCACGCCGCCGCGCGCCAGCCGCCGCGCCATGTTGGCGCCCATCCTGCCCAGCCCGACGATGCCGATGTCCATGCCGCCTCCGTGCGTTGCGCTCATTCTAGGCGGAGCGCGGAGGCCGGCTCGAGCCCGGGCAGGCGGCGCAGCCAGGTGAGCTGGCGCTTGGCGAGCTGGCGCGTGGCGGCGATGCCCTTGTCACGCAGGGCGTCCATGCCGTACTCGCCCTCGAGGTAGCCCCAGGCCTGGCGGTAGCCCACGCAGCGCATGCTGGGCAGGCCGGCGTGCAGCGCATGGCGCTTCCTGAGCGCGGCCAGCTCCTCCACCAGCCCGTCGCGCAGCATGCGCTCGAAGCGCTCGGCGATGCGCCGGTGCAGGTCGGCGCGGTCTTCCGGCACCAGCGCGTAACCTTTCAGTTCGAAGGGCAGCCCCGGCGGCGCGGACTTCTGCATCGCCGACAGCGGCTTCCCGGTGAGCTCCCACACCTCCAGCGCGCGCTGGATGCGCTGCGCGTCGTTGGGCGCGATGCGCGCCGCCGCGGCCGGGTCGACGCGCGCGAGCTCCGCGTGCAGCGCGGGCCAGCCGCGGCGCGCGGCGCGCGCGTCGATCTGCGCGCGCAGGCCGGGCTCGGCCGCAGGCAGCGCATCGATCCCGTGCGCGAGGGCCTTGTAGTAGAGCATCGTGCCGCCGACCACCAGCGGGATGCGACCCCGTCCGAGGATCTCCTCGATCGCGCGGACGCAGTCGGCGCGAAAGCGGCCGGCGCTGTAGCTTTGCGTCGGCTCGACGAGATCGACGAGATGGTGCGGGATCCTGGCGCGCTCCTCCATCGAAGGCTTGGCGGTGCCGATGTCCATGCCGCGATACACCTGTCCCGAATCCATGGACACGATCTCGAGCGCGTGGCGCGCGCCGAGCTCGAGCGCGAGGCGCGACTTGCCGCTGGCCGTCGGGCCGAGAAGGGCATAAGCGACCGGCGGCACGGCGCCGGGCCCTAGCGCCCGCCTGTCACGTCGAGGATCGCGCCGGTGGAATAGGACGCCTCGTCCGACAGCAGCCACAACACGGCGCGCGCCACCTCCTCCGGATCGCCGCCGCGCTTCATCGGGATGCTGTCGCGCAGGCGCTCGATGCGGTTCGGCTCGCCGCCCGAGGCGTGGATGTCCGTATGCACGAAGCCCGGGCGCACGCAGTTCACGCGGATGCCTTCGGCCGCCAGCTCCCTGGCCAGGCCGAGGGTCATGGTGTCGATCGCGCCCTTGGAGGCCGCGTAGTCCACGTACTCGCCCGGCGAGCCCAGGCGCGCCGCCCCGGAGGAGATGTTGACGATGGCGCCGCCCTTGCCGCCGTGCTTCGTGGACATGCGGCGGATGGCCTCGCGCGCGCAGAGGAAGGCGCCGACGACGTTGGTGGCGAACATGCGCTGCAGGCGCGCCGCGTCCATCGCCTCGACGCGCGACTGGCGCTCGACGATGCCGGCGTTGTTCGCCAGCGCGGTGAGCGGGCCGAGCGCGCGGTCGCATTCCCGGAAGAGGTTCACGACGTCGTTCTCCACGGCGACGTCGCCGCGCACTGCGACTGCCTGGCCGCCGCCGGCGCGGATGTCCTGCACCACGGCCTCGGCGGCGGCGCGATCGCGCAAGTAGTTGACGCAGACCGCGTAGCCGCGGCGCGCCGCGAGACGCGCGGTGGCGGCGCCGATGCCGCGACCGCCGCCGGTGATCATCAGCACGCCGCCCGGCATGGCTATCGTCCGCGCAGGAACAGCTTGTCCAGGTCGGCCATCGTGAGCTGGTACCAGGTCGGCCGGCCATGGTTGCAGCTCCCCGAGCGCTCGGTCTCCTCCATCTCGCGCAGCAGCGCGTTCATCTCGGGCAGCGACAGCGCGCGGTTGGCGCGCACCGCGGCGTGGCAGGCCATGGTGGCGAGCAGCTCGTTCTGGCGCGCGGCCAGCACCCGCGCGGCGCCGAACTCGCGCAGCTCGGCGAGCAGCGAGCGCGCCAGCCCCGCCACGTCGCCGCCCGCGAGCAGCGCCGGCGCGGCGCGCACCGCGAGCTCGTTCGGCCCCGCGACCGTGAGCTCGAGCCCCAGGCGCTCCAGTACCGCGCGGTGCTCCTCGGCGGCGGCGACCTCGAGCGCCTCGGCGCGGAACACCGCCGGCACCAGCAGGCTCTGGCGCTCGATGCCGCCGGCGTCCAGCCCGCGCTTCATCTTCTCCATCAGGATGCGCTCGTGCGCCGCGTGCATGTCGACCAGCACCAGCCCCGTCTCGTTCTGCGCGAGGAGGTAGACGCCGTGCAGCTGCGCGAGCGAGTAGCCGAGCGGCGGCGCTCTTTCCGAGACCGGGAGCGGAACCGCCGCTGGCCGGTAGTCCATCACCGGTTCCTGCATCGCGAGCGCCGCCTGGATCGCCGGGCCCTGGGCGGACACGGTCGCGTAGCTCACCGGCGCCTGCGCGGCTGACGGCGCGAGCGCGCGCTGCAGCGCGTGGAACACGAACTGGTGCACGCCGCGCGCGTCGCGGAACCGCACCTCGGTCTTCGCCGGGTGCACGTTCACGTCCACGCCGCGCGGGTCGAGCTCGAGGAACAGCACGAAGGCGGGCTGGCGCTCGCCGTGCAGCGTGTCGCGGTAGGCCTCGCGCACCGCGTGCGCGAGCAGGCGGTCGCGCACGAAGCGCCCGTTGACATAGAAGTACTGGGCATCGGCGCGGCTGCGCGCGGCCTGCGGCGTGCCGGCGAGGCCGCGCAGCCGCAGGGGTCCCGCCTGCGCGTCCACGGGCACCGACGCAGTGGCGAACTCCTTGCCGAGCAGCGCGGCCGCGCGCGCCTCGAGCGGCTGCGGCGCGAGATGCGCCGAGACGCGGCCGTTGTGCTTCAGCGTGAAGGCGAGATCCGGCCGCGCGAGCGCGACGCGGCGAAACGTCTCGTCGCAATGGCCGAACTCGGTCGCCTCGGTGCGCAGGAACTTGCGCCGCGCCGGCGTGTTGAAGTACAGGTCGGACACCGCGACCGTCGTACCGGTGGCGCGCGCCGCCGGCCGCGGCTCGTCCGGCGCGCCGCCTTCGGCCGCAAGCGACCAGGCGTGCGCCGTGTCGCGCGCGCGCGACACCAGTTCCACGCGCGACACCGCGGCGATCGAGGCGAGCGCCTCGCCGCGAAAGCCCATCGTCGCCACCGCCTCGAGGTCCCCGAGCGAGGCGATCTTCGAGGTGGCATGGCGCGCGAAAGCGAGGCCGAGGTCCTCGCGCGCGATGCCGGTGCCGTCGTCGTCCACCTGCACGCGCTTCGCGCCGCCTTCGGCGAGCGTCACCTGGATCTCGCCGGCGCCGGCGTCGAGGCTGTTCTCGAGCAGTTCCTTCAGCACCGAGGCGGGGCGCTCCACCACCTCGCCGGCCGCGATCTGGCTGATCAGCAGCTCGGGCATGACGCGGATGGCGCTCATGCAAGGAGTATATAGAATCGCCGCATGGAGCTTCTCGCCGCGCTGTGGGATTTCGCGCTGCACCTCGACGCGCATCTCGCGGCCTTCGTGGCGCAGCATGGCGCGTGGGTGTACGCGCTGCTGTTCGTCATCGTGTTCACCGAGACCGGCGTGGTGGTCATGCCGTTCCTGCCGGGCGATTCGCTGCTGTTCGTGGTGGGCGCGCTGGCCGCGGCGGGCGGCATGGACATCGTGACGGTCATGGCGGTGCTGGTGGCGGCCGCGCTCACCGGCGACAACTGCAATTACTGGATCGGACGCTGGGCCGGGCCCAAGGTGTTTCGCATGGAGGAATCGCGCTGGTTCAGCCGCAGGCATCTCGAGCGCACGCACGCGTTCTACGAGCGCTACGGCGGACAGGCGATCATCATCGCGCGCTTCGTGCCGATCGTGCGCACCTACGTGCCGTTCGTCGCCGGCATCGGCACGATGTCCTATGCGCGCTTCCTCGCCTTCAGCGTGGCGGGCGCGCTGCTGTGGGTGGTGTCGCTGTGCCTGGCGGGCTACTGGTTCGGCAACATCCCGCTGGTGAAGGATAACCTCGGCGTGGTGATCGTGATCATCATCGGCGTCTCGGTCACGCCGATCGGGCTGGGCTGGCTGCGCGCGCGGCGGCGCGCCGCCCCCCGGATCAGTTGAGCGCCAGCGGCCCCTGCGGCCGCGGCGGGTGCCGCGTGAAGTAGCGCTTGATGCCCGCGAGGATGGCGCGGGCCATCTTGTCCTGGTAGGCCTCGTCCTGCAGGCGGCGCTCCTCCTGCGGATTGGAGATGAACGCGGTCTCGACCAGGATCGAGGGCACGTCGGGCGCCTTGAGCACCGCGAAGCCGGCGCGCTCCACGTGCGGCTTGTGCAGCGTGTTGATCTGGCCGAGCTCGGACAGCACGGCGCCGGCCAGCTTCAGGCTGTGGTCGCTGGTCGCGGTCTGCGAGAGGTCCACCAGCACCTGCTTGAGGTAGGGGTCGCGCGTATCGAGGTTCACGCCGCCGATCAGGTCGGAGTCGTTTTCCTGCTTGGCGAGCCAGCGCGCCGCATCCGACGTCGGGCGCTGCGAGAGCGTGAACACCGACGAGCCGCGCGCGTGCGGTCGGATGAAGGCGTCGGCGTGCACCGAGATGAACAGGTCCGCCTTGACCTCGCGCGCCTTCTCCACGCGGTCG
>Ga0224510_10000247_pt1 | contig 45099 bp, 44 predicted proteins | sample SF_May12_sed_USG_FD_170161 | JGI IMG/M metagenome (GOLD analysis project Ga0224510, IMG submission 170161) | Sediment microbial communities from San Francisco Bay, California, United States - SF_May12_sed_USGS_4_1 | ecosystem: Environmental > Aquatic > Marine > Sediment | place: USA: California... | reverse complement strand
TGCTGGACGCCGGTGTACCGCTGGTGTTCGGCGCGGACTATGCGACCTCTCCGCTCAACCCGCTGGTCCAGCTGGCCGACGCGATGTTCCGCGTAAGCCCGTTCGGATTCCATGACAACAAGCCCTGGCATGCGGAGCAGGCATTGAGCTTCGAGGAGGCATTGCATGCCTACACGCAGGCTGGCGCCAACATGACGCCCTGGAAAGACGAGATCGGGTCGATCACGACAGGCAAGTGGGCCGATTTCGTGATGCTGGACGGCAAGGTACCCGCGCCGATGGAGGCGGGCTTCCGCGACCTGGCGGTCGACCGGACGTACTTCGCCGGCCGCGAGGTCTACGCGAAGTCCATGTAGCGCGATGAGACCTCAGCCGAGACGCAGTGACGCCGTTGCGGGTCGCCGGCACCTGCCGGACTCCTGCGAGGCGTTCGGCGCGGCAGGCCTTACAGGGGCCTTGCGGCACTGAGCAGCCGGTGTCGATGCAACGGCCTGAACTGCAATTCGAATGCGTCGCGCTGAACGGCATGCCGGTGACGATCCGGCCCATCCGGCCCGAGGATCGTGAAATCGAGCGCAGCTTTGTCGAGTCACTGTCGGACCACTCGCGATTTCTGCGGTTTTTCTCCGCCATGAAAAAGCTCTCGCCGAAACTGCTGGACCACCTGATCAATGTCGACTTTCCCCGGGAGATGGCATTCATCGCCACGATCAACGTGAATGGGGTCGAGCAGGAGATCGGCGTCGCGCGCTACGCACCGTCGGAGACTGATGGCAGTGCCGAGTTCGCGATCGTCGTCGCCGACGAATGGCACGGGCAGGGCATTGGCCGGGAACTGCTGCGGCACCTGTTCGACGTCGCGCGCAGCGCCGGGATTCGCCGCATCGAGGGCTCCGTCCTCGCCACGAATTCCAATATGGTCCGGTTCTGCCACGGGCTCGGCTTTACGAGCCGGTTGGACGTACACGACCCGGGTCTGCTGCGCGTGGCCATGGACCTGTAGGCCGGCCAGGGGTGGAATGAACCGTCGGCGGGCGTCACGCACGCCGGGCGTCAGCCGCCAGGACGTGACCGTGCCGACGATCGGCATCTCGAGCGCCGACGGCGATGCGGCCAAGGCGGCGCTGCCGCGGGTCTCGATCGAGTACTTCGTCGACCCGACCCGGCTTGGGGGGCATCCGGGGGCTACGTGCGGTTGTACGCACCGCGGACGGTGGCGCTCGGCTCGTCGATCTCGCACTTCGACACGACGCCGGCGCCGAACCTGCTGATGGAGCCGTGCATAACAGGCACGCTGCGCAGCAACGTCAATCTCGATCTAACGCCGTCGCTGATGAGCACGTCGGCTGGAATCTCGAGACGCTGAAGATCGGCGGCTGCGACAAGGGCGTACTGTCGCGATACACGGCCCGGTCGGATTTGCCGACCGGGCCGTTCCGGGTGGGCCTGCCTCACCGCCCCCTATGCATATGCGTATAATGTATATTATGTTAAATCACCCAGATACCTGGCCTAGCCATGGCCTGGGACGCCCTGACCCCTGCCGGTCCCGGACCGGGATTCCGCTATGCTAGCCCGATGCCCCTGTATTACGTTCCACTGGTTGCCGGCCTGCTGCCGATATTTGCCGTAGGCCTCAGCTACCTGATTGCCTCCGGCCTCGACGTCATCCCGTCGTGCGTGCCGTTCATCGAGGGCTGCACGTCGATCAGCGCGACGGGCCGTTATCCGCCATCCAACTTTCTGTTCCGCGCAACCATGCTGCCGGAGGCCGTGGTGCTCGTCACTTACTGGCTGCTTTCAGTCGCCTGGCTGCGTTCGCTGCAGCGGGCCGCGGGCCTGCCCGGGACCGGCGGACGTTACGTCGCGCTGCTTGGCATCGGCGCCTCGATCGCCCTGGTCCTGTACGTGACCTTCCTGGGCACCCGGGAACCCTTCTACGAGTTCATGCGGCGCTTCGGTATCTATGTTTACTTCCTGTTCACGATCCTGGCGCAGATCTTCCTGGCTCGTTCGCTGCTCCGCCTGCCGCTGGATCGTTTCCTGCGGCGGCTCGCTCGCATCCAGCTCGGCCTCGCGCTGCTGCCGTTCGCCCTGGGCGCGCTGAACACGACGCTGAAGGCGACGCTGGCCAACCCGGATCCGGCCGAGAACGTCATCGAGTGGAACGTGGCGGTCCTGATGCAGGCCTACATCGCGCTCAGCTGGATCGGCTGGCGGCATACTGGCTTTTCTGCGGATTTCCGCCTGGCAGCGACGAACCGGGACCTGCAGGGCTGATTCGGCGCCCTCTTCCCGACGGCTTCGGCCGAACCGGCGCCAGCGCGGGGCTCAGCGCGGAATGGACTTCGTGATTCTCGGCTCGTCCTCGTCATCCGCGCCATCGGGCGTCACCGAAAAATCGAGCACGCCGGTGGCGATCAGATCGGTGGAGGCCTGCGCGACGGAGAGCTCCGTTTCGACCTCGCGAAGTTTGACCTCGGACCGCAGGTTTTCCTCGGCCCGGTCGCTGAGTTCGGCGCGCAATTCCCGGGTTTTCTTGACCGAGTCCTTGAGGTCCCTGCGCAGCTTCTCGACCTCCCGGGACTGCATGCCGATCGTCTTTTCCAGGCCCTCGATTTCCTTATCGGCCTGTTCGATCTTCTTGTCGCGGTCTTCGATCTCGGTCTTCGCCTTTTCGACCTCCGCCTTCGCGATGCGGAGTTCGGCGTCGAGCGAACGGATCCGGTCGTCGCGCGGATCGCGGGCCTTGGCCTGGAACTTGTTGCCGAAATACGCCCCGATCTTGCCGACGAACCAACCGAGCAGGAACGCTCCGAAGGTAATCAGCAACAGGTTTTGCGGGGTCTCCATGAACATTGCCGGATCCTGAACTGCGGTGGCAAGCAGGTAGATTATGCACTTTTGCCCATATGATGAAGGACCGAGTTCTCAGTCCGAAACCAGGCCAGCTACCCCGAAACACCGACACGTGGGCATTAATGCCCATAAAGTGGATATTTATTCTATTTATTTAACAAGAACTTATGCTTATTAAGTCAAGCATTTTCTAATACTGGCGCTGCCGCTTCGGGCTAGCCCAGCGCCACGCGGCTCCGATCCGGAAAGTCCGTGAAAACGCCGTCGATCTTCAGGGTTTCGGCAAACCAGCGCAGCATGTCGCCGTCCGTTTCGAAGCCCGGTGCGACCTGGTCCGCCCGGAACGTGTACGGGTGAACGGCGAGACCCGCCTCGTGCGCGAGTTTCACGAATCCCGTCGAGACCGGGTGTCCGTCGATGTCGGCCAGCTCGTACAGCAGTCCGAACCAGGGACCGAGCCCGTCCACGAAACTCGCCAGCTGTGCCATCCCGGCCTCGGTCAACATTGCCTCGTACTGCTCCGGGACGACCTTCGGCGCGATCGCGTCGATCAGCTGGATAAGCCTCAGGGGGCAACCCAGTTCGAAGCGCAGACGCTGCACTTCCGCGGGGTCGAAACACTGCACGAACACCAGGTCGTCCTTGCTGCGGTAACCATAGTCGGCCAGCGTCTGCAAAACGGCCCTCGACAGATCGAAGCCCTCTGCACGGTGCCAGGCGGGCTCCTTGATCTCGGGATAGATGCCGACCTGCCGCCCGGTCGAGCGGTTGAGTCCCTGCACCATCTCGATCTCCTCCCGCAGTGTCACCACGCGGAAGTCGCCCCGGTCCGCCGGAAAACGGTTCGGAAAGGCCGGCGCGTCACCTGCGTCATTCAGTCGCTCGTGAACGCGCAGCGTCCGGAGCTCGGCCAGGTCGAAGTCCCGCACGTACCAGCGCCCGTCGTCGCGTGCGCGATCCGGAAAGCGGTCTGCGACGTCGGTGACCCGGTCGATGTGGATGTCATGGCAGACGATCAGTTCACCGTCCTTCGACGCGACGACGTCCTGCTCCAGGTAGTCGGCGCCCATGCCGTAGGCCAATGCCTTGGCGGCCAGCGTATGTTCCGGCAAATACCCGCTTGCGCCGCGGTGGGCGATGATCAGCGGCAGCGATTTGTGGCGGGGCAGTCTGTCCAAGTCAGCTCACCTCGGGCGATGTGGCCCTCATGGGAAATCGATCACGTCCCAGCGGGCCGTGTCCTCGTGGCGTGCCAGCTGGCGCACGGCGTCGACGATCTCGCGCTCGTTCCATTCCAGGTGCTTGCGCGCGCGCTTGGCGAGCTCAGGAGCCGTGTCGCGCACGCCGCCGAACGGGCGAATGACGATAACGGGCTTGTCGTTCGCTTCCGCGACATCCATCTGGTAGCGCAGGAGATCTGCGTTCTCGTCGAACTGGCTTGCCAGGATCACGGCAACCTCGGCCTGCTTGATCTGCGCAATATACTCGTCCTTGATGGCGGCCAGTCCGCCGGACTGCGGCATGTTCTCGGGTCTGCTCGTATTGATGTAAAAAAACCGCTCGACGCTCTCCAGAAACTCGAAAACCCGGAGGTAACTCGAATCGGCGCGGAACAGGTGCGAGACATAGACTCGAATCGGGTTCTTCTCGGACACCGGGACCTCCGTAGAGCCATGATTTGCAGCCAGTTTAACGAATAGGGTTCGATGAAGGCCAGCACCCGTTCCGCACTTCCGGAAGGCGCAAAAGCCTGTTTCCATGCCCGGGCGCTTTCTGTATCGTACGGCCAGCCCGCGGCCCGCCAGGCTTGCGAGGCACAACCGGATCCCGGATTCCTGATGCCACGCTGATGCGACTGCTTCTCTACAACATTCGGTACGCGGTCGGCGCCGGCGCGTCCATGCACGTGCCGTTGCCGGGCGCCGGCTACCTGCTGGGCAACCAGAGCGTGCTGCCCGACATCACCAGGTTCGTGCGCTCCTGCGACCCCGACTTCGTGGGGCTGATCGAGGTCGACACGGGCTCGATCCGAAGCCGTATGATCAACCAGGCGGAGGCCATTGCCACCGAACTGGGCATGAATACCTCGTACGAGATCAAGTACGGCGAGTCGTCGCTCAACCAGTTGATCCCGATTATTCGCAAGCAGGGCAATGCCTTCCTCGCCGCCGAGCGGGTCCACGGAGAGACCTTCCATTTCTTCGATACCGGCATCAAGCGCCTCATCCTCGAGCTGGAGATGGAGCACTTCGCCGTGTTCCTCGTGCACCTGTCGCTCAAATACCGGCACCGCCACCTGCAGCTCCGGCGCCTGTACGACATCATTGCCGATACGAAGAAACCGGTCATCGTGGCCGGCGACTTCAATACGTTCTGGGGTAATAACGAAATTTACCTGTTCATGAAGGCCGCCGGGCTCAAGAGTGCCAATATGCTCGGCCTGCCGTCCTACCCGAGTCGCTCGCCACGCAAAGAGCTCGACTTCATCCTGTACCAGGACGGCATCACCGTTCGCAATTTCGAGATCCCCGACGTGCGATTCTCGGATCACCTGCCGCTCATCTGCGACTTCGACGTGCGCTGAACGGCACCAGCGTCCAGGCCGGCGGCAACGGAGACAATAATGACAGCGACCGACACGCAAGCTTACCTGCATTGGCACCTCGAGACCGACGGCGACGGCATAGCCTGGCTTTGCATCGACAAGCACGATGGAAGCGCCAACGTCCTCTCCGGCGCGGTACTGCAGGAACTCGCATCGATCATGGAGCCCTGGGTCCGGACGCCCCCGGCCGGCATCGTGCTGCATTCCGGCAAGTCGAACGGCTTCGTCATGGGCGCGGACATCAACGAGTTCACGAAGATCGCGACCGCTGACGAGGCGTACGGGCTGATTCGCCTCGGCCAGCAGGTCATGGACCGCCTCGAGTCGCTGGCCTGCCCGTCCGTTGCCGTGATCAACGGCTTCGCGCTGGGCGGGGGACTCGAACTCGCCATGGCTTGCCGCTATCGCATCGCGCTGGAGAACGACAAGCCCGTGCTGGGCCTCCCCGAGGTTCAGCTTGGCATACACCCGGGCTTCGGCGGCACGGTGCGTGCCGTCCGGATTGCCGGGGTCCGGGCGGCGATGGCCCTGATGCTGGCCGGTCAGCCGATCACCGTCGGCAAGGGCCTGCGGCAGGGCCTCGTCGACCGCGTCGTGCCGGCCGGCGGCTGGCGCCCGGCCGCTCTCGACATGCTCAGGTCCGGCCGGCCGGCCCACCGTGCTCCCCTGTTCGATCGCGTGCTGAACCTGGCGCCACTCCGGCCACTCGTTGCGCGCCAGTTGCGCGCCCAGGTCGCCCGCAAGGCGCGGCGCGACCACTATCCGTCGCCGTACGCGATGATAGACCTCTGGGTGCAGCACGGCGCCTCGCCGAAGACCGGCTACGAGGCGGAGGCGCGTTCGATGGCCGGCCTGATGGTCGGTAGCACGGCCCGGAACCTGGTGCGGGTGTTCTTTCTGCAGAACCGGCTGAAATCGTTGGGCGGCAAGTCCGGCAGCAAGGTCGCCCGTGTGCACGTCATCGGCGCGGGCGTGATGGGCGGCGACATAGCCGCATGGTGTGCGCTGCGCGGACTCGAGGTCACATTGCAGGACCGGGAAATGAAATACATCGAACCGGCGCTGGCGCGCGCGAGCAAACTGTTCGAGAAAAAGGCGCGTGGGACCGATGCCGTCGACAAGGCCCGCGCGCGGCTGCGCGCCGATATCGCCGGCGACGGCGTTGCCGATGCAGACCTTGTCATCGAGGCCATTTTCGAAAACCGGGAGGCGAAACAGGAACTCTACCGGTCCGTCGAGCCACGCATGAAAGCGGGTGCGATCCTCGCGACGAATACCTCCAGCATCCGGCTCGAAGAGCTGCGCACGGTGCTCGAGGCGCCGCAGCGCTTCATCGGGCTGCACTTCTTCAACCCGGTCGCGCAGTTACCGCTGGTCGAGGTCATCCGCTGCACCGATACCGAGACCGCCGCTCTCGACACCGGCTTCGGCTTCGTCAAGGCCATCGGCAAGCTGCCGCTGCCCTGCTCCAGCTCGCCCGGCTTCGTCGTCAACCGGATTCTCGGGCCCTACATGGCCGAGGCGATGCACCTCGCCAACGAAGGGGTCCCGCTGGCTGGCATCGACGCGGCGGCCGAGGATTTCGGCATGCCGATGGGCCCGGTCGAACTGGTGGACAGCGTCGGCCTCGATATTGCGCTGAACGTGTCCCGCGTACTCGGGGTCGCCGCCGGGCGCGAGGCGCCGGGGGGTCTCGAAGACATGGTCGAGCAGGGTCGGCTGGGTCGTAAAACCGGCTCCGGGTTCTATCGCTGGGAGAACGGCAAGGCGGTCAAGCCCGAGCCTGGCCCGGCAGAAAAGGCCCGCATCCCGGCGGATATCGTCGACCGGCTGATGCTGCCGATGGTCAATGAAGCCGTAGCCTGTCTGCACGAGAAGGTCGTCGAGGACGCCGACCTGCTGGACGCCGGCGTGATCTTCGGGACCGGTTTCGCACCGTTTCGGGGCGGGCCGGTCAATTACGCCCGCGAACGGGGCTCCAGGGAAGTCATTGCAGCGCTGGAGCGCCTGGCGGACGTGCACGGCGAACGCTTCAGGCCGCATCCCGGCTGGTCGGAACTCGGCTGAACCTGGGCACTGGGTCGCAATTCGCTTGCCAAAGTGTGCGAGGTTTCACGATGTCGGCGAAAGGCGGTATCGACGTTTGACAATATCACGTTAGAATAACGACTTAGGAAAGGTGTCGACGCAGTCGGTCACGGCTGCGCTCCATACCCCGCATCACCAATCAAGAACACATAACGGGTAGTCAGCTGGATATCGAGCTGCTCAAACGATTTTCACCGCTAGACGGTCTGAAACGGGACAACCTTGCCGCACTGGCCGGCAAGGTCCAGGTCCGTGAACTGTCGCCGCAGCAATTCCTGTTCAAGGAAGGCGACACCGAGAAGCGCACGGTATATGTCGTTTCCGGGACGCTGGAGCTGCTCGACCAGGGCCAGGTCGTCGAGTTAGTCGAGGGCGGCAGTGACGAGGCCCGGAACCCGGTCGCACCTGTCTTTCCGCGACGCGTAAGCGCGCGGGCGCGGAACCGGGTCCAGTATCTCTCGATAGACAGCGACCTGCTCGACGTCATGCTGACCTGGGATCAGACCGGATCCTACGAGGTCTCGGAGCTCCAGAACCTGGCAAACTCCGGCGGCGACGACTGGATGACGATGCTGCTGCAGGCCAAGGCCTTCCACAAGATTCCGCCGGCCAATATCCAGGCCATATTCATGCGGATGCAGCAGATCAACTACAAGCAGGGTGACGTCGTCGTCAAGCAGGGTACCGAAGGCGACTACTTCTACGTGCTGATCCGCGGCAAGTGCCTGGTGACTCGCGAGACGCCGCTGAACAAGGAAGGCATCAAGCTGGCCGAACTCAACGTCGGCGACACGTTCGGCGAAGAGGCGCTCATTTCCGACGCCAAGCGCAACGCAACCGTGACCATGGTGACGGACGGCTCGGTGATGCGCCTCGGCAAGGAAGACTTCAAGAAACTGCTGAATGAGCCGATGCTCGACTGGGTCAGCTACGCCGACGCCGAAAAAGTCGTCCGCGCGGGTGGCCAGTGGCTGGACGTCCGACTGCCCAGCGAGTTCGAGAATCACCACCTGGAAGGCGCGATCAACATCCCGCTGTACTTTATCCGGCTGAAGATCAACACGCTGGACAAGAATCGCAAGTATGTTCTTTGTTGCGACACGGGACGCCGCAGTTCGGCCGGCGCCTACATACTGAGCGAGCGCGGCTTCACTGCATATGTGCTGCGCGGCGGTATCAGCAGCGCGGAGCGGGGCTGAACCATACTTCGGGCCGCGCGATCGCCTCGCCGGGACTTACATCGTGTGCGTGGGTTTGTCGCCGCCGAGGGCGCCGGCCAGGTAGGTCTCGATCTTCTTCTGCGTGTTGCCCTGATCCTGATCGCTGAACTGGACGCCTATGCCGGCGGTGCGCTTGCCCTGCGCCCCCTTGGGCGTAATCCAGATGACGGTCCCGGCGACGGGGATCTTCTCGTCCTCGCCCATCAGGTTCAGCAGCATGAACACCTCGTCACCGAGCCGGTACGAACTGTTCGTCGGGATGAACAGGCCGCCGTTGACGATGTGCGGCATGTACGCGAGGTACAGCGCGCTCTTGTCCTTGATCGTCAGCGTCAGCAATCCGGGTTTGGCCATGTCCTTATTTACCTTGTGTTCGCAGCCGGCAGCATCGAGCCGGGGTGGTACCAGCGATGACAGTCCTTGAGGCCGCCTGCCCAGTCGATCAGCAGGCTTTCCAGGGTCAGCTGCAGGTTATACGACCCCGCCTGCTGTCCGCGCAGCCTGTTAATCGTGTCTAGATAACAGAACATATTTCGACTGTCCATGTGACGCAGCACAGATTCCGGCAATTCGCGCTCAATGCCTGCGCCGGGCCCGCAGACGACGCCGCGGGCGGCACGCTGCACGGTCCGGGATAGCCAGTCCAAGACCCAGGCGGGCTCCAGCTTCGACCACTTGTCAGCCACCTCGATGGGCGACGAGGCACCCTGCCCGACGGCGGCCAGCTCCGCGAGCATGGCCCTGGCCTGCTCCAGGTGCTCGACGGCCTCGACCGCGGCCAGCGGAGCCTCGCCGGCGAGCCGCAGCGCTTCGCGCCAGTTATCGGACGGCTGCCAGCGTCCCAGCCAGGCCAGGCTGGCGGCCTCGGACGGCAACGACACCGCGATCCGCTGGCAACGGCTCAGTATTGTCGCCGGCAACCGGCCGATCCGGTCGGCAACCAGGACCAGGAGTGCGTCGCCCGGCGGCTCCTCCAGCGTCTTCAACAGGCTGTTGGCGGCACTGGTGGTCATCGCATTGGCCGGCTCGATCACCGCGACCTTGCCCCCACCCTCGTAGCTGGTCAGGCAGAGGTGCGCCACCAGCTCACGGATCTGGTCGATGCTGATCGTCTCCTTGTCCTCGACCGGCGCCACCCAGCGCAGGTCGGCATGTTCCGGGATACGGACCGGGTAGTGGGGCCCGTCCCCGGCGCCGGCCATGCCGAGTTGCTCCCGGGCGAGCCACGCGGCAGCGGCTCGCTTGCCGACGCCACGCGGACCGATCAGCAACACGGCGTGCGGCACGCGACCCTGGGCGCTGCGCGCACGCCAGCCATCGACGAGTGGTTGTAGCCAGTCTAAAACCATATTTAAACCAATGCCTTGAGTCAATTTCTTAATATATTTTCTAGCCGACTATCCGGGTCAGGGCCGAGCGGATACCTGCCTGCACCTCGGCCAGGGGGCCGGATGCGTCGATGACCGCGAAGCGTTCCGGCTCTGCCCGGGCCAGGCTCAGGTAGCCCTCCCGGACGCGCTCGTAGAAAGACGCCTGTTCCGACTCGAGTCGGTCGGCAGCGCCCCGTTTCTCGGCGCGGCCCATGCCCACGGCTGCCGGCGCATCCAGCAGGATGGTCAGGTCCGGGTCGATCCCGTCGTGCACCCACTCGGCCAGCGTATTGATTCGTTCGAGACCCAGCCGCCGCCCGTATCCCTGGTAGGCGCGGCTCGCATCGGTGAATCGGTCGCAGACCACCCAGCGGCCCTCGGCCAGCGCCGGCCGGATTCGGTTGGACAGGTGCAGCGAGCGGGCGGCGAAAAACAGGAGCATCTCGGCGACGTCCGGAACCGGCTCATCGCCATGCTCGAGCAGCAGGCTGCGGATCTTCTCGGCTGTCGGCGTGCCGCCCGGCTCTCGGGTCATCAGCACTCGGTGGCCCTGTTCCTCGATCAACCGCGCCAGGAAGGCGATATTGGTCGACTTGCCGACGCCCTCGATGCCCTCGACCGTGATGAACCTGCCGCGTGGCATCACTCGCCTCCCTGGCGCCGACCGGCCCGCTGCCGAGCCAGGTATTCGCGGACGGCCGCATCGTGTTCGTCCCGAGTCTCCGAAAACTTGTGGCTACCGTCGCCGAGGCCCGTGGCCACGAAATACAGTTCCGAGCCAGGCGCGGGGTGCAGCGCCGCGTGTATCGCCGCCCTGCCCGGCAATGCGATCGGCGTCGGCGGCAGGCCGGCACGAGTGTAGGTATTGTACGGAGTGTCCGTCCGCAGGTGACGTCGGGTCAGGTTGCCGTCGAAGTTTTCACCGACACCGTAAATGACCGTCGGGTCCGTCTGCAGGCGCATCTTGCGCTGCAGGCGCCGCACGAATACCCCGGAAATACGCACACGCTCCGACGCCAGGGCCGTCTCCTTCTCGATGATAGACGCCAGTATCAGAGCCTCGTAAGGCGTGCTGATCGGCAGGTTCTCGTCCCTGCCTTCCCACTCCTCGGCCAATGCCTGTTGCATCAGCCCGTATGCCTGTCGCAGGACATCGATGTCCCGCGTGAAGGCCGGAAAGCGGTAGGTCTCCGGCAGGAACAGGCCCTCCGGATGTTCGTACGGCGCGCCGAGTTCCTCGAGCACTCGGGGCCAGTCCTCCTGGCTCAGCGTCGACTCGACTATCGGCTGCGACTCCATCGCAGCCAGCAGTTCGCGGAAGGTCCATCCCTCCACGATCGTGAACGCATAGAGGCGAACATCGCCGGCGACCAGCTTGTCGAGCAAGCTCGATGGCGTCAGGCCGGGCTCGAACAGATACTCGCCGGCGTGAACGGCCTGAGCCTTGCCGGTCAGGCGCGCATGGAGCCGGAGAAGCCTGGGGTGTTCCAGTACGCCCTGGCCGGCCAGGTCGTCAGCGATGCGCGAGAATGCCGTGCCCGGGCGCACGTCGTACGGCAGTCCGGCCTCCGGCAGTGCCAGCGGACGGTCCAGGTACCGGTCGAACTGCCAGATACCGAGCCCCGCGACGAGACAGCCGGCGACGGCCGTGGCAAGCGCCCACCGCCAGACACGGGTCGGATCAGCCACGCGGCGGCCCTGCCGGCAACTTGGCGGACGTGTGCAAAGGGGTTCGGACGGCGGCGCTCACGGGGCCAGAGTATAAGGCTGTGAGCGGACCGCGAGTACCGCCAGGGCGCAAGCTCAGGCCTCAAGGGCCGTGAAGACCAGCGTGCCGTTAGTGCCGCCGAAACCGAAGGAATTCGACATCGTCGTCCGGATCCGCGCCTGGCGGGCCTCGTGCGGCACGTAATCGAGATCGCAACGGGGATCCGGGTTATCCAGGTTGATCGTGGGCGGCAAAACCTGGTCGCGGATGGCGAGGATGGAGAAGATCGCCTCGACCACCCCGGCGGCTCCCAGCAGGTGGCCGGTGCAGGATTTCGTCGAACTGACGGCGAGCTTGCGGGCGGCGTCGCCGAAGGCCCGCTTGATGGCGACGGTCTCGCCGACGTCGCCGACCGGCGTCGAGGTGCCATGCGCGTTCAGGTAGTCGATGTCCGACGGCTGCAGCATCGCGTCGTTCAGGGCCGCAACCATGCACTTGCGCGCGCCCTCGCCGTCTTCCGGCGGGGCGGTCATGTGGTGCGCGTCGGCGCTCATGCCAAACCCGATTAGTTCCGCATAAATGCGAGCCCCGCGCGCTCTGGCGTGCTCCAGCTCCTCGAGTACGACGCTGCCGGCGCCGTTGCTCAGCACGAAACCGTCGCGGTCCTGGTCGAACGGCTGGCTGGCGGCCGTCGGGTCGTCGTTGCGCGTGGACATCGCCCGCGCCGAGCAGAAGCCGGCAACGGCCAGCGGGGTCGTGGCGAATTCGGCTCCGCCTGCCAGCATGACGTCGGCGTCGCCGTAAGCAATCGTGCGGGCGCCGAGGCCAATGCAGTGGGTCGAGGTCGTGCACGCGGTGACCACGGACAGGTTCGGACCGGTTATCCCGTACATGATGCTCAGGTAGCCGGAGGCCATGTTGATAATGCTGCCGGGGATAAAGAATGGCGAAACCTTGCGCGGTCCGCCCGCCAACAGCTTGTTGTGGTTTTCCTCGATGGTCTGCAGGCCGCCGATGCCGGCGCCCAGCGCAATTCCTATCCGGGGCGCAGTGGCCTCGTTTATCTCGAGGCCGGAATCCTGGATCGCATCGATAGTTGCCCCGATGCCGTAATGAATGAACGGATCGAGCTTGCGTGCTTCCTTGGGGGCCAGGTACCTGTCCACCTCGAAGTCGCGGACGGAACCGGCGATCCGGGTGCTGAAAGCCGCGGGATCGAAATCGGTGATCGGCGAAATGCCGGACTTCCCTTCCAGGATGTTCTGCCAGGCGACGGGAACGGAACTGCCGACCGGGGATACGATTCCCATGCCGGTGACGACGACGCGACGCTTGCTCAAGTGCCTTCCGTGGAACGACGGATGATTGTGGGAATCCCGGTGTGCCCGGCGCGGGGCTACCGCGCCGGACCAGGTTTGGCTATTCGCTACGGCGAGCGGTGATGTAGTCGATTGCCTGCTGAACCGTCGTGATCTTCTCGGCTTCTTCGTCCGGAATCTCGGTCTCGAACTCTTCCTCGAGCGCCATCACGAGCTCGACCGTGTCGAGAGAATCGGCGCCAAGATCATCTACGAACGAAGCGTCGTTGGTGACTTCTTCTTCTTTTACGCCCAGTTGCTCCGCAACGATGCTCTTAACCTGTTCCTCAATGCTGCTCATGGTGATCGCTTCTCCTCGGGAAGACTAGTCGGGATTTCTCGGGATCGGGCCGGGTCTCTGGCGATCCCGCCGATTCCCCGAGCCAAACCTGCCCTGCTTGATGCATCGGCAGACAAGGCTGCCCGGACCCGCTCCGCTTTCGTAAGTTATTGATAATTCAAGCCACTATTTGGCTGTGGCTCGGTATTGTAGGTGAAAGTATGGGCTCGATCTACAGTTAAATCAGTCCATTAGCATGCCGCCATTGACATGCAGGGTCTCACCGGTGATGTAGCGGCCTGCATCCGAGGCAAGGAACAAGACCGCCGCCGCGATATCCTCCGGCTCGCCGAGACGTGCCAGCGGAATCTGGCCGAGCATCGCCGCCCGCTGGGCCTCCGTCAGCACCCGGGTCATGTCCGTATCGATGAATCCCGGCGCGACGACATTGACCGTGATGTCTCGCGAGCCGACCTCGCGCGCCATCGATTTCGAAAAGCCGATGATTCCGGCCTTGGCCGCGGAATAGTTCGTTTGTCCCGGGTTTCCCATCACCCCGACGACCGAGGCGATATTGACGATCCGGCCGTAACGCGCCTTCATCATGCCGCGCAGGCAGCCCTTGCAGACCCGGTACACGCCGGACAGGTTCGTCGAGATCACGTCGTTCCACTCGTCGGCCTTCATCCGCATCAGCAGGTTGTCGCGCGTGATGCCGGCATTGTTGACGACGATCAGCGGCGCTCCTTCCTGCCCGCCGATGTCCGCCAGCGCCTCGTCGACGGATGCGTCACTGCCGACATCCAGCACGAGCCCGCGCCCGCGGTCCGCCAGTGTGGCCGAGATGGCCGCCGCGCCGGCGGCGCTGGTTGCCGTTCCGACCACCCGAGCCCCGGCGTCGGCGAGCGTCCGTGCAATCGCCGCGCCTATGCCGCGCGACGCGCCCGTTACGAGCGCCACCTTGCCGTCCAAAATATCCGTGGCGAACGAGAATTTCATTGAAGCACATCCACACTTAAGTCAGTTGTATTCTTGATTCATTGCGTCTGCAAAGCTCTCAGGAGCGTCCAGACAAATGGCTGTGACTGACCTGTCAATTCGCCTGCATAAGCCAGCTAGTACGTTTCCAGGCCCGCATTCGACAATTTTGGTCGCACCCAACTCAATCAGTGCCCGTGTAGTCAATACCCACTGGACAGGACTCGATACCTGGCGTCTAAGTTCATGCCGTATGTCGTCACCGTCTTTGTATGGGCGAACGTCGGTAGCGCTGATCACGGTTATTTTTGGCGGACGTACTTCTACTTCGGCCAGATTTTCCGCCAACGCGTCCCCCGCTGGCCGCATCAGGGTCGAATGCGATGCCACGCTGACATGCAACAATATTGCCCTTCTGGCGCCCTGTTCTTTCGCGAGAACGACCGCTCTTTGCACTGCCCCTTTATGACCCGAAATCACAACCTGACCAGGCGAATTGAAATTCACGGGCTCCGCGATACCAATGCCCGAGGCATTATCACAAATATCTATGACTTCTTTGTCTGAAAGTCCCAACACAGCGGCCATCGCGCTATCGCCTTGTGGGGAAGCTTCTTGCATGTATCTCGCGCGAGCGCGAACCAAGTTTAGCGCATCCTGGAAACTGATTGACTCAGCGCAAACAAGAGCAGTGAACTCGCCCAGACTGTGCCCCGCCATGATAGCTGGCTTCCGTCCACCGTGCCGGCACCAAGCGCGCCATGCTGCAACACCCGCCGTCAGCATGGCCGGCTGAGTAACGGTTGTCCTATCCAATACTTCCCTTGGCCCGTCTTGTACTGTCATCCACAAGTCGAAACCGAGTAAATCTGACGCTTCATCGTAGGTCTCGCGTATCTGCGGATAGATTGCAGCCAGTTCAGCTTGCATGCCTACGGACTGGGATCCCTGTCCGGGAAAGACCATCGCAAGATTCAATGTTCTGCTCCGACAAAATTGACAAGCACTGCGAGTATAACTACGACTTTCTCCAGCGCCTAATCGATGCAGCTATGCCGAGCATCGTTCCCGTTGAAGCCCCATACACGTGCGCTGCCACGATGACCGCGCCGCCCGCGGTCTCGGCCGAACCCGGCAGGGGCCCGACGAGTTGCTCGTAGGTCAGCTTGCAAACGAGCCCCAGGCCGATGACCACGCATTCGAGCGGCCGGGCCCGGAAACCTGCAACCAGCCCGGCGGCCAGCAGGCCGTGGAGCAATCCGGACAGGCCGACGTACCAGGCCAGGTCGGGCCTCAGCAGCAGGAAACCGGCGTCGATCCCGGCGATCGTCAGCAACACGACGAGCGCCCATCCGGCCAAAGACAGGCTGCCCGCGACCAGGCACCAGACCAGGCCCAGTCCTGCGCCATTCAGCAGCAGATGGGTCCAGCCGAGGTGTGCCAGGTGGCCGGTGAGCAGCCGCCAAAGCTCGCCGTCGGCAAGAATCGCCGCACGCTCGTAGCGCAGGGCTTCGCGGGCAGCCTGCCCGCCCAGCTCGATAAGCGCCGAACAGGCGAGAATTGCCGCTGGAATCAGCCACGTGCGCGGCCGCCATAACATCGCTCCGGCGTGACCCGGCGCATCTTTGACGGGGAACATGTTTGCTATACTCGCGTCGAAACTGGACATGAGTCAACGCGGCGCCGTCCGGCGGCCGCCAGCCATCGTCGGAGCAATACATTGACTACAAGAGCAAGGCTGAATCCGCGGTCGAGGCGGCAACGCGGCTTCACCCTCATCGAGATCATGGTCGTCGTTATCATCCTCGGGATACTCGCGGCCATTGTCGCGCCGAACGTGATCGGCCGCGTCGGCGAAGCGCAGGTGACGGCGGCGCGGCAGGACCTCCGCAGCATCGAGAGCGCGCTGAAGCTATATCGGCTGGACAACTTCAGCTACCCGACCACGGAGCAGGGGCTGGAGGCACTGGTGGCCAAGCCCGCGGACCCGAACGTTCGAAACTGGAAAGGGCCGTATGTCGAGCGCGTCCCCAGGGATCCCTGGGGTAATCCCTACCTGTACCTGAGTCCCGGCAATAACGGCGAGATCGACATCTATACGATGGGCCGCGACGGCCGCCCGGGTGGCGAAGGCGAAGACGCCGACATCGGCAACTGGAATCTCGAATAAGGCCGGGTATGACAGCCGGCCTGCACGTCCGGCCCTCGCCCCTGCGGCACCGGGGCTTCACGCTGATCGAAATCCTGGTGGTCGTCGTGATCATCGCCGTCCTCAGTTCACTGGTGTTGCTGTCCGTCGGCGTCGTGCACGACGACCGGGATGTCGACACCGAAGTCCGGCGTATGGCGTCCCTGATCGAACTGGCGGCCGACGAGGCCGTGCTGCAGGGCCGCGACTTCGGCGTCGAGTTTCTCCTCGCCGGCTATCGTTTCGTCGAGCTGGATCCGCTGCTCGGGCGCTGGAACGAGGTCGTCGGCGACGACCTGCTGCGCCCCCGCCGCCTGCCGGAGGACATGGAATTCGACGTCCTGATCGAAGGTCGGCGCATCCGTCTGGCACGTGAAGCCGCCGCCGCCACCAAGGACGGCAAGGAACAGGGATCAGGGCTTGCCAAGAATTACGCGCCGCATGCACTGATCCTGTCCAGCGGCGACCTGACGCCCCTGGAACTCACGCTCGTTCGACGAACCGACGACCTGTCGCAGCGACTGCGCATCGTCCCGGGTGGTGACATCAAGATTGGCGAAGACGATGACGAGATGCAGTGAGTTCCGCGAGCTTCGAATGCGTCGGCGCGGCTTTACGCTGATCGAGGTCGTCATTGCGCTGGCGATTGCGGCGGTTTCGCTGGCGGCCGTCACGGCCGCGATCAGCCAGATGGTCGATGCCGCCAACGGCGTACAGGAGCGGACCTACGCAAGCTGGATTGCCCAGAACCGCATTGCCGAGATGCGCCTCGCCAATGTCATTCCGGAAGTCGACACCTCGCGTGGCGAGGTTACCTTCGCCGGGATGGACTGGGAGTGGCGTGCGACGGTATCCGAGACGGGCGTTGAGGGCCTGTTCCGGGTCGACGTGGACGTCGGCCGCGCCGGCGCCGACGGGTACATCCGGACGGTGTCCGGCTTTATCGGGGAGCCGGTAGTCCCCGGCGACGCCAATCTCGCCTGGAGCCTGGCCTCGGGCCCGGCCGGAGCGGATCAATGAGGCGCCGCCCCGATCTCGGCGGTTTCACCCTGATCGAAATCCTGGTAGCGCTGGCCGTGTTCGCCGTCCTGTCGGCGCTGGCGTACGGAACCCTGGGCCAGACGCTGACCAGCGCGGAGATACTGTCGTCGCGGATGGATCGACTGCAGGCCATACAGCGGACCGTGCAGCGCATCGAGCAGGACATGATACAGCTCGCGCCGCGCCCGGTGCGCAGCGAGCTGGGTGACAGCTATAACCCCGCGCTGCGCACAGATTTCCAGTCCGGCTTCGCACTCGAACTGACCCGCGGCGGTTGGAACAATCCGATTGCGCTGCCGCGAGGCACCCTGCAGCGGGCCGCCTACCGGCTCGAGGAGGACCGGCTGGTCCGCTACCACTGGAACGTGCTCGACCGGACCTTGAGCAACGAAATGATAGGCGTCACGCTGCTGGACGACGTGGACAGCGTTGTCTTCCGTTTCATGCTGGAAAACGGGGAGTGGACGGACCAGTGGCCACCGCCCCAGCGCGCCGGCCCGCTGGGGCTGCGCATACGGCCCCGTGCGGTGCAGCTCGTGCTGACGCTGGTCGACGAGGGCGAGATCACGCGCCTGATCGAGGTAAGCCCGTGAGGATGCCTGCATTTTCGGGACGCCGGCGGGCGCGCGGCGTGGCGATGATCACGGCCATGCTGATCGCTGCGCTCGCGGCGATCGTGGCGGCCAACCTGGCATGGGACAATGCGCTCGACGTGCGTCGTACGACGATGATGCTCAATCGCGACCAGGCCATGCAGGTCGCGCTCGGTGCCGAGAGCTGGGTCGCTTCGATCCTTCGCGACGACCTGGCGGACAGCACGACCGATCACCTGGGCGAACTCTGGGCCACTCAACTGCCCGGCCTGCCGATTGAGGGCGGCGAGGTCTTTGGCGTTGTAGAGGACCTGCAGGGGCGATTCAACGTCAACAACCTGGTCGACGACAGCGGCCAGATCGACGAACCGTCACTCGAGCAGTTTCGTCGGCTGGTTGCAACCCTGGGTCTCGATCCGCGAATCGCCGGCATCATGGCCGACTGGATAGATGCCGATCTCGACGCGTCGTTTCCCGATGGCGCCGAGGACAGTATCTATACCGGATTCTTCCCGCCGTACCGCACCGCGAACCTCCCGCTGAGCAGCGCGAGCGAACTCGCAGCGCTCGAAGGCATGGACAAGGCAAGCTTCGACCTGCTGTCTCCGCACATCGTCGCCCTGCCCGGCCGCACGGCGATCAACGTCAATACGGCCACCGCTGCCGTACTGCAATCGCTGAGTGAGAACATGTCGGCGGCCGAAGTCGAGGGCCTTGTCGCGGAGCGGCAGTCCGCCGGGTTTGCCAGCGTCGAGGACGCGTTCACGACGCTCGTAGAACCCGAGGTGCTCAATACGCTCGCCGAAACGACCAGTTATTTCCAATTGCGGGTCGTGGTACGTATTGATACCGTTCGCATCACGCTTTACAGCGTGCTGCAACGCGGCGCACAGGGTAACGTTACCCCCATACTCCGCAGCTTTGGAACCGGCTGAACATGGCGGAATTTCTGGTAATCCGAATTGGCGAAGGCGAATCTGCTCCCGCGGCGTGGATCGCCGTAGACTCGAGCGGCACCCGTCTCGGGCCGCCCTCGTCGGGCGACCTGGCAGCCGCGACTCCGGCGGCCGCCGACAGGAAAGTCATCGTGCTGGTGCCCGCGACGGAGGTGCTGACGACGACCATAGATCTGCCGATCAAGTCCGCCGCGAGGATCCAGTCCGCCCTGCCCTTCGCGCTCGAGGAGTTCCTGGCCGATGACGTCGAGGACCTGCACTTCGCCGCAGGCGCACGACGCGAAACCGGCCGGCTGCCGGTGTCGGTCATCAACCGGCAGAAACTGCGGGACTGGCTGGACCAGTGGCGCGCTCTGGGCCTGCGCCCGAGCGCTGTCATGGCTGACTGCTATGGCCTGGCCCGTCTGCCGGGCACGATCAGCATGCTCGTCACGGCAGACCAGGTCTACGTCAACGACGGCGCGGATACGGAACTCGTACTGCAGGGCGTGGGCCCGCAGGAGGCGCTGGCGGCCATCGGCGTCATTGACGACGGCGACGAACCGGGCGGCGCGGAGAGAGGCCGTCCGCGCCACGTACTGGCTTACTGCGACGCCGAGGCCGAGCAGAAGTACGCGCGTGAGTGGCTCGCGGTCCGGCATGATTTCGAAGATCTCGACATCAAACTGCTTCCCGATGGCGCCCTGCCGAGACTGGCCGTTACCGTCGCGAGCGGCGCCGGCGTCAACCTGCTGCAGGGCGAGTTCGGCGCGAAGACCGAGTATGCCGCGCTGCTCAGGCCCTGGCGGCACGCCGCGATGCTGCTGCTCGCTCTTGCAGTGACGCTCGTGGCCGGTCGCAGCCTTGAATTCCTGGAATTGCGAAACCGTGCCGGCGAACTCGAGGCGAGTTTCCTGGCCGAATACCGCGAGATCGCACCGACCGTCGAATCGGTGCCGGACCCGGCGGCCGTCGTCGCTTCCCTGCGGGCACGCGCCGGCGGCGGACAGGCGCCGGCCGTGTTCCTGCAGTCGCTCGAACATCTGAGCCGCGCCATGCAACAGAACCGCGAGGCAACGATCGAGGCCATCAGTTACCGTGCCGGCGTAGTCGACGTCCGGCTTACGGCACCCAGCGTGTCGGTGCTGGACAACATCACCCGGGTGATCGGCGAGAGCGGCGCTTTCCAGGCCCGCATCCAGTCGACTGACCAGGAAGGCGAAAAGGTGAACAGCCGACTCCAGATCCAGGCAGGTGGCGCGTGATCGAGTGGCTGACCTCCCTGCAGGCCCGTGAACGAGCGATGGTCATCGTCGCGGCCGTGTTCGTGGTGTGCGCCGCTTTCTATGCAGGATCGGTGCAACTGGACCGCAAAATCACCAGGCTCGGCAACGATGTCGCCATGCTGGAACGGGCGCTCGCCGAATTGAAACCGCTGAAGCTTGCAATTCAGAACAGCGGCGGCAGTACCGTGCCCGCGGCCGGCAACCAGTCGCTGGTTGTTGTCGTCGACAGCACCCTGCGGCAACGAAACCTGTATTCCTCCTTGCAGCGCAGCCAGCCGACCGGCGACAACGCAATCCGGGTCGAGTTCGAGAACATCGCTTTCGATGAGCTGATTGCCTGGCTCGGAGAGATCAATGCCGCTCACGGCATGCAGGTATCCAGCGGCAGTTTTTCCGTCACGACGCAAAATGCAGCCGGCCGGGTCAACGCGAGTCTGAACCTGGAGCGGTGACCGGACAAATGCTCAACCGGCGAAACATCCTGCTCGCCGCGACAGTCTTTGTCGCGGGACTGATCGCCCTGTTTCCGGCGCGGGTCGCTTACCACGTGCTGGCCCCATCGACCGTTAGGCTTGCGGGCATCGAAGGCTCCATCTGGTCCGGGCGGGTCAGCGAGGGCCAGGTAATGAACGTTTACCTGCGGGACCTCCGCTGGACGCTGCGCCCATTGGATTTGTTTCGCGGCCGGCTCATGTATCGTTTCAGCGTGGACCCGGCCGGCGGCTTCCTGGACGGGGATGCCGGCGTGAGCGTGACGGGCCGCCTGATCCTCCAGGATGTCGAAGGCGGTATCGCGATCGGGGCCCTGCAGCAGGTAGTGGCAACGCCGGGTATCGAGGGCAATGTTCGCCTGCAGTTGGCCGAGTTCGTCCTGGACAGCGGGGTGCCCGCCTCCCTCGACGGGACGGTGCAGGTAACCGGCCTTCTGGCCCGAGGCCTGTCGCCGACGCCGGTCGGCGATTTTCGGGCGCAATTCGCCACGACTCCCGAGGGCATAGTCGGGAGCATCGAGGACGTCGCGGCGATGCTGGACGTCGCCGGCAGTATCCGGGTCCGCCCGGAACGCAGCTATGTCCTCACCGGTCTCGTCGCGCCTACGGCGACGACCCCGGCGTCGGTGGTCGACCAACTCCGCTTCCTGGGCTCGCCGAACGAACGGGGGCAACGGGAATTTCGTTTCGAAGGCCGGTTCTGATCCGGGGCGATCAGTCGGCGACTTCGACGAACTCGCCGAGTAACGGGAAATACAGTGCCGTCCTGACCGGCGTCTCCGCGTAGGCCGCGTAGGCCGCGTAGATCGCCCTGTAACGCGCGAGCTGGACCGCATAGCGACGGGCCTCCTGTTCGAGAAAACCCGCAAGGTCGCCGCCTTCGTGTGTGCCGGTCTTGTAGTCGACGATCCAGTCCACACCGTCATCGTCACGGCACACGCGGTCGATGACGATGGAGTGCCGCTGCCCTTCCCAGATACCGGTCAAAGCCAGTTCGGCGGCCCCCTGCGCCGACAGCAGCCAGCGGCCGCGCGGATCGTCGAGCACGCGCGCAAGAGCCTGGCGGACCCGTGTGCAAGCCGTGCCGATGTCCTCCTCGCCTACGCCCAGCTGTCTTGCCCAGCGGGCGCTGACCGCATCGACCCGGTCCCAGTCGAGATCAGCCGGCAAGGATTTGCCCTGCGACAGGCGATGCATCCATCGATGCACGATCGTCCCTGCATGACGGGCCACCGTACCGACCCAGCGAAATTCCACTGCCCGCTCGTCGGCAACCGGCAGCGCCGTCGCGGCCGCTGCGCTCGCTGGTCGACCCGGCGCATCCGGCAGGCGCCAGCCGGCCTCGAGCCGGCGCAGGATGGGCTCGGCGAGGATACCCTCATCGGCATCCGCAACGCGGGAGCCCGATGCACGCCTGTGGGCTTCGAAGGCCGCCTGAAACTCGTTCGCTATCGCCGGCCAGAGCCGCGCCAGCGGCGTGGCTGCGGCGGGAGGACGCATCTCGCCATCCTTGCCCGTGCCTACATGGCCGACCAGGTGCAGCGACTTGCGCGCGCGCGTGCAGGCGACATACAGCAACCGGTCGAGTTCGAGCCGGTCGCTTTCCTTGAGGGACGACTCGATGTACTGGTGCAGCGTATCGCGCTCCAGCTCCGACCGGGCGCCGACGGGGCTGATGATCATCCGGCCCGTGCCTCCGGGACCGGGGACGTCCAGCCAGCTGAGCACCGACTTGTCCCCTCCCGTCGTCGTCCGTCCGAGCGACGGCAAGACGACGTGATCGAATTGCAGACCCTTGGACTTGTGCATGGTCATGACCTGTACCCGGCACCCATCCACGAGCGGACTGGACACCCGTTCTTCATCGAGCAGGCGATCCAGTACGGATGGGTCCGGAAGCGTGCCGGCAACGTCGACCTTGTCGAGCACGCGCAGAAAACTGTACGCGTTTTGGAGCTGCTCCCCGTCGCGCAGCAACGCCGGTCCCCCGAGTTCGAACCAGGCGCGCTCGACTCGTTCACGCAATCCGATCGATCGATCTACGGCGAAGAGCCTGCCGAGGTGTTCCGCCAAAAGACCGAGTCGCGCCTGTGCATCCGCCGACAGGCTCGCCAGGCGATCTCCGCTGCGCATGAGATCCCATACCGTGCTGTCCGCGTCGCCCGTCACTAGCGCATGGACATCGACCCAGCGGAGCCCGACCAGTGGGCTGCGCAACAGGCCGAGCCACGCAGCCCGATCGCCGGCATGGCACCAGGCCCTCGTCAGAGCCAGCAGATCGATGACTTCCGGCAGGTCGGTAAGCCTGTCAATCTCGACCGCACGATAGGGGATCGCACGTGCACGCAATTCGGCGAGCAGGAGCGGCAACTGCGTGCGACTGCGCACGAGCACCGCCAGGTCTTCTGCCCGGGACCTGTCCAGGCAGGACTGGATGACTTCCGCCGTAACCTGCGCCTCGCCCGCGGGACTCGCGTCGAACAGCGGATGCAGCCTTTGTTCGCCGGCGCCGGCCAGCGATTCGACCGGCACGGACTCGGCATAGGATACCGCGCCGGACGCAATATCGTCCGTGGCCGGCAGTATCTGCGCGAACACCCGGTTGAACCAGTGCACCAGGTGTTCACCGGATCGGAAGTTTCGGCGCAAGGTCAATGCTTCGAGCGGCAGCGCGCCTATGCCGGAACTCCGTGCGAGTACGAACCGTCCGACCTCGGCATTACGAAACCGGTAAATCGACTGCATCGGATCGCCAACACAAAAGAGGCTCCGTCCGTCCCCCGGCTCCCAACCAGCGGTCAGCGTTTCCAGCAGGCGATACTGGCCGATCGACGTATCCTGCATTTCATCGACCAGCAGGTGACGCACGCGATAGTCCATCATCATGGCGATCTCGCCCGGCTGCTCAGCCGTGCCCAGGGCCGACTCGGCAGCCAGGGCGACCTCGACATGGTCGGTCACGCCGCGCTCACCGAAAATTCTTTTGAGCTCGCTGACAGCGACAGGCAGCACCCTGAACAGTGCGAGCAGCACGTCCCACTGCCGATCCTCGTAGCGCGCAGCAGGCAAGGCTCGAACCTCGTGCAACTGCGCTCGCAGGGTATCGTCCGCCGACAGCAAGCCGATGAGATCGGCCAGGGCACGCTTTTCGTCCTTGTCTTCCGGCGGGAAGCCTTCGTTTTTGGTGAGTCGATTGCGCCACTTGCCGTCCTTGACGAGGACGAGATCTGCGAGGCAACGCCAGCGCTCGGCCGACCCGGCCGTGTCATCCGGGATGGCGTGCATATCGGCCAGCGACGCGATGGGGTTCGCCAGCAGCCCGGCTTCCTGCAGCCGCCTGCCTGCATGTGCACCCAGGCGCACGTACTCGTCGACGGCGGACTCCGGAATTCGCTCGCGCAGGCGGCGCAGGTGGCGGGTGACGATGAATGCGAGGTTCGACTCCAGGCTGCGCCGGACAGCCGACGGGTCGCCCATTCGGCCGGTCCCTACGATCTGGAGCCACTGGTCCCTCGACTGCAGCATGCGTGCGATGTAGGCCACGTAGGTGGCAGTGCTGTTATCGAGATGTTCGAGCACGAGTTCCAGTGAGCGCCTCAGGGACTCGTCACCCGCCAGCCAGTCCAGCGTCGCAACCGCGGCGGCTCGATAGACCGCCTTCGCGTCGCCATCGGAGACGGTAGTCGGCGTTCCGCCCAGCCCGGAGCTTAGCGGCAGGAACCTGGCGATGCTCGCGCACAAGGCATCGAGCGTCAGCATCCGCATGCGTCGCGGCGAATTGATCAGGTCCCAGCCGCGCTCGGCATCGCGTTGCATGACCCGGCCCGCTATTTCCCGGGTGATTTTCTCGTGTGCCTGTGTGGCCTCGACCTCGTCCCGCGCCTGCTCCAGCGCGCGCAGGACGCGTTCCTGCATCTCGGTCGCTGCCTTGCGCGTGAACGTAATCGCGAGCACTTCCTCAGGCTCGTCGACGACCGTCAACAGGCACAGGTAGCGCTGGATCAGGAGCTCGGTCTTGCCCGAGCCGGCCGGCGCCTGCACGATGAACGAACGACGCACGTCGAGGGCTTCCTGGCGGGCCCTGGCGTCTGCCGCGAGCAGCGTCGCGTCACTGGTCACGCCTGGCCTCCTCGGCGCGGCTGAGGACGTTGAGTGGCCGGCCCTGTTCGCTATCGAGCTTCAGGTTGATACGCGCATCGCCGGCCGCGATGGCCTCGATGGCGCCGAGGGCAATGGCTTTCCAGCGGCCTATTCGCTCGGGCCACACCTCGCCCGGCCGCTTGTCCCATTCGCAGTCGCCCGCGGCCCTCACGTCGACCCCGGAACTCTTGAGGTAGAACAATGCGAGACCAGCGACGTCGACGCCGAGAGCCAGTGCATATACGACGAGCTGGAATTCGGCGGGATCGCCATCGCTGCCGACCAGCGGTTTCAACGCACCCGTCTTGTAATCGATGACCAGCAGGCGCCCGTCCGGCAGTCGGTCGAGCCGGTCGGCGCGCAGACCCAGGCGAACACCGGCGTGAGTGAAATCGATACGCCGCTCGACTTCCGCTACCGCGAACGGCAGCCGTGCCCGCTCGAATGCCAGGAAGTGTCGCAGGATGCGTTGCACACGGGCCTCTTCGAGCGAGAGCAGGCGACGGAGCACCGGATCGGCATGCACGAAATGGCGCCGGAGTCCGAGATCGGCCGCGGCGGCCGCACGCTGCCTGAGTTCTGCGTCGTCCCATGCCAGGACGTCGGCCTGGACCGGCCTGTCGGCGTATAGCGCGTCGAGCGCGTCGTGTGTAATCGTGCCGCGCAGGCTCGGGACGATACCGGGCTCGAACGGCGAGATTTCCGACACGCCGAGGCGACCCGCGGCAAACGCTGCGAAAGGCTCGGCCAGCTGGCGCTGTACCGTGTAGGCACCGCCGGCAACTTTCTCGCCGACTCCAACGGCTGGAACCCGATCGTCCGGGACGACAGTCGGCCTGGCCAGCGCGAGCAGCGACGACGCGTACCAGCCCGGGTCGGGCGGCGACGGCTCGGCGCGGACCGGTAGTTCGTGCAGCAAACGGCTCGCGGTCTGCGGCGTGTCCCCGCTGTTGCGCGGCCAGCTGAACCGGACCTCCGGGGCAGAGGCGGCAAGACGTTGCATCACTCGACGCGCGAATGCCAGCGTATCGGCGGGCGAGCTGTCCGGCATGCCGTAATCTCGCTGCAGCCGAGTCGGTACCAGTGTAAGAGGGTGCGCCGTTGGCGGCCATCGGCCGGAGTCCATGCCGGTGACCCAGACGTGATCGAACTCGAGGCCGGCGGCTTCCAGTATCCCCATCAGGCTGACGTAGGCGGGCCCGGCCTCGGGCTGGTACAGCGTTTCGGCGGCCATACGCCCGAGGCGCGCCACGGCCTCGGCTGCCGGCAATCGAGGCGCAACGCGTCCCAGGGCGGCCAGTTCGTTGAGCAACTGGCGCCAGCGATTGACGAGCTGGAAGTCATCGCTCGACAGGCTGCCGGCGCCGGGCCAGCCGATGTCGCGGAGCATACGATCCGTTCGCTCCGCCCATTGCGCCGGTGCGGCATGGGCCGGCATCTCTCGGCGGAGGTCGGCAAGTCTGCCCACGGCTTCGATCCAATCGAGCGCATCCCCGTCCGGTTCGCGAGTCGCCGCCCACGAGACCAGCGCGTCGGGCGACCACGCTCGATCCGGCAATTGTCGTAACGCGAGTTCGAGCCGGGTCCTTCCGCCCAGCTCGCCGCGGCCGATGAAGGAACTGCGCATCAACAGGCTGACATCGGGCGCGAACAGGTCCCGGCTCAGCCAGCGCAACCACAGGAGCCCGATCGCGATCGCGGGATAATCAACCAGGCGACGTCCAAAGGATACGTTGACTGCGTGTCGGTGCTCCTGGTCGCCGCGCTGCCAGCCGGGCACCAGGCCTTCGCGCAGCAGGCGCGCATATTCCAGGGGCTGGCTCTCGAGGTCGGTCGTCACGACAGCGATGCGAGCGCCGGGATCCTGCTCGACGATCCGGCGCGCCCACGAGCCCGCCGCACGAAACTCCGAATCCGTATCCGCGCAGTCGTGGACGATTACCTCGCGGGCAGCCGGGCGCACGGCCGCGCGGCGTACGGCGGCCCCGGTATCCCCGAGCGCCGCAAATAGCCCCTGCAGGGCCGGGGACAGCCGGTCGAATCCGGCGTGCAGGATGAGCGCGGGCACCTCGAGCCGATCGCAGGCCTGCGTGGCCCAGGCGGCCAGCTGCGCGCTATCCAGCCAGCCACGCTGCGTCAGTTCTTCGCGGTATGCACTCGCCGCGCGGGCGAAAGCCCGCTCCTCGGGACGCCTCGCCTGCCGGTCCAGCCGGTCCAGCGGAACGTTCCACTCCAGCAGCCTCTGCCAGGCAACCTGGGCCTGCCGGACAAGACCCGCCTGCACCAGTACCGGTTGATCGAGCACGCCCTCCAGTTGCGCTTCCCAGAGCACCGCTGACAGGTGGCTGTCGGCAAGCAAACGCGATTCTGCAGCGGACTCCTGCAGGGCCCTGGCAAGCCAGTCCTGCCAGAACAGGATGGCCGGCGTCCGCCATGCAGTGCGCCCGGCACGCTGCTGCTCCGCATCGTGCTGCGCCCGAAGGTCTCGCGCGAGCCGCCGGCTGGCCGTCAGCACCAGGGCATCGTTCGCCAGTGCGTCCGCCAACCATGCGTATCGAATTCCCTCGCCGGCGGCCCCTGCCGGATCCGTCATATGACGCCCGCCGCCCTCAGCTCTTCGATCCGGGCCGGCCGATAACCGAGCTCGGCTGCGAGCACTTCTTGCGTGTGCTCGCCCAGGAGCGGCGGCGAGCGGCGGTACGTTACCGCGGTGGCGGAGAAACGCACCGGGTTGGCAACCGTCGGCAGCTCACCGGCCAGCGGATGCGGCAAGCGCTTGACGAGATTGTTGGCGCTGACGTGGGGATCTGCGAATGCAGCTGCCAGGTCGTTGATCGGACCGACGGGGACGCCGCGCGCTCGGAATTCGGTCAGCCAGGATTCCGTCGGCCGGGTTCTGAATCTCTCTGCGAGCAGCTCGACCAGCTCCCGGCGGTGGCTGACGCGCGCCGCATTGGTCGCAAAGCGGGCGTCCAGCGCAAGCTCCGGGCAATCGACGATATCCGCGCAGGCAGCAAACTGCCGGTCGTTGCCGACCGCGAGCATCAGGTCCCCGTCACTCGTTTCGAACGCCTGGTAGGGAACGATGTTGGGGTGGGCGGTACCGAGTCGTCCGGGTACGATGCCGCCGATCAGGTAGTTCAGTCCCTGGTTGGCCAACCATGCCAGCTGGCTGTCAAACAGTGGCACGTCGATGCTCTGTCCTTCGCCGGTGGCATGGCGCGCATTCAGCGCGGCGAGTATCGCCGTCGCCGCATACATACCGGCCATGATATCCGCGATGGCGACACCCACCTTCTGCGGCCTGCCGCCCGCCTCGGCCGGTTCGCCCGTGATGCTCATCAGTCCGCCGGAGGCCTGCATCATCGCGTCATAGCCGGCTTCCCCGGCTCGCGGACCATGCTGCCCATAAGCCGACAGCGTGCAGTAGATCAGCGACGGATACAGGCCCCGGAGCGTTGCCGCATCGAGCCCATAGCGCGCCAGCGCGCCGGCCCGAAAGTTCTCGATCACCACGTCCGCGGTTGCGACGAGGTCGCGTATCAGCTGCTGTCCCAGCGGATGCGCAAGATCGCAGGTGATCGACCGCTTGTTGCGGTTGGCTGCGCAGAAATAGGCCGAATCGCCGGTGTCACCCTGGATCCAGGGTGGACCCCACTGGCGCGTATCGTCGCCGGTCACCGGGCGCTCTATCTTGATGACGTCCGCGCCGTAGTCCGCCAGCAGCTGCGCAGCCCATGGACCGGCGAGTATGCGGCTCAGGTCGACCACCCGGACGCCGTCCAGCGCTCCCCCGGCCTGCTTGTTGACGGCTTCAGGCATCGTGGACGATTGTCCGTGCAGCCACCCGCTCCCGCAAGCGCCGCCTCACCTGCGGAAACGCCCGCACCTGAAATGAAAAACCCGGCCAACCTTTCGGCTGGCCGGGCTGGGTCCGCACGGAGATTGCGGATTGCGCGACCGGGACGGTTCGCGACCGCATCGCGATCGCTGGCCGACTCAGCCTAGCTCTTCGACCTCAGCGCCCTTCACTTCGGGCGGCGCCGGGGCCTTTTGTTCAGCCGGTTCCCTGAGACCGAACCGGATCATAATCGACTCTTCCTGCTCGGCAGTGATCCGACTGATCGACTGCACCGTGGCACGATCCCGGCCGAGACTGCCAAATACGATGGCATCACCGCCGAAAGGACACAGCTGATCGTCGCGAGAGTCGAAACCGATACCCACCGAACCGCGCATACCGAATGCCGGTTCGAACAGGGTCACGAAGTAGGCCCGGTTGGCGGGACCTCGAATCAGCAGGTGCCTGTCGTCCAGAGGCGTATAGTCTCGGACAGACCGGATCAGGATGCAATCATTACCTCGATGGTCCGGATCGGAAACTTGCCGTGACGGCGCGTCGGAAGGCGCCGACATAGTTGAGCAAGCACTTAAAGAAATCATGATAAATAACTGATTTACAATATTTTTCATGTGTCGTTCGAAACCGTGCAAGTACCGCCCCTCGGTTTTCTGCCGGGGCCCGTTCGCTGCCGTTTGACAGGCCCGCCCGAAATTAAGTTCAGCCGTCCCCGCCCGGGGCCCGGGGCCCGCTGGCCACCGGACGGCGGGCGTCGCGTATCCACTCGCTCCACGACCCTGCGTACAGGCGGGGCTCGGGCAGACCGGCCAGCATGGCAGACAGGGCAAGATGGCAGGCGGTCACGCCGGACCCGCACATGACGCCCCAGGGCTGCCCGGCTGTCACCGGGCCGACTGCGGACCAGGCTGCAGCAAGCTCCCGGGCCGATTTCCAGGTTCCTGTGCCCGTGAGGCTCACCGGAAACGGCAGGTTCTGCGCCCCTGGCACGTGCCCGGCAACCCGGTCTATAGGCTCGGCCTCGCCTCGAAATCGCGCCGCATCCCGCGCATCGACCAGCAGGAGTTTCCTGCCGCCCGTCACCAGTAACTCGACATCGGCTGTCGTCCAGACCAGGTCGCGGAGCCCCGTTCGTTCGAAGTCGCCCTCGCCGATGCGCTCCCTGCCGGATTCGACGGGGAGGCCGGCCTGTGTCCAGGCAGCAAAGCCCCCGTCGAGCAGGACGACGTCGTCATGCCCCACCCATCGCAGCATCCACCAGAGCCGCGCCGCCACGGCCCCGGGGCCATCGTCGTAAACAACGACCCGCGTCGTCCTCGAAATACCGAGCCGTCGCAATGTCAGCACGAACTCGTCCGGATCCGGTAAGGGATGGCGGCCGCTCTCCGGCGTCACGCGAGCCGACAGATCGAGATCCAGGTCGGCGTAGGCGGCCCCCGGGATATGCCCGGCGAGATAGTCCCGCCTGCCGCGCTCGGGCTCGAGCAGGAAAAAACGACAGTCGACAACCCGCGTGCGCGGATCAGCGAGGCTCGCTGCCAGCTCCTGTGTGCCTAGTGGAGCGAAAACGGTGGCCATGTGGTCTCTCCGTTGTTTCATATAGCTGTTCACGTGCCGAAATTAGTGCCGCAAGCGACTTGTTCCGGGCCATGCTCTCATGGAAAATATCGCTTTTTTGCAGCGCAGCATCAGCGTGTGCGATTCCATTGAAATTACAGGCCGGGAGTTCCGTGCGTGAATAAGATTCTGGTAGGCCTAAAGCGCGTTGTCGACTACAACGTGCGCGTGAGGGTTCGATCGGACGGCAGCGGCGTCGAAACCGATGGCGTCAAAATGAGCATCAACCCTTTCGATGAAATAGCGCTCGAAGAGGCGCTGCGAATCCGCGAGCGCGGGGAAGCCTCGGAAGTAATCGTCGTATCCGTCGGGCCAACCGATGCACAGCAGCAATTGCGGACGGGTCTCGCAATGGGCGCGGATCGGGCCATTCTCGTCGAGACCAAAGAGGCTACCGACCCCCTGACGACCGCGCGTATCCTGCTCGAACTCGTCAACCGGGAGTCGCCGGACCTGGTCATCGTGGGCAAACAGGCCATCGATCAGGACCACAATCAAACCGGGCAGATGTTGGCCGCAATCTGGGGCCGACCGCAGGCGAGTTTCGCATCCCAGGTCCGGTTCGACGGAACCAAGGCGACGGTCACGCGAGAAATTGACGTCGGCCTGGAAACGATAGAGATCGATTTGCCGGCAGTTATCACCGCCGACCTGCGCCTGAATGAACCGCGCTACGTCAAGCTGCCCGACATTATGAAGGCCAAGAAAAAACCGCTGGACATCCTGCCCATAGGCGATCTGGGCGTGACCGTCGCACCTGCGCTGCGTGCGCGATCCTTCGAACCGCCGGCACAGAGACAAAAGGGCATCATGGTGCAAGACGTAGGCGGCCTGATCGGCGCGCTCAAGGACAAGGGGTTGCTGTAATGGCCAGGATTCTAGTTATCGCAGAACACGATGGCGGGTGCCTGAACCCGAGCACGGCGAAGTGCGTCGCCTGTGCACTGGACATCCCGAATCCCGAGATTCACGTCGCAGTGTTTGCGGCTGCCGGGGGCGACATCGCCACGGCCGCGGCCAAGCTGCACGGGGTCCGGAGCGTCATCCAGATCGACAATGCGGCAAACGAACGCCCGTTGGCTTCCGTGTTGGCGCCGCAAGTCGCCGCACTGGCGGATGGTTTCACTCACGTGCTGGGCCCGTCCACGACGTTCGGCAAGGACCTGATGCCGAGAGTTGCGGCTCTGCTGGGCGTAAACCAGTTGAGCGACATCATGAGCGTCGAGGGCGAGAGAGAATTCAAGCGCCCTATTTATGCCGGCAATGCGATCGTCACCGTCGAGGCTCCCGCAGACGTTCCGGTCGTTGCCACGGTACGCGCAGCTTCCTACAAGGCCGTCGATGAGGACAATTCCGCCCCGGTCGAACCGCGGTCGGTGTCCGCCGAACTCCCGACCCACACACGCTATATCAGCACCCAGGCGGGATCCTCCGATCGCCCGGACCTTCAGACAGCCGCAAAGGTCGTTTCCGGTGGTCGGGCGCTGGGCAGCTCGGACAACTTCGAGCTGATCTTCAAGCTGGCGGATGCGATGGGAGCTGCCGTCGGCGCGTCACGCGCGGCCGTCGACGCAGGCTACGTGCCTAACGAATTACAGGTGGGCCAGACCGGCAAGATCATTGCGCCGGAGCTCTACCTGGCGATCGGCATTTCGGGCGCCATCCAGCACCTTACCGGCATCAAGGATGCGGGCACGATCGTTGCGATCAACAAGGATTCCGAAGCCCCGATATTTGAAGTTGCGGACGTCGGGCTGGTCGGCGACCTTTTCAATGTCGTGCCCGAACTGACTGAGGCCTTGAAGTCCTGAATCGAGACCGGCGGCCGCAGGAGCTTGCGGCCGCCGGCCTGCCAGGTACGGCCCTTATCAGAGCCTGCCGATAACGGCTTCCGCCTTGCTGACTTCGAACTTGCCGGGCTCCTCTACCGCCACGTGAGAGGCTATGCCGTCATCCACGATGATGGCGAAACGCCTGCCGCGCAAACCCATGCCGAACTTGCTGGAATCGGTCTCCAGGCCCAGCGCCCGCACATATTCGCCATTCCCGTCGGCCAGCATCATCACCTTGTCGCCGACGCCCTGATCCTTGCCCCATGCGTGCATGACAAATACATCGTTGACGGCCGTGCACGCGATGGTATCGACACCCTTGCCAAAGATCTCATCTGCATGATCCAGGAACCCCGGCAGGTGATAGTTCGAACAGGTCGGGGTGAACGCGCCGGGCACGGAAACCAATACGACTCTCTTTCCTTTGAACAGTTCGTCGGTCGAGATTGCACCCGGACCGGCCTCGGTCATTACGCCGAACACACCGGATGGCATCCTGTCGCCAGCCTTGATTGCCATTGCTCGTCTCCTGAAGTTGCATGATTTGATGGGTAAGGTGCCGGATCGTTGAGTCCGGGCTCGCAATGCTAGACGCTGCCGGTCGGACAGTCACGCGATCATCGGTGCCTTCATCGCGGCGGGCCGGGTGGCCAACCGATTCGCACCGACCGGCCCGACCAGGGCCTCATGTACCCGCCAGAATAGGGATTTTATTTACATATATTTCATCTGCTTAATAGATATTCTTAATGTCCTTTAAACTCGTGCGCAGGCGCGACCTGTCGCGGACACCCGAGGCCACGGCTACGCCTTTGGCGCTGGCCGGGATTATTCAGAACGCTCGGGACAGGATTGCTCGCGATACCGGCACATCGGTCAGGCATCAGAATCACCTCCGCCGCGCAGCGATGACGAAACCTGCACGGCAACCGGGATCGGGTCGAAACCGGGCTGCGCTGAGGCCCGGGATATCGCCCGCTCAATACTCGTTTTCGGCAACGAATACGGTCAGCCCGTCGAGCGCGTCGGACACCTCGATCTGGCAGGTCAGGCGACTGTTGTCCTTACGCTCGTAGGCGGCATCGAGCATGCTGTCCTCCATGTCGTCCATCGGCGGCAGCTTGCCCAGCCAGTCCTTGTCGATGTAAGCATGGCAGGTGGCACAGGCGCAGGCGCCGCCACATTCGGCGACGATCCCGTCGATGTTGTTGTTGATCGCGCCTTCCATGACGGTGTAGCCGTTCTCGACTTCGACCTCATGACGCTTGCCGTCGGTTGTTACGTAGATGATCTTTGCCATGCGTTTGCGTTCCAGCGTGCCGAAAAAGTCCCGGATTTTAAGGATCTGCACCTTGCAGGGTCAATGCCGGCATGTATTCGACTTTGACAAATGAAAAGGCCCGGCACACGGCCGGGCCTGCGAACTATCGAACAAGTCTGTCGTCAAATACGGTCCTGTCTGGCCCGACGTTTGGCAAGATCTTCCGCCTGCTTGCGGGCTGCAGCTTCCGCCAGCCGAATCTGCTCCTCGCGGGCGATATCGGCCTCGATGACACTGATCCATTGGCGCGAGATCCGCTCCGAGCGCGGGGTCTTGGAGGCCTCCCGGAAAGCCGTGATCGCGTCCTGGTACTTTCGCTGGTTGTACAGACACATGCCAAGCGTGATCTGGGCGTTGTCCACGCTCTTGATGTCGCCCTTCTTCAGGCCCTCACGCGCCGCGCCGACGCATTCGTCGTGCTGATCGAGATTCAGGTAAGCATTGGCCAGGCGGACATATAGCTCGCCCTCGTTACCCAGGCGTGCCGCTTCCTGCAGGGCCGGGATCGACTGCTCGTCTTCCTGTGCGAGTGTCCAGGCCTGCGACAGCAGCCGGTAGTTCTTCGCATCCTTGGCAACCGTACCCTTCTTCATCTCGGCGTCCAGTAACACTGCCGCCTTGTACGGTACTTCCGCCTGCATGTAGAGCTGCGCCATCGTAACCAGTTCGGACTCCCGATCCAGCAAACCCTGCGTATGCGCCGCGTCGTATGCGTAGATCAGGTTCTCCTCCTCGTTAAGCTCGGTGTACGCGCCGGCCAGCGAGAACCAGTAACGCTTTTTCGGCCAGTTTACCAGCAGAATCTTCTGGATGTCCCGAACCTTGATGTAGTCCTCCTGCTGGAAGTAGGCAAAATTCAGCAGCACGTACCAGTCTTCCTTCACCGGCTGATCGCGATTCCGGGCAATTTCCATCGCCTTTTCGATCGGCTTGATCATGTCCGGATAACGGTTTAGCTGGTACAGGTTCTGGGCATACAGGATGTACGGGTCGGGTGCCGGGTTCGACTCCAGCGTGAAGTACTGGTCCAGCAACTGGACCGCCCGGGCATAATTTTCCTCCATCGTGTTCAGCTGCGCGAGCGTAAACACAGTCTGCTTCCGAATCTGCTCCTCCATCGAAGGAATCTTGAGCATTTCCTCGTAGGTCTTCATCGCATCGGCGATTCGATCCATGTTGTAGTAGATGAAGCCAAGGTAATTGAGGACGTTTTGCCGTTCATACTCGGTCAGGCTGTCTTTCGAGCGCAATGCGCCGATAATCTTCAACGCCTCGTCGTAATTCTTGGCGTCGACCTGTTCCTGCGCCTTCTGGATACGATCGTAGACTTCCTTGCTGACGGCCTGCGCCTGCTTGGTCTTCGTGTTGTCTTCATCGTCGTCCTGGGCGTAAGCGGCGCCACAGCCCAGGATTCCCGCCAAAACCAGCAGTATGAAATTGCGTGTCAGTCGCTCTGCTATGTTCATCCGTAAATACCTCGGTTGATCGCTGCGGGTCGACATTGCCCGCACACCGGTCGTTATTCTTCGATCTTGAACGTAATTCTCGTCTTGACGCCCGGAACTTCGACCGGAACTCCGTCCACCACGCGCGGCTTGTACTTGAACTTCAGTACAGCGCTGATTGCCGCCCGTTCAAACAGGCTGCTCGTCGACTGGATGACCACGGGATCGCGAACCGTGCCTGCCGACGTCACGAAAAATTCCAGGTCGACGAAGCCCTCCAAGCCGCGAGACAGGGCCCGCGCGGGGTATACCGGGGCGACTCTGACGATCGGGAGATAGTCGCCCTCGGCAACGTTCAGCGCGCCCGGTCCGCCGATATTGAGATCCGTCGACACTGACGGCGGGGGGACGTTGATCGTCGGGCCATCCGCGTTGATGTCGTCCATCTCCTGCGGGGGCATTTCGGGCGGTGTTTCCGGCGGCTTGGGAGGCTTTTCCGGCTGGAAATCGTCGGTATTGAGATTCTCGTTTCGGCGTACCCGCACGAACTCCAGCATGTACCGCTGGCGCGGTTCGGTCAGGGCCGCCTCGCCCGTCCGGATCAGGAGCTGCATTACGTACAGCAAGCTCAGGGTCACGGCGGTACCGACGGCAATGGAAAATGCGTAACGGCCAATCATGATCTAACTCTCCCGTTGATCGATAACGGCTGAGGATCAGCCAGGCAAATCCGGCGTCTAGGCAAATTCGACCCCGGATCTGACCACCGGTTCCTACTGGTTATTCGCCGCCAGCGAGACGTTATAGACACCGGCCTGGCGGGCGGCATCCATTACGGTTACCAGCGTCTCGTTCGTGGACCGCTTGTCCGCCTGGATGACCACGGAACCCTTCGGATTCTCGGCGTGCAGGCGCTCGATGTTCGCTCGCACCGCCCGTGGGTCGACCAGGCGCCGGTCGATCCAGATCTCGTCGTTGGCGCTGATGGCGACGAGGATGTTCGCATCCTCCTGGCGCTCAGCGGTCGGCGCATCCGGACGGTTCACGTCGATACCGGCCTCCTTGATGAAGGACGCGGTGACGATGAAGAAGATGAGCATGATGAACACCACGTCCAGCATGGGCGTGAGGTTGATTTCATTCTCTTCGTCTTCCTGGTTGAATTCACTACCTCTGCGCATGTCGTCTACCCTTTAATGATCCATCGTGAGCGAATCCTCGAGGAACTCGACCTCACGCGCCGCGCGGCGGCTCAACAACGTCACCAACATCACACCCGACAGGGCTCCCACCATACCGGCCATTGTCGGTACGGTAGCCTGGGACACACCTGCCGCCATTGCACGGACATTGCCGGAACCGGACACGGCCATGACCTCGAAAACCTTGATCATGCCGGTGACGGTTCCGAGCAGGCCCAGCAGCGGACATAACGCAACCAGGGTCTGAATCATCGCAATCGACTGATTGGTCGCAATCGAGAATTGCGAAATCAGCTGCTCGCGAATCTGGTGCGCATTCCACGACCGGCGTTCGGACCGGGATTCCCAGGCAGCGCGGGTCTGATCGGCCATGCCCTTCATCTCGGTCCTGAAGAACATTAACCGCTCGATGATCAGGACCCACATCAGGAAGATGGTGATTGCGATCCACCGCAAAATGGGGCCGCCGAGCTCCATGAAGTCTCGGACGGCCTCAATTGCGTCAGTTAGCCAAAGCATCTCTGCTCCTTGCGGCAATCAGCCGTGCTTCTCAGAATGCGCCGCTACGATGCCGGCACTCTGAGAGTGGAGAATGTTGATGATTTTTCGGCTCTGGCCACTGACCAGCGTGTGGATTAGTACCATCGGGATCGCGACGACCAGTCCAAGTACCGTCGTTACGAGCGCCTGCGAGATACCACCGGCCATCATCTTCGGGTCGCCCGCGCCATACAGCGTGATGACCTGGAAGGTGTTGATCATACCGGTAACCGTACCGAGCAGACCCATCAGGGGTGCCACGACGGAAATGACCTTGATGAACAGCAGGCCCTTCGTGAGCCCCGGCATTTCCTTCAGTGCAGCTTCGCTGAGCTTCAGTTCGATGGTTTCCGTATCCGCGTTGCGATTCGACTCGTAAGCCGCCAGGACGCGACCCAGCGGATTGTCGGTGGTTGCCGTGTCACGCTTCAGCTGTGCCGTAACCTTTCGGCTGTCAGTCCCCAGCGCTACCCAGCGAACGAGCGCAACCAGCAGGCCGATGATACCGAGCGCGATAATGCAGTAACCGACGATACCACCCTGGTTCACGCGCTCTTGCAGCGTCGGCGATTCGACGAGCAGTGAGAGGATCTGGCCTCGCGTAACGTCCAGGCCGAATCGCACGAGCCCGTCGCTCGCATCCAGCATGTCCGACGCCGAGTTGGTATAGCGCGACTGATCCGGCTGTCGCTGCAGTTCACGTACGTTGCCCGTTTCGGAATTGTACGTGAGGTAACCGCCGTCGAAGACGACGTTGAACGGACCGACCCGCACGATCTCCGCCGAGACCTGTTCGCCTTCAGCCGTCGAGATGTTGTGCGTGAAGCGGGCCACCTTGCCCTGCTCGTTGATTTCGCGCTGCAGCTCGTACCAGAGACGTTCGATGTCTTCGATCGATGCCAGGTCGCTCGCGCTCGCCATCTTGCTGCCTAGTTCGACGAGGAACTGCTCGCGATTCGGAAACTGGATGTTGGTCAGCGAGGACGAGAAGCGACCCTGCGCATCACCCGACACCGTCTGCAGTACGCCGAACAACTCCTTCAACGCGCCGAGGCGACGGTCCAGGGCAGCTCGGGCATCCAGGATCTTCTGCTGATTTTCTGCGAAAAGAGCCTCGAGACGCTGGCTGTTGTTCTCCTGCCGGGTCCGTTCTGCCCGGGCTTCGTTCAACAGGCGCTGCTGATCGTTCCGCGCGGCCGCAAACTGCTGCTCACGTTGGCGTGCTTCCTGCGAATCGCGGGCCTGGCCCTGTTCGATCAAGCGCAGGAGATCGCCCATCGTAGCGGCATTGTCGTTCTGCGCCTGGGCGACGCCGGTCGCGATTAAGCAGGCGGCAATTATTGTTGCAATGCGTTTCATTTAGGAAGCCTCCCCAGCTTGAGCGGCAGGCACTGGGAGCAGCAACAGCTCCGGCGCGATCAACTGTCTCGCCATGCGCAGGCCCTTGCGAACTTCGTTACGGTGTTCATTATCGAGGACGACGAATTCCTTGGTCTCCGGATCCCACATGCCGGTGATCGAGGTATCGTCGGACTGGAAGTACAACCCGATGCGTCCGATGCGCAGCATGTTGTATTCGCGAACGCCGATGTCGCCGCCAAGGTCGATGGCATGGGTGTACCACTCTGCGGTCGAACCGAAGTCCATCTCGATCTGGTAGGCCTCCATCACCTTGCGGAATTTCTCAGCGACGCTGACGTCGGAACGCTCCATGATTTCCTTGAGTTGCGCGACTCGTCCGTTGCGCTCCTCCAGCAGGAACGGAACGTCCAGCGCAATCGACTGCTCGATGCCGTCGATCATTCGCTCCATTAGGGGGAAGATCTGCCGGTTGATCACGTCGACCTGGTCCATGGACAGCGCAATCTGCTCGAGCGTGGCTTCCTGGCCCTGGACCTGCGCCGTCATCAGGCGGTTGTAAACCCGGAGACCATCAATCTCCTTATTGATGGATCGATACTGGTCGGCAAGCGAACGGGTCCCTTCAACGACGTCGTTGATCCGTTCCTGCGAGGCCTGCGCAAGCTCCAGTCGCCTCGCGTCCGCGCGAAGGACATCGTCGACGGACTGGGCGAATACGCTGCCGGTCACCGCTACGACAACCGCCGCCAGAAAGGCAGTTGTCGTCTGCCGACTGCTGCTTATGCACCGTTTCATGGACACTCCTTAAAAAAGTACATCGGTTCTTTAATGTTTTTTAACTCAATTCTGAGCCATGGGAGACGACGGCGGCGAAGCGCCGACAACATGCACAAAAAGTGCACAAGATGCGTTTCCGTACTCGCACCCTGGTGTGCGCACGCGACCCTCTCCCCTTCCGCCGCGGCGGTAACTATCTTTAATAATCCTGCACTTAACCGGACAATGCCAGTTGACCACTTATTTCGACAGGGCGCTCCGTATCCCCCGCCATCACTCGTCGGGCCTTCGTTTCAGGGCGTCAAGAATAACACAAGCCCTGCATATCGCCAGCCCAACGAGCAGATCAGCGAGGCGCCGCTTAAAGTTACGTCTGCAACCCGGCCTGACGCGCCAGCTCCAGCTTGGCGACGGCCACCCGGTGCACTTCATCGGGCCCGTCGGCAAAGCGCAGCGTGCGTGCACCCGCCCAGGCTGCCGCCAGGCCGAAATCCTCACTGACCCCTCCGCCGCCGTGCACCTGGATGGCCCGATCGATGACGCGCAGGGCCATGTTCGGTGCGACCACCTTGATCATCGCGATTTCGGTCCGCGCCACCTTGTTACCGACTTTATCCATCCGGTCGGCTGCCTTGAGCACCAGGAGCCTGGCCTGTTCGATATCCATACGCGAATCGGCAATCATTTCGCGGATCACGCCCTGCTCCGACAGCGGCCGATGAAAAGCAACACGGTTCGCCGCACGCGAACACATCTTTTCCAGCGCGCGTTCGGCCATACCGATGAGTCGCATGCAGTGGTGTATCCGGCCAGGTCCCAGCCTGCCCTGGGCGATTTGGAACCCGCGCCCCTCGCCCAGTAACAGGTTCGAGACCGGAACCCGCACGTTTTCGAAGAGCATCTCGGCGTGGCCATGCGGCGCATCGTCGTAGCCGAACACCGTCAGAGGCCGCACAACTCGCACGCCGGCTGCGTCCATCGGTACCAGGATCATCGACTGCTGCCGGTGACGATCCGCGGCCGGATCGGTCTTGCCCATGAAAATAAGTACTTTGCAGCGCGGATCCATTGCGCCCGACGTCCACCACTTGCGTCCGTTCAGTACGTATTCGTCGCCATCACGTTCGATCGACGCCTGGACATTGGTCGCATCGGACGACGCCACGCCGGGCTCGGTCATTGCAAAAGCCGATCGGATCTCGCCCCTGAGGAGCGGCTCGAGCCACTGCCGTTTCTGGGCCTCGTCACCGTAACGGACCAGGACCTCCATGTTGCCGGTATCCGGAGCGGAGCAATTGAATGCCTCTGAACCGATCGGCGAGCGGCCCATGATCTCGGCGAGAGGCGCATATTCCAGGTTGCTCAGTCCCGCGCCGTACTCGCTCTCGGGAAGGAAGAGATTCCAGAGGCCCTCCGCCCTGGCCTTGGTTTTGAGTTCATCAATGACCGGAGGAATCGTCCAGCGCGTGGGCGCAGCGTCCAGGTGTTCGAAAAACGCCGTCTCGCTGGGGTAGACGTGCGCATCCATGAAGTCCGCAACGCGGGCCCGCAATTCCTGCACTTTTGGCGAGTAGTCGAAATCCATTGATTGCCGGGCAGCTCTTGCTTATTAGGATCAGGCCTTGAACAAAGGTCGGCGGAGCATACTCCGATGAGCACGGGCCGGCCACCCCGGGCCCGCCCCTCCCCTGCCATGGCTTGCGATATACGTTACACGGCACCTAGACTGCGGCGCTCACACGGCCTGCAGGAGACAAGACTGTGCAAGCCCTGATTTGCAGGAACTTCGGCGGCCTCGCCGACTTGGTGCTCGAGGAGACCGCGGCGCCGGAGCTGGGCGGCGGCATGCTGCGGATCGCCGTCAAGGCCTGCGGCGTGAATTTTCCGGATCTGCTGATGATCCAGGGAAAGTACCAGGTCCGCCCCCCCTTGCCGTTCTCGCCGGGCGCAGAAGTCGCCGGCGAGGTTATCGAGATCGGGCCGGGCGTCGATGGCTTCGGCATCGGACAGCGTGTCCTGGCATTACCAGGCTACGGCGGTATGGCGGAGCAGGTCTGCGCCAAGGCCCGCAGCGTCATCCCGATTCCGGACGGTATGCCGTTCGACGTGGCGGCCGCGTTCCTGCTCACCTACGGCACCGCCCAGCACGCACTCAAGCAGCGTGCGAAACTTTGCGCGGGCGAAAATCTCGTCGTGCTCGGCGCCGCCGGTGGCGTGGGACTTGCCGCCGTCGAACTGGGGCGGCTCCTGGGGGCCCGAGTCATTGCCGCCGCCAGCACTGCCGAAAAGCTCGATCTGGCGCTGCGGCATGGCGCAACCGAGGGTATCAACTATGCCGTGGACCCGTTGAAGGACCGCATCCTTGAGCTGACCGGCAAGGGAGCGGACGTCGTCTACGACCCGGTGGGCGGCGATCTGTTCGAACCGGCCCTGCGGGCGCTGGCCTGGCGCGGCCGCATGCTGGTCATCGGTTTCGCGAGCGGCAGCATCCCGCAGGTCCCGGCCAACCTGCCGCTGCTCAAGGGCACCTCGATAGTCGGTGTCTTCTGGGGCCGCTTCACGCAGGAGGAACCGGAGGCTCACCGCGAGAACATTCGGGAGCTGATGGAGTTCTGGGCCAATGGCGATATCCGGCCGCACGTGTCGCGCCACTTCCCGCTGAGCGCCGGAGGCGAAGCCATCGCGACCCTGGCCCGTCGGGAGGCCTTGGGCAAGATCGTCGTAACGATTTAGATTCGGCTGATTACGTCGTCTTTTTTAAGAGCATTTCTTCCAATTGGCCGGGGCAGCAATGCCGTCGCCGAGCTTACCGGGCCGCGACGGCGGTTTTGGTATCACAAGTAACTGAATTCCGGACGGTTGACAGGTCGGAAACCATCCAACATTATCCGCACTTATGCCTCGCCAGCCCGACAACCAGGCTCCGGACGCCGCGCCAGCGCTTCTGCTCAGGCTGCTGCTTCTCGTCGGCCTTGCCGAGGAGCGATAGCGGGCGGCGAATTCGGCATCACGGACATCGCGAACCCCGCATTCCAACCGGAGCGTGGGGTTTTTTTTTTTGCCGGCAGGCTACCTGGCAATCGAACTCAAGCGGCCACAGGCCAAGAACGGGGATCAACCACAATGCAGATGTACTCGGAGAAAGACGTCGACGCTTCCGTACTCGCCGGGAAGCGAATCGCCATACTCGGCTATGGCAGCCAGGGTCGCGCCCATGCGCTGAACCTGAAGGACAGCGGCCATGACGTGGTGGTCGGACTGCGGCGCGGCGGAGCAAGCTGGAAAAAAGCCAGTTCCGACGGATTGCGGGTCGAGGAGCCAGCCGACGCTGTCAAAGGTGCTGCGATCACCGTGTTTCTGACCCCCGACATGGTCCAGCCGTCACTTTACAGTTCGGTGGAGTCGAATCTCGCCAAGGGTTCCGCGATCCTGTTCGCGCACGGCTTCAACATCCACTACCAGCGCATCAAGCCTCGCGACGACCTTGATGTGGTCCTGATCGCGCCAAAGGGCCCCGGCGGGCTCGTCCGGAGACAGTACGAAGAAGGCCACGGAGTGCCCTGTCTCGTCGCAGTCGAAAAGGATCGCAGCGGAAATGCCCTCCAGCTCGCGCTCGCCTACGCGCATGGCATCGGCGGTGCCCGGGCCGGCGTGATCGAAACCACCTTCGCCGAGGAAACCGAGACCGACCTGTTCGGAGAGCAGGCGGTCCTGTGTGGAGGCGCGACGGAACTCGTCGTCGCCGGATTCGAAACGCTGGTCGAGGCCGGTTACCAGCCCGAAGTCGCGTACTACGAATGCATGCACGAATTGAAACTCATCGTCGACCTGCTGCACGAAGGCGGCCTGCGCAAGATGCATGAGTTCATCAGCGATACGGCTGCGTATGGGGACCTGGTCAGCGGCCCCCGGGTCGTAGACGCACATGCACGGGAACGGATGCGAGAGGTCCTGCAGGACATCCGGAACGGTACGTTCGCCAGAAACTGGATCAAGGAAACCGAGAGCGGGCAGAAAAAATTCAGGGAGATGATGCAGGCGGATCTCGATCACCCGATCGAAAAGGTCGGCGCCAGGCTCCGCAGCCAGATGGACTGGCTCGATAACTGAGCAACTGCAGGATACCGGCAACGAGGCACCGACGAGAGGGGCAGACGATGAGCGACGACCGCGTAAAGATCTTCGACACCACCCTGCGGGACGGCGAGCAGGCCCCCGGCTGCAGCATGACGCTGCGCGAAAAGCTTCGGGTCGCGAAGGCGCTCAGCGATCTCAGGGTGGATGTCATCGAAGCGGGCTTTCCGGCTGCTTCGCCCGGCGACTTCGAGGCGGTGCAGGGAATCGCCGAACTCAATTCCGGCCCGATCGTCTGCGGCCTCGCCCGCTGCAATCCGGAGGACATCGAGAAGGTGCACGCGGCTGTAAAGGCGGCCGATCGCCATCGCATCCATGTCTTCGTCGCAACCAGCGCGATCCACCGCCAGTACAAGCTCAAGATGGCCAAAGAGGAAATCATCAAGAGCGCGGTCGGTGCAATTCGCCTCGCGCGCGAGCTGTGCGACGACGTGGAATTCTCCCCGGAAGACGCCTCCCGAACCGAGCTCTCCTACCTCGCCGAGGTAGTCGCGGCAGCTATCGAGGCCGGTGCGACCACGGTCAATATCCCGGACACAGTCGGATACACGGTCCCGACGGAATTCGACCGCCTGTTCCGTTACCTGAAAGACAATGTCCCTCGCATCGACGACATCACGCTGAGCGTCCATTGCCACAACGACCTGGGCATGGCGGTCGCAAACAGCCTCGCTGCAGTTGCAGCCGGGGCGCGTCAGGTCGAGTGCACGATCAACGGGATCGGCGAGCGAGCAGGAAACTGTTCGCTCGAGGAAGTCGTCATGGCGATCAAGACGCGCGCGGAGCACTTCGGCGTCGACACCGGCATCGAGACGACTCGCCTGTACCCGACAGCGCGCCTGGTTTCGAGCATCACGGGCATGCCAATTCCGCGCAACAAGGCCATAGTCGGCGAAAATGCCTTTGCCCACGAAGCCGGGATACACCAGCACGGTATGCTGCAGCATCATTCGACCTACGAAATAATGCGCCCGGCCGACGTCGGGCTGAGCCGCTCGAACCTGGTTCTCGGCAAGCACAGCGGCCGACACGCATTCCGCGACCGGGTACGCGAACTCGGTTTCGAACTCGACGAATTCGAACTCAACCGTGCGTTCCAGGAATTCAAAAAGCTCGCCGACAAGAAAAAAGACATGTACGACGGCGACATCGAAGCAATCATCATGAATGTCGACAGCGCATCGAGCGGGCCGTGGGTGCTGCGCTCCATGCAGGTCAGCTCCGGCACCGACCGACCGTCGAATGCGAGCATCGCGCTGATTGACGAGCACGGTAGCGAGGTGACGGAAACCGCCGAGGCATCCGGGCCTGTCGAGGCTGCCTTCGAGGCCTTGGAACGCGCGACCGGCGTACGACTGACCCTGCAGAAATTCGAGTTGCACAGCGCCACCGTAGGCGACGACGCGCAGGGCGAGGTCACCGTCGTAGCCGACCACGATGGTCAGCCCTACCGGGGCCACGGCACCAGCGTCGACATCGTCGAGGCCGGTAGCCGCGCCTACCTGGAGGTGATCAATCGCGTCCTGAGGCGTCGCGAACGGGGTCTCGACAGCCTGCCTGCGTCCAGTGACATCAATCGAGCGTCCATCTGACAGTGCACGGCACGGGTGCGCGAGCGTAAGACCCCTGATAAAGTACGCGGTCCCAAAAACGTCGCTGCCGTGCAGCGGAGACTCGAATGGCATACAAGGGCGCTAAATACATCTGGTTCAATGGGCGAATGGTCGGGTGGGAAGAGGCCACGGTGCACGTGCTGTCGCACGCCCTGCACTACGGATCCTCGGTATTCGAAGGCATTCGCGTTTACAAGACACCGGACGGCCCGAAGGTATTTCGCCTGACCGATCACATGCGACGCATGTACGACTCG
>Ga0224510_10000246_pt1 | contig 45135 bp, 33 predicted proteins | sample SF_May12_sed_USG_FD_170161 | JGI IMG/M metagenome (GOLD analysis project Ga0224510, IMG submission 170161) | Sediment microbial communities from San Francisco Bay, California, United States - SF_May12_sed_USGS_4_1 | ecosystem: Environmental > Aquatic > Marine > Sediment | place: USA: California... | reverse complement strand
TCGGTGTACTCGCGCCGGATGATGTACTTGACCTTCATGACACCTCCGATACGCGTTCGATGAAGATGTCGTGGATGGACGGTTCCGCCAGCTCGTAGCGCGTCACCCGCAGGCGCGCGCGCGCGGCGTCCAGCACGCGGTCCGGGTCGGCACCGTCGCGCAGGCGCAGAAAGAGCTCGTTGCCGTTGTCCTGCAGGCTCGCAACCTCGGGGAGTTCCCGCAGGAAGGAACCGTCTCCCACCACGCGCAGGGCGAGCCCGTTCTTGCCGTACTGCTTCTTGACGGACTGCAGGGTTCCGGACAGCACCGCCCGGCCACGGTGGATGAGACAGATCTGGTCGCAGAGCTTCTCCACCTGCTCCATCATGTGCGTGGAGAAGACGATGGTGTGGCCCTTGCGGTGGTACTCCAGGATGATGTCCTTGATGGCGGTGGCATTGACCGGGTCGAGCCCGGAGAACGGCTCATCCAGAATGAGCAGCTCGGGCTCGTGCAGGATGGTGGAGATGAACTGCACCTTCTGCTGCATGCCCTTGGAGAGGTCCTCCACCGGCTTGAGCGCGCGGTCCGCGAGCCCCATGCGCTCCAGCCATGCGCCGGCGCGGCTCTGCGCATCGTGACGGGAGAGCCCCTTGATCTCGCCGAAGAAGGTGAGCAGGCTGAGAACCTTCATCTTCTTGTAGAGACCGCGCTCCTCGGGCAGGTACCCCACCCGGTCCAGGTCCACCTGGGCCAGGCCGGAACCGAGCACGCTGATGTGCCCCTCGTCGGGGAGCATGATGCGCATCATCATGCGGATGGTGGTGGACTTGCCGGCGCCATTCGGCCCCAGCAGGCCGTAGATGGAACCCGGCGGCACGGAGAAGGTCAGGTCGTCCACGGCGGTGAAGTCGCCGTAGCGCTTGACGATGCCCCGTATGTCGATGATCGGTTCGCTCACGCTTTCTCCCCTTCGTGTGCCATTTCGTACCGCAACAACAACTCGCGCATGCCGATGGCCGCGCGGTAGCGATGGCTGGTGGCGTTCTTTTCTTCCTCGGTCATTTCGGCCAGCGTGCGCCCCGACGCCAGCTCGATGAACACCGGATCATAGCCGAAACCGGATTCGCCCCGCGCCGCGGCCGCGATCTCCCCCGGAAGAACCCCCTCGGACAGGAGACAATCGATGGTCCCCGGCTTGCCGAGGTCCGGGTGGCGGGCGAAGTGGACCAGCAGCCGCGCCGTGTCCGCGGGTGCCAGCGCCAGCGCCATCACGGTGCGAAATCGCGCCTGCCGCTCGCCGGGGGGAACGTCGCGCATCTCGCGCAGCAGCTTCCTGCAGTTGTCCTGGTAGGTGGCTTCCTCGCCCGCATAGCGCGCCGCGAAGATGCCGGGCGCGCCGCCGAGAGATTCCACCTCGAGCCCGGTGTCGTCGGCCAGGGCGGAATGCCCGGTGAGGTCGCGTGCTTCGCTCGCCTTCTTGATGGCGTTCGCCTCCAGCGTCTCTCCGTCCTCCACGGTGGCCGGCGCCTCAGGGAAATCGTCCAGGGTGGACACCTCGATATCGAGGCCGGCAAAGAGCGCCACGATCTCGCGAACCTTGTCCTTGTTGCGCGTGGCGAGGACGATTTCCATGCGTCTCCCTTGTCAGCCGATGCCGAGCACGGCGCGCTGCGCTTCGAACAGAGACTGGCAGCCGCTGCGCGCCAGCGCGAGCATCGCTTCGAACTGCTCGGTGGTGAAGGGCACACGCTCGGCGGTTCCCTGCACCTCGATGAACGCGCCGCTCTCCGCCATTACCACGTTCAAGTCCACCTCGGCGGCGGAGTCTTCATTATACGCGAGATCGAGCATGGGAACGCCGTCCACCATGCCCACGCTCACCGCCGACACCAGGAAGTTCATGGGATGCTCCTTGAGCTCGAGCGTGGAGAGCGCGTCGTACAGCGCCACGCACGCCCCGGTGACGGACGCGGTGCGCGTGCCGCCGTCGGCCTCGATCACGTCGCAGTCCACCAGCACGGTGTTCTCCCCCAGCAGTTTCATCTCCACCGCCGCGCGGCAGCAGCGGCCGATCAGCCGCTGGATCTCATGGGTGCGGCCGGTCCGGCCCCGGTCCGCCTCGCGGTTGATGCGCTGCTTGGAGCTGCGCGGCAGCATGCCGTACTCGGCGGTAACCCAGCCCCGCCCCTTCCCCATCATCCACCGGGGCACGCCCGGGTCCAGCGTGGCGCTGCAGATCACGCGGGTCTCGCCGATCTCGATGAGGGCGGAGCCCTCCGCGTGGCGCAGGTAGCCCCGCTGGATGCTGATGGGCCTCAGGTCCCCCGGGGCACGTTTGTCTTTCCGCATTCTGTTCCTCTCGTTACTCAACCCACCGACACGAGTTCGATGTCCGGAACGGTTCTCCCCAGGCAGCGCGCCGCGAGTCCCGCGAACGCGGGGCTGGTATCGCTCAGGATGATGTGAAAGCTCCCGCCTTGCGCACCCGCGATGCTGTGCTGGCCCAGCATCCGCTCCACCTCGCGTGCGGTCTCCACGGCAGAATCCACCAGCACCACGTCCTTGCCCACCACATCGCCGATGACGCCTTTGAGCAGCGGGTAGTGCGTACAGCCCAGCACCAGCGTGTCGATGCCGGTGCCCGCGTAGACCTTGAGATACTCCTCCGCCACCATGCGCGTGAGCGGACTGTCGATCCAGCCCTCCTCCACCAGCGGAACGAAGAGCGGGCACGCCTGGGAGATGACCACCGCGTCGGGCAGCTCCTGGGCGATGCGGGTCGGGTAGGCGTTGGAGCGCACGGTGGCCGCGGTACCCACCACGCCGATGCGGTGGCTGCGCGTGGCGGCGACCGCGGCGCGCACGCCCGGCTCGATCACCCCGACGATGGGGACGTCGAACTCACCCTCCAGCATGGGAAGCGCGTGCGACGAAGCCGTATTGCAGGCAACGACCACCATCTTCACGCCGCGTTCCAGCAGGAAGTGGACGTTTTCGCGCGAGAACCGCCGCACGGTCTCCGCGCTCTTGGTGCCGTAGGGCACGCGCGCGGTGTCGCCGAAGTAGACGAACGACTCGCCCGGCAGGCGCGCGAGCAGTTCGCGCAGCACGGTGAGTCCGCCGATACCGGAGTCGAAAACGCCGATGGGTTGCTGGGACATGGTTTCTCCGCTCTCTAGCGCCAGTCGCTCACACGGAACGGCTGATCGGCGCGAATGTGTCCCGCGATCGTGTCCACCTGGGAACCATCCACCAGAAACTGGACTGCTTCGATCTCCGGGAAGTTCTCTCCAATGGTCTTGACGACGGCGGCGATGGTGCAGTACTCCGCCGCACTCCCTCCCGGGTGCGCCGCCACCAGTTCGGAACTGAAATCGAGAAACAGCGTGGTGGCGGATTCGTCCAGCAGCACGCCCAGCAATTGCGTGCCGGGCGGGACGGCGCTTACGCCACTCTCGCGCTCGGGCCCCGCGATCAGCGCCCCGATGACCTGGCGGACCTGTTCGTCCAAGCGGCGCCCCACCGCCACTTCGCGCGACTCGCCATAGATGATCGGTTCATCCGTACCCGCGAAGAACAGGGTGACGGTGCGGCTGCCCTCGGGAACGCGCGAGACCTCGCGCGGCGCCGGTTCTCGGGTCGGTTCCGCCGGACGGCGCGTGAGCTTCCACATCACCCCGGCCATTACCACCACGGCCAGGACCGCGATGACGATCAGGTGGCGAACGCCCAGCCCGCCGCGCGACATGGCCGGCTCTGGATCGCCTGGAAAGCGCGGGAGATCGTCCATGTCAGCGGTACCGCTCCTGCAGGCGCCGGATCGCCTGGATCAACCCCTCGGCCACCCGCCCCTGAAAATCGGGGTCGGCCAGCAGCGCCTCCTCCTCCGGGTTGGAGAGGAACGCGGTCTCGATGAGCACCGCGGGCATCTTCACGCCCTGCAACACCAGGAAGTTGGCCTGCTTGACACCGCGGCTCTTGATGCCCAGCCGGTCGGTCATCTCCTTCTGGATGTACTCGGCAAACGCGCTGCTCTCCGCGATGTAGGCGTTCTGCACCAGGTCCCACAGGATGAAGTCCACGTCACCCGCCGACTGAGTCTGCGCGGGTGCCACCCCGCCCGCCTGGTTCTCGTAACGCGCCAGCGTCCGCTCCGACTCGCTCAGCGCCGGCGAGAGAAAGTACGATTCGAAACCGGTCGTCATCTCGTTGAACCATGCGTTGCAGTGGATGCTGATGAACAGGTCGGCGCCCGACGTGTTGGCGATCTCGGAGCGCTCGAGCAGGCCCAGCGTGCGATCGTCGTCGCGCGTCATGACCACTTCCACGCCAAGATCCTGCTGGATGCGGTCGCGAACCGCGAGCGCAATGGCGAGGTTCACGTCTTTCTCGCGCAGTCCGTTGGCGCTCTCCTTGCCAAAGTCGCGTCCGCCGTGGCCGGCGTCGATGCACACCCGGCGCACGTCGAGCGTGCGCCGCTCGCCGGACCCATCCTCCACGATCTCCACGTACCCTGTCCCCCCGTCCGTGGGGGTGTCCCCGGTTTCCAGGATCACCTCCAGCCGCAGCGGCTCCTCCACCCGGTCCACCCGCACCCGCCGCACGCCGCGCGCGAGGTCGATGGTGACGTACGCATCCCGCTCCGTCTGCTCGGCGCGAACACCGGCCACGAAACCCCGCGCCTGGCGAACGCTGAAGGCGCGCAGGTCGATGCGGCCACCGTACAGCTTCAGGCGCACCAGCCCCGGGGAACTCGTGTCCACGTGATAGACGAGCTGCTCGGTGAGATCGATGGCGGCGGTGGTTCGCTGCGACGACGAGGTGAAGGTGATGCGGGTCACGTTGTAGGCGATGCCCTTGACACTGAGGCGGCGCTCCCGCTCGTCCCATTCGAAGCCGCGCGGGGTGTGCTGGGAGGCGATTTCCAGGACGAACTCCAGCGGCACCAGGACGAACCCCTCGTCGTAACGCACCGACGAGCGCATCATGTTGGGCTCCCCGTCCACCACCACGACCCGCGTATCGACGGTCAGCACGAAGCGCGTGCGGCCCACGCCCAGGACGATCTTGCGGCTCGACGCGTTCCAGAACTGGGTGGCCCGAAACAGCCGGGCCACGTCGTTGGCGCGCATGAACCACGTGTCCTCATCGGGCAGGCGCACCAGTGGAATGTTCTCGGGAGCGCGGCCGTCATCATAGACGACCTCGGCGGTGGTATCGGCCACCGTCGGCGTGGGAAGCGCGGCAAGCGCCAGCGCGACGACTATGAAGACAAGCAGGCGCGGCATGGTGATCACGATCGCCTGCTCCCCCGGGGGTCGCGGCGATTCGCGGTCCAACATAGCAAAAAAGGCCGCGCGGCGTCGAAAGCCATTGTTGGTCCTACTCCTGGCGGGCCCGCTTCATCACGCGGTCGAGATCCCTGCGGGCATCCCGCTCCGAGATGGCATCCCGCTTGTCGTGGAGCTTCTTGCCCTTGGCCAGGCCCAACTCCACCTTCACGATGCCTCGCGGGCTGAAGTACAGCTTGAGGGCCACGAGTGTGAGTCCCTTCTCCTTCACCTTGCCGATGAGTTTGCGGATCTCGGCGCGGTTCATGAGCAGCTTGCGGTCCCGCACCGGATCCAGCTGACGCTCCGAGGTGTGCGAATACGGACTGATGTGCAGGCCGTGCAGAATCACCTCGCCCTGTTCGATATTCGCGTAGGCGTCGCGCAGGTTGGCCTTGCCCTCGCGCAGCGACTTGACCTCCGTGCCCTTGAGCGCGATGCCGGCCTCGAACGTCTCGAGGATGGCGAACTCGTGGCGGGCCTTCTTGTTCTGGACGATGATCTTCATGGCCGGGCGCTAGCCTAGGGCGCGGTCGCCGCGATTGCAACCGACAACTTTGTAACGAGTTAGTGTGTACCGCATTTTAACCGGTATAGGGGAAGAGAGATGTCCGCGCTTGTTCGTATCTTATTTAAGAACTTAATCTTATAATGATTGACCCCGCCGGTGGTAGGGATCCGACCAGAGGGGCCATATCTTGTGGGTTTTGACGCACGCCACCATAACTAACGTTTTTGCAAATAGTTACAGAAGCTTATCCACCACCCGATTCCCGTTTCGCGCGTTGACTTTTGTACCCCCTTCCACTATTCTGCGGCCGAGGCATCGATGAAGGTTTTCTTGGCTCTCCTTTGTCGCTGACCTCTTACTGCCAACCTGCTGGGAGTTGTTTCAGCAGCCGAAGTGGTGGAACTGGTAGACGCGCTGCGTTCAGGGCGCAGTGAGGGCAACCTCGTGGGGGTTCGAGTCCCCCCTTCGGCACCATGAAATCTCGATAGTAGGTCATGGACCCTTCGATTCTTTCCAACGTGGAATCGAAGGGTCCTTTTTTTTGCGGGCGCATGTGCGCATCCCGACAACCGGGTTGCCGGACCATCGCGACCCGCTGCAGCGCCGATCCCACCACCTGTCGCCGTGCGTCGCGCACCGCGCGCAGGTCGTTCACCCCGGTTGAGGCGCGCCAATTCGTGGTTGATCGAATGAGCGGGTTTGACGATTATTGCCGCATGTTTACGCGCGCACTCCGCAACCGCTCAGCGATGCTGGTCGCTCCCACCATCGCCGTGGCAGCGTTTTGCGGCTGTTCGACGGCGAAATTCTCCGTGGGCCACGTGATGGTGCCGGTGCTGAACAATGCGCGTGATGCCGCGATGGAGTCGGACGACCTGCGCACCTTCCAGGACGGCGCCGCCGCCAACCTGTTCCTGATGGAAGGGCTGATCCGCACCGACCCGGGCAACGGCGACCTGCGCCTCAACGCGTCCATGCTCTACTTCAGCTACGCGTTCTCGTCGTTCGAAGAAACCGACGCGACGTACGCGTCGCAGCTCTATCTCAAGGGCATCGGCCACGCACGCGCGGTGCTGGCAAGGAACAAGAAACTCGCCGTCGACTGGACGGTTCCCTTCGATCAGTTCGAGGCCACGCTGCCGAACATGAAGAAGAAGGACGTCCCCGCCGCGGTGTGGGCCGCGGCCAACTGGGCCCAGTTCATCGCCCTGCACCTCGATTCCACCGCGGTTCTGCGCGACATCCCCAAGGTGACCGCGCTGCTGGAGCGCTCCGCCGAGCTGGACGGGGCTTACTTCGAGGGGCTGCCGCTGGTGATGATCGGAAGCCTGTACGCCTTCCGGCCGCCCATGTTCGGGGGCGACCCTGAGAAGTCGCTGGCAAACTTCGAGAAGGCCTTTGGCGCCGCGCAGGACTCCTTCCTGCTCCCGCGCTACTTCTTTGCGCGTTACTACCTCTACCGCATCCAGGACGGCGACGCGTTCCGCAGCGTCCTGGACCGGGTGATCGCCTCGCCGCCGGTGACGGATGATCCGTACCGGCTGTTGAATCTGATCGCGCGGCAGCGATCGCAAACCCTGCTGGGAGAAGCCGATGACCTCTTCTAAGACCCTGCTGCTATGCCTCGCGGCCGTGGGAACGCTGTGCACGGGCACGCGGGACGTTGCCGCGCAGAAACAACCCAGGCCGCAGTCCGAAATCAAGGTCGCCACCCTGGCCCCCGACGGGAGCACGTGGATGAAGACCATGCGCAGGATCGACGAGGAGGTGCGCACGAAGACCGCCAACCGCGTGGGTTTCAAGTTCTACCCGGGCGGCGTGCAGGGCGACGAGAAGGATGTCATCCGCAAGATGCGCAACGGCCAGATCCACGGCGCGGCGTTCACCGGCTTCGGACTGGGCGCCATCGTTCCCGAGGTGCGCGTGCTGGAGCTGCCCTTCATGTTCGAGTCGCTCGACGAACTGGACGCCGTGCTGGAACGCACCGACGACTACTATCGCGGCCTGTTCGATGAGAAGGGCTACGCGCTGCTGGGCTGGACCGACGTCGGCTTCGTGTACCTGTTCAGCCAGACGCCGGTGAAAAGCGCCGCCGACATGCCGGGCTGCAGGTGGTGGATCTGGTCCGGCGACCAGCTGGCGGAGATCTTCTTCAAGGCATTCGAGATTACACCCATCCCGCTTTCGGCACCGGACGTGCTCACCTCGCTGCAGACCGGCGTGGTGGATGCCGTGTACTCGTCGCCGCTGGCGTGCGTGGCGCTGCAGTGGTTCACGCGCGTGAAGTACATGGCCGACATGCCCATCACCCACGGCGTGAGCGCTGTCGTCGTCACCCGCAAGTCTCTCGCCGGCGTTTCCGAGGGCGACCTCGCCATCGTCAACCAGGTCATGCGCAGCCACCTGGCCGAGCTGACCGCCAAGACGCGGGCGCAGAACCGGGAGGCCATCGGCGAGATCGAGAAGGAGGGCGTGCAGGTGGTGGCCGTGGACGAGGCGGCCCGCAACGACTTCGTGCAGCGCGGCCGTGCCGCCTGGGGCGAGGGCGTGGGCGTGCTCTACCCCAGGGAGCTCCTCGACCGCGTGAGCGCCATGGTGGCCGAATACCGCCGGACCCGTGCCGCGGGCGCATCCGACTGACCCCGTGAATGGAACCCACCTAGTTGCGCTGGCCGGTTTCCTGTTGTTGCTGGCCCTCGCCGCCGGGCGAGCGGCGCTGGAACGGCGCGGACGCGGCGGCGCGTTATTCGGCGCCGCCGGACGCGCAGAGGTTCTCTTTGTCGCGCTGCTGCTGCTGACACTCGTCGCACTGGGTGCCACCCAGATCTTCCTGCGCAACTTCTTCAACTCGGGCCTGCTGTGGGCGGACCCGTTGATGCGTCACATCGTTCTGTGGCTGGGTGCGTGCGGGGCCGCGCTGGCTTCGGCGCGCGTGCGGCACATATCCGTGGATGCGTTGACGCGCGTGCTGCCGGCCCGTTCCCGGCCCGGGCGCCGCGTGATCGTCTACTCCGCCACGGCCATCGCCGCCTACCTGCTGGCCATCTCCACCGTGCGCCTGGTGATCGACGAACGCGAATTCGGCGAGATCGCGTTCCTCGGCGTGCACACGTGGGTGGCACAGCTGATCCTCCCCGCGGCATTCGTGCTCATTACCTACCGGACCCTGCTGGGCATCTTCCTGGCGCGGGAGCCGGCCGAGACGGCGGAGGAGCTCTGACATGCTGGTCGTGCTCATCATCGCGCTCGTGCTGCTCGCGCTGTTCGGCATGCCGCTGTTCGCCGTGTTCGGCGTGCTGGCGCTGTTTCTCTTCCACGCCGCGGGCATCGACATCTCCTCGGTGGCGGTGTCGATGTACTCCATCGCCGGCTCCCCCCTGCTGGTCGCGATTCCGCTGTTCACGCTGGCCGGCTACCTGTTCGCGCACAGCCACGCCCCGGACCGTCTGGTGCGGCTGTCACGCGCGTTCTTCCCCGGCGGCCTGGCGGTGGTGGCGCTGGTGGCCTGTGCCGTCTTCACCGCCTTCACCGGCGCATCCGGCGTGACCATCGTGGCCATGGGCGGGCTGCTCATGCCCGCACTGCTCGCCGACCGCTACAGCAACCGTTTCAGCCTCGGGTTGATTACCGCATCGGGGAGTATCGGGCTCCTGTTTCCGCCCAGCCTGCCGCTGATCGTGTACGGATACGTGGCCGAGGTGGAGGTGGACAAGCTCTTCCTCGCGGGCATCCTGCCCGGCCTGCTGCTGGTTTCGCTGCTGGTGCTCTACAGCGTCCGCCAGGGACGGCGCGAGGGGGTGCGAACGCAGCGCTTCTCGCTGCATGAAGCAGCGGCGGCGGTGCGCGACGCCGCGTGGGAACTGCCGCTTCCGTTCATCGTGCTGGGAGGCATCTACGGCGGCATCTTCACGGTGATGGAGGCAGCGGCCGTCACCGCGCTTTACGCCCTCATCGTAGAGGTGCTCATATACCGGGACATCTCGTTGCGCAGGCTGCCGGCGATCATCGCCGAGAGTGCCACGCTGGTGGGCGGGATCCTCATCATCATCATGTGCTCGTTCGGGTTCGTGAATTACCTCATCGACGCCGAAGTGCCCATGAACATCCTGTCCTGGATGCAGCAGTACGTGACCAGCAAGTACACGTTCCTGCTGATTCTCAACGTGTTCCTGCTGGTGGTGGGATGCCTGATGGACATCTTCTCCGCCCTGATCGTGGTGGTGCCGCTGGTGGCGCCGGTGGCGGTGGGTTTCGGGGTCGACCCCGTCCACCTCGGCATCATTTTCCTGACCAACCTCGAGATAGGCTATCTGACGCCCCCGGTGGGTTTGAACCTGTTCATCTCGTCGTACCGTTTCCAGCAGCCGGTGGTGAAACTCTACGGCGCCAGCATTCCCTTCCTGCTGCTCATGCTGGTTGCACTCCTGATCATCACCTACGCGCCTGCCCTGAGCCTCGTCCTCGTGAACCTGTTTGCCGGCTAGTCCGTCGGTGGGTCGAACAGGACCGTCTCCACCCGGTCGAGCATGCGCTGCAACGTGAACTTCTCCTCCGCCACGCGTCTCCCGGCTTCGCCCATGGCCCGCGCCCGCGCCGGATCACACAACGCATCGCGCACGGCGCCCACGATGGCCCCGGTGTCTCCCACCGGGTGCAGGATACCGGTCTCGCCTTCCCTGACAATCTCGGGAATGCTGCTCACCCGCGAGGCGATGCAGGGGATGCCCACCGCCATCGCCTCCACCAGCACGTAGCCGAAACCCTCGACGCGCGAGGGCAGCAGGAGGGCGTCGCTGCCGGCAAGTATCTCGGGCACGTCAGAACGGAACCCCATGATTCTCACCGCGTTTTCCAGCCCGCGTTCCGCGATCACAGTTTCGAGCGCTTCGCGGTCCGCACCGTCACCCACGAAGAGCACGCGTGCCTCCGGGAACTCCTCCAGCACCCGCGGCCACGCCTCGATGATCACCCGTTGCTGCTTACGCTCGTGCAGCTCCCCCACCAGCGCAAACACAGGAGCCGTGGCAGGCGCCCCGATGGCACGGCGCAGCTTGTTGCGCATTTCGTCGCGGCGCGCTGCCAGTGCGTTGTAGGGCGCCATGTCGATCCCGTTGTAGATCACCACCGCCTTCTCCTCCCGGAACCAGGGCGCGTCGTGCATCATCTTTCCGCGCGTGGCCTCCGAGTTCACGATGACTCTGTCGATTTCCATGGTGTACACGATGCGGTAGTGGCGCTTGTCCTTGAGCGGAAACTCGCTTCCGCGCCGCGGTATCAGGCGTGGGCGCACGGGGCGCGGCGGCAGTGCGCGCGCCGCGTGGATGGCGGCCACGCACAGGCGGATCTCGCGGTCCAGGTTGGGAACAATGACGTGGGGCCGCGTGCGGCGGATGAGCGAGGTGAGCTGGGTGACGGCGATGGCATCCACGTCGCCGCGCATGGCGACCTCGGTGAGCGGGATACCACGCGCCGGGGCCCGCGCCGCCAGCACGCTCCCGGGCATGGCCACCAGGCGGGCGTCGTGGCCACGCGCACGCAGCCCGGCCGCGGTGTCCAGCATCCACCGTTCGCCGCCGCCGTAGCGGCGCAGCGATGACACGAAAAGAACGCGCCTTGGGTCCAATTGGTTTGATTCGCCACGGGGAGGCCGGACGATTGCAACATCGCGCTCGGCGACGACCCCACCCCGGGAGTGTAGGCACGGGGCGCGGGACACCACCAGCGATTTTGTGGTACAACCGGAAACATCGCCCCCTCACCCGCCCCCCCGCGCGTGTGGCGCGTCCCCGCCCCCGGCGACGGCACGCGCGTTGCACGACAGTCCCCGGGTAACCCGGTCAGCAGAGTATCACCATGCGATTTCCGTTCGGCATCAGGACTCCGGCGGCGCTGTTCGTGGCGCTCGCCGTGGCATGTTCCCAGGCCTCGGAGCCGTCCGATACCGGCACCGTGGCCGGCGGCTGCGTAACCGACTTCTCCTGCCCCTTCGGCGAGGAGTGCGACGGCGCCGGCTGTGCGCCGATTACCTCGTCGCTCTACCCGCACATTCAGACCGCGTCGGCACTGTCACGCGCCGCCATCGACGATGCGGAGCAGGCGTGGCGCGCCGCCCATTATGATCTCTGCATTTCGCGCATCGATCCCGACGCCATGCGCGCCACCAATCCGCGTGTGCGCCTGTTCGAGTACACCATCGCGCGCTACCATCGCTTCGGGAGCGGACCCAACGGTCCCGATGAGTGGGCCACCGATCACGGGTACGACCCCGAAGACTTCTACCTGCACTACCGCGAAGACGTGAATGTTCCCACCTGGGAGGGCATCGTCGTGGTTCCCGGCTATCCTCCCGGCGTGGTCCCGGGATGGAACCCCGGCGGCGGCGGGAACCCGGCATCGGCGACGGAGCGATCGCAATCCCGAGTCATCGCCTACCGCAACGGCGCCACCGAGCCGTTGTACCTCGCAAACCTGACCCATCCGGGCTACCGCCGGTTCCTGGTGGAGCACGCGCGGCAGCTGCTGCAGGGCACGCGCTACGGCGCCGCCCCCAATGCGACGGGACCGGTCGACGGCATCATGGTCGACGTTGGAATCTACCTGGCGCAGTTCGGCGAGGGTCAGTTGGACCGGACCGGTGAGTTCTACGGGATCGCCATCGACGACGACCACCCCTACGCGGTCGCCAACGAGACGCTGTACCCGTTCCTCGCCGGCGAACTGCGGCGCGCGCTGGGGGTCACCGCGGACCTCATGCCCAACTACGGGCACGTGTATTTCCTCAACTACCCCAGCCGCTCCACCGAGAACATCCAGACCACGACACCGTGGATCCTGGGCGAGGTCTGGGTCACCTACACCGGCGCCTGGTCGCCCACCAGCGGCGGCAATCGGTGCATCAGCTACGAAAAGGACTACGAGAACGGGATCGTGGAGATCGCCCGCCAGACGCGGGCGGGAGGCCGCCGCATCATCGGGGCACGCGACGTGGCGTCGGGAACCGCGGGAACCGACCGCGGCAAGCTGTTCAGCCTGGGGCTCTACTACCTGGTGCACAACCGGCACACGTACTACTCGTACGACACCGAATCGGGCCACCTGAACCCCGCCCACCTCTCCACGTGGTCATGGAATCCAGCGGTCGAGTTTGACGTGGGACAGCCGGACGTGATCCCCGCCGGCAAGGTGGACTTCCAGGGACGGGCGAATACGAAGGAGCACTACGAGTTCGCGAGCGGCGCGGATCCCCACAGCCCGTCGCTGACTTACCACGTATTCGCACGCCGCTTCACCAATGCGCTGGTGCTGGTGAAGATGCTGCCCGAGGGATCGGTGACCGACGACCGCAGCATCACCACCCACGCACTCGACGGCACTTACGCTCCTCTGCAGGCGGACGGGACCCTGGGTGCGGCCGTCAACGTGGCCTTGATACGCAACAACGAGGCGTTGATCCTGATCCGGCTGGACTGAGCGCCGCGATCAGGTGCGGCGGATGGCCAGGTAGGTGGTGTCGTCGGACTGCGGTTCGGCACCCACGAAGGCACGCACCCTCCCGTACAGCGCCGTGCACATCCGGTACGGCATCAACTGCAGGTTGGCACGAACCGACTCGATGAAACGCTTCTCGCCAAACTCCTCGTCGGCGGCATTGCGCGCCTCGGTGGCGCCATCGGTGTAGCAGACCAGCACCTCGTCGCGCAGTACGAAACGCCCGTCGGTCCAGTCCGCGTCCCGCATGACACCCAGCACCGGCCCCCCCGATCCCAGCTCCCGGTAGTTCCCGTTGGGCGCCATCAGGATGGGCGGGTTGTGCCCCGCGTTGCAGTAGGTAACCTCGCCCGTGTCCGGGTTGAGCACGCCGATGAACGCGGTGACGAAGTCCTGCGGGCGGACCGTCTCCACCAGGATCTGGTTGGCGCGCACCACGATCTGGCGCGCGGTGGCCGTGTACGGTGCCACCGTGCGCAGAATGGAACGAAAGCTTGCCATGATGAGCGACGCCGGCACGCCCTTGCCGGCCACGTCGGCGATGGCAAAGGCGATGAGACGATTCATGCCCGGGAAGAAGTCGTAGTAGTCGCCGCTCACTTCAAGCGACGGATAGTTGGCGCCGGCGATGCGGAACGCGCCCGAGGTCATGGTCTTCCGGGGGCTGAAGAACTCCTGCACCGTGCGTGCGATGCGCAACTCCTTCTCGATCTCCAGCTTCACCTGGCGCTCCTGGAACAGGTGGGCGCGATCGATGGCCACCGCGGCCTCGGCCGAGAAGGCCTCCAGCAGGCGCAGGTCGTTTTCGCTGTAGGCGTCCAGGCGGTCGCTCTCCAGGTTGAACAGTCCCAGCACCTGGCCGCGCAGCACCAGGGGCGCCACCATCTCGGAGCGCGTGCGGTGCCTTACGTTCACGTAGCGGGGGTGCTTGCGCACGTCGGGGACGATGACACCCACGCGGGTCCGCCCCACCTCGCCCACGATGCCCTCGTCCGACTTGATGTTGATCTTCTCGTGGGCGCCACGCGTGTAGCCGGTGTGCAGCACGCTGGACATGGTGTCGGTTTCGTTATCCACCAGGAAGATGGCCGCGGCGTCGTAGGGAACCAGCCGGGCCAGGTTCTTGAGGATCCGGTCCAGGGCTTCGTCGCGTGTGAGCGACTTGCCCACGTCCGCACTGACTTCGGCGAGCAGCGAATACTCCAGCCGGCGCCGCTCCGCGCGGGCGCGCAGGCGCGCGTTGGCCACCGCCACCGCCACGTGCTCCACCAGCGGCACCAGCAGTTGCAGGTCGTCCTCGCGGAAGGGTGTGTTGTCGCGCCGGCGGTTGACCACTTCCACCGCGCCACGCACCAGGCCACGCCGCAGCAACGGCACCGCGACCACCGTGTGCGTCTTGAGCCCCGCCTTCCTCTCCAGGGTTAGCGACAGCTTTCCGCGCTTGACGCTCTCGACGATGAGGGGCTCCCGCGTCTGCCACACCGTGCCCATGGCTCCGGTGCCGCGCGTGATGGGCACGCCGTCGAGCCCGGCATCGTCCGCGCCCAGCGCACGGTCGAAGACCATCTGGTCCTGCTCATCCATCACCGCCAGCAGCACGGCCTCCGCGTTCATGGCGGTGCGGATTATCTTCAGCAGCCCCTTGACGATCTCGCCGTAGTCCAGCGACGCGTTGAGCGTGTGGCTGGCCTGCGCAAGGTAGTCAAAATCGCTGGTTCCGTGTGCGGGAACTCTTCTATCGGCGGTCACGAACGGCTCCGGTAGGTAAAGTAAGCTCTCCATGCTTCTATGAGTACGCCGCCCTTGTCAAGGCGAGACTAAGAAGCTGGAAATGTTCGAAGAAGCGGGCGCGCCTAGGCAACCGGGCACGCGGCCCGTATTCGCCGGGCAATTTCCACGAAAGCGCGCGACACCGGCGACCCGGGATCGCTGGAAACAATGGGGCGGCCCTCGTCTCCCACCTTGCGCAGATGGGGATCCAGTGGGAGTTCGCCGAGGAACTCAACCTTCAAGCGATCGCTGATTTCGCGGCCGCCGCCGTGGCTGAATATCTCGGTGCGTTCGTCGCAGTGCGGACACACGAAGTAACTCATGTTCTCCACGATACCGAGCACCGGGGCGCCCACCGAACGGTACATCTCGAGTCCCTTCTCGGCATCCACCAGCGCCAGCTCGGATGGCGTGGTGACGATGACCGCGCCGGTCAGCGGCACCGTCTGCACCAGCGTAAGCTGGGCATCACCGGTTCCGGGCGGCATGTCGATCATGAGGTAGTCCAGTTCTCCCCATTCCACGTCCTGGAGGAACTTCTTCACCACACCCATGACGATGGGGCCACGCCAGATGACCGGCTGGCCCTTCTCGGTCAGGAAGCCCAGCGACATCAGCTTGATGCCGTCCTTGACCACCGGCGCGATTTCCTTGACGCGGCCCTGGGTGGGCCGGTCGCTCGTCCCCATGAGCACGTGAATGCTGGGACCGTACACATCGGCGTCCATGAGACCGACCCGCGCACCGCCCTGCGCCAGCGCCAGCGCGAGATTTACGCACACGGTGGACTTGCCCACACCGCCCTTGGCCGATGAAACCGCCACGATGTTGCGCACGCCCTCCAGCGGGGCCTGACCGTCGAACGGATTCGCGCCCGGTACCGGGCCCGGTCCGCCCGCGGGACGCGCGGGGCCGGCCGCCGCCCCCAGGCGGGGCCTGGCGCCCTTGGTCATGATGATGACTTCGCGCACGCCGCCCAGTTTCTTGACCTCCAGGCGGCAGTCCGCCTCCACCCGCTGTTTCACCTGCGCGTCGTCCACCGGGAGATTGAGCGAGAGCACCACGGTGTCGCCGCGTACGTCGATGCGTTCCACCCGCTTCTGGGACACGATGCTGCCGACGCCGTACACATCGGTTACGGCTTCGAGCGCGGATTGTATGGTGGTGTGATCGAGCATGTGGGTGGTGCAGCGAAGCCGCCTCAATATACGCGTTCCGGCGCCGCGGCGCAACCGGCCGGATGAATGCACTTGGCGGGCCGCCCGCAAAACGCGATAATTCCCGGGCAGGCCAGCACCCCAGCGCACAGACCCCCGTTTCTTCACCCGGAAAGGACCCTCCATGGACATCCTGCGTGCCCTCATGCTGGTGCTTGCGGTCGCCGCCACGCTCAATGCCGGCAACAGTTCATCCGCCTCGGCCGAAACACCGTCGCCCGCCACCCGGTTTGACTTCTGGATCGGAAATTGGGAACTTAGCTCGGCCGGAAAGGCGGCCGGAACCAACACCATCACCCGGGAGTACGACGGAGCAGTCATCATGGAGCGCTTCGTCGGAACCGGCGACTCCCAGCTCAAGGGGATGAGCGTGTCCGTGTTCAACAAGAACACCGGTAAGTGGCATCAGACCTGGGTGGACAACCAGGGCAGCTACCTGGACTTCACCGGAGGCTTCGCCGACGGCAAGATGATCCTGTCGCGCAAAGCCACCATCCAGGGCAAGGAAGCCCTGCAGCGCATGGTGTGGTTCAACATCACGCCCGACTCCTTCGACTGGAGCTGGGAGCGGTCCGATGACGACGGCGCCACATGGACCGTGTTGTGGCCGCTGCACTACGAACGAAAGAAGCAATAAGCAGAAAGGAACAATGATCGACATGGCTGCAAGAAAACTCATTGCCGTGGTGGGAGCGACCGGTGCGCAGGGCGGCGCCCTGGCGCGCGCCATCCTGGGCGACCCGCAGGGCGGCTTTTCGGTACGCGCCCTCACCCGCAAGCCGGATTCTGAACCCGCCCAAGCGCTGCGCAAGCTCGGCGCCGAGGTGGTGGCCGCCGATCTCGACGACACGAAGTCCATCGAGAAGGCCTTCGCGGGCTGCTACGGAGCGTTCTGCGTCACCAACTTCTGGGAGCATTTCTCACCCGAGAAGGAGCTGGCGCAAGCAAAGAACATGGCCGACGCGGCGCGCGCGGCGGGCCTGAAGCACGTGGTGTGGTCGACGCTGGAGGACACCCGCAAGTGGGTGAAGCTCGAGGACGACCGCATGCCCACGCTCATGGGCAAGTACAAGGTGCCGCACCTCGACGCCAAGGGCGAGGCGGACCGCTTCTTCCTGGAGAGCGGCGTGCCGGCGACCTGCCTGCAGACGTCTTTCTACTGGGACAACCTGATCGCCTTCGGGATGGCGCCGCAGAAGGGGCCCGATGGGCGCTACGCCATCACGCTGCCCATGGACGACAAGAAGCTCCCGGGCATTGCCGCGGAGGACATTGGCAAGTGCGCCTACGGGATCTTCAAGAAGGGCTCGGCGCTGGCGGGCAAGACGGTCGGTATCGCCGGCGAGCACCTCACCGGAACGCAGATGGCGCAGGCGCTCTCGAAGGCGCTGGGCAAGGACGTCTTCTACAACATGGTGACACCGGAGGCGTACCGCGGGCTCGGTTTCCCGGGCGCCGACGACCTGGGCAACATGTTCCAGTTCAAGCGCGACTTCGAGGCGGACTTCTGCGGCGCGCGCGACCTGGGTTTCTCCCGTTCGCTCAACCCGGAGCTGCAGACGTTCGAGGCATGGCTCGCGCGCAACAAGGAGCGCATCCCCATCGAGTAGGGGGAACAGCGCGGTTGATACCGCTCCGACGCGATTTCCGCAGCGCGATTTCAAATGTTTCGCGCGAGGACCATGAGCGGAGGAGCGGTATCGGCCGCGCGTGACGCCCCCACCGCACCGGGTTGACGGCCGTTGCGGAATGGCGGATAGTCATGTCCCCATGAAGAGCCATTCGCTGACCCGGTTTGCGTGGGTTTCCATCGGTGCGGCCATCGCCACGATGGCACTCAAGGCGTTCTCCTACATCATCACCGGGTCGGTGGGCTTTCTGTCCGACGCCGCCGAGTCGCTGGTCAACCTGGCGGGCGGGGTGATGGCACTGGCCATGCTGTCCATTGCGGCGCGCCCCGCCGACGACCACCACGCGTACGGCCATTCCAAGGCCGAGTATTTTGCGAGCACTGTCGAAGGCCTTTTGATTCTGGTGGCCGCCGCCGGCATCGGTTCCGCCGCGGTGCACCGGTTGCTCTCCCCGCAACCCCTGGAACAGGTGCGCATGGGCATCGCGGTGTCGGCCGTGGCCGCCATCGTGAATCTCGGCGCGGGATGGTTGCTGCTGCGCGCCGGACGGCGCCACGGCTCCGTCACCCTGGAGGCGAACGCGCGTCACCTGTTTACCGACGTGTGGACTTCCGCGGGGGTAATTGTGGGTGTGGCCGCGGTCACCCTGACCGGCTGGCAGCGGCTGGACCCGGTCATCGCGCTGGCGGTGGCGGTCAACATCGTATGGACGGGCGCGCGGATCCTGCAGGGCTCGGTGCTCGGCTTCATGGACACGGCGCTGCCGGAGGAAGAGCAGGCGGCCATTCGGGGCGTCCTCGATAGCTACGCGGGCCAGGGCATCCACTACCACGCGCTGCGCACGCGCCGCGCCGGGCAGCGCCGCTTCGTATCGGTGCACGTGCTGGTTCCGGGCGAGTGGACGGTGCAGCGCGGGCACCAACTCACCGAACAGATCGAGAATGACCTCCGCGCCGCGCTGCCCAACGTGGCCCCACTCACCCACCTCGAATCGCTCAACGACCCCGCCTCGTGGCGCGACATCAGCATCGATCGTTCGTAAAGACACGCCTGCGGTGCGCACGATACCGATCCGACGCGATTTCCGCAGCGCGATTTCAAATTTTTCGCGCGAGGACCATGAGCGGAGGAGCGGTATCGCGCGCGCCGCGCGAGCAAGTCAGCGTGGACGCGGGTCGGGGGCGGCGGGGCGGATGAGGGCGAGGCTGGCGGTGTGGCCGTGCAGGAAGTTCTTGCCGCCGATGGGGCCAATCTCGCCCGCGCAGAAGAACCCCGCCAGGTCGAGACCCGAGAAGAAGCCGCGTATGGCGTTGATGTCGCCATCCGGCTCCTCGTAGAGGCGCGTACCGCGGCCGTTGCAGGAGAAGAGAAAGGCACCGCTTGGCTCGCCGAAGAGCGCGTGCGGTGAGAGCATCATTTCCAGATCTTCGCGCGCCGTGTCCGCGTCGCGCAGGTGGAACTGCACGCGCTCGCCCGCGTCGATCACGTCGCTGACCGCAATGGCGCCGGTGCGGCTGTCGACACCCAGCACACCGCGGATCAGGAAGTCGCCCCGCCCCAGCGATTCCTTGCCGGAGTCGATGGCGCGCCCGATGAAGAGGCCGTTGCGCAGCAGGTCGCGGTCTTCGTCATCCATCTCGTCCAGCATGGACTGGATGCGTAACAGCGGCGACTCGCCACCCAGCGAGTCGATGACGTTGTTCTTGGATTCGGTCACCTCGAACACCGGCCCCACCGGCCGGCAACCCTGCGACACGATGATATCCGCCTGAATCGGCCCCACGAACGACACCCCCACCAGTCCCTCGCGGATGACGCGGTCGTTGACCATGAGCACGGTTTCGCCCGGCTGGCGCGCGCCACTCGCCATGCCACCGATGATGGGGACATTCTCGTATTCCTGGTTGAACGCGTTGAGCACCCCATCCATGGGCGCGCTGAACGGATCCGCCAGCATCACCAGAAAGCGCGTGTCCACCGGTGGCGCGTAGTGCTTGCGCAGCAGCGGCGGATTGAGCGCGACGTTGATCAGCGCGGCCTTGGGGATGTCGAAGGGCATCACGTCGACTCCGGGCAGCAGTGCAGCCACCACCGCCACCGCGGGCTGGTCCTCGATTTCGTGCGCGGGCCCGATGACCCCCTCACCCGTGCATCCCAGCATGACACGCGCGCCGATGGCGCTCTTGAGGTTCGACACCAGGTCCTCGGCACGGGAGGCGAAGTGCGACGACGGAAACACCAGGGCGAAATCGGCGTGCTCGCCCAGGCGATCCAGCACGGCTTTCGAGATATCGCGCAGGATCTCGTCGATATCTTCGCCGGTCACCGAAAGGGAGACGAATTTCATCTGCATGTCACCGACTATAGCTGGCGATGGTGCCGTTGTCACCGGCCACGAACACGTTGCTGGCGCCGCTCCCGTAGACGGCGCGAACGTAGGTGGGCAGATTCTGGAGGTCCCACACCCGCGTCCACTCCCCATTGCTGCCCGTGAGCAGCGATGCGGCGTCACCGCACGCGAACCCGCTGGTGGCGTTGGCCCGCCACACCGACAGGACGTCGTGGATCGGCTCTTCGAAGGTCGGTGTCCACGCGGTCCCGTCCCAGTGGAAGATGTAACCGCCCGCGTGCAGGCCGTCCGGACCGGCACCGGCGATGCCGAGGTACTCGGTGGCGATATCGATGTCATCGGGCCCGGTGCCGTGGATGTCGTGGAAGATGTGGGTCTGCCCCGGCGACACCGGCACCAGCTTCCATTGCAGGCCCGTCCAGTGGAGTGCGAGCGACGCGCCCCCGACCACGTAGAAGTCGTCCTCGCCCAGACCCCACGCACCCAGCAGCAATTCGCTGCGGCCGGTGGGAATCTCCGCCCAGGCCGCACCGTCGAAGCGGATAACGTGACCGAGCACCCCCACCGCAATCGCGAAGTCCGTCCCGTTGGCCCACACCCCGTAGAGGTCCAGGCCGTAGGGCGAGGGAACCGGCACCCAGGCGGTGCCGTCGAAACGCAGCGCCGCTCCTCCGTCACCCACCGCGAACACATTACTCGCCGACGTGCCGCATACCGCGCGCAGATTCTGGGACGTGCCCGAATCCATCACCGTCAACCTGCCGTTCTTGAAATGCAGGATATTGCCGAGATCACCGGCGGCAAATGCCTCACCATTGGGCGCCACCCACACGCCGTGAAAGTCGACCGAGAGCCCCCCCGCGTATGCCTCCCACTCCCCGCCCACCACGCGGTGCAGGGTTCCGGCCTCTCCCACAGCGGCTACCTCGCCGCCCACGGCAATCACCCCCGTATACGCCTGCAGACTGTTGGTCACCATGGGCGTCCAGGCGACCCCGTCCCAATGACTCGCGACACCGTTGAGACCCACCGCGTAGGCATCTCCCGCACCGGCGCCGGTAATCGCGTTGAAGTGCCGGCCGGCGGCGTCATTGATGGCCGTCCACGCCGTACCGTCGAAACGCACCGCGGCACCGTTGCCACCCACGGCAATGACATCGTTCGGACCGCTGCCCCACAGCGCGTGCAGCGCGAAGGTGGCGGTGGTGGTGATCTCCTCCCAGGTGGCGCCGTCGTAGTGGAGCAGCTTGGTCCCGATCCCGGTGGCGTACACGTCGTTCGGACCGCTGCCCCACACCGCGTCCAAATTCTGGTCACCCAGGGGAACGGTCATCGGCGTCCAGCCGGAACCATCGTAGTGCAGAATGGTGCGCCGCTGTCCGACCACGAAGACGTTGCTGGCGGAACTTCCCCACACCGCGGTGAGGAAGTTGCTCGTGCCGCTGTTCTCCCCGGTCCACGCGGTTCCGTCGTAGCGCAGGATGGTCCCGTCGAAACCAACCGCGATCACGTCGCCGGCCGAACTTCCCCACACCCCGTTGAGCACGTTGTCGGTGGGCGTGGTGGTCCGGGTCCAGCGGGCTCCATCGTAGCGCAGCACCACACCCCCCGTCCCCACCGCGAACAGGTTGTCCGAGGAGGGTCCCCACACCCCGCGCAGCGAGGCGCCCTCCGCCACCGGATTGACCCAGCGCCAGCTTGCGGGCTGGACGGGCGGATCCACGGGCGTCGCGCCATCGTCTCCGCCCGAACACGCGGCGAGCAGGCACACCGCCGCGAGCGCCAGGGCGGCACGCATCGCCGCCGGAATATTCGCAAATTGGATCAGCACGGGAATTACCGCGTGGGGGCGGCGTCCTTAAAGGTACAACGGGAGCCGGGTGGTGCGCAACGCGCGCGTGTCAGGCCGATTCCGGCGAGGGCGCCGGCGCCGTGGGGCGCCGCCGCACGCGCGCCGTGAGCCAGAGGAAGAAGCGGCGCACCGTCCACCGCAGCCGGATGCTGGTCGTGTACACCACCGGCCCCATGAACAGCAGCAGCAGCGTGCTCGACGCAAGCCCGCCAATGGTGGCGAGTGCCAGGTTCTCCCAGATATCCTTGTCCGGCGTGTCATTCATGTGTACCAGCAGCGGCGCGAGTCCCACGATGGTGGTTCCGCTGGTGAGCAGGATGGAGCGCATGCGCACGCGCGTGCCACGCGCCACCGCGCGCTTGAGCAGCGAGACCCGCTCCTCCTTCGGAAGAACCCACAGGTCGCTCCCGCCCAGGGCCTTGCGCAACGGTGGAAACAGCGATGCACGCGTCTCCGGGTCGCCGCCCAGCTTCGACTTGAGCACCAGCGTGGCCTCGGTGCGGTAGCGCGACACCAACAGGATGGCGTTGTTCACAGCGACACCGAAGAGCAGCACCAGCCCGATGCGCGCGGAGGAATCGAACACCGAGTGCGTCAGCCAGAAGATCACGAACACACCCACCAGCGACATGGGGATGGAGAGCAGAATGAGAAGGGGCAGGGCGAGACTCTCGGTGAGTGCGGCCAGCACGATGAAGATGAACGCGATCGACATCCACACCGCGAGCCCGATCTCCTCCTCCTCTTCCTGGGTGAGGAACTCCTGGCGCGCCTCCTCGGCCTTGTACCCGTAGGGGAGCTCGATGCCGGCCAGCACGTCCTTGATGTAGTTCTGGCGCATCTGGTCGGTGCCCAGGTACTCCCAGTTCACATGCGTGGTGTACTTCTGATTCTCACGGGATATCGAGCGCGACACCTCCCGCCGCTCAATCTCGATGAGGTCTCCCAGACGCACCTGCTCACCCGCCTGGTTGCGCACCACCAGATCCGCGATGTTCGTGTAGGAAATGTCCTCGGCGTCGGCGAAGGACAGCTGGACGCGCTCCTGCTCCTGCTCGATCAGCATCGTCCAGGGAATATCCACACCCAGCATACGGCGGATCTGCGCCGCCAGCTCGACCACGGTGAGATTGTGCGCGGCGAGCGCCTCGCGCCTGATCTTGATGACCATCTCCTCCTGGCGGATGCGCTCGAACTGCGCCCCGGTGGTCACACGTGCGTTGCGCACGCGCCGGTTGCGCTCGATCCGCGCCAGGGTGCCCTCCGCGATCTCGCTCAGCCGCTTGGAGTTGTAGCCGGTGATCTTTACCAGAGAGTTGAGCGCCGACCCGCCGAAGGCACCCTTGAAATACGGGCGGTCCGAGAAACCGCGGATGAAGACGCTGGACCCGCCGGTGGCGTCGGCCCTGGCGATGAGCAGTTCGCGCCAGTAGAACGGCAACGGCGTCTCGCGCTGGTCGTCGTCGAACTCGATCCGGATGATGGCCTGGTTGCCGAAGGCGCGCGAACTCATGCGCACACCCTCCGGCACCGGGGTCAGTTCATTCTCGAACGCACGCAGTGTTTCCGAGGTAAGTTCGAGGTCGGTGCCCGATGGCATCTCCAGGTAGAGAAACAGCTCTTCCTGCTCCGGGAAACGCCAGAAGCCGCCCTTGTTCACCTTGTTGTCGTACACCCACCACGCGCCCGCAAAGATGGCCAGCGACAGGGGCACCACCAGCCACCACGCCCGCTGCAGAAACGCATAGCCGCGGTCGATGCGCCGCACGCGATCCTCGTGGGCGGGCGCCTCGGCCACCAACACATCCAGTTCTCCCGCGTCCACCACGTCGCGGGGCCCGTCGGAGAGCTTCGCCACCATCGGCTTCGCCCAGATGTGGTGCAGGATCATCGGCACCCACCCGAAGGCGACGAACAGCGAGGCAATCAGCGCGGTGGTCACCGAGATGGCGAGCGGGACGTAGTAGAGCGCGAGGCGTCCGGAGAGAAACACGAACGACGCAAACACCACCACCGTGGTGGCGGTGGTGGCCAGCGCGGGCTGCATGATATCGCGCGCACCGTCCAGGATGGCGTGGTAGGCCACCTCCAGCTTGGCGCGCCGCGAAAGCCCCAGCTCCTCGGCCCGGTCCAGCGCCTCCAGCCGGCGGTGGATTGCGTCGAGCACCAGGATGCTGTTGTCCACGATCATGCCGAAGCACACGGCGAGGCCGCTGATGGTGATGAAGTTCACCGAGATGCGCAGGAAGTAGAACATCGACAGCGAAATCAGCGTGGCAAAGACGATGGAAGCGGTGACGATGGCGGTCAGCTGCAGGCGCCGCACCGAGATGATGAGCATGATGAAGAGAATGCCCAGGATGGCGAAGGAGCGGTAGATGAGGTCGCGCAGCTTGTCCTCGAGGTCCTTGCCCTGGTCCTCGTCGATGTGGAAGGCGAGCTGGGCGGGGACGTTGGCCTCGATGCCGGGCAGGGCCTTGCGCAGGTCGCGGCTCACCCCCACCGTGTTGGCCCCGCTGCGCTTGTCCACCGACACCTGCACCACGTTCTGACCGTTGGCGCGCACGTAGTACACCGGGTCCTCGAAGTCGGCGCGCACCTCGCCCACCATGGTGAGGGTGAACGTCTGTCCCCCGCGCCGCGCCACCACCGCGTCGCGCATGCTCGCGATACTCACCGGCCGCCGCAGCGCGACCAGGCGTTCCAGTCCGCGTTCCAGCACCACCCCCGCCCCCTCGAACTCATCCAGCCGGTTGAGTGCGGCGAACACCTCGTCGGCGCGGATGCCGTAGAGATCGAGCAGCCGGCGGTCGAGCACGATCTTGACCAGCGGTCGCGCACCGCCCAGCACCTCGGCGTCGGCCACGCCGGGAACCCCCAGCACCTGCGGGATCACCCACGTCTCCGCCAGCTCGCGCAGCTCGTTGGGTGACAGCGGGCTTTCCAGCGAGAAGGTAAAAAAATCCTCGGTGCGGAACTCCTCGGGCACGAAGGGGATGATCTGCGGCTGCAGTGCACCCAGCGGCAGGTTGCGGCGCACGTCGCCCAGTTGTTCGTTCAGATCGAGGCGCGCGAAATCGATGTTGGTGCTGCGGCGGAACGAAATGGTAACGGTGGAGTTTCCCGCGCGGCTCTGCGACTCGATCTTCTCCACGCCGTGCACGTCCTGCACCGCCTCCTCCACGGGAATGGTGATGGCGCGCTGCACCGCCTGCGGGGACGCGCCGTTCCACGACGTGGATACGGTGAGGGTGGGAAGATTGACATCGGGGACGGCCTCGATCTTCAGGCGCGGAATCGAGTATGCACCCAGCACCACGAAGGAGACGAAGATCATCCACGTGGTGACGGGGAAGCGCACGCAGAAACGGGTCATGCGTCCGGCCTCCGCACTCGGTGCGCCAGCATGTAGAGCACCGGGGTGTAGAACAGCGTAAGCGAGGTGGTGAGCGCGAGGCCGCCGATGATGGTGACCGCCAGCGGCCGCTGCAACTGCTCGCCGCCGCCGAGCCCGATGGCCATGGGCAGCATGGCCAGCATGGTGGTGAGGCTGGTCATGAGGATGGGCCGGAAGCGCAGGCGGCTGGCCTCCACGATGGCCTGGAACGCCTCCACGCCGTCGGCGCGCAGGCGCCGGATGGTGTCGGTCTTGACGATGGCGTCGTTCACGGCGATGCCCAGCAGCGCGATCATGCCGATGAGCGAGAGGATGTTGATGGTGTTGCCGGTAATGGCGATCGCAACCATCGCCCCCGCGATGCCAATGGGCAGGGTGATCGCGATGAGCAGCGGGTCCACGAACGATTCGAACTGCGCCGCGAGAATCATGTACACCAGCGCCACCGACAACAGCATCGCCCACATGAGGTCGCGGAAGCTGCTCTGGATCTCGGCGCGCTCGCCGCCCTCCACGATGCGGACACTGGGCGGCAGATCCAGGGTTGCGATGGCCGCTGACGCCTCTTCCCATGCCGCGGTGACGTCGCCGCCGCGCGCCTCGCCGGCAATGGTGACCATGCGGCGCTGGTTGCGGCGCGTCAGTTCGCGTACCGGACGCTCCTCGCTCAGTGATACGAAACGACGCAGCGGAACCGAACTCTGTTCCGAAACCGCGACCGGCGAGGCCAGCACCCCGGAGAGATCCTCGCGCTCACCGCGCGGAAACCGCACCGCGATGTCGATGCGCTTCTCCACCTCGTTGAACGTGGTCGCCTCCACGCCCGCAATCCGGTTGCGTACGTCGCGGGCGATGGCGTCGGGGTCCAGGCCGGCGCGCAGGATTTCCTCGGTGTCCAGGCGAACCACCACGTTGGGCGTGCCCAGTACGCGATCGGTCTGCAAACCCGCCAGCCGGTGCGCGTCGGCCAGCGCCACCACGATCTCCCCCGCCACCGCCACCGCCTCCTCCGGCTCATCCGCGACCACGCCGAGGCTGAACTGGGACTCCTCGCTGGACAATATTTCGGCCAGGCCGACGCCTTCGGGGCGGAAGGAATAGCGAACCCCCTCGAGCGAATCGAGCCGCGCTTCGGCGGCGGCCTGCAACAGTTCGGACGCGTGGTGCGAACCACGCCCCGGTTGCATGATCACGCGCAGGCGGGCGGTGTTGGGCGCGGTGTAGTCCTTCATCGCCGCCAGCGTGCGCTCCGTGGTTCCGGCCTGGGTGAACACCTGCGCCACGCCGGGCTGGTCCGCCACCCACCCGGCCAGGCGTCCCGCGGCGGCCACGGTTTCTTCCAGTGGCGTTCCGGTGGGAAGTTCCACATCGATGCGCAGGTCCCCGGACGCGCGCTCGGGCATCAGGGTGCGCCGCAGTTGCGACCCCGCCACACCCGCGATCGCGAGACCCACCACCAGCAGCAGCACCATCAACCGCGGACGGCGCAACGCGGCTTCGAGGCGTGCGTGATAGACGCCATACATGGACTGGAACATGCGGTCGAAGAGCCGGAAGGGCCCGCGCGGGCCACTGAGGTTGAGTTTCAACACGCGCGCCGACAGCATCGGCTGCAACAGCAGCGCGGTCGCAATGGAGATGATGAGCGCGAAGGTGACGGTGAGCGCCTGGTCGCGAAAGAACGCCCCCGCGATTCCCGGCACGTACACCACCGGAAAGAACACTGCAATGGTGGTCAGGGTGGAGGCGACGATGGCGTTGGCCATTTCGCGCGCGCCGGTGCTCGCGCAGTCGGCCACCGCGCGCCGGGTTTCGATGGAGGCGGGATCCGGCGGCCGGGCCTTGAAACGGGTCTCGAGGTGGCGGTTGATGTTCTCCATCACCACGATGGCGTTGTCCACCAGCATGCCGGCCGCCAGCGACAGACCGCCCAGGCTCATGAGGTTCAGCTTCACCTTGCCGAAGTACAGCAGCGCGAAGGTCACCGTGAGCGCCACCGGAATGGACAGCCCCACCACGATGGGGGCGCGAATATTGTTCAGAAAGAAGAACAACACGCCGAAGGCGAGCACCGCTCCCAGCAGCAGCGACTGCACCAGGCCGGTGAACGACGAACGCACGTAGTCCGCGTCCCGGTAAACGAACGTATACGCGAAGTCCTCATAGTCGTCGTCCAGCACGCCCAGCGCGCGGTCCACCTCGGACGTGACGCGGATGGTATTGGCCTCGGGCTCCTTGTAGATGAGCAACGACACCACCGGTTCATCGCCGAGCAGCGTGGCGCCTTCGGGTTGCTTGGTTGTGTCGATGACGCGCGCCACGTCCGCCACCCGCAACGGCGACTGGCCGGAACGCACGATGTCGGTGGCGGCGATCTCGTCGATGGTGCCGTATTCCCCGTCGATACGCAGGCTCATCTGCAGCGGCCCCTGCTTGATGCGCCCGCCCGGAAACGACACGTTGCTGCGCACCAGCGCCGACTGGATCTGCTCCACGCTGATGCCGTAGATGGCCATCTTGTGCGCATCGGGCTCCACCAGCACTTCGCGCTCCAGTCCGCCCACCACCTCCGCCTTGCTGATCCCTTCCACCTGCTGCAACGCGGGCTTCACCACCTCCTCGGCGAACTCGGTGAGTTCGGCCATGGGCGCGTTGCCGCGCAGCGCCAGAATGCTGATGGGGCGCGAAGTGGGATCCCAGCGCAGGATGACGGGGCGCTCCGCGGCCTCCGGAAAGTCCTCGCGAAACGCCACCCGGTCCACCGCCTCGCGCAGGTGCAGGTTGGCGAAATCCATCTGCGTCCCCCACTCGTACTCGATGGTGATCATGGAGACGCCCTCGCGCGTGCGCGACACCACGCGGCGCACACCGGTGAGCGCGGTGACGACCTCTTCCAGCGGCTGCGTGACCAGCCGTTCCAGGTCCTCGGCGGGCAGGTCCTCGTAGGTGGTGACGACGGTGAGACGCGGGTAGGTGATGGACGGGAGCAGGTCGACCGGTATCTTGCGGAAGCTGACCACGCCGACCAGCATCAGCGCGAGGAACAGCATGCTGGTCGCGACCGGCCGGTGGATGGCAAAACGGATCATCTATTCACCCTGGCCGGACTGGAGCCATGGATCGGTAAGCGGCAGCGTCCGTCGCACTTTGATCTTCGCGTCATGCGCAAGGGTGAGATGGTCGGACACCACCACGCGGTCCCCGGGGTCCAGCGTGCCGCCCTGCAACACGCTCCTGATCTCGATCAGGTGATCGTTGTTCTCGCCCACGTCCACGTACAGCCACTTGGCGCGGTCACCCTCCACCTTGAACAGAAGCGGCCGGTCGTCGCGGAAGAGGATTGCCTCGCGCGGCACCAGCAGCCGGTCGTCGAAGCGCTCGCCCGCGATGAGCGAGCGCGCAAACATGCCGGGGCGCAGGCGACCGTCCTCGTTCTTGACGCGCAACAGAACCTGGCAGGTGCGCGTGGCGCGGTCGAACTGCGGGCTCACCACGTCCACGGTGACCTTGAAGGTGTCGCCCAGCGCGGGCACGGCCAGCAGCGCAAACCCGCCGGGCGCGATCTTGCCCACATCCGCCTCCAGCACGCCCACCTCAGCCTCGATGTTCACGTTGTCCACCAGCGTGCAGATGGTCTGGTTGAGCATGATCTGCTCGCCGGCGGTCAGGGTGAGTCCGGATACGATGCCGTCGAACGGTGCCCGGATCTCCGTGCGCTCGAGATTGAGCCGGGCGCGCTCCAGGTCCGCACGCGCCACCGATACGCCACTGCGCGCGGCCGCAATCTCGCCACGGAACTTCCCGTCCTTGAGCGCACGAATGTCCATGGCGATCTCGCGCGCCAGCCGCTCGTCGCGGGTGATCTTGCCCGTGCGTTCCAGGCGTTCGAGATCGGCGAACTCATCGCGGGTGGCCTGGGCGCTCTCCACCAGGGCGGAATCGATTTCGCTGTCCTCGATGGTCAGAAGACTGAGTGCCTGCAGGTAACGCGCACGCGACTCCTCCGCCGCCATCTCGTACTCGCGATCGTCCAGCTTGACGATCAGCTGGCCGCGCCGCACCGCCTGCCCCTCCTCGACCAGCACGCGAATCAGCTTGCCGGCCACTTCTGCATGGATCTCCGCGGAGTGCCGGGCGCGAATGTACCCCTCGGCCACCACCGGGCGGACGAGGTCGCCTCGCACAGCGCCGGAGGCGTTGACATTCACGGCGCGCTCGCGTTTGGGTTTGGCCGTGGAATCGGCTTCCGCCGTGCCGCCATTGCGCTGGCCGAAATTCTCCGCGTCTCCCTCCATGGAACCCTCCACCGCGGCCAGAGAGGTGGAATCGGTGCCGGTGGAATCGGTGTTTCCCGACGCGGCGTCCTTCTTGCCGCAACCGAAACCAAGCAGAACGGAGATGAAGAGCGGGATGAGCGCGCGGATAATCGCAGAATTCACGGGGCGTCTCCTGGATGGGTGACCAAGCGGCCGGCGCCGGCGACGGGAGTCGATGGGCCCGTCACCGGCGCGCATGAAACTCGGGGCGACGATCAGCGGGCCGCGATCGCGTCGCCTTCAAGCTTGTAACAGATTACCGCCATGGGCTCGGGCTCTTCCTCGGTCTCGAGACCGGTTACGCCCTGCGCCGACATGGCCGCGGTAACAAAACTCGTCACCACGTACAGGCGATCCTTCTCGAACACGTACAGGTCTTTGATGGGATCGCCGCGGCCCTGCAACGTGACCGTCTTGACAAACTGCCCCTCGGGGTTGAACACGTCGAAGACGCCCAGGGTTCCCTTGGGCAGGTTGCGCGCGCCGGTGCCGCTGAGCACCCAGATGGAACCGTCATCGCGCACGTAGATGGTATCGATGTCCTTGTTCATGTCCGCGATGGTGACCTTGCAGTTGGGAATGCGCTGCGCCCAGTAGCCCATCACCGTTTCCATGAACTTCTTCTCGTTGTCAGGCCGTGCGGTGTGTTTGTACTCGCGCTTGATGACCTTGTCGATACCTCCGGCCTTGTTGTAAACGGTGATTTCGTAGTTCTCGTACGAGTTGCAGGCGTAGACCTTGCCGTCCTGGCCCACTTCCCAGCGGCGCTCGAACGTGTCCCACGCAACGTCGCTCATCTCGGCGGCAGACATGTTGATGGTGTTGTCCTTGGAGGCGTACTCGCACAGCTGCTTGCCGCTGGCGTCGACACTGGCCAGGAAGCCGTTGCGCGACCACTTGTTGGCTTCCTGGTCGAACTTGGTGCGGGCCATGAACAGCACGGTGTTTCCGCCGCGCGCCTCGCCGCCCTGCAGCAGCTGGAAGCCGCCGTCGTCCGTCTTGGGGATGACGCCGTCACCGGCGGGCTGGCCATCGAGCGTCAGCAGAACGATCTTCCCCGGCACCGCCTGCAGCACAGCGACCTTGTCGTCCCCGGTGAAGTACATGGCCACCGGACCGCGGAACTCACCGGGGCCTTCACCCTCACGCCCCATGGCGCGGAGGAATTCCCCGTCCTTGGAGTAGACCTTCACTTCGTTGAGCTGGCTGTCCAGCAGGTAGACGTCACCGTTGGCGTAGATATCGATATCACTGATGACGCCGAAGAACTCGTCCTCGTCGTCGGTGTCCCCGCCGAGGCGCCACAACTCGGGCAGCTTGATGGTGGCGGGCGGGGCGAAACCCGTTGCGGGGCTGGTGACGGTCTTGACACCGTTGACCGTTTCCACCTTGCCCTTCCAGTCGCCCGCGCCAGCCACGCCGGCCACGAGCAGGAATACCAGTGAGAGGGCCGCGCCGGCCGCGGCACGGGCCCAGGGGGTCAGATTGATACGGGTCATGGGGATCCTTGCTCCTTGGGAAAGATTGCACATCCGGAAGTATCCGTAAGTACGTGCGGAATTCGTATTGGGTTCCGCGGGAATCAACCGCTTGGAACCGTCCAGGTACACGCCCGGGGCCCCGGCATTCGGCGGGTTTCCACGCCGAGTCTAAGGGTTTGCGGGGACCCCGGCAACGGGCGGGGCAGAAAATGCCCATTGACTGGAATAAATCAATCGATTAATCTAATCACCCGATTGAGGTGATTGCCGGTGAATGATCCCACCAAAGAGAGAATCCTGGACGCGGCGGAGCGCATGTTCGCGGAGAACGGAGTGGCCGCGACCTCGCTGCGCGCCATCATGAAGGAGGCCGGCGCCAACATGGCCGCCGTGCACTACCACTTCGGCTCGCGCGAAGGGCTTCTGGAGGCACTGATGGCGCGGCGGGCGGAACCGGTCAACCGGCGGCGGCTGGAACTGCTCGACGCCATCGAGCAACGCCACCTCCGCGGTGTGATTCCGGCGGAGGACATCGTGCGGGCCTTCTGCGCACCGGCCCTGGAGATGCTCGGGGATCCCCAACGCCGCCACGTGTCCCGGCTGATCGGGCGCATCGTCATGGAGGCTCCGGACTCCGCCGCCATGACGCGCATCTTCGGCACGACGGCGCGACGCTTCGTGTCCGCCATCCAGCGCGCGGCCCCCCACATCACCGAGGACGAGGCGTGGGTACGCCTCCATTTCATGGTCGGCACCATGGTGTTCACGCTCACCGCACCGCGCTCGCCGGTGTGCGACCCGTCCATGTCGGTCGACACCCAGACGGTACTGGAACAACTCATCGCCTTCGCCTCGGCCGGGCTGGCGGCTCCGTGCGCGGCGGAATCCGGGAAGGAATGATCGTGAGACGCTCCCTCGTCACGCTGGCATTGCTGCTCACCGGTTGTGCATCGGCTCCCGACCGGCGCCCCCCCACCATCGAGGTCGCCACGCCCGGCACCTACGCGAGCACCGCCGTTCCGGGATGGTCCGCGGCCACCAATCCGGCGGACTGGTGGTCCGGGTTCGACGACACCGTGCTGGATTCGCTGGTCAGCGAGGCGCTCGGGAACAACATGGACATCCGCGCGGCCGCCGCCCGCGTCGATGCAGCCGCGGCGGCGGCGCGCATCACGCGCGCCGACCAGTGGCCGCAGCTCAGCGCGGGAGGGCGCGCGCAGAAGTCGGAGAGCAAGATCATCGGGTTCCCCATTCCGGGTGGTGGCGACGTCCTCACCGTGCGCAGCGAGCAATTCGGCGTCTCGCTGGACATGAGCTGGGAGATCGATCTGTGGGGCCGCATTCGCAAGGGAGAGGAAGCCGCACTCGCCGAGCTGGGCGCAAGCTGGGCGGACTTGGCCGCGGCGCGCATGTCCATCGCCGCGCAGACCGCCAAGGCGTACTTCGCGCTGATCGAGGCGGAACGCCAGGTTGCGTTCGCGGACACGTCCGTTGCGAGCGTGGCGCGGACGGTCGATCAGGTGCGCCACCGCTACGAGCAGGGTGTGCGCAGCTCTCTCGATCTGCGCATCGCGCTGACCATACTGGCCAACGTGGAGGCACTGCGGGTGCGCCGCCTGCAGCAGCGGGCCACCGCGGCACGGCAACTCGAAATCCTGATGGGGCGCTACCCGGCCGCCGAGGTCGCCACCCGCGGCACCATGCCGGACATGACCGGCCCGGTGCCCGGCGGACTCCCCAGCGAGCTGTTGATCCGGCGTCCCGACCTGGTGGCGGCGGAACGGCGCTACGCGGCGTCCGAGTCCCGGGTGTCGCAGGCGCGGCGCGCGTTCTTTCCCCGCATCACGCTCACCGGGAGCGCCGGCACCACCAGCAACGACCTCAACGACCTCGTCGACCTGGACTTCGGCGTGTGGAACATCGCTGCGGGGCTGGTGCAGCCCATCTTCCAGGGGGGACGACTGCGCGCCAACCTCAGCCAGTCCCACGCGCGCGCCGATCTGTCGCTCGCAGCCTACGTGCAGGCGCTGCTGGTCGCCTTCAACGAGGTGGAACAGGCCCTGACCGCGGAGGCCCTGCTGGCCGAGCGCGAGCGCCACGTGGCCGAAGCCACGCGCCAGTCGCGCGCCGCCTACCGGCTGGCACAACGCGAGTACGAGGCGGGCCTCACCGACTACATCGCGGTCCTGGAGACACAGCGATCCGCGATCGCCGCCAGCAGCGAACTGATCACCGTGCAACGCGAGCGCCTCGACGCCCGCATCAACCTTCACCTCGCTCTGGGCGGGGGCTTCGACATCGAATCCCAGTGGAACGACTTCCTTCTCGAAATGACGTCCGCGGACGGAGGGGCGAAATGAGCGAACGCCGCAAGCAGATACTGGTGCCCATCATCATCCTCGTTGCCGGCCTGCTGATCAGCGTGGTCATGGTCAAGTCGCGCAAGCCGGCGCCGCAGCGCGCGCCGGAGGACTTCGCGCCGCTGGTGCGCGTGATCACCACCGAACCGCGCGACACGCGCCTGTCCGTCACCACCCACGGCACCGTGCAGCCGCGCACGGAAACCGCGGTGGTGGCCGAGGTGGCCGGGCGCATCATGTCCATCGCCCCCACCTTCGCCTCCGGCGGCTTCTTCGCAAAGGGCGACGTACTGTTGCGCATCGACCCGGTCGACTACGAGCTGGCGGTGGTGGCGTCGCGCAGCGCGGTGGCACAGGCGAAGGTGCGGCTGGAACAGGAGCAGGCGCAGGCGGACCTGGCGCGCGAGGAATGGAAGCAACTCGGCAGCGGCGAGGCCAACTCGCTGGCCACGCGTGAGCTGCAACTCGAGGAAGCGCGATCGGCGCTGGAGGCGGCCGAAGCCCGCCTGCGCCAGGCACAGCGCAATCTCGACCGTGCCACCGTGCGCGCGCCCTTCGACTGCCGCGTGCGCGAAAAGACCGCCGACGTCGGCCAATACCTCAACCCCGGTTCACCGCTGGCGCAGATCTACGCCACCGACGCCGCCGAGGTCCGCCTTCCCATCCCGGACGGCGAGCTCGCCCACCTCGACCTGCCCATCGACTTCCACGGCGGCGGCAAGGTGGAAGGACCGCGCGTGACGCTGCGCGCCAACCTGGCCGGCCGTGAACGCAGCTGGACCGGACGCATCGTTCGCGTGGAGGGCGAGATCGACCCGCGCACGCGCATGGTGTTCGTGGTGGCGCGCGTGGACGATCCCTACGGCAAGGCGGCGAAACAGACCGGCGCGCCGCTGGCGGTGGGACTGTTCGTGGAGGCGGAGATCGAGGGCCGCGCGGTGCAGCAGGCGGTGGTACTCCCCCGCAGCGCGGTGCGGCGCGGCGACGTGGTGCTGGTGGTGGACGACGAGAATCGCATCCGCTTCCAGCCGGTGGAGGTGTTGCGCGCGGGTCGCGAGGACGTGGTCATCGGCAATGGCCTCAGCGGCGGCGAGCGCGTGTGCATCTCGACCATCGAAACCGTCACGGAAGGAATGAGTGTTCGTACCGGGGATGCCCGGCCGGACGAACCGGCGGACACGACGGCTTCGGTGTCCGCCACGGAGGCGGCGCGATGAATCCGCTGCTGCGCTGGTTCGCCGCCAACTCCGTGGTGGCCAACCTGATGATGATCGTGATCCTGGCTGCGGGACTGATTACCGTCAACACCATCACCAAGGAAGTCTTTCCCGAGTTCTCGCTCGACATGGTCACCGTGTCGGTGATCTACCGGGGCGCTGCGCCCGAAGAAGTCGAGGAGGGCGTGTGCGTCAAGATCGAGGAGGCCATCCAGGACCTGGAAGGCATCAAGCGCATCACCTCGAGCTCATCGGAGGGGATGGGATCCGTGCTGGTGGAACTGGAGCCGGGCACGGACGTGCGTGAGATGCTCAACGACGTCAAGACGCGCGTCGACGCCATCTCCACCTTCCCGGACGAAACCGAGAAGCCGGTGATCGCGGAGGTGACCAATCGCCGCCAGGTCATCGATATCGCCGTTTCGGGGGCGGTTTCGGAGACGGTGCTCAAGGAGGTGGCCGACCGCGTGCGCGACGAGTTGCAGGGCGCGGGCGACATCACCCAGGTGGAAGTGGTTGCGGCGCGGCCCTACGAGATCTCCATCGAGGTCTCAGAAGAGGCGTTGCGGCGCTACGACATCACCTTCGACTTCGTGGCCGCGGCCATTCGCCGCTCGTCGCTGGACCTTCCCGGTGGCTCCATTCGAACCGCGGGCGGCGAGATCCTGCTGCGCACCAAGGGACAGGCGTATCGCGGCGCGGACTTCGACAACATCGTCCTGATGACACGGCCGGATGGAACGCGGCTGCTGCTGGGCGACGTGGCCCGGGTGGTGGACGGGTTCGCCGAGACCGACCAGTCTGCGCGATTCTCGGGCGAGCCCGCGGTGCTCGTCCGCGTCTATCGCGTCGGCGACCAGAATGCGCTGGATATCGCGCGCGACGTCAAGGCCTACGTGTCGGAGGCGCAGGCGCGCATGCCGGCCGGCGTCGCCCTGACGGCATGGAACGACTACTCGCGCATCCTGCGCGGCCGCCTGAATCTGCTCATTACCAATGCCATCCAGGGCTTCATCCTGGTGTTCATCATTCTGGCCTTGTTCCTGCGGCTGCGGCTCGCGTTCTGGGTGAGCCTCGGCATTCCCATCTCGTTTCTCGGCGCCCTGTGGTTGATGCCATCGCTGGGTCTCACCATCAACATGCTCTCGCTCTTTGCCTTCGTGGTGGTGCTGGGGATGGTGGTCGACGACGCCATCGTGGTGGGCGAGAACATCTATGACCGCATGGAACAGGGCGAGCACGGCGTGGATGCCGCCGCCCGCGGCGCCACCGAGGTGGCGGTGCCGGTGACCTTCGCCATTCTCACCACGGTATGCTCCTTCATGCCGCTGATGATGGTGCAGGGCACCACCGGCAAGTTCATGCGCGTGATTCCCATCATCGTCATCGCCACGCTGGTGTTCTCCTGGATCGAATCCCTGTTCATCCTGCCCGCGCATATCGCACACTCCCGGCCCGATACCGGGGAGGCACGCAATCCGGTGAACCGCGCCTGGAAGCGTTTCCAGAAGCGCTGCGCGGACGGACTCGACACGGTGGCGCGAAAGTTCTACGCGCCCGGGCTGCGCATCGCGTTGAAGTTCCGCTACGGCACGGTGGCCCTCGCCCTGGCCGTCATGCTCATCACCATCGGCATCGTGGGCGCGGGCTGGATCAAGTTCCGCTTCTTTCCCGACGTGGAATCCGATTTCGTCGCCGCATCGGTCACCATGCCCCCCGGCGTGTCGGTGGAAAGCACCGCCGACGCAGTCGCGCGGCTGGAGGAGAACGCGCTCGCGCTGCGCGACCAGCTGGAGGCCGGCCTCAGACCGGGGGCACCCTCCCCCATCCAGCACATCTTCACCGCCGTGGGCGACCAGCCCTACCGCGCGCGCCAGAGCGGGCCCGGTGGCGGCGGCAGTCTGGCCGCCAGCAACGTGGGCGAGGTGCTGCTGGAACTCGCACCCGCGGAGAAGCGCCGCGTCACCAGTTCCGAGGTTGCGCGCCGCTGGCGCGAATCCACCGGACAGATTCCGGACGCCATTGAGCTCTCGTTCAGCGCCACCATCTTCTCCGCGGGCGATCCCATCAACGTGCAACTGGCGGGCCTGGATCTGGACCGGCTGGAGGCGGCGGCGGGCAGCATCAAGGAGGCGTTGACCCACTACGAAGGCGTGTTCGACATCTCGGATTCGTTCCGCGGCGGGAAACAGGAGATCAAACTCACCGTCAAGCCGGCCGCGGAAGCCTACGGCATCACGCTGTCCGATCTGGGCCGCCAGGTGCGCCAGGCGTTCTACGGTGAGGAAGCGCAGCGCATCCAGCGTGGACGCGACGACGTGCGCATCATGGTGCGCTTTCCCGAGGCGGAGCGACGTTCGATTGCCGATCTCGAACGTATGCGCATTCGCACACCCGACGGGGGCGAGGTGCCATTCACAGAGGTGGCCAAGGCCGACCTTGGCGCCGGCTTCTCCACCATCCAGCGCGTGGATCGCAAGCGCACTATCAACGTAACCGCCGACGTCGATCCAACGCGCGCCAACGCCAGCGAAATCAACCGCGACCTGAAGGAACGTGTGTTGCCAGGCATACTGAAGAACTATCCGTCGGTGAGCTACTCGTTCGAGGGCGAGCAACGCGAGCAGGCCGATACCATGGGCGATCTGGGTCGCGCCTTCCTGCTTGCCCAGCTGCTCATTTTTGCGCAGCTCGCCATCGTGTTTCGTTCCTACATCCAGCCACTGATCGTCATGTCGGTGATTCCGTTCGGGCTGGTGGGCGCGGTGTGGGGCCACATCGTGATGGGGATCGACCTCTCCATCATGTCGGTGTTCGGCCTGGTGGCGGTGACGGGTGTGGTGGTGAACGACAGTATCGTTCTGGTCGACTACATCAATCGCAAGCGCCGCGAGGGGCTGCCCATGGAGCAGGCACTGCGCGAAGCGGGCATTCGGCGCTTCCGTCCCATCTGGCTCACGTCGCTGACCACCTTCGCCGGGCTGACCCCGCTGCTCCTCGCGCGCAGCGTGCAGGCCAAGTTCATGGTACCGATGGCGGTGTCACTGGCCTTCGGCGTGGTGGGCGCAACCTTCATCACGCTGGGCCTCGTTCCCGCGGGCTACCTGATCCTCGAGGACGTGAAACGGGGGGTATTGCGGCTCTCCGGCAAGGCTCCGGTCGCGACCACGGCCGGCGCCGTCCGCACCGACGAAGCCTGACGCGGGCGCGCGCCTCACGGGAGTACGGCGTCAGCGCCCGGCGCCACGGCACAGCTGTTCGAAGAACTCGATGCGCTCGCGCTCTTTTTGATCGCTGCCCACGTGACGTATCGCCTCCCTGGGGACGCGCCGGCCGGAACTCGCCGCCACGAACCGGCGGATGTCATCCACATGGTTCGTAACGTTGTCCTCGCTGCATGGAAGCTCCAGGATGAAGTCAACCTTCTCCATGAAGTTCGTGTCCTTGTACCCGGCAATCACCGGAATTCCCCACGCCAGGTACTCGGACATCTTGAGCGGGGAGTTCTCATGAATCTGCACGCGGTGCAGCGCCAGAGAGGCGATTGCGACGTCCGCCGAGGCCATGATGGAGGCGTAGTCGCGCTGGAGCATGGGACCGTGGGCAATGACGTTATCGGGAAGCGGCGCGTCCATTTCGTCGGGGCCGGGCCCGACCAGGTCGAAGCGCCAGCCGGGAAAGGCACGCGCCAGTTGCAGGATCTTGTCGGTACCGTGAAACGGCTTGCCGGCCGAGCCAACGAAGACCAGACGCGGGGAGTCGTTTTGCGGCGCGGGCAGGGGGCGAATGGTATCCAGATCGACGCCGTTGGCAATGACGCGCCGCTGTCCCCTGAAACCGGCGAAGTGCGCCTTGCGCGATACCTCGTGGCTGACGAACACGATGCCCGCCGCCCGCTTCAACAGCAGCCCGCGGGTCGCGCACTTGTACCAGTAGCGGTGGCGCGCATGCAGCCTCGCTTCGGCCAGGTCATCGGTATTGACCTCGAGCACCAGCCGCGACTTCCGTGACACCGTGTCGAACGCGGGATACCAGGGACCGTAGCGGCGGTAGACCAGGTCCGGGCTCCAGTCGAGCATGCGGTCGACCAGCCGGGGCATGCGCAGCAGGCGCTCCACGCGCGAATGCCATACCACCTGTTCCACACGCACGGCCGCCCCGCAGGCGCGGCGCCACTCGTCGGCGGTATCACGCGCGGAGAGATTGAAGACGGCAACGTCCAGTCCGGACTCCACCCAACGGCGCACCTGCGCGGCGATCTTCTTGAAGACCCCGCTGCGCGGTCCATCACTCCACTCGTGATAGTACGCAACCCGCACGACGGCTCACCCCTTCCCCGGAGCCGCGCACAACGCCAGATACGCATCCACCGACTTCTCCAGCGAGAAGTCCCCCGCGCGGCGCCGCAGCATGTCGCGGTCGGGGGGCGATTCCATTGTCTCTACGATGGCGTCCGCGAGCGCAGCGGCGTCGCCCACCGGTACCAGCCGGCCATGGCGCCCGCCCTCCAGAATCTCCTCGGGGCCACTGGGACAATTCGTGCTCACCACCGGACACCCGCACGCCATGGCTTCGATCAATGCCGTGGGCAGGCCCTCCGAACGCGACGACAACACGAACACGTCTGCACCCAGGAGCGTGGTGTAGGGATCGTCGACGAACCCTGCAAAGGTCACATCGTCCGCAACGCCCGTTTGGTTGGCGAGCGCCTGCAGCCGCGGGCGTCCCGGTCCGTCACCGAGTATCAGCAACCGGGCGGGACGTCGCGCGCGCACCGCGACGAATGCCCGGATCAGCGTTTCGAAGTCCTTGGGCGCGTCGAGCCTCCCCATCCCAACCACCAGCCCGCCGCCGCGGGCACCCGGCGCGGCGGTCCGCAGCCGCGCCTCCAGCCCGGGCGTTACGATCGGGTTGTAGATGGTGTGGATATCTTCCAGCGGCATTCCACTCTCGCGTGCGAGACTCTCGGCAACACCGTGCGAAACGGCGACGACGGCATCCAGTCGTGGATATGCGCGCCAGGCCATTCTCGTCACTGCGCGCACCTTGACACCCCGGAATTGCTCGCGCTGCACGGTCTTGTTGTGATGGACGGTTCCGATCACCCGGGTGGGTGCACCGCTCAACCATCGTGCGGCCAGTGCCACGAGGTTGGCGTGGTCCATGAAGCAAACCATGGCGTCGGGGCGTTGGCTGCGAAGATAACGCGACAATCGCGGCAGGGAGTACACCACACGCGGTGCGCCGAGATCCACGACCCGGACATCGGGGTGGAGGTTCTGCAGGTACGGCCCCGCGGCACGAGCCAGCACCATGTCGACCACGACGCCGCGCGCCGCGAAACCCGCCGCAAGGTTGACGGCGGAGCGCTCTGCGCCGCCACCGCGCAACGACGGCAGGAAGAAAGCAACCCGGCCGATGTTCGTCGGTGGCGTCATGCCGTTGAACGGGTGTTCGCGCCGAGCACGTCGAGATAGAGATCCTGGTAGCGCCCGGCGACCGCCGGCAGCCCGAACCGATCCTCGATGCTCCGCCGCGCCCTCAGACCGAGCTCGCGGCGCTCCGGCGCGGGCAACTGCAGGCAGGCAAACCAGGCCGCCGCGAGCGCGTCCGCGTCACCCGGAGCAACGACCCAGCCACAATCCCCCACCAACACCCTCGCGTCGCCCACGTCGGTCACCACGCACGGAACACCGCAGGCCATCGCCTCCCCGACTGCCGTCGGGAACGATTCGCTTCGCGACGACGAAGTGGCAACGTCCAGCGCCGCATTGATGCGACCGACGTCGGCGCGCGGCCCCAGAAGATGAACGCACCCGTTCAGCTTCTCTTCTTCGATCCACCGCAGCAGTTCGGGGTTGCTTCGTTCCATGCCCGCCCCGCACAACACGAACTCCACCTGCGGCATTCGCGCGCGAAGCCTCGATGCCGCCCGCAGGAAACCCCGGTGGTCCTTGTGGGGACTGAAACGGGCGACGAGACCAACCAGCGGGGTGTCGGCCCCGGCACCGAGCTCCCGCCTCACGTCATGCCGGCTCACGGCGTCGGGCTTGAGCGCGGTGGTGTCGAACCCGTTGGAAATGACGGTGATCTTTTCGGCCGCGTACCCCCGGGCGACGTGCGCGTCCTTCGCCGCCGACGAGTTGGTGATGATTTCAACCGGCATGGTCCGGGAGAGATACGCGAGCAGCGCCGCGATTCGAATGGTGCGCTTTCGATCCATGGCCGGGTCGAGGTTGGAATGCCGGATGTTCCATACCACCGGAACCCCCACCATGCGCGCCGCCAATCCCCCGACCAGATCGGCATGGTACATCCACGTCTGCACGATGTCGGCGCTCTCGCCGCGCAACAACCTCGCCAGTCTCCCCACCGCCATCGGGTTGGGCCACCCGCGCGCCATGCGCAACGAATGCACCGGCACACCCAGCGCCTCGATTCGCCCGGCGACGGCGCCCGGCGGCGTCAACGACACCACCTGCGGCGCGAACCGGGTGCGATCGGTGACGGACAGCAATCCGCCGAGCATCATTTCCGCGCCACCCACGTCGGTCGACGTAATGATGTGAAAAACGTTTATCACGACTGGCCAGCTTACCATGCGCCCGCCGGACGAACAACGGCTTCGGACGGAAGCGGCGCTCCAACCGGCTGCATGAACGCATCCAATCGAAAACGGCCGCGGGGTGAGTTCAACCCGCGGCCGTCATTCGACTCTTTCGGCGTCCGTCAGCGGCGACGATCCAGCGGCAGCACCCCGGCGAGGTCACCCACCACGTTCACGACCTCGGAACCGGCGGGGACGATGACCTTGGCGTTGTCCTTGAGGGAGGCTTCCGTGACCTCGAGACGCTTCAGGAGCTGCGCGTTCCCCACGAAGTACTTCTCCGCCGCTTCGTTGACCAGGCGGATGGCCTCGGCCTCGCCGCCGGCGGAGAGGATTCTGGCCTGGCGCACACCCTCCGCCTTCTTGATGGCGGCACGCTTCTCGCCGTCGGCTGCGGTCTCAGCGGCGGTGGCGTAGTCGACGGCCGCGATCTTCTCGTTCTCCGCTTTGACAATCTTGTTCATCGTCTCCTGCACGTCCTTGGGCGGATCGATCTGCTTGAGCTCCGCGCGCACGATGTCGATACCCCAACTGTGCGTTTCCTTCACCAGCACCTTGAGCAGGTCCTCGTTGATGCGCCCGCGCTCGCTGTTGGCGGACTTGAGCGTCAACGTTCCGATGATGTTACGCAATGTGGTTCGCGCCAGGCTCACAATCTGAGACGACACGTCGTTGACGTTGTACTGCGAGTTCTTCACGCTTTCCTCGTCCTGCTTGATCCGGAAGTAGATCTGCGCGTCGACGAGGGCGTTCAGGTTGTCGTTGGTGATGATTTCCTGGGGGTCGGCGTCCACCATCTGCTCGGTGACGTTGACGGTGTAGAGCCGCTCGATCACCGGGAATACCCACTGGAAACCCGGGTTGGCGAAACGCTGGTAGCGCCCCAGCCGCTCGACCAGACCGCGGCGTGTGGGCCGGACAATCCGAATCCCCATGAAGAAGACGATAAGAACAACGACACCGGCATACATGAGGAGCGCAGACATGTTTTCCTCCTGGTTGGGCCCGGGGGCCGCTTGATGCACCGGATACACCCCCGGCGCCGTTCCTATTCGGTCGAAAACGGCGGCGGGAAGGCTATCGCTTCCGCTTCGGGCGGTACACGTGGGTGCTCTGGCCGAAGAAGACTTCGGCGGCCTCCATGACGGTCTCGGACAGGGTGGGGTGCGGGTGGATGGTGAGCTTGACGTCCGATACCAGGGCGCCCATCTCGATTGCGAGCGCGCCTTCCGCGATGAGGTCGCCGGCTCCCGCGCCGGCAATTCCGACACCGAGCAGGCGCCCGGTCTTCGGGTCCACGATGAGCTTGGTGAGGCCGTCGGTGCGCTCCAGCGTCATGGCGCGGCCGGAAGCCGCCCACGGAAACTTGGCCACCTCGACCTCGACACCCTTCTCCTTCGCCTGGGCCTCGGTGAGGCCGCACCAGGCAATCTCGGGATCGGTGAACATGACGGCGGGAATCGCGTTGGGCTCGAACGCCACCTTGTGTCCCGCAATGACCTCTGCCGCCACACGCCCCTCGTGCGACGCCTTGTGCGCCAGCATGGGTTCGCCCACCACGTCGCCGATGGCGAAGATCGACGGTTCCGCGCTGCGCCGTTGCACGTCGACTTCGACGAAGCCGCGTTCGCTGACTCCGACGCGGGTATTCTCCAGCCCGATGTCGCGCGCGTTGGGCCTGCGTCCCACCGCCACCAGCACACTGTCGTAGCGGGCGGTCTCCGACGTCCTGCCTTCGAAGGTGACGTGCACACCTTCGCCGTCTTCCCGGGCGGCGGTCACCTTCGTCTCCAGCATGATACGCTTGAAGTTCTTGCCGGCGCTCTTCTCGAGCACGTTCACCAGGTCGCGGTCGGCGCCGGGCACAAGACCGGACAACATCTCGACGACGGAGACCTTCGTGCCCAGTGCCGCGTACACGCTGCCCAGCTCGAGGCCGATGTAGCCGCCACCCACCACCAGCATCGACGCGGGCACGCGCTCCAGCGCGAGCGCACTCGTTGAGTCCAGCACGCGCGGAGATGCCGCGTCGAACATGGGCAGCGTAACCGGCAGCGAACCGGTCGCCACGATGGCGTGCTCGAAAGACAGCGTGCGTGCGCCACCGGTGGCGAGCTCCACCGACATCGTGTGCGCGTTCTCAAATCGTCCCCGCCCCTGGACGAACTCCACCTTGCGCGACTTCGCCAGCGTTCCCACGCCGCCGGTAAGTTTGCGCACCACGCCGTCCTTCCAGCTGCGCAGCGCATCCAGGTCGACCTTCGGTTCGCCGAAGTCGACACCCATGGCCTTCGCCGCGGACGCCTCGTGCAGGAGTTTCGCCACGTGCAGCAGAGCCTTGGAGGGGATGCAACCCCGGTACAGGCACACGCCGCCCGGGTTCTCGTCCAGGTCGACGAGCGCGGTCTTCAGGCCGAGGTCGGCGCCGAGAAACGCGGCGGCGTAACCACCGGGTCCGCCGCCGAGCACGACCAGCTGGAAAGAGTCCGCCGCCATGCAATCAGCCTTCGAGGGAGAGCAGGATGGGGTTTTCGATGGCCTCGCACACCCAGCGCAGGAAACGCGCCGCGGCCGCGCCGTCGATCAGGCGGTGATCGTAGGAGAGCGAGAGTGGCAGGATGAGCCGCGGCTCGAAGTCCGCGCCATCGTACACCGGCTTCATGGATGCACGCGACACCCCCAGGATCGCCACTTCCGGCCAGTAGACGATGGGCGTGAAGCCCACACCGCCGATTCCGCCCAGGTTGGAGATGGTGAAGCACCCGCCTTCCAGCTGGTCCGGCATGATGTGCTTGTTGCGCGCCTTCTCCGCAAGCTCGTTCACTTCCACCGACAGTAGTGTCATGTTCTTGCGGTCCGCGTCGCGAATGACCGGCACCAGCAGACCACGGTCGGTATCCACGGCGATGCCGATATTGACGTACTGCTTGTGAATGATCTCGCTCTTTGCCACATCCACGCTGGCATTGAAGTCGGGGAAGCGCCGCAGCGCCGACGCGCACACCTTTACCAGGATCGAGGTCATGGTGAGCTTGCCACCCTCCGCTTCGACACGAGGCGCATACCGCTTGCGCGCTGCCTCGAGCGCGGTGATATCGGCCTCATCGTGCTGGGTAACGTGCGGGACGGCGTGCCAGGCCGCGGCCATGCTCTGCGCCGTGATCTGCCGCACCTTCGACATGGGCGTGCGTTCGAACGCACCGAAGCGGGAAAAATCCGGCAGTGCACGTGTCCCTGACACGGGCGCACCGGCGGGTGCGGCACCGCTGCGCGCGCCGGCGATGATCGACTTGGCGAATGCGTGCACGTCGTCGGAGGTGATGCGCCCGCCCGCACCGCTACCCCGCACGCGGTGGATCTCGATGCCGAGCTCGCGCGCAAGACGGCGCACGGTGGGAGACGCGGGGACCGCTGCACCCTGCTCCTGGGCCACGGCCACCACGGCTTCGCGCAGCGACTCCGCGTTGTCCTCGTTCTCGCCCTCGCCGGACGCCGCCGGCTGCGGGGGTCCGGGCGCGCGCTCCTGCGCCGCCTTCTTCTCCGGCGCGGTCACAGGCTTCTTCTCGGCGGATGGCGCGGCCTTTGTCACCCCCCGGGCCGCCTCGGTGTCGATACGCGCGATCACA
>Ga0224510_10000245_pt1 | contig 45448 bp, 34 predicted proteins | sample SF_May12_sed_USG_FD_170161 | JGI IMG/M metagenome (GOLD analysis project Ga0224510, IMG submission 170161) | Sediment microbial communities from San Francisco Bay, California, United States - SF_May12_sed_USGS_4_1 | ecosystem: Environmental > Aquatic > Marine > Sediment | place: USA: California... | reverse complement strand
GGCCTCTGTCTGGCTCTGTTGGAAGAAGCGGCGATCGATAACATCCCAGCCATTATCATCGACCCCAAAGGCGACCTTGGTAATTTGATGCTGACGTTCCCGTCTCTCAAGGGCGAGGACTTCCAACCCTGGATCAACGAAGACGACGCGCGTAAAAAAGGTTTGTCACCAGCAGACTACGCTCAGGCACAAGCAGAACTCTGGACGAAGGGCTTGGCTGGTTGGCAACAGGATGGCGCTAGGATTCAGCGGCTGCGGGATGCAGCGGATGTGGCGATTTACACCCCTGGCAGCAACGCGGGGTTACCGGTTTCCATACTGAAGTCGTTCGCCGCCCCAGCTGCCGACGTGCGGGAAGATGCGGAGTTGCTGCGTGAGCGTATCAGTACGACGGTCACGAGTTTGCTCGGCTTGCTCGGCATCGAGGCCGATCCGATTCAGAGCCGTGAGCATATTCTCCTCTCCACGATTCTCGATCAGACCTGGAAGAAAGAAGAGGATCTTGATCTCGCATCATTGATCCAAGCCATCCAATCGCCACCGGTGTCGAAGATCGGGGTTATGGATGTCGATTCGTTCTTCCCATCGAAGGATCGGTTCGCCCTTGCGATGAAATTGAACAATCTACTTGCTGCACCAGGCTTCCAGGCCTGGCTCGAGGGGGAAGCCCTCGATATTCAGTCGCTGATGTATACGCCGGCGGGCAAGCCGCGCCATGCGATCTTTTCCATCGCGCACTTGAATGATGCCGAGCGCATGTTCTTTGTCACGCTGCTTTTGAGCCAGATGGTGGGATGGATGAGGGCCCAGTCGGGCACGACCAGCCTGCGCGCTCTGCTCTATATGGACGAGATCTTCGGCTACTTTCCCCCGGTATCGAATCCTCCCTCGAAGCTGCCACTGATGACCTTGCTGAAGCAGGCGCGCGCGTTCGGCCTCGGGGTGGTCTTGGCGACGCAGAATCCCGTCGATCTCGACTACAAGGGCCTAGCCAATACTGGCACCTGGTTCATTGGGAGGTTGCAGACGGAGCGAGACAAGGCTCGTGTCTTGGAGGGCCTGGAAGGGGCTTCGACCAGTACTGGGAAGAGGTTCGACCGAGGCCGTATGGAACAAACCCTGGCTGGCCTCGGCAATCGGATCTTCCTGATGAATAACGTGCATGAGGACGAACCAGTAGTCTTTGAGACGCGCTGGTGCCTGTCCTACCTCCGGGGGCCGCTGACGAGGACGCAGATTAAGACGTTGATGGAACCGGTGCGTGGGGCCGTCTCTACTGGATCGAGTGCTCCAACTATCAAATCCACAAAGGGTGCTAAGGGAGGAGCACGCCCCATGCTGCCTCCGGATGTTCCGCAACATTTTGTGCCGCTACGGGGCTCGAAGCCAGAAGGGAGCGAATTGGTCTATGCCCCGATGCTGCTGGGTTCATCACAGATCCGTTTCTCCGATTCGAAGAGCGGTATCGATAGCACACAGGATGTGGCGGTATTGGCTCCTATCGCGGATGGACCTGTCGCCGTCGATTGGGACAAGGCCACAGCGGCGGAATTGGCCGTGGCTGATTTTGAACGAGATCCAGAAGAGGCAGCTCAGTTTCTCGCGCTGCCGGCGAGTGCCAGTAAAGCGAAGAGCTATAGCGATTGGAGTAAGGATTTTGGCGGCTGGCTGTTTCGAACGCAAAAGGTCGAGTTGTTCAAGAGCCCCAGCACCAAAGAGGTGTCCAAACCAGAGGAATCTGAACGGGACTTCCGTGTGCGATTACAGCAGACCGGGCGGGAGCAGCGCGACAAGGGTGCTGAAACACTTCGTCAAAAATATGCCTCGAAGATTGCCACGCTTCAAGATCGCATCAGACGAGCGGAATTGGCGAAGGAAAAACAACAAGCCGAATCCCGCTCCAGCCAAGTGCAAGCGGCGATTTCGGTCGGAGCGTCCATCCTCGGGGCCTTTCTCGGGCGGAAGACAATCAGCGCCTCGAACATCGGGCGCGCCACAACTGCGGTCCGAAGCGCAGGCCGGGTGATGAAAGAGTCGAAAGATGTCGGGGCGGCAGAAGAAAATGTGGCAGCCCTTCAGCAGCAGCTAGCCGATCTCGAAGCGCAGTTTAGGTCAGAAAGCGAGGCATTGGCTGCAGCGACCGATCCGTTGAACGAAAAGCTCGAAACGATTTCAATTAAGCCCACCAAGGCCAACATTGCGGTCAAACTGGTGGCTCTTGCCTGGACCCCGCACTGGCGGGACGAGAGCGGCAGTCTGACAGCCGCGTGGCAATGAGGCGAAGCCGTAGACGATTCGGATGAGGCTGTTTGGCATAGGTAATCTCTTGTGGCGCGGTTGTAGTGGTCCTTCAGAATCTCCCCCCTGGCTCCGATCAAGTTTTGTGATCTAAAAACCGAAAAAGTACCGAGTAGGTTTGCTTGCGATTCCGTTTTTAAGCGGGATATGCGACGAACGTCGACGCATCTATCCGAGCAACCTTATTTGCGAATGGCCACAAATCATGGGTGTAGCCATCTTCAAGAGGTTGGTTAGAGTGAGGCAGGAACGAGTGGCTTAGAAGAAGCATTCGGAAGCGGCTCGCGCTGTTGGTTTACGGTCCGGTTCCGTGAACGCGCAGTGGAGGGGGCTGTCAAACCAGGACGTGATCCTGGGAATCAGGTTGCCGCCTAGTCCAAGATCGAAAGGGGAACATACGATGGAAGTTCATACCTTTGGTTATGATCGCAAGAAATACTGGTCCGTCAAGAACCGGCCCCGGATTGACTCTCGGCGAACACTGGTCTTGTTGTTCGGGTCCTCCAGCTTTCTCGATTCAGCGGATACTCTCAGCGAGCTGGCCGATGACTATCGCGAAGCGATCGTCATCGGATGCTCGACCGCCGGGGAGATTTTGGGAACACAGATCTTTGATGAGAGTGTGAGTGCAGCGATTGTGCGATTTGATCATACGGATCTTCGGCTGGCCAGTGCGCCTGTTCAGTCGGCGGACCACTCGTTCTCCGCCGGACAGGAGATTGCCCGACAGCTGAACGATTCGCGATTGAAAGGCATCTTCGTCCTTTCTGACGGGCTTCATGTGAATGGGAGTGAACTGGTTCGGGGATTAAATTCCAAGGTGTCTCCGTCCGTTGTGGTGACCGGTGGACTGGCCGGCGATGGTGACCGATTCCAACGGACGTGGGTCCTACAAGACAGACGACCACAAGCAGGTTTTGTGACGGCCGTTGGCTTTTATGGCGATCGCATTCAGATCGGACATGGATCGAAGGGGGGATGGGATCGGTTTGGCCCCGAGCGTTGTGTGACGAGATCGAAAGGAAACATCCTCTTTGAGCTCGATGGTCGCCCTGCACTCCAACTCTACAAGGAATATCTTGGCGAGCGAGCGGCTGGGTTGCCAGCGACGGGGCTCTTGTTTCCGCTCGCGTTGCGCTCTGACGAATCAGATTCAAAGAGCCTAGTCCGAACCATTTTGGCCGTGGATGAGCGGGAACAATCGCTGACCTTCGCCGGCGATATTCCGGAAGGGGCGCTCGCGCAGCTGATGAAGGCGAATTTCGATCGGTTAGTCCAAGGTGCGTCAGAAGCGGCATCCTCCACGAAGCTATCGACGGATGGCGGTCCCTGCACCCTCGCCATTGCGATCAGTTGTGTGGGTCGGCGTCTTGTGTTGGGGGGACGAACGGAAGAGGAAATTGAGGCGACGCTGGACGTGCTTCCCAAAGGGACCAGACAGATCGGGTTCTACTCCTACGGAGAGCTGTCCCCTTTTGCGACAGGAACCTGTGATCTTCACAATCAGACGATGACGCTGACGACGTTGAGTGAGGCGGCCTGAGTCTTCATGCATCCCTTGCTGGCTCGACAACTGAAACGTTTAGACCTTGATGCACAGCATCCGCCGCCGTCACTCGCGGCTTGGAGTGAGTTGCTTGAGCGGATTGATCGGAGCTATGTGGAGGCCGATCAAGGCCATGCACTCTTGGAACGGTCGTTGGCTCTCTCCTCGAAGGAGATGCAGGATCTCTACGCTCAGCTCAAACAGAGCAGCGACACGCAACTGGCCCAGGAGCGGAACAAACTCCAGGCGGTAGTACACTCTCTCGGGGATGGGCTCTGTGTCGTGGATTCAGACTGGAAGATCAGGATGACCAACCAGCAAGCGGAAAAGTTATTCAGTGGGACGGCTCAAGCCCTCTGCGGTCGTCCTGTTTATCAGATGATTTCTCCTGGTCCGGAGGAGTACCGAGACGAGTGTTTGATTACCGACGCCACGTTTCCACCTCTTGAATCCGGCGAGCCATATCGGACAGACGATGGCTTGCTGGTGACGGCAGACGGCCAGCTGGTCCCAATCTCTTTGGTTGTCACTCCGATGCTGTCGGACAGCGGAGTGATGGGAGCGGTGCTTGTCTTCAGGGATATCAGTCATCAGAAGCAAGTCGAACGAGAACGTCTGCACACCGAAGGCCTTCTCCGGCGCATTCAAACAGGATTATCCGAGCTGGCAAAGAATGCACAAGTTTACGGCGGTAATCTCCAAGAAGCGTGTCAGGCCGTCACCCGAGTGGCTGCGGAATGTCTCCATACGGAGCGAGTCAGCATCTGGTTTTTTACCGGTGATCGTTCCGGCATTCAATGTGCCGATCGGTATCAACTCGCAACTCGAGAACATTCTCAGGGTCTGGCGTTGAGCGCGTCGGATTACCCGAAATACTTCCAGGAACTCGAAACTGAACGTGTCCTCGCAGCCGATGATGCTCAGACGGATACGAGAACAGCAGAATTTACAGCGGGCTACCTGGCTCCGCTTGGGATTACCTCCATGCTGGACGTGCCCATTCGATCGGAAGGCCGGATGGTTGGTGTGATTTGCCACGAACATATTGGTCCCGTGCGACACTGGACGCTTGAGGAGCAGCATTTCGCGGCGTCCATCGCGAATACGGTTGCTCTAGCGATTGAGTCTGCCGACAGACGGAAAGTCGAGCAGGCCTTGCGCACCAGCGAAGGCCGCCTGACCACAACGGTGCAGAGTACGAACATCGGGATTTGGGACTGGGACCTGAATTCCAATGACGTCTATCTGTCGTCTGAGTGGAAGCGGCAGTTGGGCCATGAGGATCACGAGATCGGCAATACGTTTCAGGAATGGGAAAGTCGGATTCATCCTGAAGATCATGAGCGAGCACTGGGTGCCATCGCGGCGTATTTGAGCAGGAGGAAGTCTCAGCTCGAGATTGAGCACCGTCTTCGCCACAAAGATGGGTTCTACCGGTGGATTCTGGCCCGTGGCACGTTGATCAAGAGTCACGGCCAATCGACCCGCATCGTCGGCATCCATCTCGATGTGACTGATCGCAAAGTGGCGGAGGAGCAGCTCCGTCAGGCCAAGGAAGTGGCCGAAGCGGCCAGCCAAGCGAAGAGCCAGTTCCTTGCGAACGTGAGTCACGAAATTCGGACGCCCATGAACGGAGTGCTTGGCATGGCGGAACTCTTGCTCCGATGCGCTCTGGGCGACAAAGAACGTCACTTGACGGAATCCATCCATCGCTCCGGCACGGTGCTCCTGGGCCTCATCAACGATATCTTGGACTTCTCGAAAATCGAAGCGGGGAAGTTACAGCTGGAGATCATCTCTTTTGAGATTCGTCGGACGATTCAGGACGCGGTTGATCTGGCGATGCCTGAAGTGCAGAAGAAGCACCTGAAGATCTCGTGGCATGTGGCCGGTGATATTCCGGCCTACCTGCTCGGTGATCCGATGCGGCTGAGGCAAATCATCGTCAATCTGGTCGGCAACGCAGTCAAGTTTACAGAGCGGGGCGTCATCGAGGTCGCTGTGTCCGTAGAGAGTCATCGAGGGGAACTGTATGGATTGTCGGTCACGGTACGAGACACAGGTATTGGCATCTCCCCTGAGGCTCAAGCTCATATCTTTGCTGCATTTTCCCAAGCCGATGGCTCGACGACCAGGAAATATGGTGGGACGGGCTTGGGGCTGGCAATCGTCAAGCAACTCGTTACTCTCATGGGTGGACATATCAAGCTCCAAAGTGCTCCGGGAGAAGGATCCACATTCACGTTTAGCGGCTATTTCAAAGAATGCGACCCTGCTCAGAGGTTGCAGCCGCCCTCCGCTGAGGAAAGCGGAATCGATGCTGAACCACTTGCCTATCACGCGGAAGGATCTGAGCAGGTTCGCATTCTGTTGGTTGAAGACAACCCGGTGAACCGAGAAGTTGCCTGCGGCATGCTGGAAACGCTCAACCTTCGAATTGATACGGCTGAGAACGGGCGAGAAGCAGTCGCTGCGGTGGAGAGTGCAGAGTACGCGCTTATCTTCATGGATTGCCAAATGCCCGAGATGGATGGTTTCACCGCGACACAGTTGATCAGAGAACGTGAGGCGAGCACAACGTCGCCATCCCATATCAACGTTCACCGATCTGTTTCTCATGTGCCAATTGTCGCGCTGACGGCACACGCGATGCAGGGAGATCGAGAGTTGTGCCTTGCCGCAGGCATGGACGATTACCTGACAAAGCCGTTTACGCTCTCTCAACTTGAGCAGGTGCTGGCTCGTTGGGTGTTCAACAGAAGACCTGTTCAGGTCGAGGTGTGCGGTGATATAACGAACGCACCAGTGCAGCAGAACCCTGCAGCTCTGCAGGAGGTTCCTGCTCTTCAGATGGTAAAGCCACGCCAGGACACAATCATTGAACCAACGACGATTGATCAGGCCGCGTTAGCCGCCATCCGTGCGCTGCAACGACCAGGTCAACCCGATATCGTCGCCCGCATCGTGACTCAGTATATGGACTCGTCGCCGGAGATCATCGATCGGATACGCCGTGCCGTGTTGTCAAAGGATGCAGGTGAGCTGCGTGCCGCTGCGCATCGCCTAAAATCGAGTAGTGCACAGTTAGGAGCGACTGCATTAGCTTCCGACTGCCGTGAGCTGGAAATGATGGGTGCGAGGGGAGAATTGGAGCGAGCGGATGAGACCTTAAAGAAACTGGAGCGACACTACGCCGACGCCTGTGCCGCCTTCCAAGACGAAATCGGCAAGGGGAGGGCGGCGGCATGATGGAGAACGGTCGTCCCACGGTTCTCATCGTCGATGATGATCCCGTCGCACGCTTGCTGGCCCGTGAGGCGCTTGAACAATCCGGCTGGTCGGTGGAAGAAGCCGAGAATGGTCGACTTGGCCTCGAGGTATTCATCAAGAGACGTCCGGATCTCATTCTTCTAGATATTATGATGCCGGAAATGGATGGGTTTACAGTCTGTGCTGAGCTGCGAAAATTGCCGGAAGGCATTCACACTCCTGTGCTCATGATGACCGGGCTCGAGGACTATCAGTCAATTACCCAAGCCTATGATGCTGGGGCCACTGACTTCATCGTCAAGCCGGTCAATGGTCTCTTGCTCGGACATCGGGTGCGCTATATGTTGCGGGCCGGTCAGGCCATGCGAGACCTACGAGACAGCCAGGATAAGTTGATGCAGGCTCGTGACGCCGCGCTTGAAGGCACTCGCTTGAAGTCAGAGTTTCTCGCGACCATCAGCCATGAGATTCGGACACCGATGAACGGTATCATCGGGATGGATGAATTGTTGCTCGATACGGAGCTCTCCCCTGAGCAGCGAGACTGCGCTGAAACGATCAGAACGTCCGCCACGGCCTTACTTGATATCGTGAATGATATTCTCGACTTTTCTAAATTGGACACAGGCCGTGTCACGCTCAATCGGGTGGAATTTTCCCTGCCAGCATTGGTTGACGAACATCTGGCTCGGCATGACGAACGCAGCAAGGGAAAGGGCATTGTGCTTCGCCGAGAGATTGCCTCGACGATTCCGCCGACATTGTGGGGGGATCAAACCCACATCGGGCGTATTCTTCAGGTGTTGCTCAGTAATGCGATGAAGTTTACAGAGAGGGGAGAAGTCTGTGTGCACGTCTGCCCGGCGCCGCAGATACTTGCGGGAGGGCCTGAAAAGATGGGTGCTGGCCGAATTCGGGTTGCTGTAGCCGACACAGGAATTGGCATCAATCCGACAGATGCCAATCGGTTGTTTCGGCCGTTCGTGCAGGTGGACGGGTCCGATCATCGTCAATATGGCGGTACGGGACTTGGCCTGGCACTTGCGAAACAGCTTGTGGAGTTGATGGGCGGAACAATTGAGTTTGAAAGCAAGCCTGGCCGGGGGAGCCGATTCTGGTTTGACCTCCCGCTTGCGGATGCCAGTGACCGTATGCCGGAGGCAGTCACACCTCGTGAGGCGCTTGTCTATGTGAAAGAAGTCGTCAGTCAAGCCGTTATTAGAAGAACATTGGAAAAGCTCGGATATCGGGTCCAGACCCTAGCGGACGTCGAAGATCTGGTAAAGATAGGTCCGGAGGTTGCTCCTATATTGCTCGTTGTGGAGTGCAACTTGCTGCTCTTGGAAGTAGCGCGTAAGCATGTGCAAAGGTTGAAGGAACGCTTCTCTAGGTTGCAAATTCTTGGGCTGATGCACGAGTCGTTCAGTAACGAGATTCCAGCGCATCTTCCGTTCCACATTGATGGACATCTCGGAAAACCGTTGACTGTCGACGCTATTAAGTTAGCTATTGAGACAAGCGGGTCCTCCAAACTCGCTGCCTAGACGGACGCTGCGGTACCCCTATGACCAGCGATTATTTTGAGTGATTAAGACAGGGCCTCGTCATCCTTCAGTGCTTCTTGTCCTTCTGCATGATCTTGTCGGTCCATGCCAGCAAAATGGCAGAAGCTAAGAATGTCATATGGATGAAGATCTTCCATTTTAGATGTTCCGGGTTCTCATTGGCGACGTCCACGAACCCCTTCAAAAGATGAATACTTGATATTCCGATTAACGAAGCCGCCAACTTAATCTTGATGGTCCCGGGATCGACATGGGTCAGCCAATCGGGACGGTCTGGATGTTGCTCCAAATCAAGCTTACTGACGAATGTCGCATACCCGCCGATGATCACCATGGTCAGCAAATTCGCGACCATTGTCACATCGATCAATCCAAGAACTCCCAGCATGAAGACCGTTTCATCCATCTTGTTGATGTGGAACACCATCTCCCAGAGCTCGAGAAGAAACTTGTAGGCATAGAGTAATTCCGCCACGATGAGTCCGCCATAGAGCGGGGCTTGAATCCATCGACTGGCAAAGACAATGGATTCGAACGTTGCCTCGACGTGATTGCTGGCTGAGTGAGAAGGCTTCAGTGATCTGTGCATCTCTCGAGATTCTGGTGAGTCAGAATCGGACATCAGATTCCTCCTAAACAGCACACCGATATCAGTGCTCTAGTGACAAATGGACAGCGGAGCGTATCCTAGTCAGTGAATTCCAAGCTGTCAATTCCATCTGTCGCCGTCTGGTGGGTCGTGTGAGTGGTCCAGAGAAAGATCGATACATTGGGCAGATGGGGACTGTCAGGCAGTGAGGCTCTTTTCCCAGTGGCAACAACGGGCGAGTATCCACTAGCGTCAGCCAGTACTGGCGCGAGTCGCCATCATGGGTAAACGCACCTCCGAGCCCTTAAAGCTTCCGGCATAAAAGGCAGCAATCTGGGATCGGCGCCCAATGTTCAGTTTTGAATAGATATTTGCAAGATAGTTCTTGACGGTTTTTTCGCTCAAGTTGAGGTCTTTGGCGATTTCTTTGTTGGTGAGGCCTTTTGCCACCAAGGGAAGGAGTCGTTGTTCTTGCGGTGAAAGGAGTGGTCGTTTGGATTGGCCAGGCTCTGTGTAGACGTGCTTGAGCCACTCCATGGTATGTTTGGTCAAGCGGGGATCAATGACGGGTTGGCCAGCGTAGATGGTTCGAATGGCACGAACCAACGCTTCGGATGCGATATCCTTAAGAATGTACCCTTGAGCACCGGACAGAATAGCCTCTAGGACCGTATGGTCGTCGGCGAAGCTCGTCAAAAACAACACGCGTGTCTTGGGGCATTTGGCAAGAATCTCACGAGCGGCATCTACCCCACTGCCGTCCGGCAGCCGGATATCGAGTAAGACGAGGTCCGGTTTCAGACGGTAACAGAGCGTCTTCGCCTCTTCCATCTGCCCACCTTGGCCTATTACCTTCATGCCAGGCGTCAAATTGAGGACCGCACAGAGCCCGATACGTACGACTTCATGATCATCCACAATGACCAGCCGAATTGGTTTAGACTTATTCATAGATGTGTTCCCTCTTCAGTGGAATGTCGACCATCACGCGGGTTCCCTCCCCCGGTGCGCTCTTTAGCGTAAAGATGGCGGAGATCTGCTTGGCTCGGGCTGCCATGTTGCGCAATCCATGACCGGCTCGACATTTGCGCGCAGTCGAAAGTCCGACCCCATTATCACCGATGATCAAATGGATGGCATTTCCCGCCAGGCTGAGTCGAATCCAGCGATGGGATGCCTGCGCATGGCGGGTACTATTACTGAGGGCTTCTCGTACAATGTTAAGCAACTGTTCTCCCAGGGTGGGTGTGATGAACGACAGGACTGGAGTTGCGATCTCCAGTTCAGGCGGGGCCTGGCTCGCACTGGACATCGATGTGACGAGCTGTTGCAGGGCCTGTCCGAAATCCAGTTCCGTCGTCGTACGCTGAGTTAACGAGGTAATGAATCGCCGGATATCAAGCATCAGTGCGTTGAGCTGGTTTACGGCTTGCGCCATATGGAGTTTCGACTTCCGAGGCGATTTTCCCATCGACAACTTCCCGGCTTCCAGTTGCATGCCGACTGCGTAGAGGGCTTGCAAAATATTGTCGTGCAGGTCTCGACTCAACTGCTCACGTTCTTTCATCGCTAGTTTGCGCTCGGTAATATCCTGAACCGCAGCAAGGAGGAGTGGCCCTGTATAGCCCGACAACTCGATTCGGGTGGCTTTGACGGAGACCCAAATAATTTCACCAGACTTACGAATGTACCGCTTTTCGTAGGTATATTCCGATCGAACCCCGCGGAAAAACTCATCTGTCAATATGATATTGGCTGCCAGATCATCCGGGTGCGTGTAGAGGGCATAGGTGCTGCCCACGGTTTCATGTTCTTCATATCCTGTGAGCTCACACAGGGCTTTGTTGGCGCTGATCGCACGCCAGTTTTCATCAAGGATACAGAGCCCGACTGGGGCTTCAGCGACAAAGTGCTGAAGCCGCAGCTCGCTTGCACGTAAGGCTTCCTCGGTTCGTTTGCGGGCCGAAATATCCCGATCGATTCCGTGATAGCCGCGAAAAGTTCCGGCGCTGTCGAAGATCGGTGTGCCGCTGGTTTCGAGCACAACCAGGCGTCCATTCTTGTGATGATTCGTATTTTCAAGCAAAGTAAAGGGTTGTCGAGCCGCGGCAATAGGACCGAACAAGCCAGCGACCCGGATGGCTTCGTCCGGCGGCATCAAGTCGAACGGGGTTTTCCCAATCACTTCCTCCGGCTCATATCCAAGGATTTCTCGAATGCGCGGACTGGCGTAGGTGTAGATGGCGTGCTCGTTGACCTCCCAGACCCAGTCGCGGGTCGTTTCAACGAATGTCCTGAACTTCAATTCGGATGCGCGCAGCGCCTGCTCCGATTCCTGCCTGTCTAATTCGCCGGCGATCCAGCGTGTCTCATTGTCTCGAAGCCGGTCTTCCGCGTCGCGGCGTTCCGTGATGTCTTCACAGGAGATGAGAACGAGGGGTTGCTTGGCGAGATCGGAAATGGCCCGTGCTCGTTCCCTGACCCATAGTCTCGTCCCGTCTTTTCTGGTTTTTTGAATCTCCCACTGACACAGCGTGTATGGACTGGCTACAGAGGCCTTGAGCTGTGTCAGCACGGTCTGGTGATCCTTCGTGTCAAACACGTTCAGGATCGAACGACCAACGAGGTCTTCCTTCTGATACCCAAGTTGATCAGCCCCAAATTGATTGACGGACAACACCGTACCCTCAACGGTGAGCGTGAAGTACATGAAAGGGTTCTGTTCATACAACGACTGGTAGCGTTGCTCACTGGTCTTGAGCGCGGATTCAGCTTGCTGCCTCCGTTCGACTTCTTTCCTGAGGTCGGTAACAACTTGTTCTAGCTTCGCCGTGCGTTCACGGACCTGTCCCTCGAGTGTCGCTCGAAAGTCTTGTTGGGCCAGTTCCAGCTCTTTACGTGCCGTAATGTCCTCAATGGTGCCGGCCATGCCTGTCACCGGTTCGTTCTGGTTGAACACGGCTCGGCCGCGGCAGGTGACCCACAGGATGGTTCCCTCCGGTGTGATGATTCGATGTTCGATTCTGTAGGGGGCCCGGTCTTCGACGGCCTTCGCAATAGCACTGCCTAACCGTTGACGGTCATCTGGATGAACGAGTGCGAAGAACTTTTCATATGTGCCGTCAAAGGAACCAGGAGGGATGCCAAAAATTTCCTCGGTTTCCGATGACCATTTGACACGATTGGTATGGCTGTCCCACTCCCATGTGCCTATCTGGGCAGCCCCAAGTGCTGATGTCTGCGCCGAAAAACGGTCTTGTTCTGCCTGAGCCAATGCCTGCTGCAATTCATGAACTTGTCGGCGGAGATCGACAAGTTCGGTGGACATTGAGCGATCGGTATCCAGCGGCGTACTCATAGGGAAGGGCTCTGGTGCCCTGTCAGATAACACGACAGGGCTAGCCTTTGACGCATTGCAGGTAGGTCAATCGAAAAATGTCAACTTAAAGCACAGTATAGAGCCTATGAGGTTTCCAATGCCAGAGGGGTGCCGGAGGCAGGAGAGATGAATGGCGAATATCTGTGGGCAGCAGGTTGCTGAAAAAGTCCACCAGCGGCGTTCGCGCATCGCTCAGAGACTCAGCGCACCACCTAGGCAAACGCCTGTTCACGCAGGCGATGGGTAGTCGGGTGTAACGGGTCTACGCCTTGCTTCTTCGCTCGCCGCGGCCTTGCCTGCGGAGTGGCGCGTCTTGGCGCGCCGGGGTTGGGCGGGTGAGAACGACAGCCTTCTTGAGTATTCTGAAGGAATTCTGGTCTCAGCGCCAAACGGAAATTGCTGGCCGTATGATGGCATCGACCAATTTTGTTCGCAGCCTGCTAGAAACCTTGACTTCTCGCACCACTGGGTGCCTGGGTTTCCTTCATGAACCAGGCAACGGCTTCTGTCCGACGCTTGACTTGAAGCTTGTCAAAGATATTTGCCAGGTAGTTTTTCACCGTTTTGTCGCTCAAACGGAGATGGACAGCGATCTCCTTGTTCGTTTTTCCTTCAGCCAGAAGCGGCAGGATCAAGCGTTCTTGCGGAGAGAGTCGAGAGCTTCCATGGGACGTCGTTCCCAGGTGTGAACTGGTCCGAATCCAACGCAGGGCTTGTTGGGTCACTCGTGGATCGAGATACCCTTGGCCGCCGGCGACGGTGCGAATGGCGCGAATCAGCTCGTCCATTCGGATATCCTTGAGCACGTAGCCGTGGGCTCCGTTTTGGACGGCAGCCATCACCGAGGAATCTTCGGCATAACTGGTCAGAACGAGGATCCGAAGCTTCGGTGCAACGGCCAGCAGTCGACGACAGGCTTCGGTCAGCGAGGCGTCCGGAAGTTTCACGTCGAGTAACACCATCTCTGGGGCGAGACGCTCCACGGCAGCTACGCCGTCCTCCACAGTCCCGGCCTCTGCGACGATTGTCATATCCGGTTCGAGGTGAAGCAGCGCACGTAAGCCTCGACGGACCATCTCATGGTCGTCAATAAGCACGATGCTGGTTGATGATTGTTTCATATAGAACTCAATTGGGGTTCCAGGGGAAATTCTGCGACAACTTGCGTCCCTGCTCCAGTCTTAGACTGAACCCGCAAGGCCCCACCGAGTCGCTTCGCTCGAGCCTCCATATTGGCAAGCCCATATCCTCGCGGCTGCCCGGCCGCTGAAAATCCGATGCCATTGTCATGAATGCTCACCCGAATTTTCGCGTCTCGCAGGCGGATCGAGATGACCGCCCGGGTTGCATCGGCGTGGCGCGCGCAGTTGCTGAGTGCCTCACGCACGATATTCAGGATTTCGCGCTCTTCCTCGTGCGTCAGCACCTCGATGGCGCTGCGCTGGATATCCAGCTTGACGGATAACCGCCCTGTTTGCTCGTAGGTTGTGCATAAGGTGGAGAGCTCCGATGACAAGTCAAACTCTTGAACGCTCCCCGACTCTAACTCTCGGATCATCCCACGGACCTCATGAATCAGTTGATTGATCTGGAGGATCATCCGGTCGTCAGTTTCTTTTCGTTCCACCGTCTGGTCGTTCCGGCCCCGCCGAGCCGCTTCTATGTTCAATCCGATGGCATACAGCGATTGCAGCACCGAGTCATGCAGATCTCGACCGATACGGCTCCGATCTTCCAGGAGTTTACTCAACCGGCTTTCAGTCGCTTTGAACGCGGTCGTTAACTCGCCGACACAAGGCTTCAACTGGTAGAGATCGAGCGATTCCGGTGATGGTCGTACCAACCGAGCCGTTGACAATGTGGATGTTGATGGAAGCCCACCGTCCAATAATTGAAAACTGGTCTTGTCTTGTGCCACGCCATATCCTCCTTTCCTATCTCTCATCAACAACGGACCTGCTCAAAACCACATAATCGGTGTTTGTAAGCTAAAGGGACAAGTAATACACCTGGCGGATACGCCAGGTGATGTCTAAGCCCCTACGATGTGAACCCTCGACCCCCTGCCGTCACACCACCGTCCTCCCTTCAGTTTCCTAAGGAGTTTCGCCGGAACCAAACCATACAGTACCACTACTTACGTGATCGAGATCAGGAAAGCACCTGGCGAGTCCGCCAGGTGCTGTATTGCTGATGAGATGGAACCATGCGGCCACTTTGATGAGCCAACCGGTCCTAATGACCCTACGTCCACCAATGAATTGGGTTTATATCGAACCCTAACCTGACAAGGAGGCTGCACATGCAAGTCACAACAATCGGAGAGAAAAGAGAAGTCGCGTTCTACGAAGGAGAGTTTCTCGTCAAGACGCTCGAAGGAAAGGCTGAGTTAACCCAAGCCCATCGCCTGCGGCACAGGGTATTTGCGGAAACGCTTCGATGGGTGCCGCCGACTGAGGATGGTGAGGAAATGGATATGTATGACCTATGGGGTTCATCAATTGGACTCGTAGATCGCGGAGGCAAGCTTCATGGTCTGGCGAGGCTCTTGCCTGCCTCCGGACCATTTATGCTTGAGAAGGAACTACGTCTGCTGTTGCCACAGGATCACGTGATCAGGAAGGAGCCGGATACGGCGGAGATTACCAGGCTGGCTATTGATCCGGATATCAAGGATAAGGGGTTATCTGCTCGGCTCATGCTCACCCTTATCAAGGGCATTTACCATTGGGCGATGGAACATGGTGTCAGGTATTTGTACTTAGAAGTCGACCATCGATTCTTTCGCGTGCTCGATGCGATGGGCATTCCGTCTGATCCATTAGGCCCTCCCGTCGCCCTTCCTCCGGCTGGGACTCTCTCGATCGCAGCTATGATGGACATCGTGCGATGCGAAGAGATTCTTGGTAGGAAACGGCCGATGGTCATGGAATGGATGTCAGCTATTACGACGAGGCAAGGAGACATCGTGAAGCGGACAACAGCTCAATGTATGGAAGCAGGACAGGGGCTGTCGGTAGTTGCAGCCGAGCGGGCAGCGGAAGAAGAGGACAAGTATGCGACGGTTTGATCGGTTGTCGAGCGGCCGGTGAAGCGATGTTGAAAGGACTGGAGAGGCTGCGAGTGAACTGAAAAGGACTGCTATGCCAAGTTGGGTAACCCGTGCTGAACTGCCACGGCAACCGCCTGGGTTCGCGACGTCACATCCAGCTTGGAGAATATGCTCTCCACATGGAATCGTATGGTGCGTTCGGTGACGCCCGTGATTTGTGCGATTTCCCAATTGGTTTTTCCGTTCTTAATCCAATTCAGGATCGTAACTTCTCGCGGGGACAGCGTGGTTACGCAGTTGTTGTTTGAGCAGGAGAGCTTCGGAGAAGAGCGTAGCAGAGCTAAATGCAGGTGCTGCCCAAGATAGTCCAAGAACTTCACATGCCGTGCGTGTAGAGCCGGCTCGCCTCCGGCAAACGCAAAGAACGACGTGACTCCGCAGGATGGATCCAGTGAGCCAACAGTCACTCCATCACTAAGTCCGAATGACGCCGCGGTTTCAATAAATTCCTTTTCTCTCTCTGATTTCACATCGGCATAGACCTGGTTCCACACCTGCGCTTTTTGGGATCGCACCAAGGCATGGAGGACCGGATCTACGTCTCCATATCTGTTCTTCCAATACTGAAACAACCATATTTGTGGGAAATTCACGTTCAAGACATCGGAGAACCCCTCGAACCCGCCTTTTGTGCTCAATCGAACGAGTCCGCCAATCAGATGTTCGAATGGAAGAAATTTCTTAGTGCGAACTAACACGTCTTTTACATCCTTAGGAGTCTCGGCCAGCATCGCATAGTGCATGACCTCGAGCAGATTTTGAAGGTCGGTCTTTGAGGCCTCTTCAAAAATGTGAGCAGGAAAAGGAAGGACTGCGGTATCCATTGGGTGTTTCCTCCCTAACGAATAGGTAACGCAAGTGTAAAAATATAGCAGGATTCGAGAGGGAAAATACAGAGTTATTGCATGGACACATCCCAGTTCATTCAGGGGAAAATGGCTCTATGCAAATGTCCCCATTGTGAGGTATGGAAGGGTTCTGGACAGGATCAAGAGGTGATCAGTATCCTGACTCTTCTTTTCCGCTATGTAAGAACCATACATGATCAAATTCAGGCTCTTATTCACGTGGCTCTGCTTATGGGCTTTGCTGGACTCAGCAAATGCCTTTGCACAGGCGATAAGATTTCAGCCTCAGGGGGCGGCGGCGGCTGGCCAGGGGAATGCATTTGCGGCCCAGGCCGACAATCCCTCAGCAATCCATTTCAACCCCGCAGGATTGACCCAGGTCCAAGGCATTCAAGGCTACTTCGGGACCACCATCATGGGCGGCTCCATTAAATACAAAGGGCTGACGGGGATCGATAGCCGTGGTGACCTTGGGGGCAGTGTATCCACCCCCCTCCCCAGTCACTTTTATTTGAGCGCCAATCTTGGGGCCTTTCGTGCGATCAGTCTCTCGTCATTGACCGTCGGCCTAGGAATAACCTCTCCCTTTGGTTCCAACACTCGCTATCCGGTCGATGGTCCATCCAATACAGCTATTACGTCGGCGGCACTCCCGTTAATCGCTATCAAACCCACGATTGCCTATAAGATAAGCGATGCGCTCTCCGTCGGTGTGAGCGCCGATATTTATACCTTCGCCAGCTTTCTGGGCGAGGGGCATGTCGAGCAGAAACAGATCAGTGCAGGCGCTCTAGGAATTCCGGCGGGGGCGTCCATCGAACTGAACGGGACAGGGACTGGAGCGGGAGTGACTGCCAGTCTACTCTATACTCCATTCAGGAACAAAGTTGGTAAACCGGTCGTCTCGATCGGGGTGGTCTATCGCAGTCAAGCGGTGTTGCCGTTAAATGGGTCGTTGTTAGTCAACGGAGCGAAGGTGGCCGACGCTTCCACGGACTTGGTGTTGCCACAAATGGTGATGGGGGCTCTCGCCGTCTGGCCGATTCGATCCCCAGAGCGAGAATGGAAAGTCGAAATCGATGTCGAGTATGTGGGGTGGAGCTTAAACAGGAATCTCGATGTACGACTGTCCAATGGAGCCACAATCCCCCAACCGCAACAGTGGAAGAATGTGCCAGTGATCGCAGTCGGAACCGAATATAAGTGGCTGAGTCCAGGCTGGCTACCGCATTGGGAGGTCGCCGCCCGTTCCGGTTATACGTATACGGAAGATCCTGTCCCTGATCGGACCTTTAATCCTGGCATCATTTCATTGCCGGCTCATACCTTATCCCTTGGCGTGGGATTTCTGTGTAAGGGTGCTGGACGATTTATGGGTCTGATCCCGTGCAGTGGGGAGTCAGCGCTGTGGCCCAAAGGAATCGGGCTCGATCTTGCCTATCAGGAGTGGTTTTACGAATCACGCACGGTGGCGGGTAACCAAAATCCGACAGTGGACGGGACCTACCACGCGTTCGTACATCTGGGGACGTTCAGTTTCCGGTATCTATTTTAAGCGACAAATGGAGTCCGATGACGACTACTCTTCAAGGGCCCGGCGGAGATTCAAAACGGTTTCCGCATTGAGTCCGGCCTCCTGTAGGGCTTCGTCGCTAGCCGAAACCACTTTATCGAGGCTGCCAAATTTCTCTAGGAGTTGATTGCGCCGAATCTCCCCGATCCCAATGACCTGATCCAGTCTTGAACTGACCAGTGATTTGCCACGCAGCTTCCTGTGGAAGGTAATCGCGAAGCGATGCGCTTCGTCACGAATATGTTGTAACAGATGGGTGGCCGGAGAGGTGGCTCTGAGGACAATCGGGTTTTTTCTCCCCGCTAGGAAGACACGCTCCTCCTTGTCGCCGCGGGCCTTGGCAAGCCCAAGGATCGGCAGACCTGGTTGGCCAGCCTCCTTGAGGCCTTCCAGCGCGGCAGCCAGTTGGCCTAACCCGCCGTCGATGAGAATCAGATCAGGCTGAGCCAGGCTCTCCTCTCGCCCATAGCGACGCGTAACCACCTCTTTCATGCTGGCGAAGTCATTGGCCCCTTCGACCGTTTGGATCTTGAACCGTCGATAGTCCGTCTTCTTCATCTGTCCGTCTTCCCACACAACCATTGAGGCGACGGAGTCGTTGCCCATCGTATTCGAGATGTCGAATCCTTCGATCCGACGTGGAGCCTGTTCCAGTCTCAGCAGCCGTTTCAGTTCCTCGCCCGCTTGCCGGTCACGTTCCTCATCGCGCAAATGATCGGCGACAGCCGCAGCCGCATTCTCCTCGGCTAAAAGAACCAACTGATGCTTGGCGCCTCGCTCAGGCGAACGCACATGAACGGATTCCCCTCGCTTGTCGGAGAGCCATTGTTGAATCAGTGCGGTGTCTTCGAGATCGGTCGGGACGAGGACTTCTCTGGGCGGCTGCCCATCCTTGTTATAGAATTGCTCGATCGCGGAGCGGACCAGTTCCTCGTCCGGGGCATCAGCCGACTGAGGCCAGAAGAAATCTTTCCGCCCGATCAGCAAGCCGCCGCGCACAAACAGAATTTGCAGGTCTACTGCCGAACCCTGTCTGGCCAAGCCGATTACGTCCTGATCAGTTGCCGAGGTCTGCGTGATCCGCTGCTTTTCTAGCATGCGTTGGATCTTGAAGAGGCGGTCCCGCAGCCGGGCCGCTTCTTCGAATTCCTCGCGCGCGGCCGCTATTCCCATGCGGGTACGGAGATCGTCCAGTAACTCATGATCCCGGCCCTCCAGAAACTGGCGGACCTGTTTGACGATCTGATGGTACTCCTCCTTCGACTGATTGCCAGTACAGGGTGCCATGCACCGCTTGATCTCAAACTCGATGCAGGCACGGTCAGCGGTCCCGTCGATGTCAATCGTGCACGTAGCGAGAGGGAAGACGTGTTTGATGACTTTCAACGTCTCCCTGAGCGCGTTCGCTGGGGTATAAGGGCCATAGTAGAGGGCCCCATCTTTTTGCACACGGCGCACGATCGAGAGTCGAGGGAAATCCTCTTTAATGGGTAGCCGCACATAGGGATATTGCTTGTCGTCCCGCAACACGATGTTGAAGCGGGGTTTGTGGCGTTTGACTAGGTTGCTCTCAAGAATCAGAGCTTCGAGCTCTGATCGGGTCACCATCGTCTCTAGGTCGGTGATGTGGCTGACGAGAAGACTGGTCTTGAGGCTATGGTCAGTCCCTTTCTGGAAATAGGATCGGACGCGATCGGCGAGCACCGCGGCTTTTCCGATGTATATGATTTCTCCTTGCTCGTTCTTGAGCAGGTAGACGCCGGGGCTACCAGGCAGATGGGCAAGTTTGGACTGGAGCACGTCTATCGTCATGCGTCAATCGCCATGTATCATCGTAAGAATTCCAGGAGTACACCGGAGCTTTCCGTCGGCTGGCTATAACGATCGATGGTTCGCTATTTCAATCCCCGGATAAACGACGGGCTTAATATCCCTCGCGCGACTTCGGCCACCGGCCCTTTCATGGTCAGGCTGAAGTCCGGAGCCACATCAATGTTCAGCACTCCCCCTGGCATCTTGACGGTGACGGGGCTCCTCACAAGTCCTAAGCGAACCGCTGCGCTGGCCGCCGCACAGGATGACGAGCCCGAGGCCTGCGTCTCTCCGGCGCCTCGCTCCCAAATCAGAATGAAGACTTCGTTACGTCCGGTTGGAACGACGAGCTGCACGTTCGTCCGTTTAGGAAACAGCTTGTGGTGTTCCAGGGCTGGCCCAAGCGCCAAGAGTTCTTCCCGTGACCAGGATTCTCCGGTTGGCTTGAATACGACACAATGGGGATTGCCGACGCTCACGCCGGTAAAAATCAACGAGCGGCCTCCAGCTTCGATCGGCTGCTGAATCAACTCGGGCACCTCAAGTGAACAGGGGAGCGCATCCGGCTTGAACGTGGCGATCCCCATCTCGACCGTCGCAGCGGCAGCATCGCCATGCCGGTCTACCTGCAGGTCAATGCTGACCAGCCCGCCCTTTGTCTCGACTGTGAAGCGCTTCTTCTTTGTTTTACCGGTCGCGTGGAGATAGCGCGCGAAGATCCTGAGGCCGTTCCCTGATTTTTCTGCCTCACTGCCGTCCGGGTTGAAAATGCGCAGCCCGAAATCGGCCTTCTTCGACGGAACCAACGACAAAATCCCGTCGCTGCCGAGCCCCCAGTTCCGATCGCAAATCGCTTTGATGGTCTTTGGTGTTAGCTTGAACGTCAGGTCTTTGGGATCCATCACGAGATAATCGTTACCAAGCCCATGTCCTCGGAAAAACCCGTTCTTCATCTCAGCGGTCCTCCTGATTCAGAGAATTCACACGGTATGTTGATGAGAAGAAGGTACTTCGGAGGGAGTCACATCGTCAATGTGCGTGGAGCTTGAAAGTGGCGAGTCTCTATTTGCTGGAAGCTAGACGATCTTCACTCCGGCCGGCCGTTCGATGATCTCAATTTCATAGCCGTCGGGAGCATCAATGAAGATGAACCGGCTTCCGGAAGATGTTGTCGTGGGGCCATCGGCGATCGTGACACCCTGTGCATGAAGCGATGCAATCGTTTCGTCGAGGCTTTCGACTTGAAAGGCTAGATGAACGAGATCTTCCTGAACTTTCACCGGCCCACTGGGAGGAAAACTCGTCAACTCGATGAGCTCGTCACTATTGGGTACTTTTAGAAAAGCGAGGTGTGAGCCGCGCGGAGACGTCTTTCGCTCAATCACCTCAAGGCCAAGTACAGTCGTATAGAATCGAACGGTTTCATCCAAATCGCTGACTCGCATACGGGTATGGAGGAGTTTTTGTATCTTCACACGGTACCTCGTTAGACGGAAAAGAAGAGCCACACCAACAAGCCCATAATAAACCAGAATAGGAAGCCCACTATTCCAACGATATATTCTCGTCTGTCAAGTTCACGGAAGCCAAGGCACCTAAGTACAACGTAGCCGGTTCCATAACAAAGCACTTCAATAAAAAGCGAATAGGCAAGTTCTAGGGCAACTTGCGCCATATATTTATGTGCTTCTGGTGGGCCCAGCGGTTTTTCTTAGCAAGATCTCTGCGCTGCCAGGAATCAGGAAGTTCGGCATGGGGCCAATTTCTTGATAGCCGTGCTTCTTGTAAAAGGATCGCGCCGGTTGGTTGAAATCCGACACACAGGCAAAGAGGTTCTTGGTCCTCTTAAAGACGAGCTCCTCAATGTGCCGTAACAGCTGCCCACCGACTCCGTTCTGACGAGCCCACACGGCCACCCCCAAGAGTTCCAGATAATCGCCCAGGAGAAACTTCTGTTTCACGATGGCGACGCCTGCCACTCGTCCATCGAGGAGGGCAACGTAGCAGTCTCGCCCCAATGGTGTCGGACAGAAGATGCGGTTCCAATCGTCCTTTGTATAACCGAGTGTCTTCCAGGGATCAGATTCACCCAGGAGGTGAACCACGGCTTCCCGGTCGTCTGCCTGCATCGTCCGGATGACTGGCTGGTTCATGGAGTCGGAGACTGACAATTCAACAGTTCGCTGACAGTCATGGGTTGGAGCCCCTTCTGAGGGAGCACCTTTGTTGCCAGTTGCTCGATCACCTGCCGAGTCTGCTTGCCCTTGCCGTTCGCATGGAAGACGATGATGCTGCCGGGCTTGACCCGCTTGGTGACTCTGGCCAAGATGTGTTCTGCCGAGAGTGTTGGATCTGGATCGCCCGATTCGATATTCCATTGGATGAACTGCAGACCGAGCAGTTGCACCACGGCGACGGTCACGTCGTTGTATTCGCCGTATGGTGGCCGAAACAAGGTCGCCGTATGGGCATAGTGGTCCTGCAGGATTTTGACAGGGCCAAGGATCTCCGTGCGTTGTTCGTCGGCATCGTGCATGGGAAGGTGGGCGTGGACGTCACCATGCGTCCCGACTTCGAAAAATTCTATGCCCAGCAGATGGTTCACCTCCGGTTCATGTTTGGCCATCCACTTGCCGGACATGAAGAATGTGGCGGGGATCCGGTGTGCGATGAGATAGTCCATCAACGGCCGATCGTAGCCGGACCCCTTGCGCACGGGACAGAGATCGAACGTCAGCGCCACGCCCGGGCAGGTTAGTGGACCGGACTTGATCACTTGGGCCACACCGTCTACTGGAACGAATGGCCCTGGAGTTGCGGCTAACAGCACGCCGATCAGCAGGCGTCGCAGAACGTGTCGTCGCATAGGGGCTAGTATACCTGAACCGGTGGAGAAGATTGACCCTTTGCGTACTCCGCTGGTACGGTGTTGTGAATGCAGGTACCTTCCTGGGAAATCGGCCGCGCGTTGGGAATTCCGATCCGCGTCCATGCTTCATGGTTCGTGGTGTTTCTCCTGGTCACCTGGTCACTCTCGACTGAGTATCTACCGGACAATTTGCCCGGGCTCACTCCAGAACGTTATTGGGCTATGGGGGGCCTCGCAGCAGTCCTATTATTCGTCTCCGTGCTCTTGCATGAGCTCGGCCATTCTTACGTCGCGTTGTACTACCGCATTCCCATTGAAAAGATTACGCTGTTTATTTTTGGCGGCGTGGCTCACATGCGGAAGGAAGCCCCCACACCCCGCGCTGAATTCCTCATTGCGTTGGCCGGGCCGGCGGTCAGCTTTGTGATCGGCGGTCTTTGTTTTGTGTTTGTGGAGCTGGCGGAGACGATGCAACGGCAACATGGTCTCCAGGGGTGGATCATGCTTGGAGCCTTGCTGGGCTTCGTGAATATCCAAATCGGGCTCTTCAATATGATTCCAGGTTTTCCACTGGACGGCGGACGAATGTTACGTGCGGGACTGTGGGCATGGGGAGACAATTTTTATCGAGCGACCAAACAAGCTGCAGGGGTCGGATTGGCATTTGGAGTGATGTTGGGACTGACGGGCCTTGTTGTGCTGTACGGGTCTGCGAGCGGCGGACTACCCACGTCGATGGCATCGAACGGCGGGTGGGTTGTAGTCATCGGCATGTTTCTCTTCGCCGCAGCTCTGGCGAGTCGTCGTCAAGCGGTCATGCGTCAAGCTCTGGCGACGGTCCCTATTCGGGAGGTCATGACGACGACGGTCACCTCGATTCCGTCGCATTGCACGTTGGATGTGGCGGTGAATCAGCACTTCCAATCCTATGGCTACGGCGGGTTCCCAGTGTTAGAGGATGGGCGCCTGGTGGGACTCATCACCACGGTTGAGATTCAGAGTGTTCCGCCGTCGCTGTGGCCTTGGCGCAGGGTCGAGCAGGTGATGCGCCCCCGTTCGGAATCGTTAGTGATCGAGCCGGATATTCCTGTGATGCATGCGCTGGAGCGTATGGCTCGTGAAGGGTGGGGTCGCCTAGTGGTCATGCAGGATGGAGAAATGGTTGGACTTGTCACCCACTCAGCCATCGTGCGTTATCTTCAGCTCCGGGGCGTTCTCAGCCGCTAAGTCATGGGATGTACCATCGGTCATCACACTCCACCCTCTCGGCTAACCCCTATCAGCGGGCACCTGTGACGAGTAGGTGAGCTGTTGTAGCTTGCGAGCGATAATCCCACCGAACAGCAAGAGCCCGGCAGAATAATAGACCCAGAGCAATAAGAGCACGACCTCGAGTAACGATCCGTAGAGCCTGGCGTACACCGTGGCATAGTCGCTGTAGCTGAGGAACAGCAACTTCGCCGAAACCCAGAGCAGGCCGAACGTCAACGCGCCTACCATAGCGTGGCTCCACTGTGGGCGGCGGCGTGGCACCAGGCGGTACAACAGGCTCACCGTCAGGAATGCCAGGGTAAAGGGGAGCGTGTATGTGAGATGAAAATCATGGGCGGCAAGGGCGACGAGATCGAGCCCCCACAGCTTCGGGGCATAGGCAGTCAAAAAGGCGATGGTCTGCGTGGCGACATAGGAGATGAACATTAGAAGTCCTGTCGATCCCAGCAGGGCTATGGAGATCGCAGTAGAAATCAACGGGTGACGCTTTTGGGTGCTTTCAAATACCACGTTGAGTGCGTAGTCAAGCTCGTAAAAGACGAGCCCTCCAAACCAGAAGAACGACAGAAATACCAGCCAGCGCACACCTTCTAATACGCTGATCCGATGGAGTTCTTCAGCCAATCGTTCACCCAATGACGGCAGAAAGCCCTTCAGGAAGCTGAGAATGAATTGCTCGCCGATGATGTTTTGGCTGACCAGGAAGCTGATCCCATACAGGAGAAGAAAGACGAGAGGAAAGAGCGAGAGTAAGGAGAAAAAGGCCAAGGCTGCCGCCAGGCTCGGGCAGCCCTGGCGCAAGAAGGTGGTCAATGTCTCGATCAGAAAGCGGAGGACGGTCATGATGCTCCGCATGCGGATCGGCAAACCACAATGGTCTTACTTGAGCGCCGATACCGCTTGCATGGCGAAGTTCACGAGTGGGTTGGGATAGATCCCAAAGATCACCACCCCGGCCACCGCGCAGGCCAGCACGATAGAGAGAGCCGGTGACATGACCATCCGAGGGCTCGTGCTCGACAGATCACTCGGCTCGCGCATGTACATGACCATCACCAGCCTGAGGTAGTAATAGGCTGAGATGACGGCAAAGATGAGCGCCACGGCAGCCAGCCATGGCAGGCCGGCTTCCACCGCCGACATAAAGACATACAGTTTTCCAATAAACCCTGCGGTCGGAGGAATGCCTGCCAGCGAGACCATAAAGATCAACATGAGCAGTGCAGCCACAGGATGCCGTTTGGCAAGACCGGTGAAATCTTCGATGTTTACTCCCTCGATTCCGCCCTTGCGAAGCATGGCGACGATGGCGAACGCACCGAATGTCATGAATGCGTAGAGCGAGAGATAAAGCAGCACGCTGGCGATACCGGACGAGTTCTCCATGTGTCCCGTTGCAACCACACCGATCAACGCGTAGCCGGCATGGGCAATGCTTGAGTAGGCCAGCATGCGTTTCACATTCGTCTGCACCAATGCGAGGATATTTCCCAAGATCAGGGTGGCGAGGCAAAGCAGGAGGAACATCGCAGACCAGTTGGCTTTCAGGCCACCGAGCCCTTCCATGAACACTCTGAGGAATGCGCCGAAGCTTGCGGCTTTGGATGCGACCGCCATGAAGGCGGTGACGGAGGTAGGAGCGCCTTGATAGACATCCGGCGTCCACATGTGAAACGGCACCACGGCGAGTTTAAACCCGAATCCGACCGTGAGCAGGATCGTGGCAAACAACAAGAGCGGATCGTCCAGGTTACGGCCGGAGATCGCTGCGGCGATCTCCGGAAGTCTGGTGCTTCCGGTCGCGCCATAGAGGAGCGAGATGCCATAGAGGAGGATTCCAGATGAGAACGCTCCCAACACAAAGTACTTGGCCGAGGCTTCCAAGGAGCGAGGTTCCGATCGCTTCAGGCCCACCATGACATACAGCGAGAGGGACATCAGTTCAGTGCCCAGATAGAGTGTCAATAAATCGGACGACGAGACCATGACCATCATTCCCAAGAGCGAGAGTAAGACGAAGCCGTAATATTCGCCGAAGTACAGCCGCTCTTCCTTCAAGTAGGAATGGGACAGGAGAATGGTCAGGCCGGTGACGAAGTAGAGGAGCAGTTTCCAAAAGGCTCCGTACGCATCAATCACGACGAGTCCACTGAAGATTGCGGCTGAAGTGTTCATCTGGGAAGCTGTCAAGCCCATGCACACGGCCAGTGTTCCTAGGCTCAGCCATACCAAACCGTCCTTGTCGGATGCCCGCAGTACCGGATCGAGCACGAGTATGATGCAGGCTGCCGTGACGATCAGCAACTCCGGTAGGATCAGGAAGAGGTCTGTCGGCGAGAAGGTCATCATGGTCGGCCCTCAGATGCGGTCTGCGTTTCTTGACTGAACGTCGGTCCAGTCTGTGAGGTGATCCGTTCCACAGATGGAGTGAATGGGGTCATCCTAGGCATGACCGACGCGTGTTCAGCAGCCGGCGGGAAGACGCGCGCGATGACTTTCTCTACGCTGGGATGCATGCGAGTCAGGATGGGGTTCGGGAAGATCCCGATCACGAAGATCAAGACGACAAGTGGCACCACGGTGATCATCTCACGCAGGTTCACATCGCGAAGCTTCGGGAGCATATGCGGATCGGGGACGCCGAAGGCGACACGTTGGACCATCCAGAGTAAGTAGGCTGCCGCCAGGATAATTCCCAACAACGCAAAGGCCGTGGCGATCTTGCTCCAGAGGAAGGCACCTGCAAGAACCATAAACTCTCCGACGAAACTGTTTGTGCCGGGCAGCCCCAATGAAGACAATGAAAAAATGACGAGGAAGGTCGCATACCGTGGCATCGGCTTCGTGAGGCCGATATTGTCGGCGATCTGTCGGCTATGGGTGCGTTCGTAAATCATTCCAACGCAGAGAAAGAGTCCACCAGTAGTGATGCCGTGGTTCACCATCTGCATGACGGCGCCTTCGATTCCTTGAATATTAAACATAAAGAGGCCGAGCGTGACAAATCCCATGTGGCTCACACTCGAATAGGCGATGAGTTTTTTTAAGTCGGACTGAGCTAGTGCCATGTAGGCCCCATAGATGATGGCGACAATGGAGAGCGCCACCATCAATGGCGTAAATGCTTGAGAGGCGTCAGGTAACATCGGCAGGCTGAAACGTAAAAACCCATAGGTGCCCATCTTGAGCAGTACGCTGGCGAGTATGACGCTGCCGGCTGTGGGTGCTTCCACGTGCGCGTCGGGCAGCCAGGTATGGAAGGGGAACATGGGAACTTTGACGGCGAATGCGGCGAAGAACGCGAGGAAGAGCCAGAATTGCAACGAATGGGAATAGGTGCCTTGACTCAATTGAAGAATGTCGAACGTATGGCCGCCCTGGAAATACAGCACCAAGATCGCGACCAGTAGCAAGACACTGCCGGCGAGCGTATAGAGCAAGAATTTGATCGCGGCGTAGAGACGATTCGGCCCACCCCAGATCCCGATCAACAGGTACATCGGAATCAGCATCGCTTCCCAAAAGACATAGAACAGCACGAAATCCAGCGCGGTGAACACGCCGATCATGGCGCTTTCCATAATGAGCAACATGGCCATGAAACTCCGCATCCTGATCTCGATGGAATGCCATGAGATCAGGATGCAGAGCGGCATCAGGACCGTCGTCATGAGAACGAGCGGGAGGCTGATTCCATCAAGTCCAAGCCGATAATTGATGGACAGCGACGGGATCCACCGCGCTGATTCCACGAACTGCATCTCACCAGATGATGCATCGAACAACCACCAGAGTGGGAGTGAGATCAGGAGGTTGGCTACGGCTACAGCGAGAGCCGTCACCTTGATGGAGCGCTCGTTCACCGAGAAGACAGCAATGGCCCCGGCCAGCGGGAGGAGGACCAGTAATGTGAGCCACGGAAAGCCGGTCATCTGGACTCCTGCATCAGTAATGCCAAACACAAACGACAATGTGTGAAATCGGTCATTGCAACGTCAATCTCGCTACGTATCCGTGGTGTCTCAAAGAAGGAGATACGCCGTTAACACGACGATCCCCACCGCCATCGCTAAGGCATAGTGCTGGGTCTGCCCGCTCTGGACCAGCCGTAACAGCCATCCCCCCCAGGTGATGGCGCGTGCGATACCGTTGACGGTTCCATCGATCACGTGGACGTCAACATGCTTCCAGAGTTTGGAAGCTGCCGCAAGTGTTGGTCGTACGAATAGGCAATCGTAGGCCTCATCGACATACCACTTGTTCAACGAGCCTCTATAGAGACTGCCCCACTGTCGCGCCAAGCGTTCCGGAAGATCAGGGTTGAGCACATACATATAATAGGCGGCGGCCATGCCGATCAGACCCATCGCTGTCGCCGCTGCCATAATCATGAGCCCATCCGAGCCATGAGGGACGGCGGGTTGACCCCCGGTTGAAAAAATGGGCTCTAGGAAAGATGGGATGCCGAGATAACCAGTCAGAATACTTAAAACTGCGAGAATGATGAGCGGTGTCGTGATTGTCCGTGAGGGCTCGTGGAGGTGCTCCGCATGGTGCGGATCAACATGGGATGTTCCCCAGAAGGTCACGAATACGAGCCGGAAGCTATAGAAAGCGGTCAGGAGCGCCGTCAGCAGACCCAGGAGCGTCAGTGCCCGGCCAAGGTCGCCGGACGACCAGGCGGACACGAGGATGTCATCCTTACTGAAGAAGCCAGCGGTCAGGGGAAAACCGGCAAGCGCCAGCGAGCCCACCACAAACGTCCAGTAGGTAATCGGTAACTTGTCTTTGAGACCGCCCATGTGCCTCATATCTTGCTCATGGTGCAGGGCAATAATCACAGAGCCGCAGCCTAAAAACAGCAAGGCCTTGAACGCGCCGTGCGTCAATAAGTGATACATGCCGGACGCATAGGCGCCGAGTCCGCACGCCATAATCATGTACCCGAGCTGACTGACCGTCGAATATGCGACGACCCGTTTGATGTCGGTCTGAGTCAACGCGATCGTGGCGCCGAGGACCATTGTCACCGCGCCTGTAATCGCGACCACGCTCATCGCGGTTGGTGAAAGGTTATAGATCGGGGCGAGACGCGCCACCATGAAGACGCCGGCAGTGACCATCGTGGCGGCGTGAATGAGGGCCGAAATCGGCGTCGGTCCTTCCATCGCATCAGGCAGCCAGACGTGGAGCGGAACTTGGGCAGATTTACCGACCGCACCAGTGAAGAGCAAGAGTGCGATGAGAGTGAAGACCGAAACCTCCCATGTTCCACCGAACGGGCCGAGGAGGTTCATCGTCACATCAGTCGCCTCATGGAGGGCAGGAAAGATGTCCAGGTAGTTCAGCGATCCAAAGCTGTACCAGGCGAGCAGAAGGCCCAGCATGAATCCGAAGTCTCCTACACGATTGACCAGAAAGGCCTTGGTGGCAGCGGCACAAGCAGAAGCACGCTCGTACCAGTGCCCGATCAACAGATAAGAGCAGAGTCCGACGGCTTCCCAAAACACGAAGAGCTGCAGCAGGTTATCGGCTAGCACCAACATCAACATGGAGAAGGTGAACAAGGCGATGTAGCCGAAGAAACGGGCATAGCCTGGATCACGATGCATGTAACCGATGGTATAGACGTGTACAAGCGAACTAACGCCGGTGACCAGTAGGAGCATCACGGCGGTGAGTCGGTCGATATGAAGACCGATGTGAATATCCAGAGTTCCAGATGTCAACCAGGTATAGAGCGGAAGTGAAATGACAGAGCCAGAAGCCACTTCTACAAAGGCCCCCACCGACAAGGCGAGCGACAACAGGACCGCCGGGACCGCAACAAGGTGGGCGCGGGCGTTGATGTGCCGGCCAGCCAAGCCAAGGATCAAAAAGGCGGTCAGCGGAAGGAGTGGGATAAGAGCGTAGATCATAAATGGTCAATCGTCATTGGTCAGTCGGTCACTTAGAACAATCAGGGTGAGCGTTATGGTTTTTCACCAATGACGGCTGACTCGTGACTTCTTTTACCATTTGAGCAGGTTGAACTCTTCAACATTGATCGTGGATCTTGATCGGTGCAGGGCGATGATAATCGCGAGTCCGACGGCAACCTCCGCTGCGGCCACCGTTAAGGCAAAAAAGACGAACACTTGACCGCCAAGATCCTGCAGATGGTGGGAGAACGCGACGAAGTTAATGTTGGTGGCGTTCAGCATCAGTTCCACCGACAGCAGGATGGCAATAATATTGCGCCGGATGAGCACACCCATCACGCCTGTGAAGAAGACGATGGCACTCAAGATGAGGTAGTACGAGATGGGAATGGTCATTTGTCACCGCCCGTTTGTGTCATGTGTTATGCGTCGCGTTCGCCGATGTCGCGCTTGGCGATGACGATGGCGCCGATCATTGCCACAAGGAGCACCAAGGAGGCCACCTCGAACGGGAATAAATAGGTTGAAAAAAGTGTCTTGCCGATGGCCAACGTATTGTTAGCGGTGATGGCCTCATGCGGTTCAGACTGGAGCGATGAACTCCCCGTATTGAGTGCGCCGGCCCCTCCGGAGAGAAGCAATATGGACTCAATGAACAATGGAATGCAGACCACTCCTGCAATCCGCCATTGGCTGTGGTAACGGTCGTCTTGCGTGACATTGAGTATCATAACGACGAACAGATACAGCACGAGAATGGCCCCGGCATAGACGATGATCTGCACGGCCGCGAGAAATTCGGCATGGAGTGTGATGAAGAGTCCCGCGACATGGAAAAACATGACCAAGAGCGAAAGCGCACTGTAGACAGGATTTCTCAACGCCACCACTAGAATGGAGGTGATGGCGATCATTCCGGCGAAGTATCCAAAAAACAGCTGCGACATGGATGGTTCCTGGGTTAGCGGCCGACCTGGGCTAGCCTAGCGCTACGGTGATGCAGTCATTACTCGTCTAATGAGTATTCTTTGAGAGTCAGTCCGGTTTTGGTGGCACGTGCTTGAATGCCACGTTGAAGAACGCGACGTTTGGGTGTTGCAGCTCCAGACGCTTCTCTTGGACCGGAAACGAACGGTCGCCGATCGCGAGCAATTGTTGTTTATTCAGGTGCAGCTGCCGCTTGTCGTAGACCGCCCATTCAAATTCTCTCGTCATGCCCAGCGCATCGACGGGACAGGCATCCACGCACATCCCGCAGAACAGGCAGCGAGTCATGTCCATGTAATATTCTTTTGAATATCGCTTCGTCGGTTCGCCAGGAACTTCGGCGCTGACGACCCGGATGACGCGCGACGGACAGGCGGCCTCACAGAGGTCGCATCCCACGCACTTCTCGGTCCCATCATCGTATCGGAGCAGCGCGAGCATGCCTCGATAGTTGTCCGGCAGCGTGCGCTTCTCATGAGGATATTGCAGCGTGACCGGACGGTAATTTAATAGGTGAGATAGCGTTGCTTTCATGCCGACGAGGATCTCATAGAAGGTAATGGTTTTGAGCCATGCAGATAGGCTCAGACGTTTGGTGCTTGTTGTCGATGCCATATCGGTCTCGTGACTACTTCATCTGTTGGTAGATAAATACGGCAATGGCCGTCACGACGATGTTCCCTAACGCAATGGGCAACAGCACCTTCCAGCCGAACCTCATCAGCTGATCGTATCGCAATCTCGGCAACGTGGCTCTCAGCCAAAAGAAGAGAAATAAAAGCGAGTAGGTCTTGACCGCAAACCACATCGTGTTTTCGATCCACGCCAGAGATGGCGCGCCGATGAACGCCATAATCGTTCCGGGATAGGGCGCATTCCAGCCACCGAGAAATAGTGCGGCAGCGACACACGAGACCAGGACCATATTGGCGTATTCGGCAAGGAAGAAAAAGGCGAATCGCAAGCCGCTGTACTCGGTAAAGAAACCGGCGACGAGCTCGCTCTCCGCTTCCGGCAGATCGAACGGGACCCGGTTGGTTTCCGCTACCGCTGAGATCACATAGATGACAAACGCGAAAATTTGGGGGGCCGGTAATGCGAAGAGATACCAATGCCAAAATCCTCCGGCCTGGGCATCGGTGATTGTCACCAGGCTGAGTGAACCGCCCAGAATCAACACGCCGACAATGGACAGTCCCACATTGAGCTCGTAACTGATGATCTGTGCCGCCGACCGTAGCCCACCGAGCAAGGAGTATTTACTGTTGGACGACCATCCTCCCAGGATGATGCCGTAGGCCCCGAGCGACGCGAAGGCCAAGATGTACAGAATGCCAATATTGATGTCACTAATGATAAACGGTCTCACGGTGATGCCACCGACTTCAAACGTCTGATTGGGACCCCATGGGATAACGGCAAATCCGACGAATGCAGGAATTAAACAGAGGATTGGGGCCGTGGTGAACAGAAACTTGTTGGCCCCAGCAGGGATAATGTCTTCCTTAAAGAAGAGCTTGATGGCATCCGCAAAGGGTTGGAGAATGCCGTAGGGTCCCACCTCCATCGGACCCATGCGGTCCTGCATCCAGCCGAGGACTTTTCGTTCCGCAAGGGTGAGGAGGAGCACCGTGATGACCACGATGCCCATGACCGCGGCGATCTGGGTCAGGGAGATAGCGAGACGCAATCCGAATTCAGTCACGATAGGACTCCTCGATTAGCACAGTGATCCGCGTTGAACGAGCCTCATCACGCCACCTTCATCATGGACACCGTCGCCGTCCGGAACGATGGCACATGGGTGATCGGATCGATAGCACATTCAAATAGTTGGACGGCCGCTTGACCAAAGTGATGCGGGAACCAGGCCGTTCCTTGTGGGACCCGTTCCATAATTTTGACCTCGGTTGTCATTTCCCCGGATGTGCTGGAGAGGCGGACACGATCGCCATCTGACAAGGCAAAGCGTGCGGCATCAGATGGACTGATACGGAGCCGACCACTTCCTTCGACTTGTAACAATCCCTTTGATCGTGTGGATAATTTTCCAGAATGGAAGAGACTCTGTGCCAATTCTAGTCGTACGGTTCCATCCGGTCTGGACGCGCGTGGGATCGGGTGGTACCTCGTTGCGAGGTCACGCTGGTAGCCATCAGTGAGATAGCGGTCCACGGCGGAGCGATCCACTTTGGGCGGCAATGGTGTGGGCCCCAGCGAGCTATAGCCAGGAATGAGGCTCCGAATTTCCTTCAGGATTTCCTTGCTCTCGGCATATTCCATGGGTGTGTTCAGTAAGATAGAAAGCGCGGAAAAGATCTCCCAGTCGGGGCGACTTTCTCCGACGGGCTCGATTGCCGGACGAACAGCCTGCACATGTCCCTCGGTATTGGTAAACGTTCCATGTTTTTCCAGGGAACTCGCGGCTGGCAATACCACGTGAGCCAAGGCGGCCGTCTCCGTTAAAAATAGCTCCTGGCATACCAAGAGATCAAGATTGCGCAGCGAGGCCTCGGCATGGATCGCCGCAGGGAGGCTTCCGACTGGATTCTCTCCAACGATGAACATCGCCTTGAGAGATCCCGCGCGGGCTCGCTCCAACATCTCGATGAGGGACGCTCCTTTGTCAGTTGGAAGTTCGCCTTTCCATTGTTTCGCGATCCGCTCGCGCTCTGTGCCGCTGGTGATGGGCTGTGCTCCGGGAAGCAGTTCGGTGACGGTTCCCATTTCGATCGCGCCCTGGTCGTTATTTTCTTCGGCGAGCGGGGCAAAGCCACAGCCAGACGCATCCAACTTCCCTGTCAGAAGAAGGAGATCGAGAAGGGTCAAACACCCACTGTAGCCCTGTTCGCTTCGCAACAAGAGCTGCCCGGCCACGATCACGACTCGGCCTGCTCCTGCCGCCGCTTTGGCTGCCCTCACAAACGCATCCGGCTCGATCCCGGTGGCTGTCTGGAGGTCTTGCCAAGAGATCTGTTGTAGTGCGTTCGTCATGGCGTTGACATACGTCGGATGTCGTTGCGCGAGGTCTGGTTGTGTCAAATTCTGTTCGAGGACGGCCTTCACCAGACCGACGATCGCATGGTGCGTGTCGCTGGTCGGAATACGGAAATGATGATGCGAGAGATTGGCGATATTGCTCATCGTGTCGACGACGGGTTCCAGTGATTCGATCGTGATCAGCGTCGCCCGGCGTTTCTTCACCGCCTCTTTCACTTTGAGGCCGGTGATGGGATTGGTCTCGGTGATGTTCGTGCCGACGAGGATTAGGACATCAGCGTCCAGGATGTCGTCGAAGGTGACGGTCCATCGATGCGTCCCTTGCACGAGTTGCATGGCCTGTAGGCCATTGACGTGGCCATAACGCGCGCTGCTATCGATGTGGTTGGTCCCGATCGCCATACGGAGAAATTTCTGAAACAGATACAGTTCCTCGTTGGTGCACCGCCCCGAAATCAGCCCACCGAAGCTCGGTCCACCATGGGCGGCTATAATCTCGTTCACACGATCCGCAACATATTCCAGGGCTTCTTCCCATGTGGCTTGCACGAGTGCGCCGTGACGCCGAATGAGCGGATGAGTGAGCCGCTGGGGATGACTGGCCGCATGGAATCCAAAAAATCCACGAGCACACAGGTCGCCGTTGTTGCGTCCCGCTCCATGTGCCGAGTTCACCTCAATGAGTTCCTGTCCCTTCGTCTGGACGGTCATTTGACACCCATCTCCGCAGTAGCCGCAGATGGTTTCGGCTCGTTTCAACATCCAGGGCCGATATTCGTACATGGACAGCCGGCTGGTAATCGCTCCAACCGGGCAGATCTGGACGCAGCCTCCGCAGAATTCGCAATCGAGCGGGTGAAAGCCGAAGTGCTTGATTTCCGTCATGGTGCCGCGACCGACCGGGGCCAGCGCTTTGACGTCCATGACTTCATCGCAGTATCGGACGCAGCGGAGGCACTGAACGCAGCGATTCATCTGTGTTTCGATGAGCGGGCTGAAATACTCCTTTTGGAAGACGCGCTTGGTTTCAGTGAACCGACTGGTTGCTGTGTATTGGTGAGAAAAGTCTTGGAGGTCGCATTTTCCACCCTGATCGCAGACCGGGCAATCGAGTGGATGGTTGGCGAGGATGAACTCGAGCACGGATTTGTGCGCGTCGTTGACCACGGTGGTGGCCGTCCGTACGTTCATGCCTTCATCAACCGGCGTGCTGCATGCCGTTTGCAACTTGGGCACCTTTTCAATTTCAACCAGGCACATGCGGCAATTGGCATCCGGCTTGAGTTTCGGGTGATAGCAGAAATGCGGAATCATGACTCCAACACGGCGGGCGGCCTCGATCACCAACGTGCCTTTGGGGACGTTGACCGTCATCCCGTCGATCATGATGCGAACCGTCTGTGCCGTGGGGGTCGTCATCGTCTTGCCACCGGTTCAGGTCTGATTAAATTCGCGGCTTCTGCTTCATTGATGAGATCGACATATTCATGACGCCAGTGCTTGAGCGTGCTTTGAATCGGAGCGACTTCCGCGTCGCCGAAGGCACAGACCGTGCGGCCTGCGATGTTTTTGCATAGATCCAGCAAGGTTTCAAGATCCTCCATCCGGCCACGTTTCGCAAAGATTCTGCGCATGGTCTGGACGAGCCAGGAACTGCCTTCTCGGCACGGGCTACATTTCCCACAGGACTCATGGTAGAAAAATTCCATCAGCCGAAGCGCCGCCCAGACCATGCTGGTGCCTTCTTCCATCACGGTCACGCCGCCGGAACCCAGCATCGATCCCGCCGCCGCGACATGTTCGAAATCTAGTTTCACGTCGAGATGAGCCGGAGTCAGAAACGGCGCTGACGCGCCACCGGGAATAAAGGCTTTCAGGGGCTTATCCGACCGCATGCCGCCGGCATACTCGTACACCAATTCTCGGACGGTCATGCCCATCGGAACTTCGTAATTGCCCGGTCGTTTCACATGTCCGCTCACACAGAAGACTCGAGTGCCGGTGCTCTTCGGCGGCGACCCGATCGCCGCAAACCATTCGGGGCCCCGGTTGACGATGTGTGGGAGGTTCGCCAGTGTCTCGACGTTGTTGACGACGGTCGGCTTGTTGTAGAGCCCATGCGTGGCGGGAAACGGCGGCTTAATGCGAGGAAGGCCACGTTTGCCTTCAAGCGATTCCAACAGGGCGGTTTCTTCACCGCAGATGTAGGCGCCTGCTCCGCGATGCACCCACACGTCGACATTGATGCCGGAGCCTAAAACATTCTTGCCGATATACCCGGCGACTCTCGCTTCGCCGATAGCCTGTTCCAAGATTTTGGAGCCCAGGACCATTTCTCCACGGATATAGATATAGGCGGTTTCTGAACCGATGGCGTAGCAGGCCAACACGATGCCTTCTAAGACTTGATGGGGGTCCCGCTCCATGAGCTGCCGGTCCTTGAAGGTACCGGGCTCGCTCTCGTCGGCATTGCAGCACAGGTAGCGGGGTCCTTGATAATCTTTCGGGAGGAATCCCCACTTCACACCAGTCGGGAACCCCGCGCCACCTCGACCGCGTAGGCCTGATTTTCGGACGATGGCCGTGACGTCTGCTGGGGCGATCTTCCCGAGCGTATTGCGCAAGGCTTGATAGCCGCCCGTTTTTTCATAGTCCGCCAGAGACCCGGTATAGCCGGGTTGCATCATATTTTTCAGAAGAATGAGTTCGTGTTTCGGCATAGGATCGTTAAACGCTAAACGTACAATAAACAGGGGCGTGCCTGGCTCCCCCAACGTCTCACTGCTTACGTCTTCACCGGTTCCGGCCACATGAACGGCCCGCTTTTCAGCGGGCTGGTTCCAGTGGATCGGAGATCGGTCAAAATCAGGTCCAGTTTGTTTTCGGTCAATTGCTCGTAATAGTCCTCGTTGATTTGCATCATAGGGCCGGTCCCGCAAGCCGCCAAACACTCCACCACGCTGAGACTAAACAGGCCATCCGCCGTCGATTCCCCCGGCCCAATGCCCAACTTCGTTTTGATCCATTCGATCACGGTATCCGAGCCGACAAGGGCGCACATGAGGGATTTGCATACTTGAATATGGAACTTGCCCACCGGTTTCAGATTAAACATCGTGTAAAAGGTAATCGTCTCATAGACTTGGGGAGGCGTCAGTCTGAGAAGATGGGCGATCTCCTGCATCGCTGACTCGGTCACATAGCCCTGATCACGCTGGGCGACGTAGAGGAGTGGGATTAACGCGGAGCGCGTAACCGGATAGCGCGACAGAATGTCCTCGATTTCCTTCCCGTATTTGTCCTTCAGCACGTTTCCTCCGCACATTCCTTTACAGAGGCGGCGGCCAGGATGTTCCAAACTGCGCGCATTGACCGAGCACATTCCGATCGTGCGCGGGCAGCGAGCACAGGAACATCCTGGCCGTCATGCCTCATCTATCGCACTCCCCCATGACCACATCGTAGGTCCCGAAAATCGTGATGATATCGGAAATCAAATAGCCACGCGCCATATGGTCGAATGCACCCAGGTGAATGAAAGAAGGAGACCGTATTTTCAGCCGGTAGGGGCGAGGGCTCCCGTCGCTGATGATGAAAAACCCCAATTCCCCCTTAGGCGCTTCGGTCGCGCAATACGTTTCCCCCTTCGGGGGCTTAAACCCTTGCGTAAAGATGACGAAATGGTGAATCAAACTTTCCATATCGCGCATCACTTGCAGCTTCGGCGGCGGAATGTATTGCGGTATATCGGCGATGATGGGTCCAGGCGGCATCTGGTCGAGACATTGTGAGATGATTCGTGCGCTCTGACGCATCTCTTCGACACGAATCCAATAGCGATCGTAGGTGTCGCCGTTTTTCCCGACTGGCACGTCCCAGTCCACTTTATGGTAGACCCCGTAGGGTTCGAGTTTACGCACATCGTAGGACACGCCGGACCCCCGCAAGGTAGGGCCGGTCATGCCGAAATTGATGGCGTCCTCTCCGGAGATGACGGCGATATGCTTGGTTCGTCCTAGCCAAATCCGATTGCTCGCGAGCAGCGAATCGTATTCATCCACCTTCTGGGGGAAGATCTCCAAGAACTCCTTCAGACGGGTCACTAATTCCGGAGTGAAGTCGCTATCCACGCCGCCGATCCGATAATAATTCAAAGTCAGCCTGGCACCACACAGCCGTTCGAACATGTCGAGCAAGGTTTCCCGCTCGCGAAACGTCCAGAAGAAGACCGTCATGGCTCCGATATCCAAGGCCTGGGCGCCCAACCAGAACAGATGTCCCAAAATGCGCTGCATCTCTGCGACAAGGGTGCGGATATACTCCGCTCGCTCAGGCACGGTGATATCGAGGAGTTTCTCAACGGCTCGGACATAGGCGTAGTTATTCGCCATCGCGCAGACATAGTCGAGGCGGTCGGTATGAGGGATGATCTGCATGTAGGCCAGACCTTCGGCCAGTTTTTCCACTCCCCGATGGAGATAGCCAAGATCCGGTGTGGCCTTGACGATCCGTTCTCCATCCAGCTCCAGGACAACCCGCACAACTCCATGCGTGCTTGGATGTTGCGGACCCATATTCAACAACAGTTCTTCCCGCCGGCTTGACGAAGAGCCGTTCGGCTCCAACAGGAATAACTTCCTTTCGGCTTCGGAGACTTCACTTTCGATCTGCTCCACCGGCGGTTCATCCAGACGAGGGATAAAGTCGAACTGACTGCGCCAGCCACGGCCTTCCGTCGGGAAATCCTTCCGTAACGGATAGCCTTCTGCGTAGTCTTCCGGCAGAAGGATGCGGCGCAGGTCCGGGTGGCCTGTAAACCGAATTCCCATCATGTCGTACACTTCCCGTTCCAAGAATGCCGCGCCGCGCCAGACGCTTGTCACGGAATCCAGTGACGGGTTGTCTTCGGTGATCCGTGCTTTCAGGCGGATTCGTTTGCCGTGTGGGAGCGATAATAAAAGATAGATGACTTCAAACCGCTGTTGATCGGATGGATAGTCAGCGGAGCAGATATCGGTGATGTGGTCAAAGCACGCCTCGGGGTCGTCGTGCAAAAACCGGGCGATCTCCAAGATTCTTGATGCAGCGACATGGACGGTCACTTCTGATCGGGCCGTGTCGACATCGACGGAAAGGACCGCTTCCGGGAACTTCTTGAGTAAGGTTTCAATGAGGGATTGCATAAATTCTTGCTACCACTGACAAGCTGACACATCGGAGAGCTGACAGGCGCGAGTACATTACCTGCCAGCTTGTCAGTTACTTCACGAAGACTTTCTCGCGCTGAATCTTCTCCTGTAACTTTAATAATCCATCCAGCAAGGCCTCTGGTCTCGGTGGACACCCGGGCACATAGACGTCGACCGGTATGATTTGATCCACACCCTGAACGACGGCGTAGCTGTTGTAATGATTGCCCGAGGTGGCGCACGAGCCCATGCAGATCACGTACCGAGGTTCGGGCATTTGGTCGTAAATCCGTCGAATGACCGGGGCCATTTTGCGCGAGACCGTTCCAGCGACGATCATGAGATCCGATTGCCTGGGTGAGGCGCGAAAAACCCCGGCGCCGAAGCGGTCCAGGTCGTATCGGGAGGAAACGCTTGCAATCATTTCGATGGCGCAGCAGGCCAGTCCGAAGGTCATGGGCCACAGCGCCGACTTCCTGGCCCAGTTGACGACCGCGTCCAGATTCGTCGTCAGGACATTGGCATCGAATTGTCGCTCTAGGAGGCTCATGATACGTATCTCGTCGTTCGCGAAACGTCGTTCGTCGGGAGCGGAATGCGCAATGCGTGCGCTTCATGCTTCACGAGATACGAACCACGGTTCGGTTTCAATCCCACTCCAACGCTCCTTTTTTCCATGCGTACCAGAATCCCACCACCAGTATGGCGATGAACAGGATCATCTCCACTAATCCAACCAGTCCAAGACTGGTGAAGGCGATGGCCCAGGGAAACATAAAGACAATTTCAATATCGAAGATCACAAACAGCATCGCGATGATGTAATACCGCATCGGAAACTGGACACGGGCGTCCTGAAACAGCGGGCTCCCGCTCTCGTAGGGGGCCAACTTTGCTCGATAGGGCTGATTTGGACGGACGAACCAGCCGAGCAAGAGCGTCAGCGTTCCCAGGGCGATGCCCACGCCGATGAACATGAGGATCGGGACATAGTTTTCCGGAACGGCTGTGTCGCCCATCCAGACCTCAGAACACGTTGCGGAAGGTTGGTGATGCCGTCATGCGTAGTTCCTCAGGCAGCAGATTGCGTTGCCAGTGCTGAACCAAAGAACGGTTTATACTGCAAGCCGTCGAGTTCAGGGCGCGCGAGGCCCTTGTGTTGGATGAGTACCTTGAACGTCGTGCCCATCCCGTTCGGCCTAAGCAGATGAATCGCCGCGTTGAACTCCGGGCTGTCTTGTTCCAACTTCGCAATCATCTGTTCGACTCCGAGTCCCATGAGAAAACTCATCTGGTTCGTGAAGCCGGTCGTCTGGAGTCCCTGTTCTTCACCGGTCGTCGCTAAGCACGAAAAATCCACATGGGCGGTCATATCTTGATCTCCCACCCGGAGGAACGGATCTTCATTGACGGATTGCTGCGAGTAGCAGAGGAATGTCCCACCTTTTCGGTCGGACCGATAGAGGTCCTGTGCCGTGTGGCCATAATCGATGGTGAGTGCAAATCCACGATCCAGATGTTGAGCGACTTGCTTCATCCAATCTAGGGCTCGGAGATTGATCTCGGTTCGATAGCCTTCTGGCCACTCAGGACTCAACCGGTCTAGGTGCACGGCGAGGGCATCGGAGGACAGCGGCTTGAGACATTCAAGGAACTGTCCATCTCGATAGTCCACCCAGAGTTCCTTGATTCCTTCTGCTGTGACCTGGACGCGGTGGACGGGAAACGAATCGACGAGCTCATTGCTCAAGAGCAAACCAGTCAGACCATGAGGAGCCACAGTCGGAAGATCCTCTGCCCATGTCAGGAGGGCTGCTCGATCCAGCCAAGGAGCTAGGTTTCTGCGCTGCATCTCGCGCATGGCCGGGCTTCGGTCGATCAGGACATACCGAAGATGCTGGAAAAACGAACGGTAGCGATGCGCGCACGTTTCTAGAATATGCTTGGCCAGTAGACCTTTGCCAGGCCCCATTTCAACGATGGTAAAGGAAGAGGGTTGGCCGAGTAATCGGTACATTTGTTCGGCTTGTGCGGCCAGAGCTTGCCCAAGGATGGGATGGACATCTGAGCTCGTGTAAAAATCACCTCGCCAGCCGATCCGTTCGTGGGCTGGTGGAGTACTACGCATGTAATAGCCGAATTGTGGGTGGTACAGCGCCAACTCCATGAAGCGTGCGAACGGAATCGGGCCTGACGTAGCGATCTCAGAGGCAATAGTAGCAACAAGTTCCGGGTGCCCTGTGCTCACGGAAAGCTCCAAATTCACCATCCAAGATGAAAAAAGCAACACCCCTAGACTATGGGCATCGTCAGCCCATCGCTTGGTGTCGAAGGGGCCGTAGAGTAGCCTTCGGAAGTGCGTTAAGTCAAGGCGAGATCATGCGGAATCGCCGTACCTAACCATAGAGAAATGAAGCAAGTTTTCTCTGCTGAGCCGCAGGAGACTAGAACGGTCGAGTTGGAGCATTGAGCTAGAAGGACTAACGCGGATGGTTTCCTACGTCCCGTGGCACTTCTTATATTTCTTGCCGCTGCCGCAGGGGCAGGGATCATTGCGGCCAACCTTGTTTTCTGCCCTCTGGGCGGGGGCCTGTGCCGTGATCGGTTCGTCGCCGCGGTTCAAAGTGAGTTTGGGTGGTGGTTGTGAAATAATCGGTTGCGGCGGAGGAGCCGGCTGTTCGCCTTCATGGCGGACGGCCTGCACATGAAAGAGCCGATCAAGCGTGTCGGATTTGACCCGGTCCATCATGCCGGCGAACAGATCGAACCCCTCACGCTTATACTCAATCAATGGATCTTTCTGTCCGTAGCCACGAAGGCCGATGCCGTCGCGCAGGTGGTCCATCCCCAGCAGATGGTCCTTCCAATGATGATCGATGACCTGGAGCATGAACGTTTTCTCAAGAAAGCGCATCAGGTCAGGCCCCAGCTCTTGTTCCTTCTTGGTATAGGCGTCCCGAACCTGGGTACGAAGGTCCTCCAGCAAGGCATCACGTCCGACATCCCGGAGGGAGTCTCCACCGTCATGCTTGCCCTGTGTGATATCCAGGCCGAACTGGCCATGCATGACTTCGGTCAAACCTTTGACGTCCCACTCTTCCGGGTATTGTTCGGGGGGGCAATACACGCTAAGAGACGATTCCACCGAGCTTCCCATCATGTCATGCAGATCGTTGGTCAAGTTCTCTCCGCTCAGCACGGCGCGGCGGTGACGATAGATCACTTCCCGTTGCTTGTTCATGACATCGTCGTATTCTAGGAGTTGCTTGCGGATTTCGAAGTTATGGGCTTCGACCTTCTTCTGCGCATTCGCGATTGCGCGGGTCACCATGCCGTGTTCGATAGGCACTCCTTCTTCCATCCCGAGCTTGAGCATCAACTGAGACACTCGTTCGGAGGCGAAGATGCGCATCAGGTCGTCTTCCAACGATAGGTAAAACCGAGAGGTACCTGGATCACCCTGGCGACCGGCCCGTCCACGAAGCTGATTGTCGATCCGGCGGCTCTCGTGCCGTTCGGTGCCGAGGATGTGAAGCCCTCCTGCCGCGATGACATCCTGCTTATCCTTCTCACAGTCGGACCGGATGCCTTCATAGATTTCGAGCTTGCGGCTCTCGGCGATGTTCTCCTCTCGATAGAGGACTTGCTTGTACATGAAATCAGGATTGCCGCCCAACAGAATATCAGTTCCGCGTCCGGCCATGTTGGTGGCGATCGTCACCGCGCCTTTGCGCCCGGCTTGCGCGACGATTTCGGCTTCTCGCTCATGTTGCTTCGCGTTGAGGACGTTATGTTTCACACCATTGCGGCTCAGCAGGCCCGCAATTTTTTCAGATTTCTCAATGGAAATGGTCCCAACGAGCACCGGCTGGCCACGCTCCTGACAGTCTTTGATCTCTTCGACAATCGCGGCGAATTTTTCTTTCTCCGTCCGATACACCACATCGGCATAATCTTGCCGAATCATTTGGCGGTTGGTGGGGACAACGTTGACGTCGAGGTTGTAGATCTTGGCGAACTCAGCCGCTTCCGTATCCGCGGTGCCGGTCATGCCGCTGAGTTTCTTGTACATGCGGAAATAATTCTGGAAGGTCACGGATGCAAGCGTCTGATTTTCATTGGCGATCTTCACGCCTTCTTTGGCCTCGACGGCCTGATGCAGCCCATCGCTCCACCGGCGGCCCGGCATCAAGCGCCCGGTAAACTCATCCACAATAATGACTTCGCCGTCCTTCACGACGTAGTCCACGTCTCGCTTATAGAGCGTGTAGGCTTGTAACGCTTTCACTACATGGTGAACCATGTCCATGTGGGCCGGGTCGTACAGATTATCCACGCCGAGTAGTTTTTCGACGCGCACATTGCCGTCTTCCGTCAGCGAAGCGGTCTTGGTCTTTTCTTCGATGGTGTAGTCTGTTTCGGCTTTAAGTTGTGGAATGATTGCGTTGATTCGGTAATAGAGGTCGGTGGTCTGGTCGGTCGGGCCCGAGATGATCAACGGCGTCCGCGCTTCGTCGATCAAAATACTGTCGACTTCGTCGACGATGGCGAAGTTCAACTCGCGCTGGACACATTGGCGCAAATCGTTGACCACCAGGTTGTCGCGGAGGTAATCGAATCCGTACTCGTTGTTCGTTCCGTAGGTGATGTCGGCGCGATAGGCTTCCGGTCTAGTGCATGGTCGAAGATGTTGCAGCCGTTTGTCAGACGCGTCATACGTCGGGTCGTACATGAACGATGCGTCGTGCTGAATGATCCCCGTGGACAGCCCCAGTGCATGATAGAGCTGGGCCATCCATTGTGCGTCACGTTTGGCGAGATAATCGTTCACCGTGACCAGATGGGCGCCTTTGCCCTCTAGTGCATTCAGATAGACCGGTAATGTTGCAACGAGCGTTTTCCCTTCGCCCGTTTTCATTTCGGCGATCCGACCCCGGTTGAGAATCATGCCGCCGATCAGCTGCACGTCGAAATGCCGCATGTTGAGCTTGCGGCGGGACATTTCCCGACAGACGGCAAAGGCTTCGGGGAGGATATCGTCCAATGTCTGACCGGCCGCAAGCCGCTTCTTGAAGTCCTGAGTCTTGTCAGCCAAAGCCTCGTCAGAGAGTGGAGTGAGACTGGCCTCTAGGCCGTTGATCTGCTCCACGATTGGTCGTAGAGATTTGATTTCACGATCGTTTTTGCTGCCGAAAATCAGATTGAGTACTTTCGTAACCATAGGGATAAATAGAGAATGATGTAGTGAGATGAAAGTCGTTCTAGATGTATGAGTGTTGGTGCCTTAAATAGCCGAGGCAGTATACAGCATCTTTTCAGTGAATCCTACCTGATCCTCTGGCAGCATCTCTCTTCGGTGGCTTGACAGGTGTTGTTCTGGTCGCCTACTATTTGCGAACTGTTCCATCTATAGCACCAGTAGGTATGTCTAGGTCAATATAGTCCTACTCAGGAAGTGCCTTAATAGCATGGGTCACACATTCCGCAAATTCCTGTCGATGTCTCTTGTGCTATGTGTCCTCGCTATAGGTGGATTGGCTCAAGCGCAATCTGCGGAACATGCCGGGCACCATGCGCAGCATCAAGCGGCGACACATGGGACGTTACTCTGTTCCTGGATGTGTGCCGCCGGTACGGTCCTCGACACCGAAGTTGTCTTGATTCATGCCGAGCGTAACCCCATCGCGCTTGTTTCGATCGTTCATTCCAGCGACTCTTTTTCTGAACCCCTGCGTATCTGCTCCAGCCGCGCTCCTCCATCCTTCTCCTTTTAATCTTTCGTCGATTTAGTCAGAGCCGTTTTGTCGTACGTGACTACGCGACGGTTCTAAACTATGGCGGTTCGAAGGTGTTCCTGGGAGAAGGAGCTTGGTCATGAGGGTTGTCAAGCGGTCCATATTCTCGTTGCTACTGGTGCTGAGCCTATTCCCGTTAGCGTGGTCTATCAATCAGCCGGCTGAAGCGGCCTGTGGATCGGTCACCTGTTTTGTGGTGATCGGTTCCCAGCAGCAGGTGCCGCAGGCCGGGATCCTGACATTCAACACCATGTACAACTATACGCCGATGCGCTTACTTGATGGAACGAACGGGGTGATTCCCGCGATCGATCAAGCCGGGCGGCGCCTCATTCTGGACCACCATCAAGAAGTGCGAACCATTACGCAAACCGTCAACTTTGACTTGAACTACGGCATTACGGATCGGCTGGGTGTGCAGGT
>Ga0224510_10000244_pt1 | contig 45589 bp, 44 predicted proteins | sample SF_May12_sed_USG_FD_170161 | JGI IMG/M metagenome (GOLD analysis project Ga0224510, IMG submission 170161) | Sediment microbial communities from San Francisco Bay, California, United States - SF_May12_sed_USGS_4_1 | ecosystem: Environmental > Aquatic > Marine > Sediment | place: USA: California... | reverse complement strand
GATTTCTATTGTCAGGATTGGCGCGGGCTGTGGAATGAGATGAAGCGCGTCATCCTGTTTTGGGCGAGTCACGGCGTGAGAATCTTCCGCGTCGACAATCCACATACCAAGCCGGTGAGTTTTTGGGGCTGGCTGATCAGAGAGGTGCAGGCGCAGCATCCCGACGTGCTGTTCCTCTCCGAAGCGTTCACCAAGCCGAAGATGATGAAGGCGCTGGCCAAAGCCGGGTTTACCCAATCGTATACCTACTTCACCTGGCGGAACTTCAAGCAGGAATTGACCGAGTATATGACGGAGTTGTCCACGACCGAGATGAAGGAGTATTTCCGGCCGAACTTTTTCACGAATACGCCGGACATTTTGCCGGAGATTCTTCAGCAAGGCGGCCGGCCTGCCTTCAAATTCCGGTTGGTCCTGGCCGCGACGTTATCACCTTCGTACGGCATCTACAGCGGGTATGAGCTGTGCGAAAATCGGGCGTTGCCGGGGAGAGAGGAATATCTTGATTCGGAGAAATATGAGATTACGGTGTGGGATTGGAATCGACCTGGCCATATCGTCGACTATGTCACGTTGATCAATCGAATCAGGCAGGACAATCCCGCGCTGCATGAACTGGAGAATCTCGAATTCTACGAGTCCAGTAGCGACCAGGTTGTGTTCTATGGAAAAAGTACAGCCGATAAGCGGAACTCGGTGCTCGTGGCGGTCAATCTCAGCCCGTTCCAGTATCAGGAAGCGCATCTTCGGATTCCGATCGACGCGCTTGGTATCAAACCGGAAGATACCTATCAACTGCACAATGTGATCACTGATCGGCGCGATCTCATGGTAGGCGACAGCTACATTGTCCGATTGGATCCGCAGGTTGAACCGGCGGCAATTTTCGTAGTGCGGCGTTGGACGCATCGAGAACAGGAAGTCGATTTCTTTTCGTGAGGACACCATCGATGGAGCAAGCCGAACAATACACATGGATCCACCAGGCTCTGGTCGCACTGGACGGACAGGGGCGTCGTCCCTTGATCGACTTTCTCCAGAGGCAGCGATGGTTCGGTGGGAAGGGGAAGTCGTTAACTGATGTACGTGTTGCCGATGCGTTTGACCTGTCACCTGGGGGCGGCCGCCGCCTGTTGGCGATGGCGTCGGTCGAGTATCGGGGCGGCGCAAAGGAACATTATGCGATGCCGTTGATGATCAGGCCACGGATGGGGCAGGACGATGCCGGGGCGATCGTTGGGCTGACAAGCGATGCAGACGAGGAGTGGGTCTGTGATGCAACCAGAGATTCAGACACCTGGATCAGTTTGTATGGAACGATGGCGCAAGGCCGTCAATTGGTCGGACAGTTCGGATGTGTGATCGGTCACGTCGTGCCGCAGGGGCGGGAGGAATTGGCCAAGCCCGTGCGCGAGGCGAAGGTTCTGTCCGCTGAACAGAGCAATACGTCGGTGATTTTTGACCGGCGGACGATCGTGAAGTTAATCCGCAAACTGGACGCAGGGATCCATCCCGACAGCGAGATCTTGGAGTTCCTGACGACGCACACAACCTGTCGCGACGTGCCGGCCCTGCTCGGCACCATGACGTATGACAATGATACGGCGGATGAGACGCCACCGGCGACGGTTGCGGTACTCCAGCGATTCGTGCCGAACGTCGGTGATGGATGGTCCTATACGTTGGCCCATCTTGGGAAACTCTTGGATGAAGGCGGTAAGGCTGCCATGGACCGCGGGGACAGCAGCTCGAACGCGGTCGCGGCTATTTCCGGCCCGCTGTTGGCCCAGTTTCGACGGCTCGGAGAGATCACGGCGGGCTTGCATGTGGCGCTGGCTTCTCGGCAGGAACCGGAAGCGTTTCGTCCGGAACCGATCACACTGCGCGATGTTGACCAGTGGAAAGCCGGAATGACGAAGCAGCTCACAGACGTGTGTCACGATTTGCGTGCGCTTCAGCCGGAGCAGCAGTCGGCGGTCGGCTTGATGGGGGACGAGGTGACTGGGTTGGAAACGGCGTGCCGTGACCGGTTCGACGATCTCCGGTTCTTGGCTCAAGGAAGGGCGGCAAAGACCCGCCATCACGGAGATTATCATCTCGGTCAAGTGCTCAAAACGACCGACGGTTTTGTGGTGATCGATTTCGAAGGGGAGCCTGCCAGACCGCTTGAGGAGCGGCGTGCCAAGGTCTGCCCCTTAAAAGATGTCGGGGGAATGCTGCGCTCATTCAATTATGCGACGCACGCCGTCTTGAAACAGCGCCCGGAGGTGTCTTCAACGGATGTCGAGTTGCTGAGGGAATGGGAAGGCGCCGTTCGCGCCTCCTTTCTTGATGGCTACGGTTCGGTTGCTCAACCGGGTGAGGCGGTCTTTTTACCGGGGGCCTGGGACGAGGCGGTCCAGGTTATTCGCGTGTACGAACTCGATAAGGCCCTCTATGAATTGCGGTATGAAATGAGGAATCGACCGGATTGGTTGTCGATCCCGCTCCAAGGAATCAAGCGTTTGATTCAGAGTGTCTAGCGTGACGTCGGGGAAGGACGGGCATGGCCTATAAGCCGATCGGAGACTACGGAGTCATCGGAGACCTCCACACCGTGGCCTTGGTGGGAAAGGATGGGTCGATCGATTGGTGTTGCTTCCCACACTTCGATTCACCCAGCTTATTTGGAGCGCTGTTGGACGACCAACGGGGCGGTCGATTTCGCATCGCTCCTCAGGATGACGGGAAGAGGCAGCAGCTGTATCTTCCAGAAACGAATGTGCTGTTGACCCGGTTTCTGCATTGCGACGGGGTGGCCGAGCTGACGGATTTTATGCCGGTTGAAGGAGACGAACCGGGAACCCGGCCGAAGCGGCACCAGATCATTCGTATGGTGACGGTGATCAGAGGCAAGATACGGTTTCGACTGGAATGCCGTCCTGCGTTCAACTTTGGCAGAGATGAACATACCGTGCTGCTGCGACCGGCGGGCGCGGTATTTCGATCGGCCTCGATGAAAGTGGGGTTAGTGAGTCCGGTGCCGCTCGTGACGAATCAGGGAGCCGTGGAGGCGGAATTTACGTTGGCCGAAGGGCAGCAGCTCACATTCTTTCTTGAACAATTGGAGATGGCGGTTGCCGAGGACCTGCTGGACGCACCTCAAACCGGAGCAATTGCCTTGCGCGATACGATCGACTTCTGGCGCACATGGTTGGCACAGTGTTGCTATACCGGGAGATGGCGTGAAATGGTTCAGCGTTCGGCGTTGACGCTGAAACTCTTGACCTATGCGCCGACCGGTGCGATCGTGGCCGCGCCGACCACCAGCCTGCCTGAAGCGTTGGGCGGTGTCAGGAATTGGGACTACCGCTACACGTGGATTCGGGACGCAGCCTTTACCCTGTATGGACTGTTGCGCCTCGGCTTTTCCAAGGAAGCGGGACGATTCATGCAGTGGCTGGAGGCCCGCTGTCGCGATTTAAACCCTGATGGCTCACTGCAAGTGCTCTACGGAATTGATGGGCGTCGCATCGGACACGAAGAAATCCTGCTGGATTGGGAAGGCTACCAGGGATCGCGGCCGGTCCGCGTCGGCAATAGCGCGGCGCCTCAACGGCAATTGGATATGTACGGCGCGCTGATGGATGCGGCCTATCTCTACAATAAGTACGGGTCACCCATCAGCTACGACAGTTGGATGGGCCTGTCTCGTCTCCTGGACTATGTCTGTGCCAACTGGGACCAGCCGGACGAAGGGATTTGGGAGGTGCGGGGCGGACAGAAGCAGTTCGTCTATTCGAAAGTCATGTGCTGGGTTGCGCTTGACCGTGGGATTCGCCTGGCGGACAAACGGGGGTTTCCCGCTGATCGCGCCAAGTGGATCGATATGAGAGACCGGATTTATTATGACGTCATGCAACGTGGGTGGGATCACGAGCGCCGTTCCTTCGTCCAGGAATATGGTGGTCGGGCGCTGGACGCCAGCGCGTTGGTCATGCCGCTGGTGTTTTTTGTGTCGCCGACGGACCCGCGGATGCGGTCGACGATCGAGCAGCTCCAGTCACAGCTCGTCTCCGACGCCCTCGTGTTTCGGTATCTTCAGGGTGAAGCCGCCCCAGACGGTCTTCCTGGCCAGGAAGGGACCTTTACGCTCTGTTCATTCTGGCTGGTCGAGGCTCTCACGAGAGCGGGTCGTCTGGAAGAGGCGCGCCTGATTTTTGAAAAGATTTTGAGCTACGCCAATCACCTGGGCCTCTATGCGGAAGAATTATCTGTGACAGGCGAGCATCTGGGTAATTTCCCTCAGGCGTTCGCCCATATCGGGCTGATCAGTGCCGCGTACAATCTGGATCGGGCGTTGAGTTCGCCGCGGACTGTGTCGGTCTAGTTATGCTGCCGAATGAAGAAGGGGGGATCGTGACAACCACGCCTGTCGATACAACATTCCGATTCATCGGATGCAGTGAAATTCAAGAGATTCTTGGGAAACAGGCTACGGACGAACGCCAGTTGGCGGAGATGCTGGAAGAAGTCCCGCTCGACTCGGTGTATTACCATACACACAGCTATTTTCTTCGGACCCGTTTTATCGAGCGCACCTATCCGAACGACTTCGCGCAATGGGCGGCCCAGCAAGTCCAGGATCATGTTCTTGCCGAGCGACTGTCCGTGGTGGATCCATTCGATTTTCAGAGTTTGGAGACGCTTCGGGAAGAATTGATTTCCCTGATTGACGACCATCTATCCGGCATGATGACGGTTCCGCGTGCAGGGTTTGGGACGCCGTTCTACTTCAACCGATCGCGTATCTTGGAGGTCCCCACCGGATTAGAGGTGCAGACGCTTCGCGAGTTCCGCGATACTATTTCGGACGTCGATTCCAGTGCCATTTATTTTCACGTGTTCGAAGCGCACTTACGGTTGCAGCGTGAAGAGAACGATTTTTCCGCCTGGTTCAGGGGAAGTCTGAAGTTGCCGGATCTGGCCGATCGGATGAAAGCGTTGAACCCCTATCTCGGCAGTCTGGAACGACTGCGTTCGAACGTGCTCACCATGTGCGATGAACAGTTGGCGAAATCAGCCTGAACATAAAAGGAATAGGCGATCGGACTATGTTGAGCGCAGATCCCCTCTGGTACAAAGACGCGGTGTTTTACGAGATCCACGTGAAGGCCTTTGCCGACGGTAATGGAGACGGGATCGGTGATTTTCAAGGCTTGATCGGGAAGCTGGATTACCTCCAATGGCTCGGTGTGGATTGCCTATGGCTGCTCCCCTTTTATCCCTCGCCGTTGCGGGACGATGGGTACGATGTGGCTGATTTCCTCAGTGTGGCTGAACAATACGGTACGACAGAAGACGTACGCCGTTTTCTGGACGAAGCGCACCGGCGGGGTATGCGCGTGATCGTCGATTTGGTGTTGAATCACACCTCCGATCAGCATCCGTGGTTTCAAGAAGCACGGCAATCGCCTCAATCGCTCAAACGCCACTTCTATGTCTGGAGCGACAACGATCGCAAGTACGGCAAAGCTCGAATCATCTTTATCGATACGGAAAAATCAAATTGGACATGGGATTCGGAGGCGAAAGCGTTCTACTGGCACCGATTCTTCAGCCATCAGCCGGATTTGAATTATGACAACCCGGAAGTTCGGCAAGCCATGCTCGAGACGATGGCATTTTGGCTTGATCAGGGACTGGACGGATTCCGCTGCGATGCGGTGCCGTACTTATTTGAACGTGAGAGCACGATTTGTGAGAATTTGCCCGAGACGCACGATTATTTGAAGGACATTCGTCGCCGTCTCGATGAGACGTATCAAGGGCGCATTCTCCTGGCCGAGGCGAATCAATGGCCGTCCGATGTGCGACCCTATTTTGGAAACGGTGATGAATTTCATATGGCCTTTCACTTTCCGCTCATGCCGCGGCTTTATATGGGCGTGCGGAGTGAAACACGCGATCCGATCGTCGACATGTTTACCCATACGCCTGAGATCCCACCGAACTGTCAGTGGTGCCTCTTTCTCCGCAATCACGATGAGCTCACGCTTGAGATGTGTTCCGGCGAAGAACGGGACTACATGTATTACACGTACGGTCGCGATCCGAAGATGAGACGAAATATCGGCATTGCGCGGCGGCTTGCGCCACTCTTGGATAACGACCGGCGCAAGATCGAGCTCCTCAATAGTCTGGTCTTCACGATGCCCGGCAGCCCGATTATTTATTACGGGGACGAAATCGGCATGGGAGACAACATCCAACTGAAAGACCGGGACGGGGTGCGAACGCCCATGCAGTGGACCATGGATCGGAATGCAGGATTTTCGACGTGCGATCCGGCGCGTTTGTATTTACCGCTGGTGGCGGATCCAACCTATGGCTATCAATCGATCAACGTGGAGTTCCAGAAAGAGATTCCCCATTCGCTGTTGCATTGGATGAAGCGGATGATTGCCGCACGCCGGCGGTATCCCGCATTCGGACGAGGGACGATGGCGTTTCTGCAGTCGGCGAATGACAAGGTTCTAGCTTATGTGAGACGGCACGAGAACGTTGTGCTGTTGCTTGTCCATAATCTGGCCGGGTCGGCACAATCGGTGGAGCTGGACCTCAAAGAATTCGCCGGCTCTATGCCGATTGAACTGTTGGGCGAGTCGCCATTTCCTCAGGTGACAGATCGTCCCTATGCACTCACACTGGCGCCCTACGGCTATTACTGGCTGAACCTCAAACCGGAGCATGCCGGGATGGAACCCTATGGGATCGAACTGTCGGCGCTGTAAAAAGATGCCCGCGTGACCGTTGTGGATGTCGATGACTAGGGGTGCTCAATTGACGGGGGAGCAAGGTCGATGATCAGAGAGTTGGAACAATATCGCGAGGTGGCTCCGAAGGGGGCCATCGACTTCTTATATCGATTGAGTGATTTGGTGCAAGGCAAGAGGTTTCTCCATGTCAGCGCCGTACGCTACGGCGGCGGGATGGCTGAAATCTTGCGACGAATCGTGCCTATCATGAAGGCAATGGGAACCGAGGCGCGCTGGGAAGTCATTGCCGGCACGCAGGAGTTCACCGATGTCACGCGCCGGATTGCCGACGGCTTGCAAGGACGTGAGGAGACCATTACCGACGAGATGTACCAGATTTATCTGGATGTCAACGCCAGGAATGCCAAGGTCTTGGATCTCGATGCAGACCTCGTCTTTGTCCACGATCCGCAACCGGCTGCGCTCGTCGATCATCGTAAAGGTGGCAAGTGGGTCTGGCGTTGCCACCTGGATGCCGGTCTGCCTCATCGCCCGGTGTGGAGTCGGTTTCGTCGACATGTGTTGAAATATGACGCGGCTGTCTTTTCACTGCCTGGATTTGCGCAACGTCTGCCGATTCCGAAGTTTCTGCTCTACCCCTCAATCGATCCACTGACGGAAAAGAACCGTGAACTCTCACGCGCCGAGGTCACGCAGGTCCTGGATCAATTCGGCATCGCCCGAGGGAAACCGATCCTCCTGCAGGTCGCGCGGTTTGACCGGTACAAGGACCAGATCGGCACGATTCGCGCCTACCGGATGGCGAAGAAACACCACCACTGTCAGCTTGTCTTGGCCGGCAGTGGTGTGCTGCATGATCCGGAAGGGGAGGCCGTGCTGGCCGAGGTGCAGCAGGCGGCGGAGGATGATCCAGACATTCATGTCCTCCAGTTGCCGCCGGAGGCCGACCACGAAATCAATGCCTTGCAGCGAGGTGCCACGATTGTGATCCAAAAGGCCCTCAAAGAGGGATTTGGCGTGACCGTATCTGAGGCAATGTGGAAGGGAAAGCCGGTCATCGGGGGAACCGCCGGCGGGGTGTCCACCCAGATTGTGAACGAGGCGACCGGGTTCATCGTCCATTCCGTTGAAGGGGCAGCCTTCCGAATCCGCTATCTCCTGAGCAATCCCGGCGTGATAAATCGGATGGGTGCGATGGCGAAGGAGCATGTCAGGCGAAACTTCCTGATCACGAGGCATTTGAGCGACTATTTCACAATCCTGAATATTCTCAGCTCCGAGTAATTCCACTCGTCGTCTGAGCAATCGTTTATGTTCCTGGGGGGTATCGGTGGAAGACTCATTTCTTCCGGAGTCGGCCCGTACATGGCTGGAAGGGGCAGAACCGGTCGATCTTGTTATCGGTCTGCTCACGTTCAACGATGCGACGACTGCGCCGTCGCTTGTACGCGCGATGATTGAGGGCTGTGCCCGCTCCCTTCCGCAGCAGCGCATCCTCGTGGTGAACTGTGATGCCAGCTCGCAGGATGGAACGACCCAGGCCATTGCGCACAGTGTCGGCGAGGCGGCACGCCTCTGGACGATCCAGCATTCTGTTCCTGGCTTATCCTACAAGCTGGCATCGGAGTCCGGTGTGCCGGGGCGCGAGTCAGCCGTCCGCATTCTCGCCACCGTGACGGACAAGCTCAACGCGGCTGCCTGCGTGGTCATTGACGGGAACCTGAAATCGGCGGACGCACAATGGCCGGAGCTCCTTCTCGATCCGATCATCAGTAAAGGGGTCGATTGCGTCCTGCCTTGGTTCCTGCGCAATCGGTACGAAGGGACCCTGACGAATACCCTGCTCGCCCCGTTGACGGCCGCCCTATACGGGAAGCGCATTCCCTATCACTTGGGGGGCGCCTACGCCTTTTCGGGCAACATGATTCGTTCGACATTATTGCCGCAGCCGTGGGATGAAGGGATCGCGCGCTACGGGATCGACGGATGGATAATGGCGCTGGCGGCTGCCGAATCCCTTCAGATATGTCGTGCGGGGCTTGGGCCGCGCCTGCAGCAGGCCAAGCCGATGGGCGAGTTAGCCGATCTGGTGGCCCAGTCGGTCGGCTGTCTCTTTTATCTGATGGAGCGTTATCAGGAGAAGTGGGAGACCGTAAAGGACTCGGGGCTCGTCCCTACGGTCGGCCCTTCCATGGGATTGGGCACAGCGACCGGATCGATCAACGTGGAGCGAATGGTCAACGGATTTCGCCAAGGGCTGCGTGATTTGCTTCCGGTGTGGCAGATCATTCTGCCCGCCGAGACATTCCAACAGGTTCTGGAGCTCGGGGTTGAAGACACGGATGGCTTTCGTTTTCCTCCCAGCCTGTGGGTCCAAGTCGTCTACGACTTCGCGTTGGCCTATCATGACCGCCTGTTGCACCGCGAGCATCTGCTCAAGGCCTTGACGCCCCTGTATCTCGGGTATACCGCGTCTTTCGTGATCGGGACGCGCGCGCAGGGTGTCGAGCAGGTCGAGCGAGAACTTGCGCGCCTGAACGATCACTTCGAGACCATGAAGCCGTATCTGATTCAGCGATGGAGGTGGAGCGATGAGTAATATGTGGGGCGATGCGATGATAGAAGCTTTTCAAGAGATGATGAAGCGCATGGCCCTGCTGCTGCCCAAGCTGCTCGCCTTGATCAGTTTTGTGATACTGGGCTTTGTCGTCGGTTTGGTGGTCAAGGCCATCTTGGTCAGAGTGCTGAAGGCGGTACGGCTCGACATGCTCAGCGAACGCTGGGGCGTACAGACTGGACTGAATAATGCTGGCCTCAAGCAGCCACTGTCGGATGTTGTGGCCCGAGTGGCATTCTGGATGGTGTTCGTCATGTTCGTCTTTATGGGCATTGATGCGTTGGATCTGCCGGCCACGGCAGAATTGATGGGACGCCTCATGGGGTTTTTGCCCAGCGTGATTGCTGCTGGATTACTGCTGTTTGTGGGAATTCTCCTGGCGAATTTCGTTGCCGAAGCAGCCCTCATTGCTGCGGTCAATGCGCAAATTCAGGAGGCCAGGGTCATCACGGGGCTCGTGCGGTGGAGTATGTTGTTGTTCACCGCCTCCATGGTCCTGACCCAGCTCGGCATTGCCAAGGAAATCGTGGTCTCGGCATTTTCAATCATCTTCGGTGGTGTGGTTATGGCACTCGCCATCGCGATCGGTTTAGGAGGACGGAACATCGCCAGAGATGTCATGGAGCGTCGGTGGCGGAAAACGAAGGACAAAGAAGAGCGAGACGAGATAGTGCACCTCTAGCAGGCTGCAGGACAATTCATTGTGCTCCTGTTGCCGCGACAGGTTCTAGGGTTTGGACGCCACCAACTCGCTGCGCAGGATGCTCCAAAAGGCCGTCCGCAAGGGCGCAGCAAGCGAAGAGGCGAGAACGTTGTTGGTGACCTTGTTCAGCATCCTACAAGGAGAGCGTCATGCGGGTTCAACGGACTCCGCAGACTGGAGTGCGGGTGGAGAACCGGATTGTCAGTGTGGTTCTGTGGTGCCGTGCCAAGGAAGCGCGCGCCTCCTTGGCACGGGTGCTCTGGGTCGGGGTCATTCTTCTCCTCTCCGGCTGTATGGGATTACGAGACCTCGACAAACCATCGAGGACTGCTTTTACACAACTACTCCTATCTCAGGCATTGGAGCGAGGTTTGGAACCTGTCAGTTTGCCGTTGCCTACTGGCGCGACCATTCAGGTGGAAGCGGTCGGATTAGCCCGTGATAATACGTTCACGCCGGATCAGGAATATGCCCGCCAGGCGGTTTCCGTGTACCTGGCAAGACAGGGATTCCGCCTGGCAAGGGGAGGAGAAGCGTCCACGTATCACATCAAGGTTCTCCTACAGACGTTCAGTACCGAGCAGGCAGTTCAGTTCTTCGGTCTTCCGCCTCTTCAAAGTATTTTCCTGCCCTTTCCAATTCCGGAATTAGCGCTCTATAAGAGTGTTGCGGAAAAGGGGATTATTCGTTTTTCTCTTACCGTATTTGATCGGGCAACGGGTAGGGTGGTCAGTTCGAGTCCTTGGTACGATGCCTCCACGTTCTATAACCAATACCTGATCATGTTCGTGGTACCCTTTCGCCTGACCAACCTGGAGTTTGCTGAATGAGAGAGAGTAGCCGGGCCACGGCAATGGGATCGCTTTTCCTTAGAAGACATTTGCTTGCGGGTGTCCTTGCATGCCCCGTCATGTGTTTCTTTGTTCTCTTTCAACTCCAGGGCTGCACGCCGTCGAGGGATTTCGTGGCGTTGGAGATTCGCAAGGCCCGGCCGGTTCTCAAGAGGACTGTTTCCGAGGTCGAGCGGCTGAAGGTGGCGGTCGTCCCCTTCGAGGATCGTCGCGCCGATACTCGTCGTATCGGGACGCAGCGAAGTTGGCTGGGCACTCTCACGGCGTGGACGGTTGTCGGAGATGATGTGGGGGATATAGTTGCCGAGGTCATTGTCGATCACCTTCGGCGGGCGTTCGGTTGGGAGGCATGGATTGTCAGACCCGGAATTCTCCAGCCTGACGGGGGCGCAGATATTACCATCACTGGAACCGTTCTTCTATTCGAGGCAAACGCTGCTCCCGGGTTTGGAGATACCAATCTTGCTGTGACGACTCACCTACATCTGAAGGCCACAGAGATCGTCAGCCAACGGGTCACGAGCGAAACGATCGAGGAGACTGTGACCCAACGGGTGTTTGGGTTCGAACCTCGAGATCTTGAGTTCCTGATTAATTCAACGCTTCGGAGACAGATGGATCGCTTCCGCCTTCATCTCTACGATGTCGGCCTCATCCGGTCGTAAGACAAGTTGTCCCGCACGCCACGGCTTCTGTGGTCCTTGCAGTTCGTGCGTCGAGGGCAGGAGGGTTCCCTGGTGAATTTAAACGTTGGAGTGCCACGACGAGTCCAAGATCCTCCACGGTCGTTTGATGGAATCGCTAGGCGAGATCGCGGACTTCATCGATCAATTCACTGACATGACGCCGGATCGAGCGGATCCGTCTGCGGACGGCGTTCGAAGAGGCGGGAAGGTTCCGACCCAGTGCATCAAGGTGCAGACCGATGGCTCCGAGGCGTTGGTTCACATCGTCGTTGAGATCGCGCGCGATGCGACACCGCTCCTCATCCTGTACTGTCAGGAGCTTGCCGGCCAGCGTGCCAAGATCTTCCCCCTGGCAGTTGCTTGTCTGCTGGGTTGTTCAAGCCGACTACCTTGAAGTCCATAGGATCCTGTTGGTTAGCAGCTATCTCCATGAGTAGGCCCTTGTGATTACGATACTGGGCGTAGAATCCTTACGCCACTCTTGTGGGGAGATCTATGGGATAATGCCGATTCTGTTGATGGGTGCTAACGACGGCTGAGATGTCGCTGCATTGTGAATATCGGATCGCGGAGGTATGCGGGGGCTAGTGAAGCTCAGCCCGTTCGGTCATTCTGCAAGGTGGTCAAGAGCACCATCACGTCACCGGCTTCGAGCTGTGTACCATTGTCCAACTCAGATAGCGGCAACATCCGTTGACCTCGGTAGAGGCGTAACAAGAGATCGGGTTTCAGAACAGCGGGAGACTTGCCGACTTCGTTGGGCCGAAAGGGGGCGTTCCACAAGTCTGATATTTCCATCGGCCGTGAGCAAGTCGTCCAGGTAGTGCACCATGTGACCATGATCCACGGCTGCGGCCAGAATGTAGCCGTCGAACGTGGCCGGTGAAACGATGGCATCGGCGCCACCTTGCTTGAACAATTTGACGTTTTCCTCTTCTTTTGCGCTAACGATCAACCTGACGGTACGGTTCAGATGCCGCGCGGTCAATAGGATCAGGGCAGTCGTGTCGTCGCATCCAGCCGTAATAATCACCCCCTTGGCACGTTCGATGACCGCATCCCGCAAGACAGCTTCCTGTGTGGTATTGGCGTGAATGGCGGCAACGCCGAGTGAACCAGCCAACCGAACGCGATCTTCTTTCTCGTCAATCACGAGCAGTTGATCCGCCGGTGTCCCACGTGCCTAGAGTTCTTTCGTCCCTGAGAAACCGATATGGCCGAAGCCACAGACGATGAGATGGCCCTTCAAGGTCGTGTGAAGCTTCGCCATACGGTACCCCTTCATATCCTGCGGATGATCAATTGATAGGCGGTGCCGAGGAACAGAAACCATAGTCCAAAACGGATGGGCGTAATTACCAACGCATCAAGCAGTCTGGCGTGCGTGGAGATCGGAACGATATCGCCATAGCCTACTGTTGTCACCGTGATCATCGTGAAATAGACCACATCGCTGAACGACATCTCGCCGTCCGCCTGGTCGCGAAGGCCACCACCATAACAGGCCGAAGGCGACAAGGAATAACATCGCGGCAATGACCAGTCTGGTTGCCAAAATCTGCACGGGAGAGAGTTCATAGAGTATGACCACCAGACGAGGGACCTCAAGAGACCGTTTTCTCCGTAGAAGAAACCGACCTCGCTCAAGCACACTTCGCTCGTGCAGGAGGTTCATGCAGAGGACCTTTTCAGATACCGACTGCAGACGTTCATGGTCATCCGATGATAGCGATATGCCAAGCTGGTTCACAAATTTGACTCAGGAGGACGAGTGGGTTCATGGGCAAGGCTGAGTTGCTGTTCCAGCTCGCGGATCCGTTCTCTTTGGGAGTTGACCGTCGATTCGAGGGATCGTCTCGTGCGGCTACCTTTCCAACGGCCTCCCAGGGAGGCGAGCAAGGCCAGAGTCACGCCGATTCCTGTCGAACCGAAGATGACCAGTACCAGCGACGTCTCATACTCCCACAGGAGGAATTTGATCATGACGGAATCCGTGTTTTGAAGTGCAAAGACTGCCGTGGCCAGCGCGAGCAGAAAGGCAAGTATCAGGGTGTTCATGGTAGTCGTTCCCACAGTGCCGCGACTCGTTCCCATCCATACACTCGGCGCGCCGCATTCCCCTTGAAGACGCCCGATTTTTCCAGAAGCACACCTCTGGTCCTGTCACTACTCTTTCCCACCAACTTCAACCCGTTCCACGAGGGGGTTCTCAACGAACGGTGCGTATCCTCTCAGCTTGATCGTGGCAGCATATCCTTCTGCGATGAGGAGATCTATCTCATCGATGTTCTTGGTGAAGGTGGCCAGGAGCACCCCTTTGGACGTGGAGAGCGTCAGGAGTAACCGGGCTGATTCACGCTGTTTCTTGACGACAGTTCCTCCGACAGACTCCATCTGGTCGATGGGGAAGAATTGCCCCGTATACGAAGCCAGCAGGTCAGGGGCTGCAAGGTTCGTGACGACCGCGGTAAGAAAGCCGAGCAAGAATCCACCGATGAGACTCAGCCAAGCTTTCATGGGCGGGCTCCCGGCTCAGGAGGTGTTGAGGGTTTATCGGTATCGTCTGGTGATTGTCCCTCACGCCCTCTGATGAGTTGTTCCAGACGCCGCAAGGCGTCGGCAGTGGTCTCCCTGGCTCCCTTGGCAACATCCTCGGTCTTTGAACTGAGGACGTCAATCTGGCGGTGAAGATCTTTGACTCCTCCTGTCCGTTGGAGGGCAATAAACGCCATCACGATCGCGATGAGTGAGAGGAGAACGGCGAAGACATCCATATGAATCCTCCCTTCAGCTAGTGAACAAGTGGTTCGAGCCTGCCAGGAATTATCCTTCTGCGAATACCTTCCTGGTGACCGAATCAGTATTACATGGGCAGAGAGGCTTAAAACAGCCTCGAGTTGCATTATTTCATGGGAAGATGAGCTATCCTTATGGATGGATTTCTCAAGCAAGAGGGTTGCTGGCTGGCTCAGTCCCATTAGGATCAAGGCCGGCTCAGCGACGTTGATCTGGCTCCTGAGCTGATACCTGTCGCACGTTGAGTGTGCCGCTCTTGATATGGAGATCTCGCTGTGGGAACGGGATCTCGATGCCTTCTTCTTTGAAGGCCCGGCAGATCGAAAAATACAATTCGCTGCGCAACACCCCGGGAATCGTTGAGAACTCTCTCGTCCACACCCGGAGTACAAAGTTCAACGAGCTGTCTCCAAACCCATCTAAGAGCACAGACGGTCCTGGTTCTTTCAGAACTCCTCGATGAGCCTGCGCGACCTCAAGCAGTATCCGGCGGACCTGCTCAGGGTCTGAACCGTACGAAACCCCGATGGGAAAGTTGAATCGGACGTCGCGATTCGTATAACTCCAATTGACGACCTTCGAGGAGATGAAGTCGGCATTTGGGACAATGATGGCGATGTTATCGTTCGTCACGATCGTGGTGGCGCGTGGCGAGATATTGACGACGTCGCCGTGTACGTCGCCTACTTCGATGCGGTCTCCGACCTTGATCGGTCGCTCCAGCAGGAGAATGATCCCGCTGACGAAGTTGTTGGTGATGCTCTGCAGTCCGAATCCCACTCCGATGCCGAGCGCACCGAAGAGCACCGTCAAGGTACTGAGGTTGATCCCGGCTGTCTGGAGGATGATAACCAGACCAATGGCCACCACAATATACCGAACGATGGCCCCTATGGCGTGTCTCACACCGAGATCGACATGGCTTCGGGAGAGCAGCCCTTCGACGATCCATGTTTTCAGTTTGGCGGTGGCATAAAAGAGCGCCACCACCAGAACCGTCAGATACAGCATGGTGCCGAGGGTAATGGTCGTCTTGCCGACCGAATACAATGGGATCTGGGACAATGTATCCAGCGGTCGTAAGAGATCAGTCAGCCAATCCATCGCGATGCCTCCATAGCCTATGGCGATCAACGATCGATGAACCAAATCAACGAAAAGAGCAAGAGGTGTTGTCTGGGGGTTAGTCCGATCATGCCGGGGCTGAACAAGTCGCCCGTGAAGAACCCGCCACGGGCACCACGGGATTCGTCGTATCGGTGTTCCAGTCGAGCCAGGATCGTATGAAGTGTGAGGGGCAGTCGATATTCTAAAGTCGACGTGATGGCCTTGATGAATTGTTCGGAGCCGGTGATCCGGCCATGACGATCCCAATAGAACTCCGGACGGAGCGCCACGCTCCAGGGGCCGGTGACGTTCCAGTGTGCATAGAGCGCTCCTGCTGTCCAGAAGGTCCGAGGGTGGCCAGTTTGCTCGGCTGCGTTTTCAGTCCCGATGTCATAGGATGCCGCCAGTGTGAAGGGCCCATCCTTCCATTCGATGATGCTGTCGGAAAAGAATCGCCAGAACTCGAGAGCCGTGTGTGACTGGTCGGGACCGTAGTACAGGTTCTCAGTCATGGTCAAGCGGGAGGAGGGTTTCCAGACAGACTGCATGCCGTAGCTGGGCTGGTTGTTGATGTGAGAGAGGTAGTTGTATCCGTTGATGACGTAGAATCCGACCTGCCACGATTGACTCATCGGATAAGTCGCACCGAGGCCGAATACGAAATAGGGCGCATTGTCGGCCATGTAGCTACGAGTGTAATTCAGGTTGTATCTGGCGTAGATCGATTGGTAACCGATGTAACTGTTTAAAAGGCCTGCCGTCACTTTCAACCCATTTCCAATCGGGGCCAGGAACGAGACACTCGCTCGAGAAAAATGTTTGAGCTGTGTCGCATGGTCGATAGGTCTGTCACGTTCTGGAATTGCGGGAGGTACGAGCCCCTCCGTGTCGTTGCCTTCTTGCAGGCCGAATTCAAGACCCCAGCGCGAACGCTCGGATGGATCCTTTCTCACGTACCCGACCGCCATGTTGAGGGCCGGCTCATTGACGCCGGGAGTTGTGGTCTTGGACCGCCAAAGATGGTTGCCTGGAAAGTTGAAATCAACCGCATAACTCAGGTCGATTGATCCTCCATAGTGCCAGTCGGATGCTGTTGGCTCTTCGCTGAGGCTTGGGTTGGCCCCGAGGAAAACTGAAAATATTGTAAAGCACACCGCTGTCCACTCCGACCAGCCTAGCATTCCGCTGACACGCTTGTTTGGCGAGTGGTGCGCCGATGAAGCCGTCAGTCTGATCGTGAAATGGAATAGGCCTTGCACCTAAGCCGGTTCCAGTGCAACTCCGTCTGAAATCAAGCGCTGCCGCCCTTCGTTGTTTCAACGAGTTTGACGTTGATTTCAGGAGTCTCAACGAGATGAAAGGTTGCAGATGCCAGGGCCACGCGTCCCAATGTCTGGTCCACGTCCTCGAGAACGCGTGTGAATAGAAAATCCTTTGTGATTCGTCGCTTTTTATAGTCCACAACGTAGCGCAGGGTGAATTCCATCCAGTTATCGTTGGCGACCAAAAACACGCGAGGATCAAGCTCAGCGGGCTCAACCTGATACTGCCGAATCAGCGTCGCCCAGCTTATCTTGGCCTGCTGGGCATATTCTCCAGTGATGTCAGAGAGTATCCGCTGAAAGATATCTCGTGCGAGGCGGTGGTCGCTGCCGTGTTTCACAGGGATGGCGATTTCGTCCCAGAGAAAGGGGAAGTCTCCGGAGTAATTGAAGACGGGTTCTTTGAACACGAAACTATTGGCAATTTTGACAATACGACCATTATAGAGGTCCGCGTTCACCCATTGGCCGATTTCCATCATGGTCGTCCGCAACATGCCGATATCGATCACGTCACCTTTGATTCCACCCAATTGGATACGATCACCTGTGTTGTAGAAATTGCCGAATGAGATGGCAACCCACCCGGCCAGGCTGGCGATGACCTCTTGTAGGGCAAAGGCTATTCCAGCGCCTGCAACGCCAAAGGCGACCGCCATTTTGCCAAGACGGTCGCTGAAGATGAGGGAGATGATAATCAATGCCGTGAAGTAACCTAAAAAGGTCACAAGCTTCCTGGCTCTGTACAAGTTGCCTGGCTCCTGCACATACCGGTTCAGCATTGTTCGGGATATCCGCACCATTGCCCAGACGAAGAAGATGGCAACTGTGGTGGAAACGGTCTTGCCGATCGTGGGGTCGAACAGCCAGCTCTCCACGAAGTGTTGTACGGAGGTCATCATGGTGCGGATTCCTCTTTGGCGCTCTTAGTATCTTTTGAACCACCGAACAAGCCGTCCAACGGACCAATTCTGAACGCCGGAGCTTGGTAACCTTTAGGCAAATATTGGTCGGGAATTGTGGTCTGGTTGCCATCACGGATTTGGGTGTAGTGAGGCGACATAATCTCGACTCCGGCCTCATTGAACTGGTCCTGGATATGTTGGTGGAGTTCCGAGTAGATGGTGGCCATCTTATTCGGAGCGCCGGTATAGGCGTTGATTTCATACCTCACATAGAAATCATCCAGGCTGGTTTGCAAGACGAAGGGCTCCGGTGTTTCCAGAATATGCCTCGTCTGCTTGGCCGCCGCAATGAGCAGCTCATGGACTTTCTGCCACGGTGCGTCATAGCCGATGGTCAGGCTTGTATGGAGAATGAGCGGCGGCGGCATCATGGCTGACGAACTGTAGTTGATGATGTGCGAGTTGAGGACCAACGCGTTGGGAATCGTGATGTCGACGTTTTTGATGGTTCTGACCCGTGTCACCAAGAGGGTCTTTTCCATGATGTCCCCGACCGTATCGGCAATCTTGACTCGGTCTCCAATGATGAACGGTCGCATATACGTCAGGACCACCCCTGCGATGATATTGCTGAACGATCCGGCGGCTCCCAACGATACGAGCACACCGAGAAACACCGAGATGCCTCTGAACGCTTCAGACTGTGACCCCGGAATGTACGGAAAGATCGCAACCGCGGCGAAGACCAGGACAAAAAAACGCACGATCGTGTAGGTCGGAGTCGCCCATTCACGATGAAAGCCCTGGAAGGTGATCGCCCCTCGCTCCATTCCTTTGAAGACCATGCGGATGAGCTTGATGACATAGTTGGTGACGATGATGATGATGACAATGGCGATGATGTCCGGCACCGAGGCGATGACCTCTCGACCTATCATCTTGATCGGCTCGATCAGATAGTTCAAAAGTTCGACAGAGAGTTTATGGGTGGCAGGAAAAAATCCAAGAATCGAGGTGACGTAAAGGTAGGTGAGGGTGACGTATGCCGCCAATCGAAGGGCCCGTAACAGCACCAGCAGGCCATCCGAGATTTGGGCGCCGGACAGCATCTCCACACGCTGGATCTTGAACGAGTACGTCGTCGTGTGGCCCCAGGCAGAAACCTTCTCGAGCATACTGGGAAACAGCTCGCGAAATACTTTCAAGAAGCCCAGAAACAAACCTGTGGCGACCATGGCGAGCAGAAGCCCGATGGCCAGATCACCCCAATTGCGCAGCAAGGCCTGGATCTGTTCAAACGGTACGGCCAATGCCTCCATAAACCTCTGCTCAAACAGGCGTGTTTGCGGAAAGAGGTTCAAGACGAAATGGAAGTACCAATACAGCCCAAGACCGGAGAGGACCCCTCGAAGAACTTTGCTGCAGAACACAAGGACATGGCTGAGTTGGTCTGCCGCGCTCAGCTCCAACCCGCGAAGTGACACAGCGCGCAGTTGCGTCTCACTCCATGCCTCGATAGCCTCATAGAGTCTGGGAAAGAAGACCTGAAAGGCCACGGCGAAGAAGATCAATAACGCGGTGGCGACGCCGGCCCACAGCAGATTCCGCAAGGCCATCGGAGACGACGGTTCTCGCGATGATTGGACGGAGGGAGGAGCTCTGAGTGCTTCCCGTATTGTTTCTGTCTGCTCCTCGGCCAAGAGGTGTCGCGGTTTTCCAGCTGCCTTGGCCTCATTGTCGGTCACGACGAACAGCACTTCCTCCGACGTCAACACATAGGCCGTCTGTTCATGGTCTTCGACTCTCAGGCTATCAATGACGGACGGTGCCGCTCGAGCCAGTCGATCCAGGCGCTGCTCGATGGCCGCTGCTCGCGAGGCCGTATCAACATTGGCGAGCCCTGTCTGAAGGGTGAACAAGGTCTCGCCATGGAGACGAACCGGAACAGCCGAACCGGATCCCGATGGTTCAGCAAAGACGGGAACAGCGGTCAGGCAAGCCATGACAAGGCTGAAAACTGCGAGCCTTATCTTGCGAGATGAAGCGGTGTGGGGATTGAGCTTGTTCAATTCTTCAACGTCCGTTCGTAGTTCGTGTTCCTGACAGCAAGATAAATGCGGAGGTTATGATTGTGCCATGCCACCACTTTTTTCGCTAGCGACAATCCAGTTGTGGATGCGTCAGGCTCATCGGCGGTGATTGGTTGCCAAAAAGAAAGGGCAAATGCATAATGCCGGTGGGAGTACGATTGTAGCGTGCTAAGGAGGATTTGTACGTGGAGCCTTTAAGCGTTGATCTTGTGTTGGGCTTAACAGGCTTGATCATCCTGGTCAGCTTGGCGGGCGAGTTGGTCTTCAGGCGGACCGGCATTCCTAGCGTGCTGTTTCTGATGGGATTCGGGGTTCTGCTCGGACCTGTGTTTCATGTGGCTGAACCTACCGCCGTCATGAGTCTGGCTCCCTACTTTGGTACCCTCGCGCTGCTGATCATACTCTTCGATGGCGGGATCAATCTCCATATCATGAAAGTTATCAGCGAGACCCCGATGGCTCTGCTGTATTCCGTGATGGTCTTCAGCCTGACCATTCTCACGATCATGGGTTTTTATATGTGGGTCACCCATGCGTCATGGTTGCATGGGCTGCTCCTTGGTACCATCTTGGGGGGGACTGCGGCTGCCATTATTATCCCTGTGACGTCGCATATGTCTTCGCTCCGGGATTCGACCAAGGTGTTGTTGAGCCTCGATTCGGCCATCTCAGAGGTCTTTGTCGTGGTCATTGCGTTGGCCTTGATGGGCACGATGAAAGATTCGAGCGGAGGGGGACATTTTATTCGTGAGGTCTTTCATGCATTTTGGGATGCGATTATGCTGGCGCTCTTGGCGGGCGCTCTGTGGGCACGGCTGTTGGCCTGGCTCGGAGGACAAGCGTTATCCTACATGCTCACGATGGCGGCCATTTTGGTGCTGTATTATGTGGCGGAGTTGATCGGCGCCAACGGTGCCATCACGATTCTCTTGTTCGGCTTGGTCCTCAGCAATATGGAGTTTCTCGTTGGGCGGATGGCTAAACCAATACGCGCTCTGATCGGGTATGAGCTGGATCAAGCGAAGTTCGTTTTGAGCGAATTCATGAAGCGGATGCACGAAGAGTTATCGTTTTTGGTTCGGACATTCTTTTATGTGTTATTGGGGTTGATTCTGGATTTCTCTTCCTTGACCATCGAGATTGCCTTGATGAGTTTGGGGTTGTTCTGCATTGTCGTGCTCGTTCGGGGCGCTGTTACCGAAGGGCTAGCTCGCGTGAACAACACGTGGACGGCGGGTGAGCGGGTGGTGATTGCCGCGATGTTCCCGCGTGGCGTGGCAACTGCAGTCATGGCCTTTCTTCCGATCTCTGCCGGAATCCCCGGCACGGAATTGTTCCCAATTTATGCGCTCACCGTGATTGTCTTTTGTGTGCTCGGCATGACGCTGGTGTTGACTCTATATCAACGCTGGCATCCTGCCAGTTCTGCTGAATCGATCGCGGAGCCGTCTGCTTCGTGAACACATTCCGAGTCATTTGCCCTTCTGGCAGACGCTCCCTGAGATGTCGCTGATTCAAACCATCACCATTGTGGTCTGCCTCTCCGCGGTGTTCAGCTATCTGAACCATCGATATATCAAGTTGCCGGTGACGATCGGCCTCATGGCCATCGCGCTAGTGATGTCACTTGTCCTTTTGTTGCTCGGGAAGCTTGGCTATGGGATCCAAGCAGAAGCCGAGAGCTTCATCCGGAGTATCGATTTCGACGAAACGCTCCTACATGGCATGCTCAGCTTCCTGCTTTTTGCCGGCGCGCTGCATGTCAATCTGGATGATCTGTTGAAGCAGAAATGGTTTATTGGGACGTTGGCCTGCCTCGGCGTCATGGTGTCGGCTAGTATCGTGGGCGCGCTGACATATCTACTCCTTGGATGGATCGGTCTTTCGATCCCCTTCATCGGGTGCCTGTTGTTCGGCGCCTTGATCTCTCCCACAGATCCCATCGCCGTCTTGGGAATTCTAAAAAACGCGAAGGCCCCGAAACAACTAGAAATCAAGATTACGGGAGAGTCGCTCTTTAATGACGGCGTTGGCGTTGCCGTGTTTCTTGTGCTGCTCGGGGTGGCAGAGACAGGAACGATCACGCCAGGCTCCATCGTCCTGCTGTTCGTCAAAGAAGCCGTGGGCGGGGCGGCAATGGGTCTTGCGCTGGGATACCTGACGTACGTCATGCTGAAGTCGATCGATCAGCATCATGTCGAGATTTTACTGACGCTGGCGTTGGTGATGGGAGGATACGCATTGGCCGATGCGGTACATACCTCAGGTCCGATCGCCGTCGTGGTATCCGGTCTCTTGATCGGCAACCACGGACGTCACCTCGCGATGTCGGAGACCACACGGGAGTATCTAGATACGTTTTGGGAACTGATCGATGAATTGCTCAATGCCGTGCTCTTTGTCTTGATCGGCCTTGAGGTCTTGGCCTTGACCTTCAAGCCCGAATACCTAGAAGCAGGCCTTATCGCGATTCCACTGGTGTTATTGGCCCGCTTTGTCAGCGTCAGCCTTCCTGTTCAAGTGTTTCGGTTGTTCCAAGAGTTTACCGATCGCGCAACATTGATGCTGACATGGGGTGGTTTACGCGGCGGAATCTCCGTGGCGATGGCACTCTCACTTCCGTCGTCTCCGTATCGAGATGTGCTCATTACGATGACGTACGTCGTTGTCGTCTTTTCAATCCTCGTCCAAGGTCTCACGATCGAACGTCTGGTGCGAGCGTTGTCACCGACCTAAGCAAGAACACGCCTGGTGCCGATACTTGGGTGAGATCCCCTGCATTCCGGCATTTCATTTGTTCGATGAATGATTATCCCGTGTCGGTTGGCGAACTCGTAAAGAGCACCATGATATCTCCGCGCTGAAGCGGGCCGGCTTGAGCCAAGTGTAAGTAGGGGTACATGGTGTTGTTGCGATAGAGACGGAGCAAGAGGTCGGGGTGCAGGTCGGCCGGGGATTTCCCGATTTCGTTGGGTCGGACCGTTCGCTCAACCAAAGCAACGTTGCCTCCTGTGGTGAGCAGATCATCGAGGTATTGCACCATGTGTCCTTGATCCACAGCTGCCGCGAGAATATAGCCGCCGAAGGTTGCCGGTGAAAGGATGGCGTCCGCGCCTCCCTGTTTAAAGAGTTTCACATTTTCCTCTTCCTTCGCGCTGACGATGATACGCACCTTTGGATTGAGGTGTCTGGCCGTAAGCAGAATCAGCGCGTTTGCGTCGTCGATGCCCGCGGCAATGATGACGGCCTTGGCTTTATCGATGACGGCGTCGCGCAACACGGATTCTTGCGTGTTGTCGGCCTGAAAGGCCGCAATGCCAAGGGTTCCGGCCAATCGTACCCGCTCTTCCAGTCTGTCGATCACTAGGATCTGCGTGGCACTCGTCCCGCGCGCCAAGAGTTCTTTCGTGGCGGACAGCCCGGTATGGCCGAAGCCACAGACGATGATATGACCGTTGAGATTCGCCTGGAGTTTCGCCATGCGGTATTCCTCCATATATTGCCGGATGATCAACTGATAGGCGGTTCCCAGGAACAAGAACCAGATGCCGAATCGAATCGGTGTGACGACCAGGGCATCCAACAACCGCGCTCGTGTGGACACCGGAACGATGTCTCCGTAGCCGACCGTCGTCACGGTGATCATGGTGAAATACACCACGTCCGCGAAGGATAGCTCGCCGTCAGCATGATCGCGCAAGCCATCGCGATCCACCCAGAGTAGGGTGAACACAAAACAGAAGAGAAAAAACACCAGCAGCAGCCTGGTGCCCAGGATTTTTGCCGGAGACCAGCCATTCGGCGTGACCAGCATGCGGGGACGGTTCGAGTCTGTCTTGTTTCCCCACGCAGATTGGTACTGGGTCATCAAACTAGGTTTGGAATGGGTCTTCATCAGGGAGCGTTCTTTGGGAGAGGGAGAGAATTCATGTGCTGTCGGTGCGGATGCATCTCCGTTGTCCTCAGAACGTGAGTGCCAACGAAAGGGCCATCTTCCTCGCTCCGAGTCTATCTATGGTACCTGACCCCAGTTGTCAATAGTGGACGCCATAAGTCGAAGCCTCACGCCGCCGACTGCTGACGGGCCCACTGCTGGGGAAATGTTACGGACGAGTAATTCCCCAGTCGAGAATGTCGCCGCTGACGGTTATAGCACAGCTCGATGTACTCCGTGATATCTCGCCGGGCCTGTTCCCGCGTGGCATACCGCCGGTGATGCACCAGCTCATTTTTAGCGTTCCCCAGAAACTCTCCATCGGCGCGTTCTCATAGCAGTTGCCCTTCCGACTCATGGACGGGGTCAGACCGAACTGCCGCAATTGCGCTTGATAGTCCTGGGCACAATACTGAACCACGCGGTCGGAGTGATGCATGAGCCCCGGGGCTGGATACTTGGAGTCGATGGCCTTCATGAGCGCACCCCGCACCAAGTCCGTCGTCATCCTGGCGTCCATCGCAGGCCGACCATTTCACAGGTGTAGAGAGCCTTCACGCCAGCCACATACGGCCACCCTTCCACGGTCGGCACATCGATCATAGCGGTGACCCACGCCTCATTTGGTTGTCTGATGGCAAAGGTCTGAGCCAACACGTTTTCCGCTACCGGCAGCGCATGCGTCGAATCCGTGGTCGTCGTGAACCGACGCACCGATATACAGCGCAAGCCCAGTTTCTTCCGCAGCCGCTTGATGCGGCTGATCCCAGCTAGAAAGCCGTCCTCACGCAGTTCGGCGTGCAGCCGGTCTGGGCCATATGTCTGGCAGGTACGCACATGCGCGGTCTGGATCGCCACTGCCAGACTTGGCTGAAGGTTTTCACCATCGCGGTAGCGACTAGTCCCGAAAGCCCAGCGCCGACGGTCGTCCAGAACGTTCCCCATAAGATGGCGGTCCGATAATCAGCGACGCCGCTGCCCACGAGGGTGGCAATAGCTTTGGACACGTCGTTCGCGCCATTGGCGAAAGCAAGAGATAACACCAAGAGAAATGTGAGAAGTGAGAGGTCCATATGTGTCTGCCTACTGTGTCGGATTTGCCTTCATCACTGCTCCGCCGCAAGACGAGCCGGCCCCGGCCGTGCACCCGTAGCAGTGATTACCCATCACAATCCTGCGTGTGCTGAGGCAGGTGGGATCAAAGTCGCGAATATGGCGCGGCATGCCGTCCTTGACCGGCAGCGTAAGCATCTGATTGAAGTACGCAATCGTACAGGGTGCCGTCCCATCCCACGGAAATCATCGATCGGCACATGATGCCTGCTGCAGCTGCAGGGTTGAAGGCAGTGGCCAGGCGTTCCATATAGGCATCGTAATTACCACTCTCCATCAGGAATTCTAGAAATCGGCTGATTGGCATGTTGGTGACGGTATAGAGACGGTTGAACTCGATGTCGTACCGCGTCCGGAGCTCTTTCCGAAATTGGGCTTCGAGTGCTTCTTGCTTCGGCGGGAGAAACGCGCCGACCGGATTGTACACGAGGTTCAGGGCAAGGCCGCTCCCCGATCGCCCGTACCCCAGTTTGTTCAACAGCTTGAGGGCCTCGATGGATTTCTCAAAGATTCCTTCCTCCCGCTGCGCATCGGTCTGTCCGGCACGATAGGCCGGAAGTGAGGCGATGATTTCGACTCGATGGCTGGCCAAGAATTCCGCAAGGTCCGCCTGTGAGGGAAGCAGCAACACGGACAGGTTGCAGCGATCGATCACATGACGATCGAGGGCACGGGCCCGTTCGACCAGCCGGCGAAAGTTCCGGTTGAGCTCCGGTGCCCCGCCCGTGATATCGATGGTGTGTATGTCGGTCTTCGCCAACGCCGCGAGACAGAAATCGGCAATCTCGTCCAACATGATTTCCGTACGATCTGGCCCCGCATCGACGTGACAATATCATTGAACAGTTTCGCATTGAGGAACCGCGGATTTGGCTGTCCGGCCTTCGTGCCATATCGAGCTTGCTTAGCATAGGTCGGGATCGCGATCTCCTCCCAGACCTTGAAACACATCTCAAAATATTCAGGGATCTGGTTCAGGTAGTGCCGAAGCTGATTCGCAGTTGGTGGCCGATAGAAGGTGGAGTACTGCCGACCGTGCGAAACAGCGGTTTGCTGTTGTAGAGGCATTGGCAATACTCTCTTCCCCGAGTGCTCCCTCGGGACTTCGGCATACCCGATCCCACACGGTCTTTTCTTTTCTGCGGCCCCCTACCTTTTCGGTATGGTCAAAAATTCTGAACCCTCTCATAAGTGCCACTCCTAATAGGTGTGCGGAGGTCGGTCAATGCACTCGACTTCATTGGTAGAACATGAAGGAAAGGCCGGTCTGAAACGCCATGAATAATCTTTTGACAATGGATGAGGCCGCGAAGTATTTAGGCATATCCAAATTGACCTTGTACGGATGGGTCTCCGCAAGGAAACTGGGGTACGTTAAAATCGGGCGGCTGGTGAAATTCAAGCAGACTCAGCTGGACGCCTGGATCGATCAGCACACGATCACACCACGGAGAGACAGCCATGGGACTCACTAAGCGGCGTGATAGTTACTATGTGGAATTTCCGGTGATCGAAAGTGCGGACGGAAAATCGTTGGTCCTCGCGAGTGGTGTGCCCGGTGCCCGTTGGAAACGCTGGAAGGTGGGGTGTCTCAATAAGACTGTTGCCAAGGAGATGGAAGCCACCATCAGGACACGACTCCTCCTAGGCCACGAGAAGACCGAACAAGCCAAGCCGATCCTCTTCAAAGAATGGGCGGAGGCTTACCTGGAGCTGGAAACCGTCCGAGGACTTCGTTCCTTCGTGGGACGAGCCTACAGTATCAACACTCACCTCATCCCGTTCTTCGGTCAGAAGATCCTGTCAGAGATCAAGCCTCAGGATGTGGAAGCCTCCGCAATCAACGCACGAAACCCAACGGAATCAAGCCGAGTACACAGACAATCAACCATGACCACATTGCGTTGAAACACTGCCTGAACATGGCGATCAAGCGGGGACTGCTCCAGGCCAACCCCGCGTCCAGAGTCGAGATACCCAACCCCCAGAACGAACGGGATCGGGTGCTCACAGAAGAAGAATGGGGCCGGTTACATCAGGCCGCGAAGCCACACCTCCGCCCGGTGCTCCTGACGGCCTATCAACTCGGCCAACGGTTCGGGGAGATTGTGTCTCTGACGTGGGACCGTGTTGACCTCCGTCGGGGATTCATCACCCTTCGAAGTCAAGACACCAAGACCAAAACCGGGAGGCGTATTCCCATGACCGCAGACGTTCGATCAACTCTCCAACGCTTGGCCAAAATTCGCAGTCTGACCAACAACCACGTGTTCACCTGCAAGGGCCGACCGCTTCAACGTATCAGCCGATCCTTCAGGACCGCGTTGAGCGATGCCGGAATAACTGACTTTAGATTCCATGATCTCCGTCATTGTGCATCGACAAACCTACGACGCGCCGGTGTGGATACAGCAACCGCGATGAAGATTGTTGGTCACAAGTCAGAGAAGATGTGGAAGCGGTACAACTCAATAGAGGAGAGAGACTTGACTGAAGCCGCCTTGAAGGTGCAAAAGTACCTTGACGTTAACACCCTAATAACACCAAGTGACATGGCCGTGGAGGGTCACTCGTCCAAGTAGTTGAAATATTTGAACGCGCCCGTAGCTCAGTCGGATAGAGCATCAGCCTTCTAAGCTGAGGGTCGTTGGTTCGATTCCAACCGGGCGCACCACTTCAAGCTCGCTCGTGGCAGTGCTGTTTCTATTGAGGCGACGGCATACACACCGCAAGGATCTTTTTCCTTCCCTCGGTAGACTCGCTCGATGTCAGCCACCGCGCGTTGCATTCCCTAATAGTTTCCCTGGCCAGGTAGGCATCTCCCGGTAGACATTCCACGGTCGCGTCCCCTATAGTTTGCTCTTCAGATTCATCCTCCAAGGGGCTGGATTGCATGCGTCGGCTGCTTCGTCCACGGGTTCTGATCGGTACGCTGGTAGGTCTCATTGCTTTCTATTCGCTCGTCGGCTTCGTGCTCGTTCCCTATCTGATTACATCGTACGTCGTTCCCACTGCCTCGGAGCAAATCAAGCATCCTATCCTGTTGCGGGATGCCGCCTTCAATCCGTTTGCGCTTTCGCTGCGTCTCAATGGGTTAGAGGTACGAGCGCAAGACCAGACTGCCATGCTGGGGTTTGAGGAGTTGTTCGTCAATCTGCGCGCAACGACGCTGTTCTTGCAAAAAATCGCGTTCGACGAGATCCGTCTCGTCATGCCGTTCGTGGTGGCCAAGGTGAATCGTGAAGGTAAGTTGAATCTGATGTCGTTGGTTCCTCCTTCGGATGAGGCACCCCAGCCTCCTGCTCAACCAACAGGCGAACCGAAGAAGATGATGCCGGTGCAGATCGATCTCTTGGAGATCGGACAAGGCATTATTGAATATCGAGATGATTCAAAGGCGCGGCCGGTGGTGATCGACGTGGTGCCGTTTGAGATCGTGCTGCGCAACTTCAGCACGGTGCAGGCTGAGGGAGGCGAGAGTGCCCATGCGTTCACAGCGGAGATCGGAAAGGGGGAGAAAATCTCATGGGAGGGGACCATCTTTCTGGAACCTGTGGAATCTGATGGTCGGGTGAATCTGTCCGGAATCAAACTCAAGACGTTGTATCAAGCCGTGCACGACTTGTTTCAGTTTGACATTCCACAGGGCACCCTTGGCCTCTCTGCGTCGTACCATTTTGATCTGCGCGGTCAGGCTCCTCAGGCAACGGTCAAGAATGGAAACGTATCGATTCAGAATCTCGCGATCGTGGAACGAGGCGGGCTTGAGCCAGTCGTTAGCATTCCGGCCTTTAATGTGGAAGGGATTCAGCTGGATCTGCAAAAGCAATCCATTGATATCGCGAAGGTGCATTCAGCCAATGCGCGATTCGAGGCCTGGATGGACCCAGGCGGGGCGATAAATTATCAAACGCTCTTTACGCCGGTCGGCGGGAAGGAGGCGCCCCCAACACCCACGACGGCAAAGGCCAAGTCCGAGAAAACACCAAAGCCTTGGACCATTGCTGTCGACGAAATTGCCCTACGAAACTATCGGGCCGCGTTCGAGGATCGGACGCTCTCGAGACCTGGTCATGTCGATGTGTCGGTGATGAACTTCACGGTGAAAGATGTGCAGATTCCCTTCCAAAAGCCATTGCCGGTGGATCTTTCGTTGAAACTGAATGAGACGGGAACGATTGGTGTTCAGGGGAAAGTCACGGTCGAGCCATTGATTGTTGATGCCGCTCTCAAGTTGGAGCACATTGATATTCACCCATTTCAGCCCTATCTCGATCGGTTTCTCAATGCCGACGTGCAGGATGGAGCCATCGATCTCAAGGGGGCACTGCACTTTGCCAAAGAACACCCGAATGAGCCTCTGCTTCGGTTCCAGGGTGATCTCGCGGTCAATCAGTTGGCCGTTGTTGATCGCAAAGAGTTTGACAATGTCGTGACCTGGAAGGGGTTGGCGGTGAACCGCGTAGCGTTGGATGTGGAGCCGACCGTTGTGAAAATCGCCGAAGTGGTCTGGCAAGAACCGTCTATGCAGATGGTGGTGGAAGCCGACGGGCAACTCAATGTGTCTCAACTGGCAGCCTCGCCTCCACCCGGAGATCAGGCGGCTGCTAAAGAACCTGAAGGTAAGAAGTCGCCGACTAAAGCGGCGGAGCCCGTGCCTGTGACGATCGACCAGGTCAAGTTGGTCAAGCTGGCAGCAAGATTTGAAGACCTGTCCATCGAGCCGAACGTCAAGATCAGCCTCACTGAGTTCGGTGGGACCATCAAAGGACTATCATCGAAACAGTTGAAGAAAGCCGATGTCAACTTGTCGGGAAAAGTCGGCAGAGCGGCGCCACTCAAAATCGTCGGGAAGATCAACCCGCTGAGCGAGGATGCCTTTACCGACTTGGTCATTACGCTGGGAGGAATGGATCTGACGCCGGCTGGTCCATACAGCGGAAAATATGTCGGCTATGGGTTGTCAAAGGGGAAATTGTCGCTTGATTTGAAGTACAAGGTCTCACAGAAAGTATTGGAAGCAGAGAATCTCGTGCAAGTCGATCAGCTGACATTCGGTGGAAAGACCAACAGTTCTGATGCGACGTCATTACCGGTGCCGCTGATTGTGGGACTGCTGAAGGATCGTAAGGGCTTGATTGAAGTCGATATGCCGATTCGTGGAGACCTCAACGACCCGGATTTCAAGTACGGCAAGGTCGTGCTTTCGACGTTGCTCAACTTACTGGCAAAAGTCGTGGCCTCGCCATTTTCGCTGATGGGGAAGCTTATTCCGGGCGGGGGGAATGAGGAGGAGCTGCAGTTTATCGAGTTCGAGCCGGGCAGCGCGGCATTGCTTGAGAGCGAAGTGCACAAGCTGGAGGCGCTGGAGAAGGCATTGGATGAGCGGGCCGGGCTAAGGCTCGATATTAAGGGCACGTCCGATTCGACCCTTGACCGAGCAGCACTTCAGAGGATGAAGCTCCGAGCCCAACTGTTTGAGATGAAGGGGATCCCACGTGGCGGGGCATATACCGATCAGGTACAGCTCTCACCAGGAGACGAGCAACGGTTGATTGAAAAGCTGTATGCAAAGTTACCGGCGCCTGACCCAGCGGCCACGCCGGCTGAGTCCACCCAGCCGACCGTGGAGCACATGAAGCAAAAACTGGAAACGGCTATCCAAGTTTCAGGCGCGGAGTTAGACGCATTAGCCCACCAACGTGCGGAGGCGGTTCAGCAACGTCTTTTAGAAAACGGGAAGCTCACCGAAGAACGAATGTCCCTCTTGGATCCAGGGGCTGCCGAACCCGGCCATGAAAAGGTGCGAACGCAATTGGGTCTGTCTGCTGGATCCTGACACTGTTATTGCGCATGCATCTCATGGAATAGGAAGGGAGTAGGTCGGGTGGGATGTCGTCTTGTTGAGAAGGCGATGAGCCAGTGGCGGAGTCGCAGGTATCGAGCCGGCACGAGCAAACGAAGCCAAAAGCTGTCCCGCTATTTGTCTCGATATCGCATTCTTGTCCCATGTAGGAGTGAGAGCTCGATTTCAGAGGCGCTCAGCTCTGAAGGGAATAAGACACCGGAAATCTGGCAGGCGTTGATGCTGGCGCCGTCCATCTTGGCCTTGCTCAAGTCGACCCCTCTCAGGTCGGACTGGCGAAAATAGCAATCGGTGAAATCCAATCCGTCGGCATCGAGCCCGCGAAGGTCGAGTCCGCGAAGGTCAAGCCCGCGAAGGTCGCATTTGTCGCCGGAGGCCTTTTTGACATTAAACTCCTTGATGCAGCCTTCGCGGAGCAACAGATACATGGGGTCTTTTGACATGTGCAGTTTGATTCGTGTTGGGTCGGGTTTGTCCATGGCAAGCCTCCGTGAGAAAGGATTCTCTGAGCCTTTATCGGCAAGCCAGCGTCAAAGCTTAAGCGCCCCTTGCACTCATCCTTTGCGAAACAGTATTGTAGAAAATTCGTTGAGTGATAGCTGATCAATAGTTGATGGCTGGATATTTTCCGAGGTTAAGGAGGGATACCATGGCTGTACGATTGGGAGACGATGCACCGAACTTTACGGCGGAGACGACGGAGGGCACGATCAATTTTCACGAATGGCTGGGAAGCGGGTGGGGGATTCTGTTTTCACACCCCAAGGATTACACCCCTGTGTGTACGACGGAGCTGGGAACCGTGGCCAAAATCTCGCCGGAGTTTAAAAAGCGGGGCGTAAAAGTGATTGCGGTCAGTGTAGATCCGATGGATTCTCACAAAGGCTGGATCAATGATATCAACGAAACGCAAAAGACGACGATGAACTATCCCATCATCGCCGATCCGGATAAGAAGGTTGCGACGTTGTACGATATGATCCATCCCAACGCCATCGACAATATGACGGTGCGATCGGTCTTTATTGTCGGTCCGGACAAAAAGGTCAAACTCACCTTAACGTATCCCGCTTCCTGCGGCCGGAATTTCGATGAGTTGTTGAGAGTGATCGACTCACTTCAACTGACCTCGAAGTACAAGGTCGCCACTCCGGCGAACTGGAAAGATGGTGAAGATTGTATCATTACGCCCGCAGTGGGTGATGCGGAAGCACAACAACTGTTTCCTAAAGGCTTCACGACTGTGAAGCCGTATCTCCGCTATACTCCTCAGCCGAACCGATAGGCTCTTACCGGTGTGCTGAAGAAGGCCAGGCAGAGGAAGACGAACTTCTTCTGCCTGGCTCTTATTTATCTATAAGTTACCTCCTCCAACATTTTTCAGTGCAGACATCAATCTCACAGTTGTCCATCTCCTAATTCTGTCAGACTGTAGAAGCGTCGCGTACCTAACGTGTGCGGTACAAGGATTGCTTCACACCGATCGAGCGTATGCCTTTACGGCGGTGGTTCGTTTGGTTCCTAATGTTTTGGCACGCCGCCAAATGGCTCTGGCCGACTAGGCAGAGGATACTCGGCGCGCTTCTTCCACCGTGTCACAGCCGGGCATCCGACGTAGGCGAGTGAAGGCACGTATGGTGGCAAATGAAAAACAAGTCAGTGACGATGCGGTTTGCACGCAATCTGCGCAGGGTTATGCTGAGGTGCGCAGGTGAAAACCACATCAGTATCGCACCTGACCGCTTTCTGCATTTACATGGACAGGAAGAAATACATATGTATATTTGTTACATGTGGAAGCAAGTAGAGAAAAGTTTCTTGCTATCTTTCGAGCACTTAGGCATACTCTCCACCAACTTCCTGGTTGTATACGTTTTTGGATATCAGTGCAGGTGGGCAGTGGTTTCTCAATACTCACAAGGGAGGGCATCAGTATGAAGGACTATGTTGCGAGGCGGTGGAAGAAGGTTTTAGTTGCTGGAGCCATGGCGGCGCTGGTGGCTGGAATGGGATCCACGCTGCCGAGTGCTTATGCTGGTGGCACAATCAAAGCCGATGATGACAAGTGGATTTCCATCGGCATGGGTATCCGCTCCAGTTTCAACAGCATCGAGGGCGCTGCAGGGGGGCATTACAGCAACGACTTCAAAGTGGACAACGCTCGTATCTACATTAACGGGCAAATTCACAAATATGTGAAGTTCACCTTCAATACAGATTGTTTTAACTGTAACGTTGGTGCAGGGGGTACTCAGTTTGGTGGCAACTCCAATATCGGGTTGCTCGACGCGATCGGGAAATTCGAGATCAGCGAGACGGTCAACCTCTGGGTCGGCCGCACCTTGGTCCCGAGTGAGCGGGGTGAGTTGAACGGGCCGTTCTACCATGCGACCTTCGATGGCTTCCGCACGCCCTTCAACCCGGCAGACCACAGTGGCAACTTCCCCAGCGGTCCCAATGGAGCGGCCGGCGGCCAGGCGGGGCTCTATGGTCGTGACAACGGCGCGGTCTTCTTCGGGAAAGTCCATCCCTTCGGGACCCACTTGTTGTATGTCGCCTCGGTGTTCACGGGCCAGCGCGGGGGATCAAATAACACCGGCAGCCTGTTGTACGCCGGGCGTCTGCAATGGAACCTGTTGAACGATGAAGACAACCCCGGCTACTACACCTCCGGGACCTACTACGGGACGGCGGGCGATATCGTGGCGATTTCGGGCAACGTGATCCATCAAAAAGATGGCGCGGGGTCCCCCACGTTGGGGCGCAGTGATTTCACCGGGGCGATCGTCGATCTCTTGGTGGAAAAGCTGATGCCGAACAACATGGGCGTGTTTACGTTCAATGCGGAGTTCAAGCGGTACTGGGCCAACTACGGGACCGGAGCCTTTGCCGGCGGCGATTGTTTCTGTATGTTCAATGGGCACTCCTGGACCGTGTACGGGTTGTACCTGATTCCTCATGAGGTCGGCATTGGACGGTTTCAGCCCTATCTGCGGTTTGTCAGTATCGATCCGTTGTATAGCGCCATGCGGCAGGAGTGGGAGTATGGCCTGAACTACATCATCTCCGGCCACAATGCGCGTATTTCGGTGTATGGGCGATACGGCGATTTGGAAACCAAGGGGCCATTCAACAACTTTGGGCTGAATGCGATCGGCAACAAGGTCGATTCATTCCACGTCGCCTTGCAGCTGCAGTATTAAGAGTAGCTCAGGTGACATAGAAGGTCCGTGCTTAACCAAGAGCCGGAATCCACCCTGTGGGTTCCGGCTCTTTCTTTTTGTCCGTAGTGAACAGTTCCCTGGTGGCACAGTGGCCTCAGTCTGTGGCTGTTAGTGCGCGAGTAAAAAGATTTAGAGAGTTACACGAGTAGGAGGCCGGCGTCGCGTATCTTTTTCCACGAAGCGGAGGACAGGAAGGAGTTGAGCGTCGATTCCGCGCAAGGAAACCGTTGGCAAGCCTCCCGCATATGCGGATAGGACTGACATGGTTGTTGCGGGGTCGCGTCTCTCATTAAATCCTTCAACCATTGAGCCTCTGGTTCCGGGAGGGTGATGACGTGATCCTTCCGGGCATTGGTCAGAGTAAGCGTTGCTCGCTTTCCGATGCGTTCACAAGTCACGGCTCCACCAAGCCAGACCACACGCCGTTCCAAGTCTGAATGGTCATCGCTCATCCGATTCTTGAACAAGCGTCCGAGCCATGTAGAAGGTACCTGAGGGCGAGGGGCCTCATACTCGAACCACTGACGGACATCGATATCGAGCCCTCGCCGTTCAAGATAGTTCAAGAGTGATCGTCTGAGTCCTTCACCAAGCCAGCTCGGCGTTTCCGTGCGGTCATCGTGATGGAGAAGGTCATTGTCCGCGAAGCCTCGAAATTCAGGCCCGAGAATACGCAACCCATGGGCAGAGGGATTCAGCCCCACTGGGCTGTGGGCCGTGACCGTGAAGCGGTGCCAAAAGGCTGATTGAAGAAGATCTGCTGCAATAAGCTGGCGGACTCGTTCGAGTGAATCGACGGTCTCCTGAATCGTCTCCGATGGACACCCATACATGAGATAGGCGTGGATCAGGATACCGGCATCCTTGAACCCGGCAGCGACCAGTGCGGTCTGATCGACGGTAATGCCTTTCTTCATATTGTCTAACAGTCGGTCTGATGCGGCTTCGAGTCCTGCTGTGACGGCAATGCAGCCAGAGGCGGAGAGAAGGCGGCACAGGTCCGGTGAAAAGGCGGTTTCGAATCGGATATTGCCCCACCAAGTAATAGAAATCTGTCGTTCCAGGAGGGCGAGAGCCAATGCCTTCAGTGCGGCAGGTGGAGCCGCCTCGTCTACAAAGTGAAACCCTGTTCGTCCCGTCTCGGCGACGAGTTGTTCGATCTGCTGGATGAGCCGTTCGGTCGGCGTCATTTCATAGCGACTGATGTAGTTCAGTCCCACATCACAGAACGTGCATTGCTTCCAATAGCAGCCGTGTGCCACGGTCAGTTTATTCCAATGGCCTTCCGACCAGAGACGGTGCATGGGGTTGGTGCTGTCCAGAATGGTCAGGTAGCGATCCAGTGTCAGGCCTCGATAGGTTGGACAGCCGATGTCGTTCATCGTGAAGTCGCCTGACGAGGGATCATCCGCATAGACCACATGATCGTTGTGGCGATACATCGTGCGGCACAGCGATTGGCGAGGGCGCACGCCGGACAGATGTTCAATTAAGGAGAGGAGCGGCCGTTCACCGTTGTCGAGCGTAATAAAGTCGACATAGTCGAACACTCGAGGGTCGGTAACCCGGCGCAATTCCGTGTTCACATAGCCGCCGCCGATGGCCACTGGGAGATCAGGGCGCTGCTGCTTAAGAGTCTTTGCAATGAGAAAGGCCCCATAGAGATTACCTGGAAACGGTATGGAGAGACCGATTAGCGAGGGGTTGACTCGGTTGACGTGTTCCCAGAATACATCTAGCAGCCATTCATCCGTCACACTCGGTGGTTCCGCCAAGGCAGCGGCGATGTGATCAAACGATGAGGCGCTGCGCCCGATCTGCTCGGCATATCGGCTCAAGGCGAAGTGCGGTGTAATGGTGGCTTGCACCAAATCGGTGAGATCTTCGAGGAAGAACGTCGCCCATTGTTTGGCTCTATCCTCCACTGACACAGCGCGCGCGAATGTCTTACGCCCTCGGAATCGTGGGCCCTGAGGTAATACTCTGGGTTGAATCAAGTACGAAGCAAGGTCGGGGAGTTTGCCCTGTAAGAAAGCGACGACCGGTCCGATCATGTCCACGTAGGAGTGTTCGGCCCTCATCATGGCGATGGCTTCTCTGGGAAGGGAGCGTTCCAGGCCGTGCAGTTGCCGGAAGATATGTCGTAGTCCATCGGGACTGAAGAGGCGCAGCACCATCTCGATGCCGAGATCCGCCTGCTCAACAGCAATATTGCGAGACTGAAGAAACCCAGTTAGGTAGGCAGTCGATGGGTAAGGGGTGTTGAGCTGAGTCAAAGGGGGAAGCAACAATAAGACACGGGGAGAAGCCATGGGCTCGACATAGCATAGTGGCAGCCGTGAATGCTATGCCCGGTATTTCTTGGTAAAGCCCCTGCTACTTCTTGATGTCCAGGATACTGCCGAGCAACGCATCTCCTGCTCGTAAGGTTTGGAGGTTTGCTTCAAAGCTCCGTTGAGCCAGGATCTGCTGCACCGCTTCCTCACCAAGATCGACATTCGAGAGCTCGACCATGGTCTGATTGCCATTGGTGTCACGAAGAACCGTTGGGCCGGAGGAGTCATCTTTCTCAACTACAGGGAGGACCCCACCGCTAGGAATTTCGACGAACTCCGTTTTGGATTTCTTGAACCCGTCCGTATTGACGTTGGCGATATTGTGTGCAACGACCTCGATCTGTTTGCCGAAGGCAGCCAGGCCTGAGAATGCGGTGTGTATGGCGGATATCATAGACACCTCCGTTGGATGATCTAGTACGCCTTGTCGCGAATCTTATCGGTTTGTCCAGGAAGAACTTAAGCTACGGAGTGGTCTGCGTATCAACCGCTACCAACCGACTGCATCCCCTACCGTACTCCAGGAATCGTGCCAATCCATACTACAGACGGATCCCCGTTCGACCGATAGATTGGAGAGCTAAAACAATCCAGACTCGCGCATCATGTCTACCTTTAATCCCTCAACTTCTAATTCCCGATCCAAGACCCAAAAATCACGTTTGCTGGTAGGAGAGGAGACGAGCCTTATCCTGGAAGCGGTGCCGGAGGCCATCTTCTTCTTGGATCACGACAATCGCATACTGTTACTGAATCCTGTGGCCCAGCAACTTGTCGGGCAAACACGCGATGTAATTGGGTTGGGGTTTCACGACCTTATTGGATGCTTCATGTCTGGCGAGAGTGAGGTGGCCCAGTGCCCATTCACTCGGATGGTGGACACCGGCGAGCTTGTCGTGATCCCTTCCCACTTTTGGGATCGAGAGGATGGGACTCAGTTTGAGCTCTCGCTCTCGTTCTGGCCCAAAACCCAACAGGGCGTACTAGTCGGTGGCATGGTCGTGGTCCGTGATCTGACCGATACCATGGAGATTCAGAGAGATGTGCAACGCGCCGCACGGCTGGCTGAGGATGCGCCGAATCCTATTGTGGAGTTTGATGCGACGGGTGCCATGCTGTATGCCAACACCGGCATGCTCAATGTAATGGCTCAATGCGGGCTACTCGAAGCCGGGATCGAAGTGATGTTTCCGGCTGTTCTACCGGCCATGTTGCAGGAATGTCTCACGACCAATTCTGCTCTCATGCGGGTTGAACATGTCGTGGCTGATCGGGTTATTGCCTGGTCGCTTTTTCCCCTGGAGGAATTGAAACTCGTTCGTGCCTACGGGCTTGATATCACGTCCGATGTGGCCTTGCGTCGAGCGAAAGAAGCAGCTGAAGAGTCGACGCGGGCAAAGGACATCTTTCTCGCCACCATGAGCCATGAACTTCGGACTCCGATGAATGGGGTACTGGGGTGCGCGCAGCTCCTTAAAGACACATCATTGACTGACCAGCAGCGGGAGCTCATCGAGACAATGCATCGCTCTGCGGATGCGTTACTGACGTTGGTGAACGACATTCTTGATTTTTCAAAAATTGAAGCCGGCAAGATGACGTTGGAAGTGGCCGATGTGAATCTGGGATCACTGATCTGTGACGTGACAACATTAATGGAGGGGTTGGCCTCCCGAAAAGGTCTTACTGTTTCAGTGCAGATCGATCCCGATGTACCAGAGGAGTTCCGAGGGGATCCGATCAGGTTGAGACAGATCCTTTTCAATCTTGTTGGGAATGCGATTAAGTTTACCGAACGAGGACGGGTGACGGTCACTGTCTCCTTGAAACAGGGACGGACTGAGGGATCGGACTCAGTCGTTCTGCAGTGGCGCATTCAGGATACCGGTATTGGGATGACACCTGAACAGCAGGTACGCCTCTTTCGGGCCTATGCACAAGCCGATGCATCGACTACAAGAAAATTTGGTGGAACCGGACTTGGTCTCATGATCTGTCATCAGCTTGTCCAGCTGATGGGCGGTGCCATTACAGTGGAGAGCTCGATTGGCCAGGGCAGTACATTCGCCTACACCACCAATCTTTTGCCCGCGATACATCGGGATGGCTCCACATCTTCTTTGGGAACGGATCAACGCAGTATGGGAGAACAGGTTGGACTTCTGCGAGTACTGGTTGCGGATGATAATGAGATCAATCAAGTGGTGGCCTGTAAATATTTGCAGAAACTCGGTTGTCATGTCGAAATTGCTCGCACGGGCCGTGAAGCGGTGGAAGCGATCACTCGAACCACGTATGACGTCGTGTTGATGGATTGTGAGATGCCGGATATGGACGGCTATGAAGCCACCAGAGAGATTCGTCTTCGCGAGGATGGGACGATGAGCCATCTACCCATCATGGCCCTCACCGGTCATGCCTCCGATGAAGATGCCCAGAAGTGTCACCAAGCTGGGATGGATAAAGTCATAACGAAGCCATTGACGTTGCCAATACTTCGTGCGAGTCTTCGAGAACTGTTACAACAAGCCAACTCCTGATTCCATCAAACATCGAGGAGCGGTTTAGGCTGATTGCTGTCTGAAAGTTTTGATTCATCGGAACTTTCCTAAGCTCTATAGCCGTATATATAGGGGTAGACTCTATCTAGCCACTTCGGTACAGTGGCGTCATGAATCCCACTCCTGCATCCGATCGATTTCTGCTCTATAGCGATTTTAATTGTCCATTCTGTTATGCACTGCATGAACGGCTGCATGAGATGGGTGTGGTTGGCCGGTGCGAATGGCGTGGGGTTCAGCATGCACCACAGTTGCCCCGTCCCATGAAACCATGGGACGGCTCGTTAGGAGCGGAATTGCGGCACGAAGTTGCGATGGTGCAGAGATTGGCACCGGGGTTGCCAATTGCATTGCCGCCTGGGAAGCCCAATACCCTGCCGGCGATTGAACTAGCGGTTGCGCTCTTGCGAAAGGATCTACGGTACGGGATGGACTTTGTTCAGCGAACCTACCGTGCCTTTTGGTGCGACGGTCGAGATATTTCCGATCCGCTTGTGTTGAAGCAGTTGGCGGGAGAATATTTCACTGAAGATATTGTTGATGGGGAGAACCAGCTCGTTGCGCAGAAATGGGAAACAGCTTGGCATGCAACGGGTCAAAATGGAGTTCCCCTCCTCGTGTCTCCGGACGGGGATTTGCTCGTCGGTTGTGTCCCTCAGGAACAGGTTCGACAGTTCTTCACCTAACAGCTTGATGATACGTCAAGAGTCGAGAGGGTGTTCTGTAATTCTCGCCGTTGACTCTCCCCGACATTTGTTGGGCTGTGGTGTCCCTCCGTACCTTCTCCACTTCGGTCTTTCGCTGATCCAATTCCTTGGCATAGCAGGCAACAAAGAGATCAGGCATCCTTTTGAGTGCCCTCAAGTAAGCATCAAGCTGAGAGCCGACCTGTCTGCGATGGATACTCTGGCCGATCGGTTTCTGAATGATTGGGCTGCCTGCTTGAGTCATGCCATTACAGGCTGGTCACGATGAAGGCAGCTCCGACTCCCAGGGCAAACAACAGTACAAACGATAACAGTCCCACGATATACGTCATTACGCCCTTCAGGTTGAAGGCTCATGTGGGCCAAATGTTACGTAAGGAGATGTGGCATCATCCGTACCAATAGAGATTAACTAAATCTTCCAATGAAATCAGTTTGTTAGCTCGACACACGGAGTGCAAGCGTTTTCACCCGTGAAGGCTGCAGAGAACGAGTGGATCGTCTGATTTTCCATGAGACTGACACAACATTCAGAATATCAACCAGTTATATGTGAGGAACCGTAGTGTAGGGTTTGGAGAACAGCGGTGCTCTTTCCTTGCACAGCGAGATTCCTGCAATGAGCTGAAGGTTACTGGCAATCAGAGGCGATCAGGAAACGTCAGTTCGGCAATCGCAGATTTATCTAGATCACCTTTGCCCAATTCAATCAATCGTCGATATTGGCTCAGTGTTGCCTGTGCGAGTGGTAGCGAGAGGCCGGCCTCTTTGGCCAAGTTGAGCGCGATGGCCGAGTCTTTTGCGGCATGGGCTGCTGAAAAGTAACAGTCGTGTGCACGGAGCTGCATATCTTCTCCGTCTGTTTCCAATACTCGCGAGGCAGCCCCGGTCTGGCTGAACACCTCGCGCAGGAGAGTCAGATCGACTCCCAGTGCCTTCCCCAGTCCTAACCCTTCGGCCAGCGCGGCGGTATTGCTGTTCATCACCATGTTCACGAGCGCTTTGACTGTTGCTGCTTCTCCAGCTGGGCCGATATATCGTACTATCGTACCGAGGCTGTCCAGCACCGGGCGAGCCCGGTTGAACACTTTCTGCTTGCCTCCACACATGAGATACAGAGTGCCCTGCCGAGCTTGGGTGATGCTGCTCGCCATACAGGCTTCAAGGGCTGCACCACCCCGCCGTTCAACTGCCTGTTCGATGTCGATGTGAAGTGCCGGCGTAAGGGTCGCACAGTTGATGAACAGTCGATCTTTCGCGTGAGCCATCAGGCTGGTCGAATCCATTTCCGAATAAATGTCCCGCATTGCCGCGTCGTCCGATACGACGGTGATGACGATATCGGATATTTCCGCAACTCGCGCCGGTGACGTGGCGGCTTCCGAGTCCAGTTCATGTGCCAGCGACTGCGATGCGGTGGCATGACGATCCTGAACTGCTGCGATGTGGTATCCGAGTTCTTTTAGGCGCCTGGCCATATTGGCCCCCATCCGACCTATACCGACGAATCCGATGCGAGCTTTTGTGTCTGCCATGAGAGGGCATCCTTTTCGAAAGGCTACGCGACCAAAGATGGGATCGCTAAAGTTGACGGTCTTCCGTCGGTTCAGAACGAACTTTGGTCCATCGGAGGTTGGTCTTCCCATCGGCCGTGGTAAATCCTCGGTCATGGAAGGCGATGACGCTGACGCGTTGGTGTTGCTTTTGAACAGGTTGGAGTTGTGGGATGCCATCTTTGGTGTGCACGGTCCCTCGGAGCGTATTGACAATCAGCAGATCGGTCGCGGCGGAGGGTTTGATGATCCACACGAAGGCGGCGGAACCTCCGGCATAGGTGCCGGATCCTTCCCATTGGCCGACGAGATCAGAATCAACGGTCTTGAGTTGAAATACCGGTACGCTGGTGGCGTCGCGTCGGAATTTCCAGAGCTCAGCTGGAATGCGCACGGGATTTTGATCGATCGAGAGTCTTGTCCAGGTTGCCTGAACACTGCCGGTAGTCGCGAAGGATTTGGGCATCGCCTTGCGGTAGGTCCCTTTCCATCCAAGGCCCTTGAACGTGTTGGCTCGCTCGAGTGACCACAGACCTGCTTCAGCGTTCAAAATTCCGTCAAACTGCATCATGGATGAGAGTGACCACGTGAGATTGGGTTGAATGATGAGGAGCATGTCGTGCTGAGTCGTCCCCTGTGTGAGATGCGTATGCCAGGTTCCGACCAGGCTCGTCGGATCAAACGACGTCGCTTTTTTGGGTCCGACCTGTGCACCTGACGGGCCAGGAAGCGTTTGTGTGAGCGTGACGGGGGCCGGTGGAGCGACGGTCTCAGTGTGGGTTCCACGGCCAGACATGAAGGGTGGGGCGGAGGGAGGGAGCGTGGCCGTCAAGGATGCGCCGTATCGGGTTGCGGCGGTCCTGCTCAATTGGGTGACCGATTCATCGAGTTGTTTCTGTTGGGTCGAAGAAACGATCACGGTCACAAACGCGTCTCCATGCATGAAGGTCAGCCGGGACAGGGTCGGAGAGGCGTCAATTCGCACCGCTCCATCGCCCAGGCCTGGAATAAGATGGCTGTCACGGCGCAGACGCTCTTTATTGAACCATACCCGCCGGTCCGCACCAGGGGTCTTGTCAAGCTGGACCGTGACGGCATTTCCCGCATTCCGGTGGGCTTTGAAGATACAGGTTGTTGGATCAGCCAGAGTCCCTTCCTGAACTGGTTCTCCAAGCACCCGTTCCACGTCTGCAACTGTCAAAAGAGAACAAGGGGAGGTTTTCGAGCTGAATAGGCTGGATGACTCACTGCACGAAAGAAGCACCGGAGCCAGTCCAAGAAATGTGTACGGTAGTATGCGGGAGAACATCGCAACGTTGCCTTGATGATCCGTGGGCCGTGATTGTACCGTGAATGGGCTGAGGAGTGCCAGTGGGGCTCCGGCCGCAGTACTGTGCTCTGGTGGCCGAAAAACCATCTAATCGAGAGGAAGATGGTAACGAGTTGGACCGATCAGCCGGCCACGAATTTCAACGCTACACCATTGATGCAGTACCGCAGGCCGGTGGGCCTCGGCCCATCTTTAAACACGTGGCCCTGGTGGCCCTCACATCGCGCGCAATGAACTTCCGTTCTGGACATGAAGAATTGGGAATCGGTTCGCGTCTCGATCACGCGTTGATCGATCGGCTGCCAGAAGCTGGGCCAACCGGTACGGCTGTCGAATTTGTGTTCGGATGAGAAGAGCGGCAAGTCACAGCCGGCGCAATAATAGATCCCTGACTCATGGTTGTCATGCAGGGGGTTCACGAATGCTCTCTCTGTATCTTCGTGCCGCAAGACACGATAGGCGGCAGGCGACAGTTGTTTCTTCCATTCCTCATCGGTCTTTGTGATTTTTACAATAGGATCGATTTGAATAGGTGGCATCGAGTTTCCTCCTTCATCGATTATGTGTGTCAGTCGAACAGCATACCAACATCTTACAGGGCTTCCGAAGAGACACAACAACACCCCGTGACAGCACCGTAGAAATGGTACGATTCGGAAATCGGGAATGCAAGGGCGTGCGGCGATGTCTCCGTCTGATGCACGGCTCGTGAGCGTTGGCCCAGAGTTCGTATCAGTCATTCGTGTAAGTTTGGCGAACCAGCTTCCACATTGTCCTAAACGACGGATGCGGCTCTGTCAGTTCCGGGTGAGCGAGGTCGATCTGAATGTCATAGAGAGCGCTCCTCACATTCTTGATCTGAGTGACGGGGTACCAACACTCATACCGTTGTTCCCAGCGGTCGCGATACGCTAATCGCAGAGAGCATCGGCTCATCAGTTTCAAGCGGATCGGCGCCTTGTGGTCAAGGACGATGGGAACTGCGTGGCGTTGATAGCGAGGGCCGTCGGGATGAATACTTTTGACCGCAAAGCTACCTTCCCATCCTGCCAATTGAACGATGCAATCATGGGCTACTCCAGGGCCCATGTTTTCCACCTCAGGCGTCAGCGTGACCACCTCTGCAGCGTTCATAACGGACATGTTGGTGATGCGAAGCGCCGGTTGATGCTGTTGAAACTCATGCCTAATCTTGCCGACGAATTTATACAGTGCGACAGTTCCCGCGCCACTGATGATGAGCACAACGAGGAAGGCGATCAGTAATAACCAGTCCACGGCGGAGCGATCCTCATGAAGCATGTACCTCTCGATCGGAAACGGAGAAACCCTACGTGGAGGAGAGGCGAGTGTCAACTGGACAGTCTACGTGCATCACGGCCGTTACCTGGACGAGCTGCGTTTGGCTCGGATCAAGTCTGAAACGGGAAAACCGAGCTGCTGGGCTTTCCCGACCATGAGCTGGTAGGTCGCTTCGTCGAGGTGTGGATTGCGGGAGAGCATCCAGAGGTAGCGGCGGTCCTGTGTGCCCACAAGAGCCGTCTGGTAATCCGGATCGAGATCGAGGATCCAATAGTTGCCGTCCCTGGAGGGACCGACAAGCCGCGCGAAGAAATTGTCGAACGTGACGGCCAGTTTCGCATTCGTCTTGGTATCCACTATCGTCGCGATGCCGTCGACTTGATCGAGCCCACCGGCATCGGTCACGCATTCGTTATGCACGCCGATCTTGCTATCAGGACGAATCGTATAGATGGCCTTTGAATCGATGCAGTGGCGCTGAAACCACATCGGGAGCCGGGCAATCTCATACCAGGTCCCGGCGTAACGGGCGAGGTCCACCGACGCCACAGTTTGAAGGGGCTGCTTCGACTCTATTCCTGCGCAACCTGCCAGGGTAAGCAAGCATGTGCTCACGAGCATCGAGATACTTGTCTTCATGGTTGACTCCTGTGAACGATTGCGGTGAGCTGCTGGAACATCTGCTCCTTTGTAACCGTCTCTGATCGCGCACTGGCATTGGACTAGCCTGCATTATTCATGAGCGTTTCTACTGCAACCGCCGATACGCCGCTGCGATAAGCGTGGCCGCATGCTTTGCGCGGCCAGCAGGCGGGCTCGTCCCTCGTAACCTCAACATACTGTTTCAAGTATGCCTCGGCTTCTCGGTGCTCCGCACGCCCGTCTCGCCTGGCGTCTTGGCGGTTTCGTTACGACCCGTCATGAATAATGCAGGCTAGGACGAGGGGTCTCGAAACGCCCGGTACCAAAGCCTTTGGCTCCCGCCAGCGTCATGACCACTCATGATCATGACGACGTGTTTTCCGCGGAGGTCTGCTGTGCTTTCTCTGCCACACTTCTAACGCCGCTTGAAGGATGAGTACCGTGTTATAGATCAGATCACGTTCGGTCTCCGTGAGCTGCTTGCCGGCCAGCAGATGCCGTTCGATCGGCGTGGAAGTCGAGACAAATCGAACCAGTAACCGTTGGAATGGTACCTGTTGCTGGTAGTTGATCATGATGTCCTCGTGGGTTGACGGTGTGGTACCAACATTCGCATCTCCCAGTCAGTTTGGCTGTCGATGTTCTGTCGGTGACAGATGCCATTCGGTAGCATACGCGTGTCAATCTAAGCGCATTGCTGTCAAGCCGCTGTAAACCTACGATGGATTTTTCTCTTCGACAGTGATGTCTCCAAACTTCGAAATTTGAATTCGTTTCCCTGGATTCTTGAGGACCTTCGAGATCACCTTGCTCTCTACAAAATGCGCCAACTCCTCGATAGATCCGTGGTTAACTAAAAACTGCTCGTTAAAGACCAGGTGCCAAGACTGCTTCTCGACGCCGCTGTGAAAGATAAACGTCGGCCTGATCTTCTGACTGAACGTTACGCCTATAAATTGCTTTTCTAGGCAGTTCCGTATGGTTTGAATCTTAATCGGATCGATCCCACATTTCTCACTGTCCATGGATTCCTCCATTACTTCTACCGGGTCAGCTGTTAGGATTTTCGATTACTTCCTCTCTCTGTCTGATCGGACCATCCGGTCGGCGCCCAGCCTCCGCTCGCAACCCCTTCTCCAGCGCATCATTGACCAGGAGTTCAAGGTCCGATTCGGTCATGGTGGGG
>Ga0224510_10000243_pt1 | contig 45829 bp, 45 predicted proteins | sample SF_May12_sed_USG_FD_170161 | JGI IMG/M metagenome (GOLD analysis project Ga0224510, IMG submission 170161) | Sediment microbial communities from San Francisco Bay, California, United States - SF_May12_sed_USGS_4_1 | ecosystem: Environmental > Aquatic > Marine > Sediment | place: USA: California... | reverse complement strand
ACACCGACACCGACAACCCCACGCTGGGCAGCCGCACGGTGCGCTATGTCTTGACCGATGGCGATGGGGGCACGAGCGCCAACTACGACACGACGGTCACCCTGGCCGCCGTCAATGATGTGCCGGTCATTGCCAACTTAGGCGGCGACACGCTGGCGTACAGCGAAGGGGACGGGGCGCAAGTCATCGACCAGGGCAGCACGGCGGCGGTGACGGATGTGGACTCGGCGAACTTTGACACGGGCACCTTGACCATTTCCTTTACCGCGGGCAGTGATGCGGCCGAAGATGTGCTGGCCATCCGCGACCAAGGGGCGGGCCCCACGAACATCACGGTGGCGGGCAGTGCGGTCAGTTATGGCGGCACGCAAATCGGCACCTTCACGGGCGGCAGCAGTGGCGTCGACCTGGTCATCACGCTGGATGCCAACGCCGATGCGACGGCGGTCAGCGCCCTGGTGCAGAACATCACCTATACCAACACCGACACCGACAACCCCACGCTGGGCAGCCGCACGGTGCGCTATGTCTTGACCGATGGCGATGGGGGCACGAGCGCCAACTACGACACGACGGTCACCCTGGCCGCCGTCAATGATGTGCCGGTGGTGGTGGCCAATGCTGGCTCCACCGTGGCCCGAGGTGGGACCGTCCCAATTATCGTATCTGAACTACAAGTCACCGATGTCGACAATACCCCCGCGCAATTGACCTATACGGTGACCGTTGTTCCTGTGAATGGCCAGCTTGAGCTGACGACCGCTCCTGGTTTTGCCATCAATAGCTTTACCCAGGCGCAGATCGATGCCGGGCAAGTCGTTTATGTTCACGACGGTTCGTTTACTGCCAGTGACAGCTTCACGTTTACCGTCAGCGACGGAGCAGGAGGCAATATCGGAGCCACGACGTTCGGTATCACGGTGACGCCAGTGAACAGCATTCCCACTCTTGCCGCAAATGGCGGCTCGACGGTGGTGCAAGGATTGACCGATGTGATTACCGCAAGTGAATTACAAGTAATCGACTTGGACAACGGTCCGGCTCAATTGCTCTACACCGTGATGACTGCACCGGCTAATGGCCAGCTCGAACTGACGACCGCTCCGGGCGTGGCGATCACGACTTTTACACAAGCTGACATCGATGCCGGCCGAGTGGTGTTTGTTCACAGCGGGGCCGCCGCCACGAGCGATAGTTTCACGTTCACCGTGAGCGATGGAGCCGGAGGCACGATTGGAGCGACGACGTTTACATTCACGGTTGCCCCGTTCATCCCACCACCGGGTGGAGGTGGAGGCAGTGGTGGCGGTGGAGGAGGTGGCGGTGGTACCGGCGGGTCTGGAGGTACTGGTTCGGGCTCTGGGTCTGGAGGCAGCGGTGGTGTCGTCCCGCCTCCAATACAGCCGCCTCTAGTGCCGATAGGCGGAGGATTACCGGTGAAGGAAGCGTCAGTGGTAGGTGCAACCAACGATCCGCTGCCGAGAAATGTCATCACGACTCGAACGATTGGCAGGATCGATCAACCCACGATCGGCATTCAAGAACCACCCCCTCTGCTATTTGAGCCGCTGTCGGTCCCAGTTAAGAAAGTGTTAGCCGTCGGTCACAAGCTTGTCGAGCGTTTAACCAGATTGGCTGACGATCTTGAGCGCGGCGTGCAGGAACGGGAACATAAAACTCAGCTCATCGGGCAAGTCGCCTCATTCTCGGGGATGGCCTTATCCGCTGGATTTGTGGCCTGGATTCTGCGCGGGGGCGCTCTGGTTGCGAGCTTCCTCGTTTCGATGCCGGCTTGGAGGCATTTTGATCCGCTGCCTGTTTTGGGAATAGGAGAGGGAGATCGCCGGAAGCGCGATCGGAAGGTCCGTGAGGAAGATGAGCAGGAGAAGAAGCAGTTCCGTGGCCTGGATCGGGTACTGAAAACATCACGGAACGAATCAAACGGTAAGCGAAAAGGCACGTGAACGGAATGCAGGTATGAAAGTAACACCCTTAGTCTGGGTCAGTTTTGGTTTGGTCAGTGTGACGCTCAGCGTCATGCTGGCTGGCGATTCGCTCGTCGACCTGGTCCCGAATCATGATCGCCAGGTCTTTGAATATCGTCGCGACTTGGCGGAATCCTTGGCGGTCCAATACTCAGCATTGGCGGAGCGAGATCAGATCGACACGATCAAGTTCGCGATGGAGACGCTGGGCAAGCGGAATCAGGATATCTTGTCGCTGGCGCTCGTCCAGAAAGGCGGAGGGGTGATCGCTCAGTTTGGCGAGCATACGCAGGTATGGGTTCAGCCGTCCGGCGAGGAATCAACGCTTCAATTTCTCCAAGTCCCGATCTTTTCCGGAGACCAGCCGTGGGGTGTCCTTCAGATCGCGTTTCGCCAAGAGGATGGCTCTTGGCTCAACCGCTTTCTCGAAGATCCATGGGTACGGTTCCTGGCGTTCGTCAGTGTGGTGGGGTTTATCGGGTATCTCCTCTTCATGAAACGTACGCTTCGTCAACTGGACCCTTCCGGGATCGTTCCAACCCGGGTGAAAGCTGCACTTGATGCGCTGACCCAAGGGGTGGTGATGATCGACACGCGAGACCTGATCGTGCTGACCAATGACGCCTTCAGTCAGGCTGTCGGCAAGTCCGTCACAGCCCTGATTGGATCCGATCTTGGGTCTCTTGCCTGGAAGCCGGTGCGTCCAACGGATTCGCTCTCCGTGCATCCTTGGACCAGAGCGATCATGGACAAGCAGCCTCAAGACAATACTCCCCTTCTCTTGAATCTGTCTGATGGCGAACCGAGGAAATTCATCGTGAACACCGTGCCGATCATGGACGATGGGTCGACGGTCAGAGGGGCGCTGGTCTCGTTTCACGATGTGACCGACCTTGATCGGGCCAATACGCAACTCAAGGACGCGAACAGTGAATTGGAAGCATCACGGGTCCAAATTTTACAGAAGAACCAGGAACTCGAGGCCACGAATACGAATTTGCACGTCGAGATGGATCAGCGGAAAAAAGCTGAGGCAGAAAAGGAAAAGCTGTATCAGCAGCTCATGAATGCCTCGCGCCAGGCCGGTATGGCGGATGTGGCCTCAAGCGTGTTGCATAACGTAGGAAATGTGCTGAACAGCATTAATGTGTCGACGGATACGCTCCTCAAAACACTCAAAAAACCAATGGTGGGGGATGTCTGTCGGATAGCATCGATGTTCAACGAACATCAGGACAATCTACAAGAGTTCTTGACGGCCGATCCGAAGGGCAAACAGATTCCGTCTTATCTTGGTTTGGTAGCCGAATCCCTGAGTGGGAGCCACCAGACGATCCAAGGTGAGCTCGACTCCCTCGTGAAAAAGGTCGACCATATCAAACAAGTGATCATGTCGCAGCAGGATATTGCTCGTGCGGGGAATATTCGCGAACCCTGCTCAAGTGAAGACTTGATGGAACAGGCCTTGCTGATGGCGCTGCCTGAGCCGGACAAGTATCAGATCAACGTTGTACGGGAATACAGCCCCGTCCCCACGATCATGACGGATCGGCATCAGGTCTTGCAGGTCTTGGTGAATGTCATCACCAACGCGAAGAACGCGATGATTGAACACTCGGAAGCCACCCGTCTCCTCACGTTGCGCATCGGCGTATATTCCGGTCGGAACCCACTCGCGCGATTCGAGGTTGTTGACACAGGAGGCGGGATCAAAACGGAAAATCTTTCGAAGCTGTTTACCCAAGGTTTCACGACGAGAAAGGCCGGTCATGGGCTTGGACTGCATAGCGCCGCCATCGTCGCCAAGAATCTTGGCGGCGCACTGCAGGCGCAGAGCGAGGGCGAAGGGCGCGGTGCGACCTTCACGCTGGATCTCCCATTGGTTGCAGTCGAGGCTGCAGCATGACGGACAACCAGATGGCTGACAATCGACGAATCTTGGTGATCGACGATAACACCAGTATCCATGAGGACTTCAAGAAAATCTTGGCGCCGCCGGTCGATTCAGACTCGCTGAATCAGGCTCGCGCGGCCCTGTTTGGAGAAGCCCCGACCCTTCCGACGCAGGTGCGTTACGAGCTGGACTTCGCGAGCCAGGGCCGAGAAGGATTCGGTCTCGTCCAAAATGCCCAGCAAGTAGGTAATCCCTATGCCTTAGCCTTTGTGGACATGCGGATGCCGCCGGGATGGGATGGCCTCGAAACGATCGAACATCTTTGGTATGCCGATCCTGAGATTCAAATCGTAATTTGCTCTGCCTACTCCGATCACCCGTGGGAAGATGTCAGCCGTCGGATCGGAGAAACCGACAAGCTGCTGATTCTCATGAAGCCGTTCAATAGTATTGAAGTCGTTCAGTTGGCGAACTCGCTGACGAAGAAATGGAACCTGGCACGCTCGGTCAAGCGCCAGATTGAGAGCCTTGCGTTCAGCGTGACTCAGCGCACGGCTGAGCTGCGGGAAGCGAATGAGCGTCTGCAAGAACACGTCGCCAGCCGAGCAGGGGAGGGCGGCTCGATCCAGTCTCACGGCGATAGTGCAGCAACATTTCAACAGAAGGAAGAGTTCTTGGCGATTATGAGTCATGAAATCTTCCAGCCCATGACTGAGCTCGTCAACAAGGTTGCCCTGCTTCTCCACAGCACCCTCAATCCTGAGCAGCGAGAGCAGATGGCGACCGTCCAGCGGTGTGCGCAAGATGTCCTGACCCTCCTAACGGAGATGCAGGAGTTCATGACGACACGGAAACCGGACGTACAGGTGGGAGAACCTCGGTGATGATGAACGAGGGAAACAAAAATCTTCGAATCTTGGTGGTTGACGACAACCAAGCCATTCACGAGGACTTTCGAAGAATCCTTGAGGTACAACCCGACGATGAAGGCCTTTGCCAGGCGCGGGCAGCGCTATTCGGAGAGCCGCTCGTGCAAGCTCTTGAGCGGTTCGAACTCGACTATGCCGATCAAGGGCAGACGGCATTGGCTCTGGTCCAGATGGCGCGCCAAGAAAGACGGCCGTACGCGGTGGCGTTTGTCGACATGCGGATGCCGCCTGGGTGGGATGGTTTGGAAACGGTCGAACGGCTCTGGGAAACCGATGGAAGGCTGCAAGTAGTGATCTGTACGGCCTATTCGGATCATTCGTGGGCAGAGATTGCGGCGCGTTTGGGAGCCAGCGATCGGTTCCTCATTTTGCGAAAACCGTTCGATGCCATCGAGGTGCAGCAGATCGCCGCGTCACTGACCAGGAAATGGGAATTGGGACGTGACATTCGTCTGCAAATCGAAGACCTCGTTTCCCAGGTCAATACCCGCAATCGAGAACTCCAGGCCACGAACCAACTCCTTGAGCAGCAGGTGGCCGAGCGGACCGCAGAGCTTCAACGGCGTAACGAAGAGTTACAGCGCACGGTGGAGGCGCTGAAAGAGGCCAAGGCGGAGGCGGATGATGCCAACCAGGCCAAGTCGCAGTTCTTGGCTCGTATGAGCCACGAGATCCGGACACCCATGAACGGAATGCTCGGTATGAATGAGCTGCTTCTCTCGACCTCCTTGACCGACCAACAGCGTCGTTTTGTTGAAACCATCGAGAATTCTGGCGAGCAGCTGGTTCAGATCGTCAACGACATCCTCGACTTGTCCAAGATCGAAGCCGGCCAGATGGATCTCCACATCGCGGGGTTTGACCTGGCGGCAACTGTACAAGCCGTCATCGATGGGTTTTTCGCGCCGGCGCAGAAAAAAGGGCTCAGCGTAGAATGTCAGATCGACCCTGAGTTGCCCACCGTGTGGCGAGGGGATGCCGCACGATTCCGGCAGATTCTGACCAATTTGGTGGGGAATGCCGTGAAGTTCACGGAACAAGGTAGCATCTTGATTCACATTGAGCGGATTCAGAATAGCCATGACAACGCCTTATTCAAAGTCACGGTGTGCGATACCGGGATCGGCATCCCTCTTAATGCGCAGCAGAAGATCTTCGATCCCTTTGCCCAGGCGGATGGATCGATGACGAGGCGATTTGGGGGAACAGGGTTGGGGCTCGCGATCGTCAAACGGCTCGTCGCATTAATGGGGGGAGACATCGGCTTCACCAGTACCCCAGGACGGGGTTCCACGTTTTGGTTTACCGTCTGTCTTGAGAAACAGAGGATAAGCGAAGGGGTTGGAGGCGAGAGTAAGCGGGCGGATCAGCGCACGAACCTTGACGTATTCACCGGTAAGGGGCCCGGCGTCAATCCCTCTAAGCCACGGTCACGTGCACGTATCCTCTTGGCCGAAGACAATTCGACGAATCAGGAGGTCTTCCGCGGCATGCTGGAGGTCTGCGGCGAATCAGTCGATGTCGTCAGTACGGGTGGAGAGGCGATCGATGCGCTGGAACGGTTCCGATACGACCTCGTTCTGATGGACTGTGAAATGCCGGAGATGGACGGACTCACCGCCACTGCAGAAATTCGCCGACGGGGGATTCGGCGAGCAGATGGTACACGAGTTCCGATTATCGCCCTGTCAGGCTACGCGCTCAGTAGCCATCAAGATGCCTGCCTTGCAGGCGGTATGGACGGCTTCCTCTCGAAGCCGGCGGGATTGAAAGAGATTCGAAAGACTCTGAGCCAATGGTTGCCTGCGATCGAATCACGGGCCGCGTAGCAGACATGACAGTCGGTGCAACCAGGTGGAGGCCACTATGACCGTGAAGATCACGGACAGTCATCACAATCGTCGAATCTTGGTCATCGACGACAATCGTTCGATCCACGACGATTTCCGAAAGATCCTTCAACCGGGTACCGAGACGCCAGCTCTGGATGATGCACGCTCGTCGTTATTCGGCAGCGAACCTCTTCTCAGGACCCTCGTGCGGTTCGATTTGGACTACGCCGACCAGGGGGAATCGGCGTTGGAGCTCGTACAACTGGCGCGCCGCGAGGGGCGGCCGTATGCCATGGCGTTTGTGGACATGCGAATGCCGCCGGGCTGGGATGGGTTGGAGACGATCGAGCACCTGTGGACTGCCGACCCGGAGATCCAGACCGTGATCTGTACGGCCTACACAGACCATTCGTGGGACGACATCATTCGCCGACTTGGCCACGACGATCGTCTCCTGATTCTGCAGAAGCCATTCTCCTCCATCGAAGCCTCGCAATTGGCGACTTCCTTGACCAGAAAGTGGGATCTGGCGCGTCAGGCGCGACAACGTCTAGAGGCCGCTGAAGCAGCCAATGTCGCGAAGTCGCAGTTTCTAGCGAATATGAGCCATGAGATCCGTACTCCGATGAACGGGATCATTGGAATGAGCGAACTCCTCATGCGGACCACTTTAGACGACAAGCAACGCCGATATATGGAGACCCTACGCAAGTCTGGGATGGCTTTGCTGCAAGTGATCAATGACATCCTCGATATTTCGAAGATCGAGGCAGGTAAACTGCAGATCGAAACTCTCGCATTCGATATGCGTCAGCTTGTGAAGGACGTCCTGGAACTATTTTCCGGTCCGGCTGAGAGCAAGGGACTGAAGCTGACCGCTGTCCTGCCGGAGATCCTGCTTCCGGAATATGAAGGTGATCCGGTTCGGATCCGACAGATTTTGACCAACCTGATCGGCAACGCGATCAAGTTTACGGCCCACGGTCAGATCACCCTTCACATCACAGTGGATGAGGATTCGGTCAGCACCACAACGTTGTGTCTACAAGTGCAGGATACAGGGATTGGTGTTGAGCCAGCAGCACAGGAAGAACTCTTTACGCCGTTCACCCAAGCCGATGGATCCACCACACGACGGTACGGCGGGACAGGACTTGGACTGGCCATTGTCAAGCAACTGGCCCAACTGATGGGTGGGATAGTGGGTGTGGACAGCGTGCCGGGGCAAGGATCGACGTTCTGGTGCACGATTCAACTCCAGAAGCCTTCGGCCCAGACGGTATTCGCGAAGGCAGGATAGCACGAACTCTCATGGGACAAGAGGCGCTCTGATTCGTGCCTATGGATAATCCTAATCGCCGTGTTCTCGTTGTAGACGACAACCTGTCGATCCACCATGACTTCCTGAGAATTCTTCAACAGGAGAGTGAGCCAAAGGGTCTTCATGAAGCCAGGCTGGCGCTCTTTGGAGAGTCCACCTCGACTGATCCTCACGAACCCTTCGAGGTCGATTGCGCGGATCAAGGGCGTGCCGCGCTCGCCTTGGTCGAAGCAGCGGGTCAAGTTGGGCGACCCTATGCCGTCGCGTTTGTGGATATGAGAATGCCTCCAGGGTGGGACGGGTTGGAAACCGTCGAACATCTGTGGAAGGTCGATGCCAGGTTGCAAGTGGTCATCTGCTCAGCCTATTCAGACCAGCCTTGGGAAGAAATTCGTGCTCGCATCGGCAGAACCGACAAATTATTGATCCTTCAGAAACCATTTAACAATATCGAAGTGCTTCAGCAGGCCACCGCGCTGTGTCGGAAATGGGATTTGGCGAACAGGGTCGCTGGACGACTCAATGAATTGAGCCACCAGGTCGATAAACGAACCGAGGAGCTTCAACACGCGAACCGGCAGCTCACAGAGATGAACAGTGCTCTGATACGGACCGTGGCAAACCTTGAAGCCGCACAGGCGGAAATTCTGCGACAAAACAGTGAGTTGGAACGCCTGGCCTCTCGGGACCCGCTGACCGGATGTCTGAACCGACGTGCGTTTTATGCCTTGTTCGAGAAAGCATTTGCAGAAAGTCGAGACCAAGGCAGTGAGCTGTGTTGCCTGATGGTCGACATCGACAACTTCAAGCGCGTGAATGACCGATATGGGCATGCCGTTGGGGATCAAGCCATCCAAGCGGTTGCCCACTGTCTCCATGCAGGGCTGCGATTGGCGGATATGGTGGGACGTTACGGGGGAGAAGAATTCAGCCTGATGTTCCCAGGTACGACATTGGCCGAAGCGTCCGAGCTCGCGGAACGCTTGCGAATTCGTATTAGCACAGAGGCCGGTAGCAGAATGCGAATGGCCGACGGCGTAGTTCTGACTGTCAGCATAGGGGTGTCGGCTATCACGTTTGGTGCGCAGACACCGTTAGAGCTGATCGATCAAGCAGACAAGGCCTTGTACGCCGCGAAAGAGGGTGGGCGCAACTGTGTCATGGCGATGGACTTACTGGTGCCAGGATTGAATCCTGCCGAGCAGCTGGAACTCCAGGTTCGGCGTATCACCCCACGTGCCAGCTCATCGACCGCTCGATAAATTCTCCGATCAGGTGAGATGCAGTCCCAAGCGCGCGCATGACAACCGGCCGCCGGTGCCTCTTCTTAAGATCAAGAAGTGTATAATGCTCACGGATGACTCGCCTCGTTAGCCATCTCCAGTCCTCAGTCGGCAGGAAAGTTCTCACGGCTCTGTCCGGGCTCGGACTCACGATCTATGTCATCTTCCATATGTTGGGGAACCTTCAGGTATTCCAAGGGCCTCATGCGTTCAATAGCTATGCGGCGTTTCTCCGCGATATGCCGATCTTACTATGGACTGCTCGTATTGGCTTGCTGAGCATCGTTGTCCTCCACATCGTATTGGCGACTCAGGTGAGCCTGCAAAACCATCGTGCTCGCCCGATCGGTTATGCGATCCACCGATACCGGCAGGCCTCGTTTGCTTCCAGAACAATGGCGGTTTCCGGGATGGTGTTGTTCCTCTTTATCGTGTTCCATCTTCTGCATCTGACGGCCGGGGTCATTGGCTCTTCGTCTTCCGACCGTGTTGATGCGGAGGGCTATCGAGATGTCTATGGTAAGGTGATCGTGGCGTTTCAGAATCCCCTCGTCGTGGTGCTGTACCTTGCAGGACAGCTGGGGCTTGGTTTGCATCTGAGCCATGCCGTCTCAAGCAGCTTACAGACGTTAGGGCTGGAACATGCGGCGCTGGATCGCCTATTTAAAGCGGCCGGTTCTGCGGTTGCACTGCTGGTTGTTCTTGGAAATGTTGGCATCATTCTCGCGGTCTTTTTGGGGATTGTGCGGCTATGAGGAAACTTGACCCCAAAATTCCATCCGGGCCATTGGAGAGCAAATGGGATCGACATCGATTCAGTGAAAAGTTGGTTAGCCCCAGCAATAAGCGGAAACTGACCGTCATTGTTGTCGGCGCCGGCCTCGCCGGCGCGAGCGCCGCTTCGACCTTGGGGCAACTCGGCTATCAGGTGGAGTGTTTTTGTTTCCAGGACAGCCCTCGTCGCGCGCACAGCATTGCGGCACAAGGGGGAATCAACGCCGCAAAAAACTACCAAGATGACGGAGACAGTGTGGGCCGGCTGTTTTATGACACTATCAAGGGAGGAGATTTTCGCTCCCGAGAAGCCAATGTCTATCGACTCGCTCAGGTCAGCACGCAAATCATCGATCAGTGTGTCGCGCTTGGTATTCCGTTCGCCAGGGAATATGGCGGGCAGCTGGCGAACCGCTCGTTCGGGGGCGTCCAAGTTTCTCGTACCTTTTACTGTCGAGGACAAACTGGGCAGCAGTTGCTCTTGGGCGCCTATTCGGCGCTCTGCTGGCAGATTGAACGTGGTCAGGTCACCATGCGACCACGTACTGAGATGCTCGATCTGATTGTGGTCGATGGTCAGGCTCGAGGCATTGTGGTTCGGGATTTGGTCACTGGGCGCCTAAGTGTCCACACTGCCCATGCCGTGGTGCTGGCGACGGGAGGATACAGCAATGTCTACTATCTTTCGACCAATGCGAGCGGCAGCAATGTGACAGCCACGTACCGAGCGTGGAAGCAGGGGGCGGTGTTTGCCAATCCATGCTTTACGCAGATCCATCCGACGGCAATTCCTCCGGGTGACGCCTCTCAAGCCAAGTTGACCCTGATGTCTGAGTCGCTTCGCAATGACGGGCGACTGTGGGTTCCGAAGACGATGGTCGATCATCGCTCACCGGGCGACATTCCGGAAGCGGAACGTGACTACTTCTTAGAACGTCGATACCCGCGGTTTGGGAATCTCGCGCCACGAGACATCGCGTCACGCGCGGTGAAGGCTGTGTGCGACGAAGGCCGTGGTGTTGGTTCAAGCGGGTATGGGGTGTATCTCGATTTCGCCGGTGTGATCGGCCAACAAGGGACCGAAGTGGTCCGTGAACGCTATGGCAATCTCTTCGAGATGTATCATCGGATTACGGGAGAGGATGCCTATCACTCACCCATGCGAATTTATCCGGCGCCTCACTACACCATGGGAGGGCTCTGGGTGGATTATCATCTCATGAGCTCGATCCCGGGACTCTTCGTGGTCGGGGAAGCCAACTTTGCGGATCACGGGGCCAATCGGCTAGGAGCCAGCTCCTTGATGCAAGGACTTGCCGATGGCTATTTCATTCTGCCGTATACGATCAGTCATTATTTGGCAACCGCGGCACTTCCATCGGTTCCAGAAGATCACGCGGAGTCCCGCGCGGCGCTGCATCGTGTGACGAGTCGAATCACGCGCATTGTGAGCGCGAAAGGTCGTCGAACGGCAGCCTACTTTCATCGGGAAGTCGGAAAGCTCTTGTGGAATCACTGTGGCATGTCTCGTCATGAAGCAGGGCTCACGATGGCCTTGACGTCGATTCCGACTCTTCGAGAGGAGTTTTGGAAGGAGGTGATGGTGCCGGGGTCGGGAGATGCCTTCAACCAAGAGTTGGAATATGCAGGACGGGTAGCGGACTATCTTGAGTTTGCGGAATTGCTCTGTCACGACGCATTGCACCGCCAGGAGTCATGTGGAGCGCATTTTCGCGAAGAATCTCAGACGGGGGATGGTGAACCGAAACGTGACGATACCCGATTCGCCCACGTGGCGGCCTGGGAATACCGAGATGGAACAGTACCTCTCCTGCACAAGGAACCCCTGACCTTTGAATTCGTACAGCCGACGATGAGAAGTTATCAGTAAGCACGAACCGGCAATAAAGGGACGCTGAAGGGCGCACGGGATCGGGTATATCATGAAATTCAGATTAAAGATTTGGCGTCAGAACGGGCCAGCCGAGAGAGGTCGGCTTGTTACGTATGAGGCGCAGGATGTGACTCCCGGTATGTCGTTCCTCGAAATGCTCGATGGCGTGAATCAGAGATTGCTTGGCAACGGTGAAGAGCCTGTGGCCTTTGAGCAGGATTGCCGTGAGGGCATTTGCGGAAGTTGTTCATTGGTCATTGATGGCATCCCGCACGGCCCCGACCGTGGCATCACGACCTGCCAGCTGTACATGAGACGGTTTCCAGATGGGGCCACCATCACAATTGAGCCGTGGCGAGCCAAGGCTTTTCCGATCATCAAAGACTTGGTGGTCGATCGCAGTGCCCTGGATCGTGTCATGCAAGCAGGCGGGTATATTTCGGTCAACACGGGTGGGGCGGTGGATGGAAATGTTCTGCTGATCGGTAAGGATCAAGCAGAAACCGCGATGGATGCGGCGTCGTGTATTGGATGTGGGGCCTGCGTCGCAGCCTGTAAAAATGCTTCGGCGACTCTCTTTGTCGCGGCGAAAGTGTCACACTTTGCGATCTTGCCACAAGGGAAACCGGAACGAACGCACCGTGTGAGTGCCATGCTCGAGGCTATGGATCGTGAAGGGTTTGGTTCTTGCGGCAATCAGTATGAGTGCGAGGCCGTCTGCCCCAAAAGCATCAGTGTACGGTTCATCGCCAACCTCAATCGTGAATATCTCCGCGCCGGCATCGTCGAAGCCGGCCTTCCCAGTGAGCCTGAATCTCCGCACGCGGAGTCCGTCTAGCGGAATCGCGGACGGCATCGTCGTTCTTCATTCTGATCCGTCAATGGCGTAAAAGATTGATGGTGGCTGATTTGCGCCAGATGGCAATGAGCTTGACTGTGAAGGAAAGGCCTTTATAGTGCCATCAAGGGCCGGTGTGTGCCTAGGCTTGGCGGAGATCAGACGGAATGAGTCGCCGGACAGTCTGTCCACAATGTCGGAAGGGTGATGCGGTTCGTGTATCGCCACAGTCGCCGCGTGAACTTGTGGCGTCGCTGATTTGGATGGTCCCATTTCAGTGTCAACAGTGCCACCACCGGTTTCTTGCCCGTCGTATGAGCACGACAGGGCCCGCGCATGCTATCGACCGCCGCGAACATCTCCGCATACCAGTCAAGCTCTGCCTGTCCTTTTCAGGAGGGAAAGTCAGGGGCGAGGGCATGGTGATGGATCTCTCTCTGGGCGGGTGCATCATCAAGAGCGACACGCACGTCCACCTTGACGACATTTTCTATCTGGAGATCGTCACCGCCGAACACGAACCTCCTGTCGAAGTGGCCGCTATCGTTCGGTCGGTCAGTGCACGGGGGATTGCATTCAAGTTTCTGCGCAAGGCTCAAGAAAATAAACGGCTTCTGACCTTCATCCACTCACACTTGGGATCTACTTCTTCTTTGCTGACCAAAGCTGTTGAACCGTCGATCACCGGCTAGGTGCTGTTTCTGCACCTATGTCGGTGTCTCCCACGCAGACGGCAGCGGGTAGTCGGTCATCAAGCGGTCATGTTCGGCGGTATCGAACAGCTCGATCGTCAGATCGGGTCGCCTCATTGGTTCTAGGCATTCCGAAGAACAGAGCACGTCGATCAACGACTGTGCGTTCTCTCTGGTCGCAAACCGACACAGGCCATGTTCCGGCATACCCGACGATGGGTGCCAGAAGGCCAGGTCGATCGCGCTACCTTGATAGACTCCTAGCGTCCGGTGCCGGACTTGAAACCCACTGGTTCCATCGAAGGACTTTCTTCTAGGCATAACACCCCTTGACCAGCATATCTTAGATGATTATGCCCATGGTAGCATGATCGTTCAATGAGGAGACACTGCATCCGACTTGGCTCAAGGAGGGAACGATGGAGCGTAGGTGGTGGAGAACGACGGCAATCGCCCTAGCGATGATCAGCGCGTGGTTTGTGTCCGGTTGCGGCTACAACGATCTGCAAGGATTGGATGAGGATACGAAGGCAGCATGGAGTGAAGTGATCAATCAATACCAACGACGTGCGGATCTCATTCCCAACCTTGTCGCGACGGTCAAAGGGTACGCGGCTCATGAAAAAGAGACCCTTGAGGGAGTGGTGAATGCCCGCGCGAAGGCGACCGGGATTCAAGTGACACCAGAGGTCCTGAAAGATCCTGCGGCATTCGAAGCCTTTCAATCGGCCCAATCAGGTCTGACATCAGCGTTGGGGCGACTGATTGCGATCGCCGAAAATTACCCGAACCTCAAGGCTGATCAAAACTTCAGAGATCTCCAAAGTCAGCTCGAGGGAACGGAGAATCGGATTACGGTGGCTCGTAAACGGTATATTGATCGTGTCGCAGAGTACAACAAGATGGTGCGATATTTTCCGACCAACCTCACGGCCAAGTTCTTGTTGAATCTTGAGGAGCGGCCTAATTTTACTGTCGCCGATGAGAACGCGGTGGCAAAGCCGCCAGAAGTAACGTTTTGAATCGAGAGTGAGGCGAGGAGAAGTTGATACGACGTGGAATCAGCCGCCTCGTATTCTGTTGCTACCTGACAGCTGCTACGTTCTCGTCGGCTATACCGGCCGCTGCGTTGGACGTTCCTCAATTGACCGGGCGGGTTGTCGACCTTGCCCACATCTTCCCGAGCTCCACGATTGAGTCACTCACGGCTCGGCTCTCGGCTCATGAAGCGCAATCGAGTAATCAAGCCGCCGTCCTAATCATCCCTTCCCTCGAAGGTGACTCGCTCGAAGAATTCTCCCATCGCGTCGCCACAACCTGGAAACTCGGTCAGAAGGGGACGGACAACGGCGTGCTCTTGTTGGTGGCGATTGAGGAACGCAAGGTTCGGATCGAAGTCGGGTATGGATTGGAAGGGGTGTTGACCGACGCTCGATCGGCCCAAATCATCAGAAATGTGATCGTGCCTCGGTTCCGCGCCGGTGATATCCCAGGTGGAGTCACTGAGGGCATCAGCGCCATTGTGAAGACGATCGAAGGAACCTATCAGGCATCCGAACAACCAGTCCCTCAGTCAGAGACCGACGTCCTGGGGCAGGTTGTGGTGGCTGTCATAGTCGGGCTCGTCGTTGGGCTCATGTTCATGAACATCCATAAATTTGTCGGACCGCTAGCAGGTGCAGGGATCTCAACGCTATTGGCTCCCTGGCTTGTACCGGCGCTCATTGCGAGCGCGGCGACCTTGCTTCTGCTGCTCGTGATTGGCGCGTCCGGTACCGGGGGAAGGACCACACGATCCCGCGGGATGGATGATTGGATCTGGTACAGCAGTCGCGGTGGTGGGTGGGGTGGAGGGTCGTTCGGTGGAGGGGGTGGATTCGGCGGTGGGGGCGGCGATTTTGGAGGAGGCGGTGCCAGTGGACACTGGTGAGAGGCTGCAACTCACAGGCAAGGAACGTGAGCGGGTTAGCCTGGCTGTGCATGCGGCGGAACAAGATACCAACGCCGAGATCGTTCCATTGATCGTCAGCCGATCAGGCCTGTATCGAGATGCGCAATATCGTTCCGGGTTGCTGCTCGCGGTCTCGGTGCTGACGATTCTGTTGACCACTGAGGTCTTGTGGTTGCCGTGGGGATGGCACGCCTCCAACGCGGCTTGGCTGATCCTGACGACCCTACTGGCCTATGGTGTGGGGGCTTGGCTCGGTACTCTGACTCCGATCATTCGCCTCCTCACACCAACGGATCGGATGCATCATAAAGTAAGGCTCAGGGCCGAGCGTGCCTTCGTGCAGCATGCCGTTGCGCAGACCCGTGAGCGCACCGGTGTGCTGATCATGCTATCGCTGTTGGAGCACGAGATTTACGTGTTGGCCGACCAGCCCTTGTATCAACGAGTCCCAGTGGAGCGGTGGTCTTCGGTCGTCGAGGCCGCTGTCAGCCGACTCAAAACAGGCGATATCGTTGGCGGCTTATGCCAGAGTATTCAGGCCTGCGGGGTCCTTCTTGCCGAGGTTTGCCCTGGTCGTCCAGGAGACAATCCCAATGAATTATCGAATGAATTAGTGCACGAGCCATAAGAGACCGCCTTCCGGACCCTGAGCATTCAATAAAAACCCCTGATAAACCGATAGATAAGAGACGCGGCAGACCCATTCGGCGATGGCGGATCGATACGGACAAGGAGGGAGTCACATTATGTGGAAGCAGGATGAGGTGGCAGGAGAAGAAGAGGGACGAGAGCGGGAACGGGAGAGGGAACGAGAACGGTGGGTAGAGGACAGGCGCAGTCCATTAAAGGGTGGTCCAACCCTGCCGGATGAGGTGGCCTTCGTCGGGAAGGATGTCGAGTTCAAGGGGGTGATCACCTATTCCGGGACTGTTCGGATCGATGGGGCTTTGGACGGCGAAATCCATACAGACGGCGGTTTGCTCGTCGGGCCTGAAGCGGTACTAAAGGCCAAGGTGACGGCTGGAACCGTGGTATGTCATGGAAATATCACGGGAGACATTCAGGCGACGAAGCAGATCGTGCTCTGTGCTCCGGCCGTTGTGCAAGGCAGCCTGACGACTCCGGTGCTGTCGATGGAAGAAGGGGTCGTGTTCAACGGTACGCTGGAGATGAAACCACAAGCCAAGGCCGAGGGGTTACGCGAGGTGGGGCCGTACGTCGGAACCACGAGCAATCGACCACAGATTCGCCTTGCGGCATGATCACTCGCCAGGCCTCTGGTAACCGATTCTGGCAACCGCCAGAGGCCTGAGTTCCGTGAGATATCAACTCGCCTTCTTTACCTCTTCTTTCAGCCGTTCTGCTATCCACATTTTGATGACGGACTGTCTCGTCACACCAAGACGCCGAGCCTGTACGTCCAATGATTCAATAATCCAATTGGGAAAATCGACATTGACCCGTCTCGGTTCATGCCCCGGACGACGCGCCTTAGAGAGGTCAAGATGAGGCGTCACATCTTTCCCCTCATCAAATATCTTTTCAAGATTCTTTGCTTTCATAGTAGAGTTCCCTCTCTTCCTTTCTGGCCCTTCGAACGGAAAACAACCGTATTCGTTCGTTTCGATAGGTGAAAAAGGCAGACCAGAGCTTCTGACCGAGTGCGGCAATGAGAACGTATCGGGGCTCATCTTCAGTCCGTGCCGGGATTTCAAGCCGATCCTCGTCTTCCCAAAGCGTTTGGGCTTCAACAAAATCGATCCCATGTTTATCGAGGTTGATCTTGCTCTTTGAGGCATCAAACTCAAAAACCATCTTAGTATAGAAAATATACCAATCTAGAGCAATGTGTCAAAGGAGACGGCCGCAAGCTGGAGGACAATTGCTGATAGCCATCCGGCTATGCCTTCTCCTAAGAGGATTGTTCTTGCCTGGAGAAGTTTGAGCTAGCCACTAGTGGTATTGTCGCCTGAAAATGGAGAGATCACTTTTGACCCGAAGCGTGTTCTGTTAGAGACCGACCAAGGCGACACATTTCTCGCCGCAGGGTTCAGCGGTCCCTTGCTCGTCGCGGACGCCATCCGGGACAAGGTTGACCTCGACAAACACCTTCTAAACGCGAGCAGCCTGGACGTCTCACTTAGTCCATTGCCCATTTCTGCAGAAGTGTTCATGGCCGTGATGTTCGATACGAAAAAACTTGACCCAGATCAGCACTTTACGGTGGTTCTCAACGGTGTTGAGAGACAAGGGCTTCCCATCGAAGTGCCCCCGCTGAAGTTCAGAAATGAGAAAACGAGGCTTTTTGGTTTTCTGACCTTTGATCCGCTCAACATTCGCAAGGAGTGGATAGTCAATGAACAATCGCATACAAAGATGAGGGTCGGATCTTGAATCGTGCATGGCGCAGGAGCACAGGTTCGATCCGGCCCCGCACAACTACAACACAGGCCTTGTTCGCCAGCCACGCTCCGCTTCAGTGCGCCGTATCGTGTGGCGATGCTCGATGTGGCGTTTCGGCCACGGCACGGACTGGTAAAGAGCTGCCGCCCATCTCGAGGGCTATGGTCAAGAGAGAAGCTATAGCCCGCTTCCGTGCGCCAGACCAAACGTCGAGCTGTGCAGGCGCGGGGCTCGAACAGCCACTGAGCGAAAGGTTGTCCTTGGTCACAATGCTGAATTCCATCGCTGGCATGAATTTTTGAGCGGACAATATGAATCAGCACGAAGTCCAGTCGCTGGTGACGAATTACCCAGGCATCCTGTCCGTAATGTGTCGATGATACCAGCGGGATTGCCACGAACTCCTGGCAAGGAAGATCATTGCATCGTATGACCAGTGTCGTTTGTATCTCCAGCAGAGTAGCTGCAACGAAATTGCTGCTTCGATAGACTGCGTATCATCGTTCGGCTAGAATCCGGTCCATGTCTGAGCCCACTGTTCCGACCGGTGTTCCATCCAACCTGCAGGACGAGAATAAGTCAGTCATAAAATCAGCCGGGATCATCAGCGTTGCCACGTTTTCCAGCCGTATCCTTGGCTTCGCCCGAGACATGGTCTTGGCCAGATTGTTCGGCGCGACTCCGGCGGCGGATGCCTTTTTCATCGCGTTCCGCATTCCCAGCCTTCTTCGCGAGCTGTTTGCCGAAGGCTCGATGTCGTCGGCCTTCATTCCTGTATACACAGAATACCGGACGACGCGGAGCAAAGTAGAAGCCTGGGAACTGGCCAGCGCGGTATTCACGACGCTCCTGACCATTGTCACGCTGGTAACGATGGTCGGGGTTTTGGCTGCTCCCTGGCTTGTCCAGTTGCTCGCGCCAGGGTTTCAGGAAAATCCAGACAAGCTCGCACTCACGACGCTGCTCGCCCGCGTCATGTTTCCGTATCTTCTGTTCATCAGCTTGGCCGCGTTGGCCATGGGCATTCTGAACTCGGTGCGAGCCTTCGCGGCGCCAGCGTTCTCGCCGCTTTTTCTTAACGTCTTCATCATCGTCGGCGCCGTTTGGCTGGCTCCGCATCTGCAAGAACCGATCATCGGAGTGGCAATCGGCGTGGTGGCCGGAGGGGCGGCCCAGTTCGCCATGCAGCTTCCCAGCCTGAAACTGCGGGGATTGCTATTTGGCTTCCGATTCGAGCCGAGCCATCCAGGCCTGCGGCGTATCGGGACGTTGATGGTGCCCACGCTGCTCGGCCTTTCCGTGACTCAGATCAACCTGACGGTGAGTACGGTGTTGGCGTCGTTCTTCGCCGGCGGACCCACCTATCTGTTTTACGGCATGCGGCTGATCCAATTTCCACTCGGAATCTTCGGTGTCGCGTTGACGACGGCGATCCTGCCTACGTTATCTTCCCAGGCGGCGCGTGGGGCGCTGGACGAACTGCGCACGACGCTCGGGTTCGGGTTGCGGATGATCCTCTTCATCATACTACCGGCAATGGTGGGGTTGATCTTGCTGCGGACACCGATTGTGCACCTCTTCTTCGAGCATGGGACGTTTACGGCGCAGGATACAGCGGAAACTGCGCTGGCGGTCCTCTGCTATGCCGTTGGCTTATGGGCATTCGGAGGGGTACGTATCATTGTCACCGCGTTCTATTCGCTGCAAGATACCAGGACGCCGGCCATTTCTGCGGCGGTCGCGCTGGCAGCGAATGTCCTCTTCTCGCTGGTGTTGATGTCTTTTCTAGGCGCAGCGGGGTTGGCCCTCGCCACGGCCCTCGCTGCGATGGTCAATGGGGGAATTCTTGTGGTGGTCTTAAATCGGCGACTGGGTGGCATTGAGTGGAAGTCAGTGATCTGGTCCGCCGGTCGAGTGCTGGTGGGCTGTATCCCAATTGTAGTGGCCTGTTGGTGGGTGGCCGACGCACAGCTATGGAGTCATCCAGCCGAGTGGTTCGAGAAATCTGCAATGCTTGCCGTCGCTATTGCCGTAAGTGTCGGTGGATACCTTGGTGTGCATGCCGTGTTTCGGTCGGAGGAGCTTGATGTCGTGTGGGGCATGGTGCGGAGAAAACTCGGCAGATTGGCAAGATAACGAGGAGCGGAGCATGCTGCGTGCAATGATCTTTCAATCATCTTGGGGGTGGATGGGACTTGCTGAATCGCCGAAGGGGATTCAGGCCATTGTGTTGCCGAACCGGTCGAAGCAAGCCGTCGAGTCTGACCTCAGAGCGCAGACGAATGGGCAATGCCAAGAAGGAGCGTCTCCACAACTGGAAGCAGCTCGTCGGCAGCTGCTCGATTATCTGGCTGGAAAAAGGGATACCTTCGATGTGCCGCTCGATCTTTCGCAGGGCACATCATTCCAGCGGCAAGTGTGGCGGACACTGCAGCGGGTACCCTATGGCAAACTCCGTTCGTACCAATGGATTGCGTTACGTGTGGGGGGACGACAGTATGCCCGTGCGGTCGGCAACGCAGTCGGAGCGAATCCGCTGCCGATCGTGATTCCTTGTCATCGGATTGTTGCACAGGATGCCTCGCTTGGCGGATTCTCAGGAGGACTTCCGATGAAGCGAAAGTTGCTGTCGCTCGAAGGAACGCTGACTCAGTTGCTGCGAGGGTGATCTGGAACGATGAAAGCAATTCTTCAGCGTGTCACCGAAGCCTCGGTGGAAGTCGATGGGCGGGTCGTAGGCAAGATCCAGGATGGATTGATGGTCTTGTTAGGGGTGGCTAAAGGTGATCAAGACTCGGACGTACGCTTTGTAGTCGACAAGATCGGAAACCTCCGGATTTTCTCGGATGATCATGGCAAGATGAACCGATCACTGACGGACGTGGGTGGTGCCGTGTTGTTGGTCTCACAGTTCACGCTGCTGGGTAGCACCGCGAATGGGCGTCGACCAAGTTTCGACGAAGCCGCTCCGCCTAACCAGGCCAAGCAGCTGTATGAACAGGTCGCGCAAGGACTACGCGAAGGCGGGACAAGGGTCGAGACGGGAGTCTTTGCGGCTCATATGCAGGTGGCCCTGGTGAACGACGGCCCTGTGACCTTCGTGGTGGACAGTAGGCACGGACGCTAGTGTCGCTCAAGATTGGGCAACGCAGTTCCGATAGAATTCACAGGAGTGGAAATCGGTTCAAGCTTGAGATCTGGTATACTGATCTTAAGTGTTATCAGACTCGCAGGAGGTGGCGATGGGTACTCCAGTTCCTCCACGTCATCCACTCCGGCAACTCTTCGGCGCATTGACTGAGAAGAGTTTTACGGAACATCTGGGATGGCCTGACACCAAGGTCACCTCGTACGTCTCCAATCTGCTGGTAGATTTTACCCACACGGATCAGCTCTATAGAATTAGAAATCGGCAGAACCAACAGGTCGATACGGTCATGGATCTGTTGTTTGAATCAGAGGTCATGCTCGAAGCACAATCACTGGATCGTGAACGGGATGTTCATCGCCATATCGGTGATTTCACGCTGTTTATGGCTGGATTATTTCCTGAATATCTTCGACGGCTCAAATCGGCTGGGCGCATCTACCACAAGGACTTTCTTGTGGACTATGTGAAGACGGGCAAACGGTCGTACGGAATCGTGGCGCAGATCGGCCGTGATGATGCTGAACACAGCTTGCCCTTATTTCAGAAACTATCCGAGAATTTTGAGCTCTGTGTAACGGGTTTGGGTTTTGTGCGGTCCGATCTGGAGCGCATGCAGGATCCTGCCTATCGGAAGACTCGGGATCTGCTCTTGAATTGAAATCCATCCACCCCATTATTCTCGCCCACGGGGGTGCCGGCCCCCGTGCTATGACCTCACCACAGCGCGCTTGCCTGCGAGCTGCATTGCAAGTCGGCTATCATTTTCTGGATCGTGGCAGCTCAGCTCTCATCGCCGTAGAACAGACCATCTGCGTGCTTGAGCGCAGTGGACTCTTCAATGCCGGGAAGGGATCACACCTACAGTTGGATGGGGTGCGGCGGATGGATGCATCCATCATGGAAGGACAAGGCTTGCAGGCCGGCGCTGTAGCCTCCATTGAAGGCATTGTTCATCCGATCACTGCCGCACGCCTGGTGATAGAAGAAACGGATCATGTGCTGCTTGTAGGGCCGTTGGCGACGAAGTTCGCCAAGTATTTCAAGATAGCGCGTCACCGCCCTCGGACTTCAGTCAGTCGTCTTTCCTATGGTGCGATGCTTAAGCGGAAAAGATCTGCGCACGATCGGCATGGAACGGTCGGGGCTGTCGCACTCGATCGAACCGGAACGGTTGCCGCTGGTGCCTCCACCGGGGGAATCGACCGTATGCTGCCCGGTCGAGTGGGAGATACCCCGATTATTGGTTGCGGGGTGTATGCTGATAATGACACCGGCGCGGTGTCGCTGACGGGGTGGGGCGAGAGCATCATTCGCTTGGCAGTCGCCAAAGAGATTTGCGACCGATTAGGGCAAGGGAAGACACCAGCCACAGTGGCTCAATTGGTGTTGCGAAAGCTGGTGACCCGCATCAAGGGCGCCGCGGGATGCCTGGTCCTCACTCCTGATGGGCGATTCGCCATTCGTCATTCCACCCATCACATGGCTGCCGGATGGTGGGATGGGAAGGGAGAACCGATGGTGAAAGACAGGTTTCGATGAGCCACAGTGTATTTCATCTCGCCTTTCCAATTCATGACGTGGACGCTACGCTTCGGTTCTATGCGGATGGCCTTGGGTGTACCGTCGGACGGCGGACAAAACGGGCGCTGACACTGGGTTTGGCTGGTCACCAGCTCGTCGCGCATGTCGTTTCGGATCAGCCCTCGAAACAGCAAGGTATTTATCCCCGGCATTTCGGGCTAATCTTTCTCTCGCAAGAGGATTGGCAGGTGCTGGCAGATCGAGCCAAAGAGAAGGGCCTCTCGTTCTATCAACAGCCGCGCGTGCGTTTTCCCGGGACCCGTATCGAACATCGCACGTTCTTTCTGGAAGACCCGTCCTGCAACTTGCTCGAGTTCAAACATTACACCCACGAATCAGCCATCTTCGGCGAACAGGATTACGGTCAGGTGGGTGATACGAGCGGCACATCGACGGACTAATGCGGGTTAAGGGGCGTCCAGGCTGTCTTCTGCCGGAACATTCTTGCGATTTACGCAGGTTCTTGTTACTCTTTTTCTGTCATTAATGGCAGAGAGATGATTATGTCACAGATACCAACGCCGGCTGTTCCGATTAAGCCAAGCGCCCGTAAGACGGCAGCGCGCGGTCAGTTAGAGCGTCTTGGTCTCAAAATGTCTGATGGGCATGATTATCAGCTTGAGGATGCGCTTCGGCCCGGCATTACGTCAGTTCAGGCTCGCGAAGCCCTGAAGACCGTGTCTGGGTCGATGGCGCAAATAATCGTTGACGAACGTCGTCACGGCTAGTGCCTTTCTATTACGTTGATACCAGCGCGCTGGTAAAGCGATATCATACTGAGTCTGGCTCTGAGCGAATCGACCAGCTATTTAGTGATCCTACCTCCACATTCCTTGCCGCGAATATTGCACTCACAGAAATCACCTCCGCCCTGGACAGAAAAGTTCAGGAAAGCCTGCTCACGCGCGATGCCTTGAATACGGTACTGGCGGCGATTGCACGGGACCTGCTCGAGGACTTCTGGCTTATCGAGATTGAACGGGCTCATATTTTGCGGAGTCAAGTGTTGATCTTGCGTCATCACCTGAGGGCGCTTGATGCGTTACACCTCTCTGTTCTCTTAAGTTTGCAGGACCTGGCACCAGTTTTGGTATCGGCCGATCAGAAGTTGTTGGAAGCGGCCAGACTAGAGCGGTTTACAGTCCTTGATCCGACGTTGTAACGATACACGACACCCACGAATCGGCCATCTTCGGCGAACAGGATTACGGTCAGGTGGGTGACTCTCCTGAGTATTCAGAGTAACGATCGCTCAGCGGTCCTACTCCTCGGCGATTCGTGCGGGGCTCGCAGATTGGCGATTGATCCATTTTAAAATGCGTGTGTGGCGGCGAGTGAGGAAGGTCGTTTTTCGCAGGGGGTCGTATCGGCGTGGCGACGGCAAGATCGCCGCCAGCCAGGCGGCTTCGTCGGCTGTCAGGTCCTGCGAGGGTTTCCCAAAGTGATGACGGGCGGCGGCTTCAGCGCCATAGATGCCCTTCCCCCATTCAGCCACGTTGAGATACAGTTCGAGAATACGCTTCTTCGTGAGGTGCTGTTCGAGGGAGCGTGTGATCAGCGCTTCCTGCGCTTTCCGTAAGAGGGACCGTTCGGATGACAGGTAGAGATTTTTGGCCAATTGCTGAGTAATCGTGCTCCCGCCTCGTTTCACTTCTCCTGCTTCCAGGTTATAGAGCGCCGCGTCGCGGATGCCTTCCCAGTCGAATCCCTCGTGGGTGAAGAACGAGGCATCCTCGGCCGCCACGACTGCATGGCGAAGATGGGGAGAGATGCGTGAGAGCGGCACCCACACCCAAAGGCGTCCGATGGTCCGGCCCTGTCCCTTTGCCTGAACTTCTCGTGCTTCCATCAACGCCGTCGATGTCGGGTTCGTTCGCACGAGGAGGCTTGCATCGGGAAGGGTGATAAGCCAGCTCAGCCCCAGGATGCCCACGGGAAGTCCGATGAGCACAATGCTCCAGAGAAGCCTGCGAGACGTCTTGCGAGCTCCGGTTGACTTGGATGAAGGAGGGTCGTATGAGTAGTAACGTTGGAAAACTGCATTGCGACGCGAGTTTCGTCTTGGATTCATCATTGAGCCTGATGGCATGAAAATCTTCGCAGCTGAGTTTATCAAAAGTTGTGTCTCGCCAGAACAGTTTCCTTCCGGTGATCTCCACGAGGTTGCCTTTGTGGGGCGTTCCAATGTGGGGAAGTCTTCGTTGATCAATTCATTGCTCAATCGCCGTGATCTGGCGAAAGTCAGCCGGACGCCGGGGAAAACGAGGGCCGTGAACGTGTTTCTTATTTCGACTTCCGATCCTGCTCTCGCCCAGTTCTATCTCGTGGACTTGCCGGGATATGGATTTGCCAAGGTCGCGAAGTCTCTCCGCATTCAATGGGGACCGTTGATGGAAGGCTATCTCGTCGACCGAGCCTCGCTGCTTGGAGTCGTGTTGTTGGTGGATTGCCGAGTCGTCACCGAGCAGGATCGACAGACCATTGCCTGGCTTCGATCGATCCGACGAAATCTGCTCATCGTGGCGACCAAGGTTGACAGATTGAAGCCCAGCGAACGGGTGCGTACTCTGAAACAAACACATCGAGATCTAGGGCTCGCCGAGGGAGAAGTGTTGATTCCGTACTCGTCGATGACCGGGGACGGGCGAGACTGGGTCTGGGGAGCGCTCCGAGACTTGGTCGGTGGGCGACAGGCTCGCGGTTCTTGATCGTGATCTGGCGTGCGGAGGGTCTAGTCGGCTGATGGCAGAGGTGGGGTGAGCTAGAACTTGATTTCGATGTAGGCCTTATTTTTGAGATCCACCAACCAGGACTCGTACATGTCCGCGCTTTTCTGCTGATAGACCAGTTCCTGAATCTCTCGTCGAACGTCCTCATACGGGCGAAACTGTTTTGGTTTTCTATCATCCATGCGGATGATGTGAACCCCCTCGGGGCTCTCAATGATGTCGGAAATACCTCCCGGCACCAAGCGGGCTACGGCCTGCTCAAGCACGGGCCAGAGCTCTCCTTGCCGGACCAATCCGAGTCGTCCGCCATGCAAGGAATTGGCACCGTCTGAATACTGCAAGGCAACATCTTCGAATTTTTCGCCCCGCTTCAGGTCGTCCATGGCTCGGCGTGCTTTGGTTAGTGCATCTGCCAGCCCGTCCGAAGAGCGTGGCGTAATGATGATCTGACTCAGTTGGTATTCTTCGGGAAAGGCGAATCGCTCACGATGTTCTTGGTAGTAGCGCTTAATCTCGGAGTCTCCGACCGTAATGTTGCCTCGAATGTGCAGGTCCGCGACTCTCATCAGAATGAGCTGATCCCGGACATTCTGGACATCGTTCGGATTCGTGGGGTCGAGAGACTTGTCTTGCTGTTTCATTTGCGCAAGGGCTTGCTGGACTTCCAGGTCTGACACCTCGACCCTCTTGGTCTTCGCTTCCTGTAGTTGCAATTTCCGCTCGATCAATTTCGTCAGCGCCATGTACTCGGCTGTTTTTAACTGTTGAGCGAGATTGCCTCCGGGAAGTTCGCGAGAGAGACGTTCTTGTTCCGATTTGAACTCGTGCTTCACGTCCGACAACATGATCAATTCCGTATTCACGATGGCGACGATGCGATCCTGCAGGTGGGCATCGGAGAAGGCCGGGGGCCAGGTCGAGATCATCAAGAAGGCAAGGAGCAATACTCGACGGACTTGCCAACCTGATGCGAGGAAAACACGTATCATGACCCTTTCACCTGGTGCAAAGAACGGTCATAGGTGATTTTACACGAAAAGGAAGGTTCCTGGAAATCAAATAGAGGCTAACGCGAGCCGGTATCCTCGGTAATATAGCGAGAAGCTTCGGCAAAGCGAACCGAGGCATTTGTTCGGATGTCGGCGATCACCTCTTCGAACCGCTTCCGGCGTTTCTCGGTCAGCAACTCCTGCCGAAGCCGTTCCTGCGTCGCGAGGTCAGTCTGAATAATGGTCTCATCGAGGGGGGTCAGCATGACCAAATAATAGCCATTGTCGGTCTTAATGGGTGCACTGACCATTCCAGGTTTGAGCGTATGGATGGCGTCATCCACTTCAGGGAGGACGAGTCCTTTTCGGTATGGCCCGAGGTCGCCGCCCTTTCCCTTCGTCTTCTCATCGATCGAGTACCGTTGAGCGAACTTTGCAAAACTTCCGCCTCGATTAATCTGCGTCTCAAGGTCTTTCGCCGCATAGACATTGGGCAAGAGCATGACTGAGATATTGGCTTTCAACGGATCTAGGAGTTCGCTGGCGTGGCTCTCGTAGTAAGCGGTCAGTTCCTCTTGCGTCAGCTCCACCTTGGATTGAAGTTTGTCTTTCAACAGCTCGTCCAGGATCAACTGCTCCTTATATCGGTGTGTCTTGTCTCGAATCGTATCGTCCTGATCAAGCCCTCGGCGTCGAGCTTCCTGCATGAGTAGCTCTTTGGTGATGAGCTCGTCGAGGAATTGTCGTTTCCCGCCTTCTTTTTCGTAGCGGGATATGGTCGCGGGCGAGAGCTCGCCCCAGCGAAGGTCGAATTCTGCCTGAGTAATGGCTCGGCCATTGACCAGAGCGACGACCGGTTTCTCTTGTCGCTCCCCGCATCCCGACGCCCCAAGCCCTAACCAAGCCAGGATTCCGGTCAGCAACAGAGAAAGAAGACATGTTCTGGGGAGGATGAGGAATCCGATTGGTTTCATACGTCCTGGTACATGCGGGTCTCCCTCACGAGGTGGTCGCATCCTTTTCGAAGGTCTTGGTATCACAGAGATCAAGGCTTTGCAAGATTGCGTTGAGTTCTGAGAAGAGTAATGGCCAGTCGTCATGACGCAGTTGGATCTCAAATGAGACGGGGCTCAGGAACCGCAGCCGCTTCTGGAGTTGGTCCATCAATCGGTGGACGGCACTCTCCGGGACGCCTGCCTTGGGTTGGAGCGCGATCTTCGCGGTTTGGCCGTGCACCTCGATCGAGGCCAGATGAAGCCGTTTCGCATGAGTCCGAAGTTGCATGACTTCGAGCAGCCGTTCGACCGGCTCGGGAAGGGAGCCATATCGGTCTTGTATTTCTCCGTGCAACAGAGCCAACTCGCCGATCTGGTCACAGGCGGTCAGCCGCTTATAGAGGGACAACCGTTGGTGCGGATCGGCCACATAATGCTCGGGAATAAAGGCTGACACCGGCAGTTGGAGGGTTGGGTCAGGCTCTTCTTCGATAATATGACCTTTCAACCGTTGAACGGCCTGTTCCACCATTTGCATGTACAGGTCCAAGCCGATTGCCGCAATATGCCCGGATTGTTGCCTGCCTAGAAGGTTGCCGGCTCCACGGATCTCGAGGTCGGCCGCAGCAATACGAAAGCCTGATCCGAGTTCCGTGAACTGTTGAATGGCGATCAATCGTTTCTGCGCATCGCCGGCGAGCGCGCCTTCATCAGGGATCAAAAAGTAGGCGTAGGCTTGCTCTCCGCCGCGTCCGACCCGTCCGCGTAACTGATAGAGCTGCGCGAGGCCGAAGAGATCAGCCCGATTGACGATCATCGTATTGGCATTTGGGACATCAAGCCCTGATTGAATAATAGCGGAAGCAATCAAGACATCCGCCTCGCGTTTCACGAATTTCAGCATCACGGCTTCCAACGACCTGGCATCCATCTGACCATGAGCCATGACCATACGCGCTTGTGGAACCAGCTGATGCAGCCACGCCCCAATCCGTTCCAACGACTCTACTCTATTGTGTACAAAATACACCTGCCCCCCTCGCCCGAGCTCGCGAAGGATGGCGTCGCGAACGGCTTTATCGCTGGACCGGATGACCTCGGTCTTGATCGCCAACCGGCCGGCCGGTGGAGTGTCGATGATGGAGAGATCGCGGACGCTCGACATGGCCATCTGAAGGGTTCGTGGGATCGGGGTGGCGGTGAGGGTGAGCACGTCGACCTGTGTGCGGAGTTGCTTGAGCCGTTCCTTATGCTTGACGCCGAACCACTGTTCCTCATCGATGATGACCAGGCCCAGTTGCCGAAACGCCACGTCTTTCTGAAGCAGTCGGTGCGTTCCGATGACCACATCGATGGTGCCCGCCGCGGTATCCTTGAGGATCGCCTTGGTTTCTCGAGGCGATTGAAATCGTGAAAGAAGCGCGACCTTCATGGGGAATGGAGCGAAGCGTTCAGAAAAATTCTCGTAGTGTTGATGCGCTAAAAGAGTCGTTGGGACCAGTACTGCCACCTGTCGATCGTGCTCGACGGCTTTGAAGGCCGCCCGCATGGCCACTTCCGTCTTTCCGTATCCGACGTCTCCACAGATGAGCCGATCCATCGGCCTTGTCGCTTCCATATCCCGACCGATGTCTTCGATGGCTTTCAGCTGGTCCGGCGTTTCCTCGTACTCAAAGGCCGCTTCGAATTCGTGATAGAGGGTTGTCGACGTACCATACGCGTTCCGTTTCACCAACTCGCGGTTGGCATAGAGGTCGATCAATTCGTGGGCCATTTCTTCGATGTCCTTCTTCACTCGCGCCGTCGTCTTGGCCCAACTGGTTCCGCCCAATCGGTCCAGCCGAGGGACGTGACTCTCCGCCCCACTATAGCGTTGGATCTGATTCAAACGGTCGAGAGGAACATAGAGCGTATCCCCGCCGGAAAACTCTAGAATCAGGTAGTCGCTCTCGAAGTCTTGGACCACCAAGCGTTTCAGTCCTCGATATTTGGCGATCCCATGTTGGACATGCACCACATAGTCGCCCACGTTGAGGTCTTCCAAGGAGGAGAGGAAGGTGGCCGTCCGGCTTTTGGGTTGAGGTTTGTGACGTGCTCCCTTAGCGAACAGTTCTTCTTCGGTCAATAAAGCGAGTCGAAGGTCTCCTGAAAGAAATCCGGTTGAAAGATCTCCATGCAGCACATAAAAGGGGAGTTTACCGGTGCTCCGGCTTGACCAAAGCGAAGACTTCCAAGGGTCGGCCGGTAGATCATGTTCTCGAAGCAGGGCGAGTAAGCGATCAACCTGACCGCGACTGCGCGCGACCAACACCACTCGGTGCTCATTCCGGAGTCCTTCTAAGATGCCGAGGGTTTGGCTGAAGGCCGTACCACGAACCCCGAGTCCGATGCTGCCCGGTATTTGAACAGGAAATGAAAACGTCGGAGTCCATGAAGAACTCGGAGCAGCCAGCGGTTCCAACGCCAGGCTCGACCACGCAGCAGTTCGTTCCTGGATTTCGTTCCAGGTCAGAAAGAGTCGTTCCGGGGAGGGATAGGGATTCGACGCATCCCTGTCCACATGACGAAGGTATCCGTCGTCGATCTTGCCCCACGCTGTGTCACAGGATTTTTCCAGGGTCTCAAGCTGATCGAACGCGAGGGAGGGTACCCCGATGAGATAGTCGAAGAGGGTGTCCATAGAGTGGTACAGGTCAGGGCCTCTCCATTCGGCATCTGCCTGAATAGCTGCGGTCGCATCCGAGGCATTGGCTGGACGAATGAACTCCCGCGCAGGCAAGACCCACCCTTCCTTGAGTTTCGTGATGGAAGTCTGTGTCGCAGGGTCGAACAACCGAATTGACTCGACCTGATCACCTAGAAATTCAACGCGCAGTGGGTTGGCATAAGCGGTCGAAAAGATATCGACGATCCCGCCGCGGACGCTGAACTCTCCTGGGATTTCAACGACGGAAACCCGTCGGTATCCCAGGCGGAGGAGGTTGGTCATGAGCAAGTCACGCTCGAAGGTCGCGGCCGTCTCGAATCGAAAGATCGCCTGCTCGAAGGTCGAGCGCGGGATCAAGCGGTGCATGGCCGCAGTGATGGAGGTGACGAGCATGGTGGGTGGATCGGTTAGCAGCCGATGCAGCGTCGTCATCCGGTGCGCAATCAACCCGACATGCGGAGCGGTGGCCTCATAAGGAAGCGTTTCCCACTCTGGGAACCACGCTAAGCCATTGACGGGGCGGCCGGTGAGTTCATGGAAAAAACATAGGTCATTGAAGAGGCGTTCGGCAGACTCGTCACTCGCGGTCACCACAACCCATGGACCGGAGCGGACGGACCCACTCTGTTGCGTGTCTGTCAGTAGCGTCAACGCACAGGCTGCAGTAGACCCATGCGCCCCAAGAAGACAACTACGTGCTTTCTCGTGGTCGAGTGAGGAGCGAAGCGGAGCAAGCCAGGGTTGTGTTTGAGAGTTAGTGTCAGACACGTATTAGTTCACGGTTGATCGGATACGGTGAAGCAGCTCGGTAGTCGATAAGCCGGGAACAAGAGGGATCGTCTGAACGACACCGCCGCGGGCTTCGACGATGTCTCGGCCGACAATGCGGTCGAGTGCCCAATCTCCGCCCTTGACGAGGACGTCCGGTTGAACGGATGTGATGAGTTGAAGCGGATCCGATTCATTGAAGATCACGACATAATCGACACAACCTAATGCTGCTAGGACCTCAGCACGTTGGGCGTCCGGTACGATCGGTCGGTCAGGTGCTTTGGTGAGGCTGCGGACAGACGCATCACTGTTCACCCCGACGACCAGGATATCGCCCAGCGCTTTGGCTGCCTGCAGGTAACGGGTATGCCCGATATGCATCAAGTCGAAACAGCCGTTGGTAAAGACGATCCGGTTTCCCCCTGCCCGTTCAGCTGAAAGTGTGGACAGAAGTTGACCTATCGGCAACGTTTTCGTGATCATGGGCCCATCATACCGTGGTGGTGGTTGACAGTGAAAGAGCGATGGAGCGGGTAGCGTCCATCCCTGGTCTCATCGGCTATTGCGCACGGTGCCTCGTCCATCGATACAATTCCAGCCTCAAGTCGTCAACAAACGGACCGATACAGCACGTAACGGACTCTACGGTCTGGTGTCAATACAGGCCAAGGCGACGTCTGTGCCAGGAGTCTGGGTCATGGAGGATGGTGTGAGTGTGTTCTGGATCATGGTGACGGCCAATGTTCTGCTGGTTGCTCCATTAATCCTCTTACTCGTCCAGGCTTCTCGTCGGGCGCGGGCCGGTTGGCTCCGCGCTGAAGCCGAAAGGATCCGTTGTCAGGAGAATGAGCACAGGCTTCGGAGCATCTTGGAAGCCGAACCCCAAGGGATTTTGGTGCTTAGTCTGGATTGGCGGGTGCTTCAAATCAATCCAGCCGGCTGCGTGCTCTTCGATGCGGGTTTTTCGGAAGAGATCGTCGGGAAAGACATTCGAGAGCATATCCATTCCAACGATCGACCACAGATGGAAGATATGCATAGGGCGGCTCGGGAAGGTCGAGAAACCTGCGGAAAAGCGCGTCTAGTCGGGTTCTCGATGCAGATCCGCTGGGTCGAGATCACATCCGTTCCACTTCCGGCTGATGACGGCACTGTGCAAGCAGTCCTCAGCGTCGTCCGGGATGTGACGGAACAAAAGCGTGCCGATCGCCGACAAGCTCTCCAGCATGCCGTGGCCAAAGTACTTGCCGCGTCCTCTACCGTCGAGCAAGCGGTTCCTGACCTCCTGCAGGCGATCGTGGTGAGTCTCGATTGGCATGTCGGCCTATTTTGGCGAGTACATGACGACCGGCAAACGATCAGCTGCATGCAGGATTGGTCGGTTGATACCACGATGGTACAGGAGTTCGTGAGAAGTAGTCAGCAGGAGGTCCTCACGTCTGGGTCCGATCTGCCAGGGGATTGCTGGGCCCGCGGCGAGCCGTTATGGGTGGAGGATGTCGCACAAGACATCACGTTTACGCGCAGGCCCCTCGAAGTGACAGGAAGGCTGCACGCGGCCTGCGCATTTCCGATTTGGCTGAGGGCCAACGTCTATGGGGTCATGGAGTTCTACAGCAAGGAGGTGCGGGCCGAGGACTGGGATTTGCTGAGAACTTTGGGCACGGCGGGAAGGCAAATCGGCCTTTTCGTCGAACGAACTGAAGTGGAAACGGCGCTGCAGGAAAACGAAACCCGCACCAGCCTGATTATCGACACCGCCCTCGATGCCGTGATGACGATAGATCGTGCGGGCCGAATTACCGAGTGGAATACCCAGGCGGAACAGGTATTTGGGTGGTCTGCGCTTGAGGCGATCGGACGCGATGTTGCCGACACGATCTTTCCACCGTCGCATCGGCCGAGCTATCGCGAGTATGTTCAACGCCTTCTTGAATCCAGAGATCCATCTCTCTCGAACATGTTGGTCGAAATGATCGGTCTTCGACGAGACGGCCGGGAGTTTCCGGTTGAAATTGCCATGACGCCATTATTGGTTGAGGGTTCCGTCATCTTCAGCGCATTTATTCGTGATATCACCAGTCGGAAAGAAGCAGAGCGTGCGTTGAAGGACTACGCGCAGCAATTGGAGTATATCAATCAACAGCTGGATACTGCCTTAAAGGAAGCCAAAGCCGCGACCGAGGCCAAGTCGTCGTTCTTGGCAACCATGAGTCACGAAATCAGGACCCCGATGAACGGTGTGATCGGGATGGCCGGTCTCTTGCTTGATACAAAACTGACTGATGAGCAGCGGGAATACGCTGAAACGGTTCAGACGTGCGGCCATCATCTGTTGACGATCATCAATGACATTCTTGATTTTTCCAAGATCGAAGCCGGGAAGTTGGATTTGGAGGTGATTGAGTTTGATCTTCGCCTCGCCATGGATGAGTCTTTGGATCTTGTGGCAGAACGTGCCTCATCCAAAGGGCTGAATCTGGCCTGTCTCTTCCACGCTGATGTGCCGCGAAACTTGCTTGGCGATCCGGGGCGCTTACGGCAGATCGTGATGAACCTGACGGCGAATGCCATCAAGTTTACCGACAGCGGAGATGTTGTCGTGGAAGTGACGGTCGAGCATCAATCGAATGAGGAAGCGATCATTCGCATTGCGGTGACAGACTCCGGGATTGGAATCTCTGACGAAGCCCGCGAGCGACTGTTCCAGTCATTCAGTCAGGCCGATGGCTCCACGACGAGGAAATATGGTGGGACTGGTCTCGGTCTTGCGATTTGTAAGCGACTGGTTGAAATGATGAGGGGAACGATCGGGGTGAGCAGCCGAATTGGGGAGGGAAGTTGTTTCTGGTTTACCATGAACCTGCGCAAGCAGGCTGATGGCTTCAAAAATTCAGAGGGTTCTGCCGTTGTGTTGGCGGGTCTCCGCATCTTGGTCGTGGATGATAAAGCCATCAATCGCAAAATTCTGGAGCTGATGACGAAAAAATGGGGAATGCACCCGACACTCGTTCACGGTGGTTCCGAGGCCCTGGAGGCCCTCAGTGGCCAGCACGGTCAACCGCGATTTGACCTGGCACTGTTGGACGTGGACATGGGACCGGCGGGTGGAATCGAATTGGCACGGGCGATAAAGACGCGAGCTGAAGGCGCTGATCTCCAACTCGTGTTGCTCACCTCGTTCGGACGGCGGGGAGATGCCAAGATAGCCCGAGAAGCGGGGCTAGCCGCCTACCTGACGAAGCCGATTCGTGAACGGCAATTGCATGATTGTCTTGTGGCCGTCATGACACAGCGCCCTGATTCTTCCCGCGCGCCAGCCGAAAGACCCGCACTTCCGCTCATTACCCGGCATACTCTTGCAGAAACCGAGGCTCAGGTGGATCTTCGCGTGCTTTTGGCCGAGGATAACATCGTTAATCAGAAAGTGGCGGTTCGTCTCTTCCAGCGGCTGGGCTACCGAATCGACGTGGTGGCCAACGGGCGTGAGGTCCTCGAAGCGCTGTCTCGCATTCACTATGACGTCGTGTTCATGGATTGCCAGATGCCGGAAATGGACGGCTTCGAAGCCACGCACCTCATCCGGGAGAGAGCGCAGTGGGACCGAGTGCCGATCATCGCCATGACGGCGAATGCCATGCAGGGTGATCGTGAACGATGTCTGGCGGCAGGGATGGATGACTATGTCTCTAAACCCATTTCAATGGACGCGTTGGCCAGCGTCCTGGATCGTGTGAATCGGGAGCACACGCGCGTGCAATCGAAGAAAGGCCAAGAAGCCGCGTAGCGCATGCGCGCTGTCTACTGCATGCCTTAGATCAACTGAAGGGTCAACTGTTGCGGCTTTGCGATGCGCCGGTTCGGCCGAGCGGATGGACTCACAGGAATGGATTGCTGAGGTACAGGGCCCACCGGCTGGCTTTCAATCGTAAAGATGGGCGACAGGAGTTCGTGTAAAGCCCCTCGACAGGCACCGCAACGATGGCGGCCGGGCTGGATCGTTTTTCGCTGCCGTCTATAGATCCGTCCACAGTCATTGCACCGCCAGGTGAATCGCGACAACGCAAGTACTTCCTGCTCCAGCGAGTGGTACGTCGTGATCGCCACTTCTCCCGTTCGGTTCATCTCCGTCATCTTTCGCAAGAAGGCTAGACCATGATCAGGTCGACGCTTCAAGAGGTCGAATTGCCATTGATGAATCATCTCATGAGCGATCGTGTTCAGGAGTTCCTGTTCTGCATATGGCGTTCGGTCGGCAAGCTTCACAAAGAGAGGGAGCGACAGGCGAATCTCCCGACTGCCTTGGCCGGTGGATGTTCTCGGCCCTCCACGGCTGGCGAACATCCCAACTGAGGAAGTTAAGCGAGGGCTCCACAGAATAGCGATCGACGGAAGTGAACCAGAAAAATACCGTCCATTCAGATGCCGCCAACGGGTCTGCAGTTCGCCCGGAGTTGGGAGTAGCCAGGTCGTTTCACCGGTCATGAGTCGTCTCATCCTAACTCTTCAATCACCGCCGCGGCCAGCAGGGGCAGCATAATCTCGTGGTGGCCCGTCAAGGAATACCCCTGACCACCTTTCTGTGTGGGACGCCGCACGACGTTGGTCTGGGGACGATAGTGAGAAAGGAAATCCAGGTTGACCGTGGTGATGTTCGCGATGAGGTGACCAAGGTTTCGACCTAAGGATAAGGTTTTCAGAAAGACTTCAGGAAGTATCACAGCCGACCCGATATTCATGTACACACCGCCCTCCATCCCGGCGACGACGGCAGTGAGGCGTCTGAAGTCAAGAAGGGACGTGGCTCCGATGGCCGCTCCATCTGCGGAAGGGTGCATGTGAATGATGTCGGTGCCCACCGCCACATGAACAGTGACCGGGATGCCGAGCCGTGTGCCGGTAGCGAGAATGCTGACGTCCCGATTCGGGAATTGCGTGGCTGCCTGGTTCATGTAGTGCCCAATGGCTTCGCCCAGCCCATGACCGTCCTTTGCGCCGCGCGTGATGGCTTCATTGAGCATGCGCCCTGTTTCTTCCGCCATACCAAAGCGCCCTTCATCAATTTCAGCGTCCACCTCTTCAGAGGTGTGACCCATGAAGGCCAATTCAAAGTCGTGAATAATCCCTGCCCCGTTCATGGCCACAGCCGTGATGACGCCTCGGTTCATTAAGTCCGTGATGATTGGCGCAAGGCCAACCTTGATGACATGGGCTCCGATCCCGACGATTACCGGACGATGCTTGCGATGAGCCTTCACGATAGCCCGTGTGACGGCCCGCAGCGTTTTGACGGCTAAGATGTCGGGGAGACCGGAATAGAATGTCGAGAACGATCCCCCACGCTTCCATGATGCCACAAAGTCCGAGAGTCGCACCTTACTATGCCGTTTCTTCAACGGATAGGTCTTGAGGTCCGATGCATTGATCGGAGGAATCAAGGAAGGAAATCGGGGTGGGGGAGTCCGATCAGGACGTTTTCCCAAGGAGATGATCCTCCACCAGTTCGCACAACACGTGACCGAGTGTAATGTGGCTCTCTTGGATGCGTGAGGTAACCGTGGAGGGTACGATAAACGGATAGTCGACGAGACCGGCCAGTGTGCCGCCGGACGCTCCGGTCCACGCGACCGTCGTTAAGCCACATTCTCGTGCAGCAGTGATCCCCTTCAACACATTCGGAGAATTTCCACTGGTGCTGATGCCGATGGCGATATCGCCGGCTTTCCCATGCGCCCGCACCTGACGGGCGAAGAGTTCTTCATATCCATAGTCATTGGCGATGCAGGTAATGGCCGCGATATCCGTCGCCAGGGCAATGGCGGGTAAGGGCACCCGCTCGCGCTTGTATCGCCCGACAAACTCCGCCGCAATATGCGCCGCGTCAGTCGAGCTTCCGCCGTTACCAAAGAGCAGAACTTTATTGCCGTCGTTGAAGGCTTTTGCGAGGACTATCGCGACTTGTACGATACGGTCGGCATGCTCACGCGAAAATTGTTGCTTGACGCGAGCGCTTTCCGCAAAGGCCGTCAACACAACCGTTTGCATGATCGCGATTCTAGGCGAGGCGGGTCAGCGTGTCAAACCGAACCGACGTGACTCTTAGGACTTCACTGGTGTCGACGTTCCGGTCTGTCTGATGGCATTCATCGCCAACGCAATCATGGAGCCGACATCGGATACGCTTGCCGGAAGGATGAGGGTATTGGTCGCCTTTGCGAGCTCGCCGAATTTGCCGATGTATTGCTCGGCGACGCGGAGCTGAACGGCTTCTTGGCCTCCGGGAACCTGAATCGTTTCGGCCACCTTTCGGAGACCCTCTGCAGTGGCTTGTGCGATGGCAAGGATGGCAGCGGCCGCGCCTTCTGCTTCATTGATCTGCTGCTGCTTCTTGGCTTCTGACGCCTTAATGACTTGCTGTTTCTCTCCTTCGGCCTGATTGATCGCGGCGTCGCGTTCGCCTTCGGAGGTCAAAATCAGCGCACGCTTCTCACGCTCCGCACGCATCTGTTTTTCCATGGCGTTCAGGACATCCTTCGGCGGCGTAATGTTTTTGATCTCGTACCGCAGCACCTTGACCCCCCAAGGTTCCGACGCCTTATCCAATTCGTTAACAACTTGCGCGTTGATGGTTGTCCGGGCTTCGAAGGTTCTGTCCAGCTCGATCTTGCCGACCTCGCTCCGCAGCGCCGTCTGGGCCAACTGTGTGAGCGCAAACTGGTAGTCGTTGATTCCGTAGGAGGCTCGCTCTGGATTCAGGACCCGCATGTAAAGAATGCCATCGATGTGTACCTGGACGTTGTCACGGGTAATGCACACCTGCTCGGGTATATCGACGGCAATTTCTTTCAAGATGTGCTTGTATCGGATGACATCGATGAACGGGACCAGGATGTGGAATCCAGCATTCAGCGTGGAACTAAATTTGCCCAGACGTTCCACGACGTAGGCGCTCTGTTGAGGGACGACAACCGCCGTTTTCGCGATGATGATTAATACAATGACCGCCAGGATAATGACGACAAACGTTCCACCTTCCATACCCGCACCTCGTTCGCTAATGGTCGTTATTCTGATTTCACCCAGAGCATCAAACCGTCTACTTTCGTGACTGTTGCGCGTTGACCCGATGGAAGGGGAACGGCTCCGACGTTCCGTGCGCTCCAGGTAGAGCCACGCAACTCAGCCTTGCCTGTGTGGCCCGGCTGGAGTTCCTCAAGCAGGATCGCCGACTCGCCAACCATGGTATCCATCGCTTGTGATGGGTGGCCTTGCGTAAGATGAATCAGTGGTCTGCGAAGCAGCAGCAGCGAAAGAATCGCCAGGATGGAGAATAAGAGCCACTGCAGCCAGTCGGCTTGTACCACATTTATGCCAACAAGTGCGCCGACTATCACGGCGGCGATGCCGAAAAACAACAGATAAAACCCGCCCGGTGACACGATCTCTGCGCCGGCTAAAGCCAGACCCAAAAATACCCAATACCACCAGATCATCGAAGAACCTCGTTGCAGGGAAAGCCGACACAAAGAAGGCCACTGGTGACCAGAGTCTAGGCTGGATTCAGTAGTCGGTCAAGTAGAGCGCATATGGGATCAGCGAATTGAACACCGGCGAAGTCGATGCTATAGTCCGAGCAAAATGGTTCACGATCAACCCATCAAAGCACTCGTGATCACATTCGTCGAGGACACGGCGTCGGCAGTCTATTCGATCAACAGGCTCAAGCCGGAAGCCTTATGTTTTGTCTTGCCGGAAGGAAGTAAGGCGTTGGTGGAGTCAGATATACAGCCGAATATTCAGCAGATGCCCAGGCGGTGGGATTGGATTGTCTTGGCTGAGACCGCCGAGTTCTCTTCCACTTATCCGCCCCTTGCACGGTCGCTCCCGGACCTCATGCAGACGTGGGAGGTACAGCCAGGTGAGCTGGTTGTGGACTTGAGTGGAGCGACGGCGGCGATGGCGGCGGCGCTCTCCCTGGTGATGCTCCCCTGGACTTCCCGGCTGATCGAACTGCGCCCGAATCGCGAAGGACTGGACGGCGATCGTGTCGAACTCGACTCGAAGACGCTGGTCTGGACACAGAGTAATCCGTGGGATGAGCAAGCGACGGTATCCCGTCGTGAAGGGTGCGAGTTGTTCAATCAAGGCCTTTTCTATGCTGCGGTCAAACTGTTTCGTGATACAGAACTACGGGTCAGTGGAGGACAGAAGCCGCTGTATCGGGCATTCGCCGATTTGGCGGAGGGGTACGGGTTGTGGGAACGGTTTCACTATCGTCAAGCCTGGGACAAACTGAAAACCGCAATGAAGGCGCTCGAGATGGCTTCGCTCTGGGGTGGACCGCCCGGGCTGAAAGCAGTCGTACCGCCGATCAAAGCCAACGCAGGGTTTCTCGAAAAACTCGTCCTCGACCCGGCCGAGGTCAAAGAATTCGTACCATTGGATGTCTTGGCACATGCCCACCGGCAACTCCTTTTCCGCCGAAATCCTGAAGCGGCCATGATCGCGCTCGTTCGGGCGCTGGAGGCGTTCGCACAAGTTCGACTCCATAAGGCGCACAAGATCAAGAGCTGGGATATCGTACCGGAGCAGCTCCCGCAGGCGTTACAGGAAATCTGTCGGACCTGTTATCTGGAAGACATTGATGGCAAGTACAAGCTGCCGCTCCAGGCGCAGTTTCGGGTGTTGGCTGGGTTGGGCGATCAGTTGGGCCAAGCATTCCTGAGGGAATGGCCGAAGATGAAACCGTTGTTGGACGCGGCGAACCATGCGGTATTAGGGCACGGCTTTGAACCCGTCAAGTCGGAGAGAGTGCAGCAGCTGTACGATGTGGTTGTCCGACTCACCGGTATCGCTGAACCATCACTTCCGAAGTTTCCCGTGCTGAATTTCTAAGTGCTGATGGATGATAGAGGTTGGTTCGATCACAGACCTTTCCGTCAGGCGCGTTTTTCCATAGCCACTCATCTTGAGCCATGAGCCAGTCTGACCATGTATGCGCAATGGGCTGCTGAGTCAGCTAGTGTCCTCTCCGATGGAAATCAAAGTCTATTACGAAGATACTGATTGTGGCGGGGTCGTTTACTACGCCAACTATCTGAAATATTTTGAGCGGGCCCGTACCCAATATCTTGAAACACGAGGTTGTTCGATCGCCGACTGGATGCAGCGAGGTGTGATCTTTGTCGTGGTACATGCGGAGGCACACTACTACTCGGCCGGCCGATATGGAGAAACGTTGAGGATTGAGACTGATGTCGCTGATGTCACACGGGCCACCGTCACATTTTCACATGTGGTGCGTGAAAAGCTGAGCAACCGAATTGTCGTGAAGGGATCGGCTCGTCTCGCAGCCACAGACCATCATGGGAAAGTACGGCGCCTCGATAAGACCATCGTCACAGCGCTCAGATCTGTCCCGCGACCTTCGGAGGCCCATATTCCTGAGCCTTGAGCACGGCATAGAGTACACCTCAGACATTCTTATCTGATGACCAACTTAGGGCATTCGCTGGTCTGTACATCGGCACTTGCCGTCCTGACATGAAACTATCTACTGCGTAACCTCAGATTTGCGCTGATCCTTCCAGGGACATCCACGCGATAGCCGTTTCTCGCCAAGAAGAGCCACTCGGCGGAGGACATTGAGAAAATGTACGCTGCGTAGGTGAAGTTTTGCTTGCTCCAGGGGACGCTCTGGAGCCACCTCTGTATAAAGTCAGGCGATTTCTAATCACCTATTGGCAAGGTTTGCGGGGACATTCTGGTCAAAGTTGAGCCAGGATCGGGACGATGGATATCGTTTGATCTTGCACGACTGATTCAACCGTAGTCCCCCATTCCGTGGGTTGTCAATCGTAAGCACCACTATGGGCAGGGGCGATGCTGGATACCGATCGGTTGCATTCCCTGTCGGTTGGGACTCCTGCGAACACCATGCGCACTCCAAGTACGGTGCACTTAACAGAAAAATATTGGGTGCTAGACTTCATGAGGACTGACCAGCCGCCGGACCTTCGATGGGATGTGCATTACCTGCGTTCAACCTATTTATCCTGCTTCTCTACCTTCTTAGTCAGCCTTGGGGCGGTAAGGCCGCTGCCCAGTCCCCGGAGGCTCTATCTTGGGCGACAGGGCTACCTCTTGGTCAGCAGTTTTTTGGGGCACCCAGTCCTCACGCTTCTGCTGAGGTGTTTCACCTGACGCTCGCCTCGAACGTGATTGTCCCATCGATAGGCACCTCACGTCTGCGAGATCTTGTTCCGGAGAGTGAGCGTCCTCGAATCGAACAGTTGTTGGTAAAGACGACGCTGTTCGACGGAAAGGTGGCTACGGAAGGGGAGATTGCACACAGCCAAACGGGAGCGACGTGGTTGACCCCATCGATGATGGGGAATACCCGAACCGATGCATCGGTTCGAATGTTCCGACTCGGGCTGACAGGTTCGGAAGGGAGTTTACGATATGGATTTACCTTTCGCCATGCGGGACAGGGCTTTCTGCTGACTCCTGATAGAGCCAGTCGAGAGGTGTGGGGCGAATGGAAGACGGGATGGGTGACCTTCCGGAAGGCCGTCGGCCAAACCTGGAATAATGTCGAAGGAGACTCGACACGGTCTCGGTTAGAAGAGACCTATGGGCGAGTGGGATTGCTTCTCAACATGCCTTCATGGCCGGAACTGAGCTTGACCTATGCGAGAAATTCTGTGAACAGCACGTTAGACCCGATTGGAGTTACGCCGCAGCGTTCCTCTCATCACACGATCGAGGGTGCTGTACTTATTCACCGACCGAGCTGGGATCTCAGGTTGGCATCCAGCTACATTCTGGCGAGCGACCTGCTTCGTGGCGACTTGGAGAGTAACATCAGGGCACAGACTTTTTCGGCTGTTCTGCGTCCGATCGACATGCTGATGATCACCCCAGCCTTCACTTATCGCCAAGAGTTTCGGCCCTGGTCCGGCGCACGTATCGAAAACCCTGTTGCCTCTCTTGCCGTGAGTTACAAACGAGATCATCGACTTCTGTTCAGCACGGTAGGCAACTATGGGAGTGCTCGTTCATCCGATGGCTTCATTCATAATGAGACGCTCCGATGGAGAGGTATCGTGGACTGGGCGATATATCGCTCAGCTGAGTGGACGACCAAGGTCGCCTTCGAGGCCGGCTACAATCGATCGAGTAATCGAGCCTTTCGGTCCAACGACACTGAGGATATCTCTGGACTGGTCCGCTTTGGGATTCTCGCCCGTTAATACCAGTGACAACAGAGGCGTGTTGGCACCGTTCCAGGGAGGAAGCTCTCGGGCTCAAGGCTTGAGTAAGCGGAACGGCCACTCGGAAGGATTGCCGTTCCCCAAGCTGACGATCCGAAAATGAGGTCCAAACGATACGGAACGCCCTCACATGAATATTCGGTAACTCATGGCCTACGAGGAGAACTTAGTGAAATCGGTTGGCCTGATTTCTTGCCGCCTTGTGGTTTCACCTGGGCCGAAGGTCCGACCGGATCAGGTGAGGAAATCACGATCTCGACTCGGCGATTTTTGCTCCGGCCCTTACGGGTCTCATTGGTTGCAATGGGCCTGGTATCGGCGTACCCGACAGCCTTGACTCGTTCACCTTCGATCCCGCCGTTGATTAACGCCTGGCTGGCATGTTCGGCGCGTGCCTGAGAGAGTTCGCCATTATCCTGGAATGTTCTTCCAGGGTCACTGCGGACCGGCGTGCTATCTGTATGTCCGGCGACTTCAATGCTTTGGTAGCTGAACTTTTGCAAGATCGCACCGATCTGCTCGATCAATGAAGTACCCTCCGGGGTCATGGTGGCATCACCCGAGGCAAATAATTCCCCGCTTGCCAACGTGAGCGTCAACGTGTTTCTCCGCTGCTCCAAGGCCATACGACCTTTCTTGATATCATCTCCGAGTGTGCTGGAAAGCGTTTCATTGACCTTGTTGAGCTCATTCTTTTGAGGTTCAAGGCTGTCCGTACGAGCGGGTTTGTGTGGGAGCAGGTTTGTCACGGATAGATTTGGGTCGGGGGGTAGATCAGCAGGTGGGCTATTGTCGCCAGAGTTGGTCTCTGAAGTACGAGCGGTATCGTTTTGCTTGGCCAATTTGTGTTCGAGGTCCGTGAGCGATTGCTTCGCCCGTGCCAGTTCCTCGGTCCGGGCCGCGAGCTGCGGGTTCAGTTCCTCGATCTTTTGAGTAACTTGCTTGAGGTCGTCCTTGATCTGCGTGAGTTCTTGCTCTTTTCCTGCCAGCTGTTGTTCTAACTCGGCGACCCGGTTGTTGGCCTGAGTGACCTGCTCCGCTTGAGCAGCCAGGTCAGTTTTAAGCTTGGCGCCTTCATCGACGGTGGACCGAAGCGCGGCTATTTCTTGATCTTTTGCACCGAGCCGCTGCTCGAGTTCGCCTATTCGCCGCTTCGCATGCTCGAGATTACTGATGGCAAGCTGGTGCTCAAGCTCCTCGATTTGCTGCTTGGCTTCCTGAAGACTGCTTTTCAGCGCGCTCAGTTCTTGGGATGTCTGGCCCTGTGAATTCTCTTGAACACGGAGGGCCTTGAGCTCCTGTTCTTTTTGGGTGGGCGGCTTCTGTTTTCCCCCCTTCGAGGTTTGGGCCGGGGGTGTAGCCTTCTTTTGAGAGGACGAATCATCGCGAACATGATAGGCATGGGGAGCAACCTGGTCGTCTGTCGGGATGTTACCTGTCGGTGGAAAGACGACAGCGGTGCTCGGCGCAGTTCCAGAAAACACGATGACGGTCGATAGAAAGGCTAGAGCTGGTATATTCATGGTAGGCCTCACTTCCTCAAAAGATAGTGTAGAGTGACTCCGGCACCAGCAAATTCTCAGCGAAAGATTTGCTGAAGCTGAAGATTCAACGGCAACCGCTCATGTCTCGCCTCTTCATCTCTGCACAAGATCTCTGCCCAAGTGAACGCGAGGGAAGATAAAAATGGTATCTCTTTCCAGATTCACTTTGCAATCCCCAGGATATCGTGTAGATCATCCTGCCGTGTCAATGCCTCGACATCTAATCAACAGGGTAAAGTGAATCTTGGGAGAAGACCCGCTTCTCTCGTTCAGTGACGCTGCCGGAACACCGATACCCTTCATAATCCAGAACCGTAAAGAAGAACATGAGGGAATTGGTCTCCACTTTGACGTCGTTGGGGTTCAGCCGCATGTTCCTCTCACGTGCTTCCAGCTTGAGGTTCAGTAAACAGCCCTCTTTGGAGTACCCGCGTGCGGTTACTTGGCCTGGTTGGTTCGGGTCTCCAGTGGCCTTCTTTGTCGGTGACGTGCAGGCAAAGAGGAACAGCGAAAGGAGAACACCTAGCCCTATGGAATGGATCTTCATCGTGAGCTCAATCAATCGACCGGGTTTCTCACCTGGCCGATATATGAACGGAATTCACACGGAGCGAGACGTATGCCGATGCCGAAACTGAACAGTCTCTCAGTTCACATTGTTGGTTCAAGCCCAAAGAAGCCATGCGATTGTCCGGGAAACGCAGGGATGGTGTCAACGGAAGAAAGCATCAACATTCGGTCGAACTTCTCGCGCTGGTTCAGGGCACTTTCGGCACGTTCATGATGCGGCGTGATTCCGTCCCCACGATTTGTGGATAACTATGTGCACAACTCGTGTTTCTAGACAATTGGTGCCCCTAATGACGTATCTATTCATCAAAGTGCCTATTCTTTAGGCATCCGCGCTATGATCATGGAGCCACAACTAATAGTGGCCTATGTCATTCTCTCCAACAGTTTCACACATTTCTAGCGCTACTCGCTTTAGAGCCTGGCAACTCACTCTTGAGGCCGGATTGCCAATGCAACCATTCGGACCGATTATCCACAGGATCACAGGTATTCTGGGGATGCATAGCCGATTTTGCAGGCCTGGAACGGTGTTTCCAATGTGTCAAGAGCCGGTCGGTAAAGAGGGTTGCCTGATGGGTGCAAGCGGCAGGGCCAAATGGCCGACACCTGCACTACTTTTTTCGGTAGACATTGAGCCCGATTTTCTCTTGTCGGTCTGGAATGGTCACGTTTCCTTCTGTCGAGGCAATGATAATCGTCTTGCCCGTTGAAGAGGGACCGAACTCTTTCGACAGATCGACTCGAATTGTCAACACGGTGCCTTCGACAATCATCTCTACATTTTTCATGATGGTATACCTACTCCCTTTTGCCTATCGCCCCGCTACCGGTGGGGCCGTGATATCGGTGTGATTCCAGGTTGCGAAGATCAGCACCGTATACTGGTTGTAAAACGCCCGTCCGACTAGTTTGGGCGTCGAACCGAGGAATTCGCCGGTCCGATTATCATAGAGATCCAGATGCAAGCGGGCATAGCCACTTTGGTTTTGTCGCTTGTAGAGGGTAAGTTCGGGGAGCGAGAACGGGATCAGCACGCTCTGAACCGGCGGCATCCCGACGAAGATGCTGCCTTGCATCGTCCCGAACGATTCGGCCATCACGCGCACCAAGTAGGGCGATTCAGTGTCTCGAGCGGAGACACGATAGCCTCTTCGCCCCAACTCAGCGGCCACGATATCCCGGACGTACAAAATGTCTCGCGAGGGATGGTCGATCGCGCCTCGATCCGCGTTCGTCATGCGAAGCTGAGACCGGCCACTTTCAAGCCCGGTCGCGTCCACGTCCACATTGACGCCCTCGGGCAGTTGAACCGTCAGATTCACCAGGGCTTGCTCGACTGCCTGGGTCAACAGGACTTGCTCCACCGCTGTCCGAGGTGTGCGCGACACTTCTTGCTCAAGCGCGCACCCCATGAGCAACACGGTTGCGATCGAGGAAAGAACAGGTGAAGCGTTCATGAAGTTAGACCACCAGTCCATCACCAATAGAGGGATGCTAGTCGTGTTCGTCGCGGAATGCAATGGAGGCTGACCGGAACCTACGCATGGTCTGGAAACGGGATCAAGCCCATTTTTACCTGTGATACGAAGACATTAGTGTCCGACAGAATTCATAGCAAAGTCAGTTGGTTACCATCGATCAACGGATCGGTGGGTGGTTCGGTGTCGGTAAACAGTTGAAGTAGCGACACTTTCTCGAAAGGGGTGACGCTCAAGAT